>Ga0209227_1002969_pt1 | contig 11663 bp, 12 predicted proteins | sample YNPBryantNP2012_FD_185815 | JGI IMG/M metagenome (GOLD analysis project Ga0209227, IMG submission 185815) | Anoxygenic and chlorotrophic microbial mat microbial communities from Yellowstone National Park, USA - YNP Bryant NP 2012 (SPAdes)... ...
AGGTGTTGTCGACGCTCAAGCCGTAACCGGTCTTGTTCACCGGCTGAAGAATCGTCTGCGACGGGGTGCTCAGCCCCATGAAATAGCCTTCGCCGTTGTATTCCCGCACCCGGCTTGTGGACGTGGCCGCTTCCTTGGACGCTTTGGATTGCTCGCTCACCATGATGGTGACGATATCGCCCACACGGTGTGCCTTGATGTCCTGAAAGAGGGATTCCTGGCGGGCGTTCCACATGGACCCCGTGGGGACGGGCTTCGGCTGGGCGGCTGTGAGGGTCGGGCGGAATTCTTCCTGAAGCGGCGGAGGTGGTGGTAAGGGGGAGTGGGCCGCCGGGCTGCGCACGCTTTGCGTGTCGGCGGCGCATCCCCACACGGCGACCCAAAGGGCCGTCCACAGCCCGACAAGCCTCATTCGTGCCCGGAGCGTGTTTGCGTTTCGTTCCATGGTCGTCCTCTTCAGGCCCGTTTCTCCAGGGCTCTCAGGGGTTCAGCGCCACCGTGGTTTCGTCCACCACCCTGACCTTAAGCGTCTTTTGGGAGGCCGCGTTCACCACCCGGATCCAATCCCCTTCGGCTCCGCTCTCTTTGGATTCCCCTTTGGCGGTGAGTTTCAACGAACCGTCCTGATAGAGGATGGTCACCGGTTTTCCGGATGTGATGCACAGGGGTTTGTCCACAAAGGCTGTTTCAATGGGCTGCCGAGCGTTCACGGGACGGATGAGCCTTTTGCCGACGAGCTCTTCCATCCGTGTGGCGTAGGTCTTGGCGGCATCGGTAAGAAGGATTTCCCGAAATTCCACGTGCTCAGGCCCTAGAACCGTATCTCGTCGAAGGTTTTGCGTCGCGTGAAGCACCTTTTTTCGAACGGTCACTTTGCCGGCGACGCGCAAACTGCGCACTTTGCGGCCTTCGACGAAGAAATGGATGGTCAAGGGCACCACACCCAAAAAGGATGTTTCCGGCGGCGCTTCGATCTGATGGGTCACCTCACCTTCGGGGACGGCGGCAAGACCCGAAATCACAATGTCCCGAATATCCATTTCCTCGGGATTCCACGGCGCGTGGTCCCGAATATAGGCACGGTAAAGATCTTCAATGCGTTGTGGGTTTACCGCCACCGCTTTCCGGCGCAGGGTGATGCGTTCGGGAATGGAAAGAAACACCTGCTCGGGATCTGCGCCCAAGGACGCCAGCACTTTTTTGAGGTACGGGCCCAGATTGTCCGTGCGCACCGTTTTTTCGGAGCCCACCGGGGGGCTTTGTCCCAAGGGAATGGATCGGAATACGCCGGCCCATCGGGGTGGCAAACCTTCGGGGTTGTCGATGAGATCATAAAGGGAGAGCGTCTCCTGGGATGTTTCCACCACGGAGCGAATCTGAAGGGTTGAAGGGTTCGCTTCCGCGAAAGCGCTGGAGATGTGAGCTTCGGGCCACGCTGGGCTTAATCCTGCGCACAAGAACCCGAGAACCGAAAGGCTGATGATGAGCGATCCCATCGTCAAACGATCTCCTTTGTGCAGGGCGACGAGGCCGTTTTTTCGAGCCTATGAAGGAACGGCCGTGGCCACGCCGGATTGCAGACGATTACGACACCACACTGTTGGCGATGCGAAGCATTTCGTCGGCCGTTCGAATCACTTTCGAATTGGCTTCATAAGCCCGCTGCCCTGCGATCATGTTGACCATTTCCTCGACCACGTTGATGTTGGCGCTTTCCAGGAAGCCTTGGAGCAGCGTGCCGAAGCCTTCCGTTCCCGGCTGCCCTTCCACGGCGTCCCCGGAGGCTTCCGACGGGGCGAAGTAGTTCTTGCCCAAACTGAGCAATCCGGCGGGATTAGCGAAATCATAGAGCGTGAGATTGACCGAGGAGAGCAACGTGCCGTTTTGATCGAAAGCGCTCAGTGTCCCGCGGGGATCCACGTTGATGGTTACGGCCTCCCGGGGGATGCTCACTTCGGGCTGTAGGCGGTTGCCTTCAGAGTCCACCAGGTAGCCTTCCGAGTCCAGCTTGAAGGTGCCGGCCCGCGTGTACACTTCATCGGCACCTCGAAGGACCTTGAAAAATCCCTTGCCTTCAATGGCCAGGTCCAATTGGTTTCCCGTTTCGGTGAAGTTGCCCTGCGTGAAGATCTTTTGGACGGAAGCCGTCTTCACGCCCATGCCGATTTGAATGCCCGTGGGAATCTTTCCCGAGGCCCCTGTTTCGGCGCCGGGCGGAATGAGGTTCTGGTACATGAGGTCTTCAAAATTCGCTCGACTCTTTTTGAAACCCGTGGTGTTGGCGTTGGCCAGGTTATGGGCCACCACGTCCATATTGAGTTGCTGCGCATCCATCCCCGTTGCCGCCGTCCATAGGCTCCGCATCATGGCTTGCTACGCCTCCCTAGGATTTCCCCAGTTGGTTGATGATCTGTTTGTCTTCTTCGTAAGAGAGCTTCATGACCTTTTGGCATGCTTCGAAAATGCGCAGGGTTTCGATCATGGAAGTCATTTCCTGAACCGCGGAAAAATTTGCCCCTTCCAGGGCTCCCTGTTCCACCGTGAAGTTTTGGGCCGGCACGGCAAACGTGTTAGGATCTGAGGGCATGAGCAGGTTTCTTTCGTCGTGCACGAGCCGAACCCCAGGGGGAAAGGCGACCACATCCAGCGTGTCCACCAGGTTTTCGCCGTCATAGACTTGGCCTTCGGCCCCGATGCGTACCTGGGATCCTTCCACCTGGATAATTCCGCCTTGCCCCAAGATTGGCCACCCCTGGGATGTGACCAAGCGTCCCTGAGCGTCCACCGTCAAATTCCCGGCGCGCGTGTAGCGTTCTCCTCGATCGGTTTGGATGCGCAAATAGCCTTCGCCGTTGATGGCCACATCCATGGGGTTTCCCGTGCGGTGCACCGGGCCCTGGGCGGATTGGGTGTAGGTTTGGAGTTCCATGAAATTCTCGAAACGGGTCCCCACCTTTCGGTAGCCCGGCGTGGCAGCGTTCGCCAAATTATTGGCGATGACGTCCAGCCGCTTTTCCTGTTGGATGGCTCCCACAACCGACGTATACGGGCTGAGTTTCATCCCGGCTCTCCTTTCGCCATGGAAAGAAGCAACCCAAGTGCCAAATCCACGGCCTTTCGACGCGGTTCTTATTCAGATTTCTCTTGTTGCAGCTTGTGCAGGTTGAGAATCAATTCCACTTCCCCAACAGGCCGGCGGATCCTGGTGGCGATGTCTTGCGGGGAGTGGCCGGCGTCGGCAAGCTGAAGAATGCGTTCCGCCGGGGTTTTGGGGGAAGGATCCCGTGGCGTGGCCGGAGAGGAGTCCGGCTTAACGGCTTGGTGCTGTTCCAATCGCTTGAGGACCGCGCGCGCTTCGTCGAGCCTGGCATCCAGCGATGCCAAAAGATTTTCGATAAGACGTCCCCGTTCCTTGAGGTTCTTCTCGAAGGCGTCGCTCAGGGTTTGGGTTTCGGCCAAAATGCGTTCGAAGGATGCCACCACCTGGCGGGATGATGTGGAAAAGAGCGTACGGCGTCGGTCCCACAGCAGGACGAGAACCAAGACCAGGAGCAGGACATCGAGAAGGATCTGCAGGGTCACATGCCAATCGCCGTGTTGAAGCCAGGCCCACATGGGGATGTCTCGCTGCCTTCAAAGGTTCAAATCTTTTGAAGCTCTTCCAGTTCGACGGCGGTGATGTTGGCCTGAGGGAAACGCTTTTGCAATTCCGTGAGAAGTTCTTTTTCCACAATGGGGGCCCAGGAGCGCCGCACGTTTTTTTCGGGATGTTGTCGAGAAAGATAATTGTAAACCACATCCCGCAAAGCCACCCGGATGGACGAAAGAACGTTTTCAGCGTTGGGGCGGTCGGCGTGCACCGCGACGGTCATTATCAGGAGATCTTCCTTTTCTTTGGATTGGGCGGGGAAAAAGACCTCCAAGCGTTCGACGGCGCTGGGAACAACGATGGTATGGCGGACCTGGACCGGATTTTTGGCTGCGGTGCCGACGGACGGTTTGGAAAAGAAATAGCGGGCTCCTACGGCCGCCGCGGCGGCGAGGATCACGCCGAGCAGGCTTAGAAAGAGGGCGCGCTTTTTCGGGGTTTTTCCTTTAGGCGGGGCGACTTCCACAGAAGACTGTGTGGCTTTGGAAGACGCCGGGTCCGATTCCGAAGGAGCTTCAGCCGCCACTTCTTTTTCCGACGAGGCGGGTTCCTTCTTCTCCATGCTGCCAAAGAGAGTCGGCAGATCCATGTCGGTGTTTTCCACAACGAAAACACTGTCGTGTCGGCCGGGGGAACTTCTTCCGTCCAGAGAGGGAGCGCTGTTCGGCTCTGCATCCGCCATCTTCGGTCCTTTCCTATCCTAGCGTTTCTTCGTCCTGCACTTTGAGGTTTGTTCGGCGTCAGACTTTTTCAGGGCGGGAATGCCGTCAGGGAGATCTTCCGGATTCAGCTTCTTGGCGAGCCGAAGGCGCAGTTTGAGCACGGCTTTGGTGTGGATCTGCGAAATGCGCGATTCCGTGTAGCCCATGACGGCTCCCACTTCTTTCATGGTCAGGTCTTCGAAATAGTAAAGGGAAAGAACGAGCTTCTCTTTGTCGCTGAGCGTTTCGATGCATTCGGCCAGAATTCGCTGCATTTGGGCCTTGTGGATGTGCTGAAAAATTTCGTCGGGGTCCGTAGCCAAATGGGCCGATTCTCGGTTTTCCTGGATATATTCATGCAAGTTTTCGGGGACGAAGGAGATGCCTTTGAGGCTGTCAAGCAGTTCGAAGTAGGCGTCCAGATCCAAACCCAATTCGGCGGCGATTTCTTCGTCTTCGGGAAAACGCCCCAATTTCTTTTCCAGAGCGGCGCAGACCTTTTCCATTTCCGAAGATTTCTGGCGAAGCGACCGCGGGATCCAGTCCATGGTGCGGATTTCATCCAGCATGGCGCCGCGGATACGGATCTTGGCATAATTTTCAAAAGAGACGCCCTGGTTGGGGTCGTATTTGTTGATGGCATCCATAAGGCCGATGACGCCAGCGGCGCAGAGATCTTCCATACTGACGCTACTGGGAAGACGGGCGCCCAGTCGATACGCCGTGTGACGTACAAGAGGATAGTATTCAATGATTGCCTCTTCTCGACTGGCGCACCCCAGTCGAAGACGATCCATCTCTTCAGAATAGGACTGTCTCAGGGGGGTGGGGGTTAGGTTCATCACGATCTCCGATCCGTTAAACCTTGAGGAGCCGCTTCCAAAAAAACTGGAGGGTTCCCTTGGGCATGGATGGGGCTTCCCGGGCAAGACGCCGAGCGATATCCATGAAGGCCCGCGAGGCGGGCGCTCCGGGAAAAACTTCCAGCAGGGCCTTCTGACGCCGAACGGCTTCGGGGACGCTGGGGTCTCGAGGGATCCAGCCTAGGTAATCCAAGGACATGCCGTCCAGAAAATGGTCGGCCACGCGGCTGAGCTTGGCAAAAACGGCACGGCCTTCTTTTTCGTCGGCCACCCCGTTGGTGAGAATACGGAAGGAGCGTTCGCCGTGCCGGGTGAACATGACCTTGATGAAGGCGTAAGCATCGGTGAGCGACGTGGGTTCCGGCGTCACCACCACGATTCTTTCCTGGGCCGCCACGTTGAAATAGAGCACCATGTCGGAAATGCCCGCGCCGGTGTCGATGAGCAGCACATCCACGTCGGTTTCCAAATCGTCGAGAAGATCCACGAGGAAGAGCTTCTGTTCCTGGGTCAACTGGGTGAGTTTCTGCACACCCGAACTGGCCGGCATGATGCGGATGTTTCCAGGTCCGGCAACGAGCACTTCTTCGAAGCGGCGGCTTCCGTCCAAAACGTGGCTGATGTTGTGAGCGGGGGTAAGCCCCAGGAGGACGTCCACGTTGGCCAAGCCCAAATCGGCATCCAAAATCATCACGCGCTTGCCCAGACGATCCAGGGCCACGGCCAGGTTGACCACCACATTGCTTTTGCCCACACCTCCCTTGCCGCTGCTTACCGAAAGGGTCCGAACCACGGCTGCCGTATAAGGAGCTTCCAAAGGTCGGTTTTCGTCCCAAGGATCACGAGATGAGGTCCTGTTGCGAAGTCCAAGCGCCTGATCCATATCCTCCCTTTCTCCTCACCCTTTCAATGGCCGCGTGGTAAAAAGAAACCCAAAATGCGTTTGTGGGTCGCTCTGACCAAATCCTCGGGGACCCTCTGGCCGACGCCGAGATACGACAAGGGGTAGGCAAAACGGAGCACGGGGTTGAGGATCGTCCCGGGAGTGAGCGTTTCATCGATTTTGGTAAAAATGAGACTTTCCGGACCCAGCGGGCGAAACCGCTGAATAACGTGACGCAAATCCTCATCCTTGGCCGTGGCGCTCAAGACCAAGAAATGGGACACGCCGTCCACATCGCGGAAGACTTCCTGAAGATCCTGAATGCTACTGCCGTTCAAGTAATTGCGGCCGGTGGTGTCCACCAAAACCACCGAACACCCCTTGAGGGCCTCTCGAGCCGAAAGCAGTTCCAGACGGGTCTGGGCCACCTTCAGGGGGACGCCTAAAATGTCCGCGTAGGTCTTCAGCTGATCTAGGGCTCCGATACGATAGGTGTCCAAAGAGATGAGCCCGATGGGCACTTTTTTCTTGAGCTTGAGATAGGCCGCGATCTTGGCCAGAGTCGTCGTCTTTCCCACACCCGTCGGCCCTAAAAACACATAAAGCCTGGGAGTTCCTCCCGTGCCCTCCTCCAGCCGGGCAAAAGGATCCATGAGGCCCACTCTGTCATTGAGTTGACGGGTTAGGGCGTCCAAAAGTTGACTTTTCGTGGGGCCTTCCTGGGGGCATGCGGAAAGGATGTTTTCCAGCAGCGTGAAGGCGGTTTTTTCGTTAAGGCCTCGAAGCAGTAGGTGTTGGAAGAGGTCCGAGACGGCCTTTTGGTTGTGGAGGCGCACGAAGGCGTCTTTGGCCGAAAGGAGCAGGGACAACATGCCCCGAATGTCTTCAAGCTGTTCTTGAAGGATGGGGTTTTCGTTGGGCGGGGGGGGGGAATTGTTCGGGGCAGGGGCGCCGAGCGGTTCCGAAAAAGCGCCCCGGTCCACGGCGGCCGTGATTTCAACGCACGTTTTGCCTTCGGGGTCTTTGACCTTTCGAGTCCCCAAAAGGACGGCGTCGGGTCCCAGTTCCCGGCGGACCCATTCCAGAGCTTGGGGCATGGTGGGCGCGACAAAGGTCTTAACTTGCATGGGCCCCTCGAATCATGCCGACGGATTGGATTTCGGACAAGCTGCTCAGTTCGCTGTGACTGATCACCACCACTTCAGGCAAGAAGCGTTCCAAAAGCTTTTTCAAATGGCGCCGCACCATGGGCGAGGTGAGGATCACAGGGTGATGGCCGGCGTTGGCTGCCCGCTGCACTTCCGTGGTGGTGGACTGAATGATCTGGTGCAGAAAGTCGGGATCGATGGAAAGGAACGATCCGTGTTCGGTTTTTTGGATGCTTTGGGCCAGTTTTTCTTCCAGCTGCGGGTGCACGGTGAGCACGTGAAGCCTCCCGTTTTCCTTCTCGTACGGGCGTGTGATGGTGCGCGCCAGGGCTTGTCGGACGTATTCGGTGAGGATGTCCGGATCCTTGGTCACTGTGCCGTGGTCCGCCAGGGTTTCGCAGATGGTCTGGAGGTCCCGGATGGAGACCTTTTCCCGCACCAGGTTTTGGAGCACTTTCTGGATGACGCCCAAGGGCAGGGGGTTCGGGGTCAATTCTTCGATGAGTTTGGGCTGCGATTGGGCAACCATATCCAGGAGCTTTTGGACGGTTTGGCGGGTGAGGAATTCGTCGGCGTGTTTCTTGAAAAGTTCCGTCAAATGGGTGGCGACCACCGTCGAAAGATCGATCAAGGTGTAGCCGGCCCGTGCGGCGCTTTCCTTGTTTTTGTCAGCGACCCACAGGGCGGGCAGACCGAAAGCCGGGTCCTTGGTCGGAATGCCTTCTACGCTCGGGTGACGGTCGGATGTGGGCAGGGCCAGGTGATGGCCCAGCATGAGTTCCGCTCGAGCGATGGGGTTTCCCTTGAGCAAAAGTCGGTATTCGGACGGCTTGAGCTGGAGGTTGTCCCGAACGTGCAGGGACGGGACGACGATTCCGTATTCCAAGGCCAACTGCTGGCGGATGGATCGAATGCGGCCCAAAAGATCCGACGGGTGATCCCCGTCCACCAAGGGGATCAAGCCGTAGCCCACTTCCAGCTCCAAAAGATCCAGCGGAGGCGGCAGCGCCGAGGCGCTCTTATCTTCTTTTTTCTTATCAACGCCGGCCTGCTGCACCGCCTGTCGCGCTTCGGCTTTGTGCTGCTGGTTTTTTTGATAGGCAAGGCCCACAAGCCCACCGCCCACGAGCATGAGAGGCACGAAGGGAAACCCAGGTACCAGGGCCAGGGCGCAAAGCATCCCGCCAGTGATGCCCAAGGGTTTGGGATTCAGAGCCAGCTGAGTCTTGAACGCTTCCCCCATGCCCCGGTCCAATTCGGCGCGGCTGACCAGGATCCCCGCGGCGGTGGAGATGATCAGGGCGGGGATTTGGGACACCAACCCATCGCCCACGGTGAGCAATGTGTAATTCTTGAGAGCCTCCACGATGTCCATGCCCCGTTGCAGGACGCCGATGGCCCAGCCCCCCAGGATGTTGATCACGGTGATGAGGATCCCGGCGATGGCATCGCCGCGCACGAATTTGCTCGCTCCGTCCATGCTCCCGTAGAAGTCCGCTTCCCGCATGATTTCCGCACGACGTTCCCGGGCCTTCTTTTCATCGATGAGGCCGGCATTGAGGTCGGCGTCGATGCTCATCTGTTTTCCGGGCATGGCGTCCAAAGTAAAGCGCGCGGCCACTTCCGATATGCGCTCGGTCCCTTTAGTGATCACCACAAAATTGACGATGACCAAAATGACGAAGATCACCAGCCCGATGACGTAGTTGCCGCCGACGACAAATTGCCCGAACGCCTGGATGATGTGCCCTGCGGCGTCCGTCCCTTGGTCCCCTTTGAGGAGGATAAGGCGGGTGCTGGCCACATTCAGGGCCAGTCGAAAAAGGGTGGTGATGAGCAAAAGAGTAGGGAAGATGCCGAAATCCAGAGGCTTAGCCGAGTAGATGGTGGTCAAAAGAATGAGAATGCCGAAGGAGATGTTGACGGCAAGCAAAACATCCAGAACGCGGCTGGGAAGGGGCAAGAGCATCACTGCCAGAACCATGACGACGCCAATGCCCAGAACCGCCTCACTGTCGCTCAACCCTTTCAGGTTCCATCGCGCACGGGACATTCCGGAAGAAGAAACCGACATGGGCTTATCCTATGGTTTGGACCGACGTTGCTGGTAGACGTACGCCAGGACTTTGGCCACGGCCCGATACAGGGTTTCGGGAATGACCTGATCCAACTTCACCTGACGATACAAGGCGCGTGCCAAGGGCGGATTCTGCACCACGGGAACTCGATGTTCGCGAGCGATACGGATGATGTTTTGGGCGATGAGATTCATGCCCTTGGCAACCACTTTGGGGGCCTGCAATCCTTCTTTGTAGAAGAGGGCGACGGCGTAATGGGTCGGGTTGGTGACAACCACCGTGGCCTTGGGGACCTTGGCCATCATGCGTTGCCGCGCCAGAGTCCTTTGAATGGAGCGAATGCGGGACTTGATTTGAGGGTTCCCCTCGCTTTGCTTGTGCTCTTCCTTGACTTCCTGTTTGGTCATCATGAGGTCCTTGATGTACTGCCAACGCTGATAGGCGAAATCCAAGACGGCCAGGACCAAGAGGAACGCGCCGGCTTTCCACACGAACCGAAAAACGATGCGGCCCGTCTCCCGGCCGATGGCGGAAAGATCCATGTGGACAAGGGCCGCCAAGGACTCTTGTTCGCTTTGAAACACCGTGTAGAGCACGACGCCCACAATGACGATTTTTACAAAAGATTTGGCGGTTTCCGCGAAAAAGCGAACTTGAGCAAACCGCTTGAGGCCGTTTAGGGGGTTGAGTTTGGAAAATTTAGGTTCCAAAGCTTTGGGAGCGATGAGGAAGCCTTTGAGCTGCACGAAGTTGACGGCAATGGCCGTCACGAGAGCCGCCATGACTGCGGGGGCCGCCATGAGAAGAAATGCCTGAAAGACGGAAACGGCGAGGGCGTTCCCCACAAGGCCGCTTTTCCATGGCGCAAATCCTTCCGTCCAGAGGCGATCCAGAAGGGCTCGGAATTGTTCGGGAAGCTTCGCCATCTGGAAGGAAGCGGCAAGCCAGCCTGCCCAAAGCACAGCGAGGGCGGTGAGCTCTTGACTCTTGGGGACGTTTCCCTTGCGGCGGGCTTCCGCCAGACGCTTCCCCGTCGGTTTTTCCGTTCTTTCCTGAGCTCCCGCCATGGGCGCACGTCCCTTTCAAGATTGATAAATTCCCGACACGTGGAGCGTCAATCCCTCGACGTTTTCACGAAAGACCGACGGCTCGAAAAAATTTCAGGAGCACGGTCAGGGCGGTGGTTACTGATTGGGCCCATTCCGGCAGAGACAAGAGGGCAAAGAAAATGCCAACGCCGATGGTGATGGGAAAGCTCACAATGAGGATGTTGATCTGTGGGGAGAATTTGGCCACGAGGGCGAAGCCGGCCTGGAGCAACAACTGGGCACTCATGACCGGGGCGGCGATCTTTAGGGCGATGACGAAAAGCCGTCCCGAGAGGGCAAGCATGTTGTGGACGATGTTTTGGGTGGGAAGGAAGCTGCCGACGGGCACGGCCTGAAAACTTTCGATAAAGGTGCGAACGACAATCAGGTGGCCCTGGATGGCGAAAAAAAAGAGGGTGGCCAGGATCTGCAGCCATTGACTCAGCAGCACGTCTTGGGTTCCGTTTTGCGGGTCCACCACCTGGGCGAAGCCCAGGCCCATCTGAAAGGCCATGAGCTGCCCTGCCATGTGAAACGCGCCGTAGATGATGTGCATGGAAAGGGCGAAGAGCGTGGCGTAGATGAGTTCGCTGATCATGGTTCCCACGAGGGGCAAAGGATCCAGGGGAAGAGGGGGGACGAAGGGCGCCGTAAGGGGTGTGGCCATAAACGCCAAAGCCCACACGGACCAGGCTTTGACGGCCATGGGCACGTGGCGCGTTCTAAAAACGGGCAGAAGAAACAGCACGAGACTGAGGCGCAAAAGAACACTCAAAAAGATGCGGATCGGCACCGTATCGATGTGCACGGAGACCATGACGCCTCATCTCCCCGGCCAGGCCTTTCTCTTCATTAGCCGATCCAGTACGGCATGTTTTCGAAAAGAGTTCGCGTGAAGGAAAGCATGCGGCCGGTCATCCACGATCCGAAGGCCAGGAGGGCGAGGAAAGTGATCACGATTTTGGGGACGAAAGTGAGGGTCATTTCCTGGATTTGGGTAACGGCTTGAAACAGGCTGATGAGCACCCCGACCACAAGACTGGTGAGCAACACGGGAAGGCTGACCATGAGCATGGTTTCCAAAGCTTGGCGAGCAAGACCGATGACGAATTCTTGGGTCATGGCAAGGCGTCCTTACGAAAAACTTTTTACCAGGGAGCCGATCAGGAGGTTCCAGCCGTCCACGAGGACAAAGAGCATGAGTTTAAACGGCAGGGAGATCATGACCGGGGGAAGCATCATCATGCCCATGG
>Ga0209227_1002971_pt1 | contig 11661 bp, 8 predicted proteins | sample YNPBryantNP2012_FD_185815 | JGI IMG/M metagenome (GOLD analysis project Ga0209227, IMG submission 185815) | Anoxygenic and chlorotrophic microbial mat microbial communities from Yellowstone National Park, USA - YNP Bryant NP 2012 (SPAdes)... ...
CTGTGCTCCAATAGCCATGCCGGAGAGCCGGTCCATCCTCGAAATCAGATGCTTATTACCAAGGGTTTGGTACCCAAGGAGATCCTCCGGTATTTCCCCGATGTGCCAAAAATTACTGCCCATGAGGCTCTGAGTCTTTATCAATCCAAAAAAGCGATCTTTATTGCCATCGGTGATGATTCTCCGAGATTGCCCAATGGATGGTTACTTCGTAACTATATGGCTTTTCATCCTAAACAGTTAGTTCGCTATAAGATCCCTACCCAAGGGGTGGTCCTTGTCCTATACTGCGGGTGAGGGTGGGCCGCCGGCGAGAGCGCCCGTGTGGCGCAGAAATGGCGATCTTTGGGCATGAACAATGTTTTTCCCGTGGCCGGGGGGTGGCACGAGATGAAACGCGTCGGCTTCCAATTTGCTCCCCCGGAATTTCAAAACTTGATGCTTCTTCAATAGAGCCGAGCCTAAGCGCGCTTATTGGATTAGGGTACGCATCCTATGGAGGGTTGGCAAAAAGAGCTGGCCAAAAGTGGGTTATGGGTTCTGTCCATTTCCCACAGCATAAGAATATTAGCCTTTGTCAGTACCATTATCTTGGCAAGACTTCTCAGCCCGTCGGATTTCGGCATTGTGGCCATGGCCACCGCCGTGGTCACGCTGGTGGAAATGCTTGGGGACTTTGGCTTTCATGTCTACTTGGTACAAAAACAGGACCTTAAAGACGAGGATTTGAATACGGCATGGACATTCCAACTGGTTTTCGCTCTTTTGGAAGCCTGTGCGCTTACGGTCTGTGCCCCTTTTATTGCGCGCCTGTATCAAGAACCACGCCTCAGCCCGGTCTTTTATGCGCTGGCGGCAAGCATCACCGTGGGAGGGTTTCGAAACATTGGGATTGTGACGTTTCAAAAAGAGCTCAAATTTCAACGGGAATTTTTTCTCAGGGTGCCATCGAAAATTCTCGGTGTGGGCGCATCACTGGCCTCCGCTTTCGCAATGCGAAGCCACTGGGCTTTGATTGTGGGAATTCTTGCGCAGCGTCTGACGGAAGTGGCGGCCAGTTACCTTCTCAGTTCCTTTCGCCCAGGATTCAGCCTCAGAGGAACGAAGGAGCTTTTTCGCTTCTCCAAATGGCTTTACTGGAACACGACCCTCTCTTTTCTGCTCCAAAGATCTCCAGACTTGATTTTGGGAAAAATTGCCGGAAAAAATGCCGTGGGGTTATTTTCGGTAAGCCATTCCTTGGCTACTCTGCCTACCTCCGAACTGGCCGACCCCATTGCTCGCGCCACTTTTCCTTCGTATGTCAAACTGAGAAATGATCGATCTTTACTGGGGGAAGGGTATGTTAAGGTTTTAAGCTTGATGTCTTTTGTCGCGATACCCATGGGTGTGGGGTTGGTTGCTCTGGCGGACATTCTTGTGCCGGTCCTCTTAGGCGCACAATGGGCTTCTGCGGCGCCTTTGCTTAAGATTCTCGGGGTTGCGGGGATTCTCAAAACACTCCAAAGCAATACGGGGTCTATTTTTTTAGCGCAGGGGCGTCCTCAAGCCGTTACCGCCCTGCTGATATTGCGGGTGGTTGTCTTGGTCCCGATGCTTATCGTTCTTTCAAGCCGCGCCCATGCCGTGGGAGCCGCATGGGCGTATTTAGCTGGAGAAGCCATGATCGCGCCCATGGTGTTTGGCTACGTTTTTAACTTATTAGAACTAAAGTGGATGAACGCCATGAGAATCTTCCTGAGACCGTGTGTCGCATCTCTTGTCATGGTCCTTGCCCTAAATGGCACAATGGCCTCAAGTATGATAAGTGGGCTGGCTGAAAGAAGCTTTGGGGTGCTCACTATCCTGGTTTTTGTTGGGTTTATAACCTATCTGTGCGTCGCCTTCGGTTTGTGGGTTGTTTGCGGCAAAGAAAACTCCACTCCGGAATCATGGATTGTAGGGCTGCTGAGGCGCTTTTCGAACATCCGATTCGGCGTTGGGAGCTAGCGTCATGTGGACAATGGGATCGTTTGAGAAAACCATTGTTTTGGTTATAGGCATGCCGCGCAGCGGCACCACTTGGTTAGGGAAGATTCTGGATTGCAGTCCTCAGAGCCTCTATCTTCACGAACCGGATTCGGGAACACTTTCTCCGCGCCTGCCCATCTTCATTGAAGGGACTGCGGGTAGGGAGTACGAAGAAGTGACCCGGGCGTTTTTTCGTTCCCTTCCGGAACGGGCTCCCATTCGCGCCTACACTAGGCGGCCTTTGTATAAAAAATCTTATCATACCAAAGCGACATGGATGTTTCTCAACGGGATCGCTTTAGCAGAGAAGATTTTTACGCCAATAAGCCGAAAAGTTTTACCAAAACGGTTTAGACTGCCCCTAGGGGTTCCGATCGTTGTCAAGTCAGTCGAATCCTTTGGAAGAGTTCCTTTGTTTTTTCGCTGCATTGATAATATCAAAGTGATCTATATAGTCAGACATCCGTGCGCTGTGCGGTACTCCTTAATACGTGGAGAGCGCATGAGAAAATTTAAAGACAATACCCCGGTATCGGAATCAAAGGCTCGATTAAGACAATTACTGGCCTTGAATGCGGCTCGGGACCGCGGCCTGTCCTTGGAGAGCCTGTTTCGTAAAGATCCCTCAGAACGCTTTGCCTACTGGTGGGTGATCGGCAACGAAAAAGCCGTTACAGAGTGCCGCCAAGTCTCCCACGCGAAGATCATCGTCTATGAAAAGCTATGTCATGAGCCCCTCAAAGTCGCTGCTGATGTCTATGATTTTTTGGGATGGGAATTTTCGCAACAAGTGAGGTATCGTTTTGAGTTAATGATGGGTCGAGATGACGATCGATACTACAGCGTTTTTAAAGATCCCAGGAAAACCGTAGACGCCTGGAGACACGGTCTCGGTTTTGAAGAATCCTCAAGGATTCAAGATGTCCTATCCTCATCATTTCTGGCATCCCTCTGGAATTCGTCTCCCACATAGACACCTGCCATAAAAAATCCCATGACAATACCAAACATCATTATCTTCACAACAGGCGCCAGCGGAAGCTCGGTGCTGGCCGGGCTTCTCGCCAGCCAAGGCTTTTGGCTGGGTCATGAGACTGCGAAATTGCAGTTTGATACGTATGAGAATGCCCAGCTTGTGGATCTTAATATCCAAATCCTCCGCAAAGCAGGGTATTCTCGAAGGGATGCCAATGACCTTCCACCGCCGGATGTGCAGCGCATCGAAGCCTTGATAAAAACCGAGGATCTAGGGCCTTACACGGCATTCGTGAAAGAATGCGAGAATCACCGTCCCTGGCTTTGGAAGGATCCCCGTCTGGCTTATACAATGCATTTTTGGCGTCACATTGTTGATGTGAAGTCCGTCAAATTCGTCGTCATCACCAGAGAGTTTGATCAAGCTTACGCCGGTTTGATCCATTCACGAAGAGTTTATATGTCTCCAAAACAATACAAGCTAATCAATGATAATTATATAAAATCTATAGATCTGTTTTTTAAAAAAGTCGGCACGCGCAGCTCGGTGTCCTTGACCTTTGAGGATCTGATCCTCTCTCCTCAACGGATGATTCAGCAGATGAATGAGGCGCTGGAAACCTCCCTATCGGTCGAGACTCTTGAACGTGTCTATAAAGGAAAATTATATAAGAAGAGATATCATCACTTCGATTACTTTCGAGCCCTGGGAAAGTTCATCATTAAAATGGCGATAGGTGACGTGCAACGTTTTCCGAGAAGAGAAGTTTAAATGTCCAAAATTGTGTGTATCGATAAGCGACGACAAAGTGTGTTTCAATCTGCGGTCTAGAAAGGGAACAGAAAGAAAGACCGTATGCCCCTAACGACCATCTTATACCTGTGTCTTTCTGGAGTGGCCTTTGTTTCAAGCCTCTTCGTTCATCCGGAGTGGGGCATTTACGGATATCTTGTGGCCTACAACATTACCCCGCCCCGGCAGTGGTGGGGGATGTTCGTTCCGAGCTTTGCAACACGCTATGCACTCATTTTTGCGCTCGGTGTCGCCGGAGGAATGCTGATTCAGCGGCATAGACTTAAATGCCCTGATGTGTTTTCCGCCCATGAAACCCTCCTATGGCTTTTTGTTGCCCTGTGTTGGGCTACCGTTCTTTTCAGCCCTGTTCCGCGGGTCGATGAAATCCATTTCAAGGTGCTGAAGTTCACCATAGCCCTTTTCATGGCCGCCCGGGTACTCACGACTCGGACCCATATTAAAAGGCTCACGTGGGTTTTGGTCCTCGTGGGGTGCTACCTCGGCTATTCAGTGCAATCGGGGGCGGGAGGATTTGTGGGCGGTCGGTTCGACCGTGGGTTTGGGGGTTCAGATTTCGCCGAGGGGAATTTTTTGGCGGCCCACTTTGCGTGGCTTCTACCGTTAGCCGGAGTTAAGTTCTTACTAGATGGGAAAATAGCGAAGGTGCTGTGTGTCGTCTCCGCGGCATTCATGCTGAACGCCGTGGTGTTGACTCGGTCCCGCGGAGCCTTTTTAGCGATGTGCTTAGGCGGAGCGGCGGCTTTATGGTTCTTGCCCCGTCTGCGTACCTATCGAAAACAGATTATCGGGGCCATGATCGCTGGGCTTTTAGCAGCTTTCAGCTTAACGGACGTGGGGTTTTGGGAACGCATGAATACGCTGAAAAGTGACCAGGTTATAGAAGATACATCGGCCATGAGCCGTGTGGAGGCGTGGAAGGTGGCTCTGCGGATGTGGGCGGATTACCCTATGGGTGTGGGGGTCGGTCAGTATTTTGATTATGCCGGCTTATACAATCAGGCTCTGGCGGGCCGGGATACCCATAACACGTATTTACGGTGCCTGGCGGAAACAGGCATTCAAGGGTTGATGGTTCTTATCGCGCTTATTTTTTCCTCTTTCCGGCTGCTGCGAAGTGTGGAAAAGCAATCGGCCAATCTGGAGTCCTCCGTCAGGGGATTCTATCAAATCCACGCTTTTGGCCTCCGCATTTCCCTCATTGCGTATCTCACCGCCGCTTTCTTTATTTCCTCCGTCTACATCGAGGAATTCTATTGGCTCCTCATGTTTCCCCTCTTTCTCATGAGAGCCTTAAAAAACGAACCGGGCTACAGCGAATGGCCGGCTCCCTCGACGCCGGAAGGAGCGTGATTGGATGCTGCGCATACCGCAATCGCTCACGCAACCCTCCATTTGTCTGGTGGCCCCTTTTGCCCCGCCCTACGGCGGCATGGCGGTCCAGGCTCAGCAATGGGTTCACCAACTGACAGGGCACGGCGTTCCGGTCATCCCCGTGAGGGCCAACCGAAGACCGAGTGATGTCTCCCTCTGGTTTCAGATCCCTGGGGTCAGAACCGGGGTGAACCTGGCACGGTTCCTGGGGGATTTGCTTTCCGCTCTTCATCGCAGTGATGTGGTGACGGTTTTCAGCGGATTTTTCAATTACTTTTTCTGGGTTACCTTTCCAGTGCTCCTTGCGGCGCGGGCGAAGGGAAAGCCGGTCATCTTGAACGTCCGCGGAGGAGGCGCCGAGGCTTTTTTTCACCGCTACGGGCTGTTCCTGAGACCCATGATGCGCTGGGTGAGCGCCGTGATCGCCCCATCGGGTTTTTTGGCTCAAGCGGTGGAGAGGGCCTTTGGGGTCAAGGCTTTGATTGTGCCGACCATGGTGGACGTGGATCGTTTTCCGTTTCGAATTCGAGATTTTGGTCGTGCCCGTTTGCTTGCGGCCAGGAACCTGGAAAGCCTCTATGGCTTGGACGTCGTGCTCGAAAGTTTTGCCCGCGTCCAAAAAAAGATCCCTCACGCTCGATTGACCCTTGTGGGCGACGGCTCGCTGCGTCGCTCCCTGGAAAGGCTTGCCATGCGGCTTGGTGTGGCCTCGTCGGTCCATTTCTGCGGCGCCGTGGCCCACCGCGAGATGCCGGCCGTCTATGATCGCCATGACATTCTTGTCAACGCTTCGAGAGTGGACAACCTGCCCAATGTGATCTTGGAAGCTTTTGCCTGCGGTTTACCCGTGGTTTCCACTCGGGCGGGGGGCATTCCTTTTTTGGTGGACCATGGGCAAACAGGTCTTCTAGTGGATGTGGACGATTGTGACGGCTTGGCCCGTGGGGTTGTTCATCTTCTTGAAAGCGCCGAGTCGGCGCGGGCCATGGTCCGGAAGGCTCGATCCGAAGCGGAAAAATATGCCCCCAAAAGGGTTATCACTCGGTTTTTAGAAGTGGTAAGCTTGGTTTTGTCTGAAAGGCGCCGGTGACCCTTCTCCATTGTCTAAATCCCAAAAGAAATCAGGGGAAAGGATTCCCATGAAAAAAATCAGGTTCCTTTGGGCGGCCATCTTGGGGGTGTTCCTGGGCTTCGCCGGGCGCGGTGACTGTATGAGCGTTCCCTTAAGGGTGAACAACCCGACCCCGTCGATCATTCGAAGCGCCGAACCCGTCACCAGCGGCGTGCCGCTGCCGGAAAGCGCCCAAATTGTGGATGCTGCTGCCCTCACGGTGCTCGGTCCGGACGGACAAATCAAACCGGCCCAATTTCGAGTCCTTGCCCGGTGGCACGGCCTTCCTACGGACGCGACCAAACCCATCAAGTGGGTTCTGGTGGATTTCCAAGCGGACCTTCATAGCGAAGAGGCGACCTATGTGCTGACCGACCAAAAAGGAAACAAACTTCCTGCCATGCCCGTCCGCGTGAGCTCAAACGATCGCTCGCTCATGGTAGACACGGGGGTGGCCCGGTTTGTGATTGGAAAAACATCGTTTAGCTTTTTCGATCAAGTCTTCGTTCGAAAGGACCGTTCCAGGCAGATGGAGCCTGTCCTTATCCAGGAGGGCCAAGGCGGGTTGATCCTGAAAGACGCCGCGGGGAAAATCTTTGACAGCCTTCAAGATCCGCCGGAAACCGTCGAGGTGGAAGAGCGGGGGCCCATGAAAGCGGTGGTGCGGATTCGGGGGGTTTTCAAAGCGGCCGACGGGGAGTACTTCGCTCCACCCCTGAAAAACTCCCCGAAGTATCCTCGGTTCAGCCAGCCATACACAAACTCTTTTTTTTATTATCAGTGTCGATTGTCCTTCTACGCGGGGAAGTCCTATGTTCGGGTGGTGCTGACCATGGAAAACAACGGGGCCAACGGGCGCACCAATCCGGAACAGAGTTATGCCCCGGTGCAGGCGGTGGTTTTTGACCAATTGGAAGCCGTCCTCCGGGTCAACTCGGCAACCCAGGCTGTAATCAAAACCCAGGATCTGAGTGTCCCTCTTCAGGCGAGCGACCATTTTGCCCTTCTCCAGGACTGGCGCGAAAACCTCACCGACCCCCAAAAGGGTACCCGTGAACCCGTCTTCGAAGAAGGCCCCTATTACGAAGTGCGTGTGAATGGAGAGAGCCGAAAAACAGGGGACCGGCACCCGGGTTGGTTTCGGCTGGAAACATCGGACGGCAGAGCCGTCAGCGTCGCCCTGCTCCATTTCTGGGAGAACTATCCCAAAAAGATCGCGGCTTCACCCGGCGAACTCAGGCTGGGGTTGTGGCCCGAAGAAGGCTATTATCCCCATTGCCGTTCCGCCGATTTCCCGGAAGCCTCTTTTGACCTTTATTGCCGTCAGGCCGGTCGGGATCCCAACCTGTATCTCTTTGACGCCGGAAGGTATAAAACCCACGAGTTCATTCTGGACTTTGGGTTTTCTGGTGAGGGAACCTCCGCTGAGGATCTGGCTTCAAGACTTCGCTATCCTCTTATGGCTATGGCCTCCCCCCAATGGTTTGTGGCATCGCAAGCCTTTGGCATGATCGCCCCGGAAAGCCTGGGCCATGGCGATGCCGAACTCACGGAAGCCATGGACCGCTACAATCGCCTGCAGCTCGCTTTGGTCAACCCGGAAGTCTCGCAAAACGGTTGGACCTTGGCCAAACTGAAAACCCAGAATCCGCCCCATTGGAATTACAACCACCAAGATCGCTTCTTTGGATGGATGCACTTCGGCGATCTGCTCTGGGCGGGACAAGTCCCCAGCGCGCTCCATTATGACTGGTGTCTGGGAATGACGCTGAACTACATTCGCACAGGGTCATACGCTTTTTTTGAAGGGGCCCGAGAGATGTGCCGGCACCGTTACGACATCGATCAATATCACGGCGAACGGGAAGACACTCAAGGCAACCACAAGTGGATCAATCACATGGCGTTTTATGAAACCGATGGCCACGCAGATCCGACCATTAGCTCGTATATGCCGTCAAGGGTTGCCGGTCCAAGTCATACTTGGAACAGCGGCCTGGTTTTGTGGTCGCTTTTGACGGGCGATCCCAACGCCTGGGAGGCCGCCAGGGAAGTGGGCCAGGCAGCCATGAATCGTTTCGGCTCCGGCGGCCTCAAGGATGCCTCCCGTCCGGCCTGCGCCGCCGAGGAGACGCGATCGGAAACGTGGCCCATGCTTAACCTCATTCAGCTTTACCGCGTGACGGGCGATCCGGAACAATTGCGCGTGGCCCGGGACATCGCCAAAAATCGCTTGCTCTATCGAGAACAAAAGGCCGGCGGCCAAGGCTATTTCGGCATGGGCAACAATTGCGACGCTCTGGTGAGCGGACAACAGTACAACACCATGTACTCCTATGCTTTGGAACCCATAGTCCAGGTGCACTCCGAAACCCAAGACCCAGACATCGGAGCCCTGATTGGAAGAATGGCGGACTTTATGAAAGACAAATATCTCTTCGGTGGGGATTTCAACGCGGCCGGCTTATACCGGCCCCTTCAATCGCTGTATGTGTGGGTTGAGTCGGACCCGCAGGGGATCCAGAGCGGGAAAACCGGCGAACCCGTCAAGGACACGTTCAACGGCGATCTGTTCGCCTATGCTTACCTCATCACAAAAAACAAAGAATATCTCCAATGGGCGCGGCACAGTTTTCGAGATGCCATGTTTTACTACACGGTCAAAGGGAGCACTTATGTTGACCCTCAATACCGTGCCAAAGTGAGTTTCATCGATGAAATGTTTGCCGGAACGGAAACAAAAGTTCATGGATGGTTGGGGAGGACCAACCACATCTATTTATACATCGAAGGGCTTCAGTAAATTCTTGAATTGAGGGCTCGCCGGCAAGGAAAGATATCCGCAGTGGTGGGGAACGGTGTTGCGGTTTTTCTGACGGTGGATACGGAAACGAGCATCGGCGGGGCTTTTCGCGATGCCCGGTTGCACCCTGTCGGTTATGAAAAGAGGGTCTATGGTCTTTTCAAAGGGCGGGCTTTCGGTATTCCGCTGATGATGACCATCGCAGAAAAATACGGGATTCGCCTTACGTTTTTTGTCGAAACTTTAGCGAGCCATGTGTTCGGGCTGGAGTCCCTTCAAAAGGTAGTTCAGAGCATCCTTCAAAGGGGCCACGATGTGCAACTCCATTTGCACCCCAACTATCGGACCTTTGGGCGCTTGACTCGGCAGCAGGATCCTGAGTCCGACTTCATGCATGCCTATTCCGCGTCGGAACAAAGGGCGATGCTGGAACATGGCGTAGAGACGCTGCACCGCTGTGGCGTGCCTCGAGTGAGCGCTTTTCGTGCGGGGTGTTACGGGGCCGATGAATCCACCGTGGAAGCCATGCGGACCGTTGGGCTTGTGGTGGACAGTTCCTACAACGCGGCCCACGTGGGGGCCGAATGTGGGTTTCAAAAGCGTTCCATCAACGACGTGTGGCGTTGGAATGGGGAAGTTTTTGAACTGCCTGTCAGCTGTTTTCACGACCGAAGTTTTCTTGGCAAGAAGCTGCGTCCTTTGGACATCAACGGCACCGGCTTTGGCGAGGCAAAGGATTTTCTTCAAAAAGCCCATGCCGCAGGGACGCGCTGCGTGGTTATGGTGCTGCACTCCTTCAGCTTCATCAAACCCTACGACGTTCAATACACCAGGGTGCGGATTCGTTACAATGTCATCAAAAGATTCCGCCGTCTGTGTGCCTATCTTGCGCATAACCGGGATAAGTTTTCCGTGCACACCGTGGGGGAGTGGACCCTCTCGCATTTGAAGCACGCCGCCGAAAAGGCCGTCCATCAGGTGCCCACGGTCTGCCCCGTTTACTCTTGGGGGCGCCTTGTGGAGCAGGCGTGGGACCACTGGGTTTAACCCCATGCAGACCGGCCGTTGACAGACGGAGAAGCCTTCGTGGAACCCGGCTCGCAAAGCCTTCATGTCATGCATATCCTGGGTAATTTCGGCCCGGGAGGGGCGGAAATGGGGGTGGTTCGCCTTATCGGCAGAATGAACGGCTCAGGAATGCGCCATTCGGTGTGTTCTGTCGGAACGGATGTGCGCATGCGAACCCATCTGCCGAAGGGTGTGCCCTGTTATGCGCTTGGGATTGAAGGCCCCGCCTACGGGGCCTTTTTTCACCTGGCCGCTCTTTTTCGTCGCACTCAAGTGCATATCGCCCACGTGAACAACCTCGCTCCATGGCTCGACGTCTTTTTGGCTTCTCGACTGGCTCGATGCCGGTGCGTCGAAACCTTTCACGGCATTGAAGACGAACGCTTGGTGCTTCCGGTCTGGAAGCGCGCCCTTTATCGCATGATCGCCAGACATTCCGATGCCGTGACGGCCGTCTCCCATGCCGCCTGGGAAAAACTCCACCAGTTAACCGCCGTTTCGTCGACGTTCGTGCGAATCATCGCCAACGGGATTGATGAAACGGTTTTTGCTCCTTTTTCCGATCCTGCGGCTTCATCACAGGTGCGGCACAATTTGGGGCTGCCAGAGAATGCGTGCCTTTTTGCTTGTGTGGCAGCCCTGCGGCCTGTGAAAAATCACCACGGCCTTCTGCGGGCTTTTGCCCGGGCCTTTCCCAAGGATTCTTTGAAAGCTGTGGGGCTGGTGCTCATCGGCTCCGGCAGCGAAGGCCGCCGGCTTCAGGAAGAGGCCCGGGCGTTGGGGGTGTCTTCTCGCGTCTATTGGCTGGGTCATCGGGACGATGTGGCCCAAATTCTTCCGGCCATGGATGTCTTCGTGCTCAATTCTTGGACCGAAGGTTTGAGTTACGCGGTGCTGGAAGCCATGGCCTGCGGGCTTCCCGTGTGCGCCACCCACGTGGGATCCAACCCGGACCTTGTGGCCGATGGTCGGGAGGGGTTTCTGTATCCGCCCGGGAGCGACGATCGACTGGCTGAACGGCTACAAACATTTTATCAGATGGGACGCGAAGTCCGGCGAGCCATGGGCGCTTCGGCTCGACAAAAGGTGTTGGAAAACTACAGCCTTTCCTCCATGGTTCAAGGCTATAATGCTCTGTACCGACGCATCATCCGCAGCTGAAGCCTCTTGGCCCTCTTCGCCTGTGCGGCCGGTTATTGTCGGGGGCTGGGGACCTCCTGTCTTGGCCTGTGTGAGGAGCTGGGGGCGGCGAGGGCTGCAACCGGGGGTCGTGGCCGTGCAAAGCAGAAACGAGCCCACCCCGAATTCCGTCTATTTAGCCGATGGGTGCCGCTTGCCTCGAAGATTGGTTGGAACAGAGGCCGGAATCCACATCGTCGCCGATTTTGTTAGGCGTTTTCGAGCAACGGGCATCACCTGTGTCGAAGAATCCCTTGCGGCGTGGATGCAAAAAGAGCGCAAGCGTTTGCCCCACGGCGTGGCTTTGTGGATGCCGCCTCATGAGGC
>Ga0209227_1002978_pt1 | contig 11653 bp, 8 predicted proteins | sample YNPBryantNP2012_FD_185815 | JGI IMG/M metagenome (GOLD analysis project Ga0209227, IMG submission 185815) | Anoxygenic and chlorotrophic microbial mat microbial communities from Yellowstone National Park, USA - YNP Bryant NP 2012 (SPAdes)... ...
TCGGTGCGGCGGGTGAGCACGGGGGCTGGGGCTTTGGAGAAGGCGTACGATTTCTTCCCGTACGGCTTGCCGGTGAAAGAAACCGTGGGGCAGGAGCGGCTGTGGTTTGGGGGCTACGAGCTGGAGCATCAGAACACCTCGGACTACACGGATGACTTGTACTTCCTCCACGCGCGGTGGTATTTTCCGTACATGGCTCGCTTCCTCTCGCCGGACCCGGTGCGGGGCGATCCAGCCCAGCCCCAGAGCTTGAACCTCTACGCCTACGTCCGTGGCAACCCCCTCAACGCCGTGGATCCGGATGGGCGCGCGGCACTTTCGCTCACGCCAGCTCGCGAGCTCATGATGGCCATCGCAGCCTCCGAGGCCGAGCAGTTTTCCCGGTGGGCGATGGAGGCGCTGAGCTCCACGACGTGGGTGATCTCGTTCACGATTCCGCTCCTTACTGTTTACGCCGACGACGGCCATGGTGGCAAGACGGCGCTTCTTATCGAGGACCCACTGTTTAGGGAGTTTCGTGATCTTTTCGTCGACCTTTTTTCGAAAGGTGCTTGGGGCCTGAGGCCGGGCATGGAAGCCGCTGCATGGGGGGTACGAGATCCGCAAACAGGTCGGCCGAAGCTGGTGAGCTGGGGAGCCACTCCGGAAGACTCTAGGTTTACGCTTTCGGTGCGGGCGACAGGGATTCCCGCAGGAACGGTTTTGCAGGTTCACACGCATCCGGTGCGCAGTCAAGGCGGAAGGCTCCTTGACCCACGCCCAAGCGAGGCAGACAAGGCGCTTGCCAAAATCCTGGGGCATCCGGTCTACGTCCTTTCCCGGGGGGCTGTGTGGGTTGCGCTTCCCGCCGGCGAGCTGCGGCAAATCGTGAGGGGCATATCGTGGTAGGCGCAAAAGGAAGGAAATGGGGTCGGCTCCTATTGCTGGGATTGGTGCTGCCTGGCCTGGCAAGCTCCTGTGTTGCCCGGGAAGCACAACCGGTGCTAAAAGGCGAGAAAGAGGCGTCCTTTCCAGGCGAGAACGACAGAAGGAGGTGCCTTGCTGTTCACTACCCCCCAATCTGGGGGGAGAGCACGGAAGCGCTCGGCCAACCGCTGCTTGAGGGTCTCTTCGTTCCTGGCTTCGAAGGCAGAACAAATATACCAGGTTGGGAGCAGCTCTATTTCCGTTTCTGGGCAGACGGCACGGTCCTGTTGGCGCAGACAATCCTGGTTGTAGACGTTGACGTAGATGCATCGCAACGACTTGGCAAGCTTGAAAAGCGCTACAAAAGCGAGTTGCCATGCAAAGCCCTGTACGAGCAAGCCGGCTACTTCTGGTACGAGCGGCGTTTTAGCGAGAGTGATGCGCCTAAACTTCGCGAAATAGTTGAAAAGGCTCCAGAACTGTGTTTCCGCTACGCGAGGCGCCGGCCATGCACCGACTGTCCGCGGCTGACGCTTTCGGCGTCCGGTGACTTGCTCTCGCTTCCGTCGCTGTTCTTCAGCGGGCCCGTCAGCAGCGACCTCCTGCAGTGGGCTCTGGAGATCCTGCAGCTTGGCAGCGCTGGCGCCGAGGAAGAATTCTTTGCTTCAAGCAAAAAACCGAAATGAGAGGGGGTGCGGTGGGCCGTCACCGGGGGGTGCTGCGGATGGGTGAACTTCGAGCTCGTTGTTGCCTTGGGCGCGAAGCATTGGCCGTGCTCTTCTGGTCTTTTCTGGCGTGCTACACCGACACGGGGGCCAAGCAGGATATTATTCCGGGCACGGTAGCTGTGCTTGAGGGCCGGGTGGTGTGCAAGGAATTTTGGGGCCCGCCGAATTATGGGGAAGATCCAGAACGCGACGCGAGAGAGACTGCTTGCATGGTGTGCCCAAGGCCAGATCGGTGCTACCAGCTCGTGGTCTCTTCTGAGAAGGTGTGGCGGGCATTACCTGGAAGGGCCCTTCGGGCACTGGAAGGGAAGCTCGTGAAGGTTCGTGGTGAAGTTTTTCGGGCGACCACCGGGCACCATAGAACGCCACTGCTGATAGATGTCGCGGCGATCGAGGTTCGAACGGAATAGGGCGAGGGACCAGAGGCAGTTTAGAAAGCGCGATCCTCATTATCGGCAGCGTTTTCCGTGACTAGGCTAGCGTCAGCGTGAATGCGCTCTTTGATGAAGTGCCCTGCTGGGGAACTCCGCACGGAGAGAGCAATAACGCGTGAGGTTGCAAAAAGGAAAGGAGCTGTTGGGTATCAAGGGTCTTGGCGCGGCCGGTGGAATAGCCCGGGGCTGCGCCGCGGCTCGTAGAGAAAGACTGGGCGTTTTCCGCAGGGGCTTTCGGTGGCGTCGGCGGCGGGGGCAGTGGCGAGTTGACAGGCTCTTGGGTGCTTGGCCGGCTAGCTTATGCTGCAGCGCTGCTGCGGTGCGGGCGCAGCCCGGAGCCGGGGGGAGCGGGCGAAGGTGGGCTCGCGGCGCCTTTAGTGACGGAAGGAGTAGAGCAAGGTGGCCATCGCCGCGGCTTGGCCGATCCAAAAGAGGAACATCCACTTGAGGATGTCGGCTCTGACGTCGGCGAGCTCGGTGCGAACTTTTGCTACCTCCTCGGTGAGCCGCTTGTCCAAAGCGGTGAGCCGTTCGTTCACCGCCCCCAGTTCTTCCGCAAGACAGCGCTCGAAGCGCATTTCGGTTTCCGCGAGGCGCCAGGCGAAGCGCTCTTCGGCAAGGGCCAGCGCCTGCTGGCTGGAGCTTTCCTCCACCAGGCACAAAAGACGCACCAGCTCCTCGGCGCCTCAGTCCGAAGGGCGATCGCGCAGCACCGGAAAAATGCTCACCACCGGCATAGGTGCCCCAGCTCTATGCTAGCGCCTACCGGGGAGGTGTCAAGGCGGCGGGCGAGGGGGGCGAATGGCCTGCCCGGGGACGGCAGCAGAAGCGTTGCGCCGCAGCTGGCGATGGCTGCCTTTGGCGAGCTGCGGCGCCGGTCCCGTGGCTGATCGCCGGCTGAGCCTGGAAGCGGGTGGGGCCGGGCAGCGGGGGAGGTTCGGGTGCGCCAGCGGGAGGTGGCTATACTCTGGCCGTGGTGCGGATCTTGGTGAGCAACGACGACGGGTACCACTCCGAGGGGATCCACGTGCTGGCGGATGCCCTGGAGACGTTGGGGGAGGTTTGGGTGGTGGCCCCGGACCGGGAAAACTCCGCGGTTTCCCACGCCCTCACGCTGCACCGGCCGCTGCGGCTTACCCGGCTTTCCGAGCGGCGCTACGCGGTGGACGGGACCCCCACGGACTGCGTGACGTTGGGGATTTGCCAGGTGATGAAGGAGCACCCGCCGGATCTGGTGGTGTCCGGGATCAACTTCGGCGCCAACATGGGGGACGACGTGCACTACTCGGGCACCGTGTCCGCGGCGTTCGAGGCGGCGATCATGGGGATCCCCGCCATCGCGGTTTCCCAGGTGCTGGGGGAGCATTTTTCCTTCGTGCCCGCGGGGCGGGTGGCGCGGCACCTGGCTGCCTTGGTGCTGGAGCGGGGGCTTCCCAAGGGCACGCTTTTAAACGTGAACGTGCCTCCGCGCCCCCCCAAGGGGCTGCGCTTCACCCGCCTGGGCAAGCGGCGGTACACCGAGGGGGTGGTGGAGGACACCGACCCCCGGGGCCGGGTGTGCTACTGGATCGGCGGGGGGGATCCGGTGTGGGAGCCGCTCCCCGGCTCGGATTTCCTGGCAGTAGCGGAGGGCTACACCTCGGTGACGCCGCTGCAGCTGGACATGACCCACGAAGGGTTGCTTTTGAGCCTTCTGCAGGACGCTGCCTCCTGGGACCTGCCCGCATGAGAGCGGCGGCGCTCCCGGTGCCTCTGTTGCAGTTGCTGGCGCGGCTTCGGGCCGCGGGGGTCGCCGACGAGAGGGTGCTGCAAGCGCTGGCCGCCACGCCTCGGGAACTTTTCCTCCCGCCGCAGTTCGCCCCCAGGGCCTGGGAGGACTTCGCCTTCGAGATCGGCTTCGGGCAAACCATCTCCCAGCCTTCGGTGGTGGCGCGGATGACCGCGCTGGCCCAGGTGCGGCCCAGCGACCGGGTGCTGGAGGTGGGCACCGGGTCGGGCTTCCAGGCGGCGGTGTTGGCGCGGCTTGCCCGCTTCGTGTTCACCGTGGAGCGCATCCCCGCCCTTGCCACCCAGGCCCGCAAGCGCTTGGCGCTTCTGGGCCTTGCCAACGTGACCGTGCAGGTGATGGACGGCAGCCTTGGCTGGAAAGCCCATGCCCCCTACGACGCGATTCTCCTCACCGCCGCTGCACCCGCGGTGCCCCCGCCGCTTTTGGAGCAGCTGGCGGAGGGGGGCAGGCTGGTGGCGCCAGTGGGGGAGCTGCGGCAGCAGGAGCTGGTGCGCATCACCCGGCGCGGCGAGAGCTTCACCGAAGAACGCTTCGGGCCCGCGAGCTTCGTGCCGCTGGTGGGCAAGGAGGGGTTCGCCCCAGCCTAGCTCCGCCGTTTGGCGCCTGCAGCTTGCCGCCGCGCCGCTTACCGCCCGCCTGGCCACGCCGCGGTGCGCTGCGCGTTGGGCGCTGGGAAGGACGGCTGGTCAGAACAGCCCCACGCCCCAGAGGTCGTGGAGGTGCAGCACGCCCAGGACCCGGGAGGTTTCGTCGGTGACGATGAGCGAGGTGATGCGCCGGGCCTCCAGCAAGCGCAGCGCCTCGGTGGCCAGCTGCTGGGGGGGGATGGTGACCCCTCCGGGGTGCATGGCCTCTCCCGCGGTGAGCTTGAGGGGATCCGGGTGGCGCTCCATGAGCCGCCGCAGGTCGCCGTCGGTGATCACCCCTAAAAGACGGCCTTCGCGGTCCTGCACCGTGGTGATCCCCAGCCCCTTGCGGGACATCTCGTAAATCACGTCTTTCATCGGCGTGTCCGGAGCAACAGTGGGGATTTGCTCGCCTTTGTGCATGAGCTCCCCCACAGTGAGCAAGCGCTTGCCCAGCCTGCCCCCGGGGTGGAGGCGGGCGAAGTCCTCGGGGGAAAACCCCTTGCGCACCGAGACCGCCATGGCCAGGGCGTCCCCCAACGCCAGGGCCGCGGTGGTGGAGGCGGTGGGGGCCAAGTTGTGGGGGCAGGCTTCCCGGTCCACCCAGAGGCAGAGGTGTACGTCCGCGTGGCGGGCCAAGGTGGAGTTCGGGTTGGAGGAGATGCCGATGAGCCCCACACCGAGCCGCTTCAGAAGCTCCACGAGCCGCACGATTTCCTCGGTTTCCCCGGAGTTGGAAACCGCCACCACCAGGTCCTCGCCGGTGACCATCCCCAGATCGCCGTGGATCGCCTCGGCGGGGTGGAGGAACAGCGCGGGGGTGCCGGTGGAAGCCATGGTGGCGGCGAGCTTGCGGCAGATGATGCCGGATTTGCCCATGCCGGTCCACACCACCCGGCCGCGGCAGGAGGCCAGGAGCTCCACCGCCCGGAGGAAGGAGTCGTCCAAGCGGTCCCGCAAGCGCAGGATCGCTTGGGCTTCGGTGGTGAGCACCTCCCGGGCAAGCTCCAGCGACACGACCCCTCCGGGGCGGGATTCTAACCCACCCCCTGCGGCTGGTCCCGGGGGCGGGCAGGGGCCGCTGGCAAAAACGCTGGCAAGTTGCTAAGCTAAGCTGCCCCGCGGGGCGGGGCGGTATGACGGCCCATGAAACGGTTCTGATCCTCGATTTTGGCTCCCAGTACACCCAACTCATCGCCCGCCGGGTGCGGGAGCTTTCGGTCAAAAGCGAGATCGTTCCCCCTAACCTGCCCGCCCGGGAAATCGCCGCGCGGCAGCCCATCGGCATCATCCTTTCCGGTGGTCCCGCCTCGGTGTACGACCACGACGCGGTGGAGCCGGACCCGGCGATCTTCCAGCTGGGGGTGCCGGTGCTGGGGATCTGCTACGGCCAGCAAGTGATGGCGCGGCTTTTCGGCGGGGAGGTGGCCAGCGCCGGCAGGCGCGAGTACGGCGCTGCCGAGCTGGAGCTCCTAGCCAGCTGCCCGCTGTTCGAGGGTCTGCCCCCCCGGCAGCGGGTGTGGATGTCCCACGGGGACGAGGTGACCCGGCTTCCCCAGGGGTTCCGCTTGGTGGGCCGCACCGAAAGCGCCCCCCACGCCGCCATGGCTTGGGAGGAGCGCAAGCTTTTCGGCATTCAGTTCCACCCGGAGGTGCACCACACGCCCCTGGGGCAGAAGATCCTCGACAACTTCCTAGCCCTTTGCGGCGCCAAGCGCGACTGGACCCCCGCGAGCCTGCGCCAGGAGGCGGTGGAGGCGATCCGCCAGCGCCTGGGCCAGGGGCAGGTGATCGTGGCGCTTTCGGGAGGGGTGGATTCCACGGTGACCGCGCTGCTGTGCCGGGAGGCGGTGGGGGATCGCACCATCCCGATCTTCGTGGACACGGGGCTGCTGCGCCTGGGGGAGGGGGACAAGGTGATGGAGCGGTTCGCCGCCTACGGCCTGGCGGTGCACCGGGTGAACGCGGCCCCGCGGTTCTTCGCGGCGCTGGCCGGGGTGGAGGACCCCGAGGAAAAGCGGCGCCGCATCGGGCACGAGTTCATCGCGGTGTTCGAGGAGGAGGCCAGAAAGTTCCCCCAGGCTCGCTTTTTGGCCCAGGGGACGCTGTACCCGGACGTGATCGAGTCCACCTCGGTGAAGGGGCCCTCCGCCACCATCAAAACCCACCACAACGTGGGGGGGCTGCCGGCGAAGCTGGGGTTCGAGCTGGTGGAGCCGCTGCGCTTTTTGTTCAAGGACGAGGTGCGGCGGCTGGGGTTGGAGCTGGGGCTTCCCGAGGAGTTCGTGTACCGCCAGCCGTTTCCCGGGCCGGGGTTGGCGGTGCGCATCCTCGGGGAGGTGACCCCGGAGCGGGTGGCGCTTTTGCAGCGAGCCGATGCGATCTTCATGGAGGAAATCCGCGCCGCCGGGCTGTACCGCGAGATCGCCCAGGCCCTGGCGGTGCTTTTGCCCGTGCGCTCGGTGGGTGTCATGGGGGACCAGCGCACCTACGAGCACGTGGTGGCGCTGCGGGCGGTGACCACCGAGGACTTCATGACCGCCGATTGGTACCGCTTCCCGCCGGAGTTTCTGGACCGGGTGGCGCGGCGGATCGTGGGGGAGGTGCGGGGGATCAACCGGGTGGTCTACGACGTGACCTCCAAACCGCCCGGCACCATCGAGTGGGAATGACAAAGCCCGGGGCCCGGAAGCGGCCCCGCGGGGAGGAGCGCATGGCGAAACGCAAGGTCATCATCATGGGTGCCGCAGGGAGAGATTTCCACAACTTCAACTGCCTGTTCCGCAACAACCCCGATGTGGAGGTGGTGGCTTTCACCGCCACGCAGATCCCCAACATCGAGGGGCGGATCTACCCGCCGGTGCTGGCGGGGCCGTTGTACCCCCAGGGGATCCCGATTTTCCCCGAGGAGGAGCTGGAGCGGCTCATCAAGCAGCACGACGTGGACGAGGTGTGGTTCTCCTACTCCGACGTGTCGCACCAGTACGTGATGGACAAGGGGTCCCACGTGGTGGCTTGGGGGGCGCACTTCGGCATCTGCTCCGCCAAGGACACCATGCTGCAAGCGAAAAAGCCGGTGATCGCGATTACCGCGGTGCGCACCGGGGTGGGGAAATCGCAGACCACCCGCTACGTCTCCCGCATCCTCAAGAAGCTGGGCAAGAAGGTGGTGGCGGTGCGCCACCCCATGCCCTACGGCGATCTCGCCCAGCAGGTCTGCCAGCGGTTCGAAAGCTACGAGGATCTGGACCGGCACGACTGCACCATCGAGGAGCGGGAGGAGTACGAACCGCACATTGACAACGGGTTCGTGGTGTACGCCGGGGTGGATTACGAGGTGATCCTCAGGGAAGCGGAAAAAGAGGCGGACGTGATCCTCTGGGACGGGGGCAACAACGACACCCCGTTCTTCCGCCCGAACCTGCACATCACGCTGGTGGACCCGCACCGCCCTGGGCACGAGCTCACCTACTACCCGGGGGAGACCAACTTCCTCATGGCGGACCTGTTGATCGTCAACAAGGTGCAAACCGCGGACCCGGTGAAGGTGGAGCAGGTGCTGGAGAACTGCCGGCGCTACAACCCCAAGGCCACGGTGATCAAGTGCGCTTCGGTGATCACCGTGGACAAGCCGGAGCTCATCGCGGGCAAGCGGGTGCTGGTGGTGGAGGACGGGCCCACGCTCACCCACGGGGGGATGAGCTACGGCGCTGGCTGGTTCGCCGCCAAGACCTACGGGGCGGCGGAGATCGTGGATCCCCGCCCTTACGCGGTGGGCACCATCGCCGAAACCTACCGCAAGTACCCCAACGCCGGCACGATCCTCCCGGCCATGGGGTACTCGGACCAGCAAATCGCCGACCTGGAAGCCACCATCAACGCCACCCCTTGCGACGTGGTGGTGGAGGGCACGCCCATCGATCTCACCCGCATCCTCAAGGTGAACAAGCCCATCGCCGAGGTGACCTACGAGCTGGAGGAGCTGGACGGCAACGTCATCGAGGCCATGGTGCGCAAGGTGGTGGGTTAGCTTATCCCGGCCTTCGGGGCGAAAGGGGCGGCGTCAGCCGCCCCTCGATTTTTTCCCGAAAACAGCGAAACCCCGAAGCTCGGGGTTTCGGCTTGGCGGAAGACCGCCCGGGTCTTCGCAGGCTTTGACGCGGTTGCAAGACCCGTTGAACGCCCGCGGCCTTTCGGCACCTTTCAATTTGCGCCCTGACCCGCCGGCTGTCAAGGGGTCGCGTTGCCTCACGAAGTATCTCCGCGAGGCGCGGGTAGTTGCCTCACGGGCCAATCCTCGCGAAGCGGGAGGCTGCCCGGAGTGAGGAGGTGCTCATGGCCAGGTACGGCAGGAACGGCGACAGGAGGAGGACGTTTTCCATCGGTGCGCGGAGGGAGGGGGTGAAAGGGAGAAAGCGGTGGGGCGAGGGCAGCGTGTGCAACTTTTCTCCCCTCACCCTGCCCTCTCCCGGCTGGAGAGGGTTTGCGGTTCCAGGCTCCCTCTCCCTCTGGGAGAGGGCTGGGGTGAGGGAGAGATGCGCATTGACGGGGAAAAATCAGGGTGCTGGCCGGGGCGGAGATACCCCGGGCCAGCACCCTCAGCGGGGAAAAGCTCGCTACGCCACCACCCGGCGCAGCAGCAGCACGCCGGCGGTGCCCAGGCAAGCGAGCAACGCCAGCAAGCCCCAGCGGTCCAAGGTGGGGATTGGCTCCACCTGCTGGGCGGTGACCGTGAGCGTAGCGGTGTCGCAGCCGGAGATGTAGCAAAGCTGGTAGCTCACGGTGCACGTCCCCGAAGCCGGCACGTTGAAGGTGGCTACCCCGGTGCTGCTGTTCACCGAAGCACCGGTGCACGTGGTGCCAGCTGCGAGCAAGGTGAAGGTGGCCCCAGCTGGCGGCGAGCCCGCCCCCACCTGGTCGTTGCTGCCCAGGTTGAAGGTGGCGCCGGAGGTGTTGGCGGGCAAGCTGACCGCGTCGTCCAGGGCATCCACCAAGGGCACGGGGCCGCCGGCGCTGCTGGCGGTGTTGTTCGCGGCGTTGCTGTCGTTCGCCGCCCCAGCGGTGACTGTGAAGGTCACCCCGGTTTCGGGAGTGTCGCCGCCGCCCTGGGTGCCCGGGGCGGTGAAGGTGGAGGTGCAGGTAATGCTGGCTCCAGCTGCCAGGGAAGGCACCGGCACCGAAGGGTTGCAGGTGGGCGGGGAAACCACCCCCGCGGAAGCCGCGATGCTGCAGCTGGCGGTGGTGGCGGGGTCGGGGCCGGCGTTGGTGCAGGAGAAGCTCAAGGAATAGCTGCCGCCGGGGTCCAACGAGGGAGGCACCGTGGGGGCATTGGCCACCATGTCCGCCACCAGCGCAGCAGCCAGGTCCGCCGTAAGCCGCGCCACGAAGGCGTCCCACCAGCCGCCGTTGCTTGCCTGCGCGCCCCCGGTCGTGTTGGGGAAATCGGTGGAAAGGGAGAACCCCGCTACGACCACCTCGCCTGTGCCGGCGATGGCCAGCGCGAGGGCGCGATCGTCCCCGCTTCCCCCAAGGTAGGTGGACTGGAGGTTCGAGGTGAGGGTTGCATTGAGCCGCGCTACGAAGGCGTCGTAAAAGCCTCCTCCGTAGCTCGCCTGCGCGCCTCCGGCGGTGTTCGGGAAGTTGGTGGAACCGGTGACCCCCGCCACGACCACCTCGCCGCTGCCGGCGATGGCCAGCGCTTCGGCGTAATCGTACCCGCTTCCCCCCAGGTAGGTGGACTGGGGGTTGGAGGTGAGGGTTGCGTTGAGCCGTGCCACGAAGGCGTCCTGGCTGCCGCTGTTGCTTGCCTGCGCGCCGCCGGTAGTGTTGGGGAAGTTGGTTGACCAGGTTTCCCCCGCCACGTACACCTCGCCGCTGCCGGCGATGGCCAGCGCGTAGGCGAAATCGTCCCCGCTTCCCCCCAGGTAGGTGGACTGAGGGTTGGAGGTGAGGGTTGCGTTGAGCCGCGCCACGAAGGCGTCGTTCCCGCCGCCGTAGCTTGCCTGCGCGCCGCCGGCGGTGTTGGGGAAGTTGGTGGAATCGGTGGACCCCGCCACGTACACGTCGTAGTTTGGTGCCGGACCGATGGCCAGCGCGCTGGCCGCATCGTCACCACCTCCCCCCAGGTAGGTGGACTGAGGGTTGGAGGTGAGGGTTGCATTGAGCCGCGCCACGAAGGCGTCGGCGAAGCCGCTGTTGCTTGCCTGCGCGCCGTTGGTGGTGTTGGGGAAGTCAGTGGAATCAGTGTAGCCTGCCACATACACGTCGCCGCTGCCGGCGATGGCCAGCGCGTTGGCCCAATCGGCACCGCCTCCCCCCAGGTAGGTGGACTGGGGGTTGGAGGTGAGGGTTGCATTGAGCCGCGCCACGAAGACGTCGACGCCGCCGGCGTTGCTACCCTGAGCCCCGCCGCCAGTGTTGGGGAAGTTGCTGGAACTGGTCATCCCCGCCACGTACACATCGCCGCTGCCGGCGATGGCCAGCGCGAAGGCGAGATCGTACCCGCTTCCCCCCAGGTAGGTGGACTGAGGGTTGGAGGTGAGGGCGGCGTTGAGCCGCGCCACGAAGGCGTCCCAGGTGCCGCCGCCGTGGCTTGCCTGCGCGCCGCCGGTCGTGTTGGGGAAGTTGGTGGAGGTGGTATACCCCGCCACGTACACGTCGTAGTTTGGTGCCGGACCGATGGCCAGCGCGTAGGCCGCATCGTACCCGCTTCCCCCCAGGTACGTGGACTGGAGGATCGGGTCTATCACCAGCGGCAAGCTGGGATCCGCTCCTTGCACCGCAAAGCCGTAGCGGTTTTTGCCAAAAACGCGGTAGGAAACTTGCACCGGCAGCTTCTGGCCGTCCTTTTCTTGCCACGCCACGGGTTTCGAAAGCTTTAGCTCCCCGAGCCCAGTTTCGATCACCAGCTCCCCTTCCGGGGAAAGCCGCAGGCGGTTGGCACCTCGAAGTTCCACGCGCACCTTCCCGAGGTTTGCTCCAGGACGCACGTAGAACAGCTTCTCCACGGTCTTCTGGCTCGCCTTGAGCTTGACTTCCACGCCAGGCCAAACTTCACCCAGCGAGACGTAGCGGTAGCTGGGAAGTGCCGAGCGGTGCTTGGCAGGATCGTTGCCGAGGAAGTAGCTTACCTTGGTTTCGAGCTCCTCTTCGCCGCGGATGCCCTTCACC
>Ga0209227_1002981_pt1 | contig 11638 bp, 16 predicted proteins | sample YNPBryantNP2012_FD_185815 | JGI IMG/M metagenome (GOLD analysis project Ga0209227, IMG submission 185815) | Anoxygenic and chlorotrophic microbial mat microbial communities from Yellowstone National Park, USA - YNP Bryant NP 2012 (SPAdes)... ...
TTGGGGTCGGCCTCGCCGCGGAGGGGCGGGCTCTGCACGCCCGCTAGGGAGGCTTTGCCTCCACCGGGGGATTGCCCCATTAGGCCACCAGGCGTTCATTTGCCCCCGATGATTATGTTATGTCCCGGCTTGCGTCCGGCCGGTAATCGCTGACGCACAGAGTGCGTCCCTCCGAGAAAACGGCCTTCAGCGTCGTCCCCAGGCCTTTCCCCGCTAGGCAACCCGCCCTGGGGCCGGCCTCGCCGCGGAGGGGCGGGCTCCGCACGCCCGGTAGGGAGGCCTAGCCCCCTCCTCGTGCATTCCCATTAAACCAAAGGCCTCTCGCCTAACCACCGGCGGTAATGAAAGTCCTTGCCATCCGTAAGGCGTCGCGATGCGGCCGCGGAGACCGCGTCCCTTCGAGAAAATGGCCTTCAGCTTGCGCGCAAAGTCGTCCCTGCGGGCAACCCACACGATTGGCGCGCGATCCCTCTTTAGGCTCCAAGGCCGGGAAACCCTCTGACGCGCACCCTCTGGGCCGAGGAGAGCCATGTGCATCCCAAGTAAGGAGCGGTTTTAGCCGAGGGAAAAGTGCCCGATTTGACAAAGGGCCCTCTCGTCCTACAATTAAAAGGGTTCTCTAGACGGGATCTGGGAAGCCATGAAAGACGGGCCGGAGAAGGCGCTGGGGAAGATGTGATTGTCCCCTAGGCTCATTCTTGGGCTTGCAAGAACTCCATGACTTCAAAGTACGAGGGAGGAGAAGATGTTCTCGATGCCGAAGGTGACGAGGAGGTTTTTTGTAGTCTCGGCAATTGGGGTCTTTTTCATTGGCCTTCCACGCCCTTGCAGGGCCGACAGGGCAGAGGCCTCCATCGAAGGGCCCCGCGAGGTCTCGAAAGGAGAGGAGGTCGTATTGAAAGTGACCTTCTCCCACAGCTCCAACACCCCCTCTCACTATGTTGAATGGGCTTATGTGAGAGTGAACGGGAAAGAGGTGGCGAGGTGGGATTTCACCCCTGAGAAGTTACCGGAGAGCGCGAGATTTACGAGAGAGGTGAGAGTGAAGATAGAGGGGGATACGGAGATCACTGCACAGGGAAGCTGCAATAAACACGGAAGCAAAGGACAAGCGACATTGAGGATCCGAGCTAAGTGATGGGGCTGGACTGCTCCGGCTCAGACACTTGGGCTGGAAACCGTGAAAGCCTTTTTCAGGCTCGGCCAGTGGGAGATCTCGGCCTCGAAGCCCCGAGGTGGCTGAATCTCCCTTTGCCGAAAGCCCTCGCGAAAGACGGTTCTTTGGAGTCCTTTTGTGTTTGGTCTTTATCGGCACAGGCGGGAGGGGGTCAACTCTGACTCCGAAATCTCCGGGATTGAGAGAGGGTTTAGGGTATATTACCTCGCTTCCAAAGCCATCGGACGATATGGAGGCTTCGCGGCCTTTCGTCTGGGAGCCACAAAAGGTGGGGTGAAGCGGGCTATGGATAATTTGGTCCTTCCATAAGGCAAAAGAATCGCTTTCAGGGCACTCGGATCCTTGGAAGGACCGAGGACAATTCTCTCTCTCGCAAGGAGACTTCCTTGATCTCGTGTTAGGGTTCGCCTTGTGAAAAAAAGCATCCCCAGTGGAGATTCACAGGAAACAGGGGATACCCGATGGGTGGATTTTCCAACATGAAGATTAGTGTGCGGCCGGCCTCGAAATAAGCCAGTCCGGAAAGGAGAGGGGTTCGAGGCGACATGTGGGGCCTCGGCCCAGGGGGAATGAAGGGTACCCGAGGGGAAATGGTCCTTGGAGCCTGAAGCTCGAGGAGCACGCCAAAACCGGGGGGATCCTCCGCATGAATTCCCAGTGAATTCTTGGTCTTGTGTAAAGACAGGGGGTATCTCTCGTTGGTAACTCGTAGAGACGAGTTTGAGGTGTATGGCTTAAGGGTTTTTAAGGTCTGATTGTGGGTGTCCATCGGCTCCGACCACATCCTGGCGACTTACCAACTGAGTATCCAGAAGGAGGTCACAATCTGGAGGATCACCTCCTATCAATTCCAACTGAATTTCAGCACGGAAAGTTGACAGTGTTCCCCTCGTGGAAAATCTCTTGACGCGAACTGTGAAAGATGGTACCATCCCGTCGTCTTTGTGCAAATAGACAGAAATCTCACCAATGGCAAAAGTAAAGAAGGGTCAATTGGAGCCTCCCTGAAGGATCCGCCAGGGAGAAACGGCAACCCTAGCACCACCTAGCCAAGACGAGAGGAGAAAATATATATCCCCCGCATCTCGAGTTGGGATAAGGGTTCCTGAAGGCCAGGGACCCGATTGGAAGGTGAACCCAAGCGAGGCCTTTTGCGCTAGGAAAGTCTCCACCGGGGCTTAAGTATCTGAGGATACTGGGTGGAGGCAATTTCCCACAAGGCCTCTGGAGGGGAAGAGTTGCTCCCTTGTCGCCCAAGGGGCATAGAACCCCAGCAGAAATTCGACAGAGTCATTCTGACCCTTCCCAGGGGGATGGGGCCACTAATTTGTTTCAGGAGGTGGGACCATGAACTTGGCTAAATTAGTAACGGTGACCTTGCCTTTTTTCCTACTCATCCCTGCCTTGGATGCCTCAGGTCAGACAACTTACCATGTCAGGCCCGATGGTGGAGACCGCACCCAGTGCAACGGCCTTGCCAACGCTCCTTACCCTGGCTCTGGCACGCAACAAAACTGCGCATGGAGGCACCCCTTCTTTGCCCTCGATGCCTCGGGGAACTGGATGCTCCGAGGGGGAGATACCCTCCTGATTTACAGGGGAAGTTACCGTATGGGTTATGGCGAAGGGGACCTCCCAGAAGACATGTGCCATCAGAATTACCCATGGGATTGCCACCTCCCTCCACTACCATCTGGGCCAGATCAGTCGCGGCCAACGCGAATTTTGGGTGAAGGTTGGGACTCGGGCTGTCCCTCCCCGCCAGAGCTTTGGGGTTCAGGGCGGGCAAGTTGGATACTGGATTTGAGGGGGACATCGAATGCAATCATAGCATGCTTGGAGATAACCGATCACTCCTCCTGCTTTCTGGGCCCCACCCCTTCCCCGGATTCCCCACTGCCACCGGTATGCCTACAGGATAACTGCCCTCGCGATAATTTCCCCAATGGCGATTTCGATTACGCCGATGAGGGGATAAGGGCTTCCGATTCTTCCAACGTGACCCTCCAGGACTTGAACATCCACGGCCTGGCTGAGACCGGGATCCGCGCAGGCCGAATTTCCAACTGGACTGTTGTGAGGGTGCGGATAGCTGCTAACGGCAGCGCTGGCTGGAACGGTGATCTTGGGGAGGAGGACAGCTCGTATTCGGGAACCCACATGTGGCAGAATCTCACAGTGGAGTGGAATGGCTGTCCCGAATCCTATCCCGGCCGCGAACCCCAAAACTGCTGGGCCCAGGAGATCTGCGGTGGCTATGGGGATGGGGTGGGCTTGAACCGATCTGGAGGCCACTTCATCATCGAAGACTCGGTCTTCCGCTACAATACCTCGGATGGGCTCGACCTTCTGTATGTTGGTGTGGGCCACCCAGACTCCTCGGTGGAAATGTACCGGACCGCAGCCTATGGCAATGCGGGAAACCAGCTCAAGGTGGGGGGCTGTTCAAGGCTCGTCAATTGCTTCGCGTGGGGCAATTGCGCCTTCTTTTACGGCAAACCCTTCGCCCAGAGAATGGGAGGAATGGATTCGGGCAATCACTGTAGGGCAGGGGGAGCTGCCCTCAGCATCAGTCTTCCGCGAGGAAGAGCTTCCTACATCGTGAATAATACAGTGGCGAGCCAAGGGTGGGCCTGTGCGGAGCTTCAACCCAACAACTTGGACTTCCATGATCAGCCCCCTCCCGATGGCACAGAACGAGTTTACCTCTTCAACAACATTTTCAAGGGCTACCAGGTGGCCTATCTCGACTTCGAGAGGCTTTCGGATTTCATCGGAGACGGCGACCCCTATCACTTCACCCGAGCGGACACGGACGACTACAATCTCATTCACAACTGCTTCGTGTATGACACAGTCCCTCTAGGCCCCCACATCATCAGAAGTGATCCTCTCTTCGCCAACGATGACATCACTGATTTGGATGCCCATCTCCAAGGGGGAAGCCCAGCTATAGGTCAGGGGATGCCCATTGGGAGCCTCGGTGGGTTGGTCCCAGGAGACGACATTGAGGGGCTCACACGCTCCGATCCACCAGATCTGGGTGCTTATCAGTACGGAGGGGTTACCACCTGCAGGCTATCATGCTCGGCTACGGTCCCAGCTTCGGCTCAGGTGGATACCCCTGTGAACTTCACTGGCAGGGCAACCCCTTCCAGCGCTTGCTCCGGGACTGTAACTTACGATTGGGACTTTGGCGATGGCTCAGCCCATTCTGACAGGGAAACTGTCACCCACACCTATAACCAAACGGGCACCTTTAGCTGGCGTTTCTCAGCTGAAGTGGACTCAGTCTCCTGCAGCAGGGCCGGGTACATAACCATAAGGCCCCCCATAGTTCCACCCACGATCACATCCATCACCCAGGCAAAGAAGCCGTACCGAATCCTAATAAATGGCGCCAACTTCCAGGAAGGTGTGCAAGTCTTCCTAGGCGAGGATACAAATCCATGGGGTCAGACGATGAGGGAGAGCGACTCTCTCATCGTGCTGAGAGGAGGACGAGCCCTCAAGGCCCACTTCCCTAGAAGGCAACCCGTGAGGGTTCTGGTTCGAAATCCAGATGGAGGCGAGGGCGTAAATTTCTTCCCGAGACCTTAGCGCTATTGACCAGGGATCGTGGGGCCGCCCCGGGAACCTAAGGAGTTAGTCGGATCGAGGGAGAGGTGCGTCCTCAAAGGGACCCATCCGGGAGCCAAGGGGTAATAGAGGCGGCCTCGCAGGATGGCCAGCAGCTCCTATGAATCCAAATTCACCCCCAAACCCCCTGCCAGCCCTGCCTTTGAAAGTTAGGCGGTGGGTCTGGGCTCCGGCGTTGACCCCCCAGATTCACCCTAGTATATTACGCGGGGATTCAGGAGGAGATTTTCCCAAAAAGGAGGGCGACCATGAGGAGGAAGCTTGGACTTAGACTTTGCGAGGCTGCGCTAGTTTGTTTTTTCTTGATTTCCTTTCTGCTCTTACCTCTTGCCTCGGCGGACACAAAGAGGCTCCTTCAGGCCATAGATGAGGCTTCCTCTTCTTGCAAGGCCGTTTCTGAGAAGATCTTTGAATTCAAGGAATTAGGCGGACAGGAGTTCAAGAGCTCGGCGCTGCTCAAGGAGGAACTCACAAAGCTTGGATTCAACGTGAAAGGGGACCTCTCGGTCCCGGCGGACCTCGTCCAGGGTGGAATTGCCAAGACAGCCTTCAAGGCGGAGATGATGGGCAAAGGGCCTGGCCCCACAATAACCATCATGTTGGAGTATGATGCGCTCAAAAACGGCCATGCCTGCGGTCACAACCTCATTGCAGGCTCAGGTTTGCTTGCTGCTGCGGGCCTGGCAAAGCTGATGAAGGAATTGCCGGGAAGGCTGCTTGTCATAGGCACACCGGACGAGGAAAGAGGGTCTCTTGGAGGAGGGAAGATAGCCCTTTTGGAGGGAGGCCACTTCGAGGGGACCGATGCTGTGCTCGTAACCCATGGAGCTGACAGATGGAGCGTTGACCAGAGGCTGCTGGCCATGAAGAGGGCCACGTTCACCTTCAAAGGCAAGGCCGCACATGCCGCCGCAGCGCCGCACAAGGGGATAAGCGCCCTTGATGCAGTGATCCTGACATTCAACGCCACAGACATGCTCAGGGAACACGTGAGACAGGATGTTCGAATCCATGGCATAGTGAAAAAGGGTGGAGATGCAGTCAACATTGTCCCCGAGTTGGCAGAGGCTGAGTTTGCGGTGAGGGCCTTGGACACGGCCACCATGGAACAAGCTTATGCAAGGGTGGTCAACTGTGCTAAAGCCGCGGAGCTGGCCACAGGGGCCATCCTCGAATTCAAGGAGCCCAGAACCGCTTTGAAGGCTCCGGTGGTCGTCCCCGAGTTCGTGGACATAGTGGCTGCCCAGATGCAAAGCATAGGGATTCCCAAGGAACAGATCCTGGATTTCTCGGAGTTCGCTTCATCGGACTTGGGCAATGTGGGTTACTTTTTTCCCACGGTGAATGTCTGGTTCAAGGTGGCACCCATGGGGACAGCACTTCATTCAGACGCCTTCAGAGAGGCTGCAGGATCTGAAGAAGGCTGGAAAGGGGCAGTAATGGCGGCCAAGGTGGTGGCCCTGAGCGCATATGATCTGCTGACCCACCCCGAAAAAGTCGAGAAGATCAAGGCTCGTTTCAAGGAGCTCAAAGAAAAGGAAGGGAAGTGAAGACAGCCCAAACAGGCACTCCCTAAAGCCCTTGGGACTCACCCAAAAGCAGTATGACCGAGAAAGGGTGAAGACCATCTCGAGGGCCGAAAGGGGCTCGGTTTCTTGGAAGCCGAGCCCTATGTTGCCTGAGAAGGCGTGACCATATTTGGAACATGAAGACCCTGGAGAGGGGCCCGTGAATCCCGGAGCGATTCTGCGTTGCCGAAACCGCGACTGGGTTTTGCTTCTAAGTAATCCGGATCTTTTCCTCCTGCGGCTGCTGGCGGGGGCCACAGAGGAAGTTTGGGCCATTTACCGTCGAGTGAGAAACCCTGTGGGCTACACCTTGCCCGAAGAGAGATTCAAGCCTTCGTCTCTTCCACCACCGTCCATCCAGGATGTGAGCCATGCTGCGAGCGCACATCTCCTCTGGCAGGCTGCGCGATTTGCCCTACGGGAAGACGCCTTTCCGCTGGGGTCCTTGGGACGCATCTCCATCTGGCCGTCTGCCGTTGATTGACTCGCTCATTGCCGCCGCAGCCGCCGAGAGAAAGGCCGTCCTTGTCTATCGCGATCAGCATCTGAGCGTAGCTCCACCTGAGGTCCTCCAAGGGCGGATCTGACCCCCAGGCCTCTTGAGGAGCGAGATGGCCAAGTTTACTTGCGTCTTCCACTGCGTGCGCATAGAAGGTGGGCTTTTCGGTCCGGATTTGCTGGATGCCCTGGCTTGCGCGGATCTGCCCGGCCAAAAGTCGGCTGATTTTGGCTTAGCCGACAGGTACGTGAGGATCTGCGCGAGGAGGTGGAAGAATGTTTGACCCCGCTGGCCAAGGGCTTTTTGAGCCACCCGATCAGCCAGGACCTGCGCGAATGGGTGGGAAAGGAAAACGGTTTGCCGCTCTGTCGCCAACTGCTGCCCTTGGTCCATGGCTTCCTCTTTTGGTGGCCCAAGAGTGCTGATTGATGGGGGAGAATCGGTCCTAGCTGGAGTACTACCGCACCAGCCGTCTGCGCGGCCTGTAAACCTTCTACCTGTGGAAGGCCTCCTTCTTCCAACCCCTCTCCCCATTCAGGTGGACCGTATCCACCCGCGTCTTCCTCCGCGCCGGACTAGACGCCTAATGTGCCCGGCTCTACGGCCTTACTCGTAAGCAACTGTGCTGCATCATCGATTCCGCTGACCTAACCGAACGCGAATTGGCAGACATCCTGGACACGTGGGAGGAGGTCAGCGACCCTCTCGACCCGGCTGATTACCCGGCCCGCATCGCTGCCAGCACGTTCCCCGGCAAAATCTTCCCCGTGCTGAAGGAGAAGGAACTCCCTCAATACGGCGAATACCGTACCCGGCGGCTGGCCTTGGAGGCATCCCTGATTCACCCGTGAAAGGGACTGAGAGACCTCGTTGGTCCTGTGGTTACAGGATGATAGAATGGCTGTGGCAGTAGGATTCTATCACCAACGAGGTGAAGGGATTATGGCACAAGGAGAGCTTCGATTCCAGTATGAAGAGGAGAGGCGTGAATCTGGGATGACGGCCTTTGGGGGGTTGCCTGTGTTTTTGGATTTAGAGCAGGTGATGAAGCTAAGCGGGGTGGAACAGAGCCATGTGGGGGTTGGCAAGGGAGGGCAGGGTTGGACCGATGCTCAAATGGGGAGTGTGTGGATAATTTGAGGGTTATGGAGGGGGATGAGGGTGGACCTGGCAGGGGTCCCGTTGCCCTCAGGGATATTTGGGCAAAATGCGGCTTGGTGGTGGATTATGGGTGCAAGAAGGGCTTGACATGAATATGTGGGAGAAAGTATATTTAATTGAGACGCGGTCTCAATTGCGCGCTTCGGGAATCGTGAGTGACTGCTAAGGATATATCTCGTTTCCGAGAGTACCTGAAGGAGCGGGGCTTCAAGTGGACTCCGCAGAGGGAGAAAATCCTGAAGGAGGCGTTGATCCTGGAGGGCCACTTCGAGGCTGACGAGTTAGTCTATCGTCTGAGGAGGAAAGGGATTCGAGTATCAAAAGCGACCGTGTATCGGACCCTTCCGCTTCTGGTAAAGGCGGGCTTCATCAAGGAGGTCATCCATGGTGAGAAGCATCTCCATTACGAGCATGTGCGCGGAGATAGTCGCCACGATCACCTCATTTGTCTCAGATGTGGGAAAATCATAGAGTTCGAGGACGAAGCCATGAGAGAGATACAGGAAAGAATATGGCGGGAAAGGAACTTCCGACCTGAGAAAGTGCTCGTCGAGATCTATGGGTATTGCGAAGGGTGCAGGTGATTTTTTTGGGATTCAATTGAGACTGAGTCTCAATCTTTAGAAAGCAGAAGCGGGATGGGCTCGGCTGTTCACATACTGGAGCGGTTGGACTGGAGGGAGCGCCGGACGGAGCAGGCTCACATCTCGGAAAAGGAGAAAAAGAGGATCGCCCTCGTGGGAAGCCCTAACGTGGGAAAGAGCGTTCTGTTCCATAGGCTCACTGGGACATATGTTACGGTCTCCAACTACCCAGGCACCACCGTCGAGGTGTACAGGGCCAGGGGCACAATCGGAGAGGAAGGCTTCGAGTTCATAGACACCCCGGGGATGTACTCCTTGCTCCCCATCACTGAGGAGGAGAAGGTGGCCCGATCGATCCTGCTGCGAGAGAGCCCTGATCTGATACTCCACGTGGTGGATGCCAAGAATCTGGAACGCATGCTTCCCCTCACGCTCCAGCTTCTGGAGACCGGGCTTCCTTTGATCCTCGTACTGAACATGATGGACGAGGCAGAGAGGCTAGGTGTCCGATTCGATCTCTCCGCACTGAGAAAGAATTTAAGGATTCCTGTGATCGCCACAGTCTCTACCACCGGCCAGGGCATAGAGGAGCTGAAAAGGGCTATTCTTGAGGCACCCAGAGGTTCGCATCCTTCTCATGTGCACTACGAGGGGCCCCTTGAGGAGCTGCTGGGCCGCGTGGAGGCCATGCTCGAGGAGGCTTACCCCATCTCCCGGAGAAGCCTGGCCGCCCTGCTCCTTCAGGGCGACCATGAGGCCACGGCCCTTGTGGTCCAAAGGGAAAAAGACTTCCCCCAGATCGCCTCCCTGCTTGAGGGTCTCAAGGGCCGCTTTCCCCATCCCATCTCCTATGAGCTGGCTTTGGCAAGGCAGCAGCTTGCATCGCGGCTTGTTCGAGAGGCCGCTCGATTCTCTCCAGGGGTGGGACAGGGTTGGGTGGAGTGGCTCAGCCGCAGGATGATCTCCCCCTGGACAGGGATACCCATTCTCCTGGCGGTTCTGTACTACGGAGTCTACTGGTTCGTGGGGGATTTCGGGGCAGGTGTGCTGGTGGATTTCCTGGAAGGGACGCTCTTCGAGGAGAACATCAATCCCTGGGTCACAGACCTGGTGATATCGGTCCTTCCATGGAAGCCCTTGCAGGATCTCCTGGTCGGTGAGTACGGCGTGATCACCCTTGGGGTTCGGTACGCGGTTGCCCTCATACTGCCCATTGTGGCAACCTTTTTCCTCGTCTTCTCCCTCCTGGAGGACACGGGGTACCTGCCCAGGCTGTCCCTGTTAACGGATCGGTTGTTCAAGGCCATCGGGCTTACGGGCAGGGCCGTGATTCCCATGGTCCTGGGCTTGGGCTGCGATACCATGGCCACCCTGGTGACCAGGACCCTCCCAAGCCTCCGTGAGCGGGTGATCGCCACCCTTCTCCTCGCCCTCGCCGTGCCATGTTCGGCTCAACTGGGCGTGATCCTGGCCCTGTTCGAGGGAAGCGTCACCGGGCTATGGATCTGGCTGGGGGTGGTCGGGTTCGTCTTTCTCCTCGTCGGGTTTCTCTCCAGCAAGGTCATGCCCGGTGAAAGGCCCTCTTTCTACATGGAGATTCCCCCTCTGCGCCTTCCAAGGGCCGCCAACGTGCTGGTCAAGACATACAGCCGCGTGCATTGGTACTTCAAGGAGATCTTCCCCATGTTCATCCTGGCCAGCATCTTCATCTGGATGGGCCAGATCACGGGGCTTTTCGGCCTGGCTGTGAGCGCCTTGGAGCATCCGGTCAGGCTAATGGGTCTTCCCGACCAAGCTGCAGTGGCATTTCTCTTCGGTTTCTTCAGAAGGGACTACGGCGCCGCAGGCTTCTACGACATGAAGCAGATGGGGCTCCTGGGGGAGGCGCAACTGGTGGTCGCTGCGGTAACCCTGACCCTGTTCGTGCCCTGTGTGGCCCAGTTCCTCATAAATGTCAAGGAGAGGGGGGCAAGGGTAGGGATCGGACTCTCTCTTTTTGTCCTGTTCTTCTCTTTCGGGACGGGATACACGGTCAACCTGATTTTGAGATCCCTGGGAGTAAGCCAATGAGATGTCCTTTTTGCGGGAGAGAGTTCGAGGAGGAACAGGCCCGGAAGGTATGCACCGTCTGCCCCCTCACAAAGGGTTGTCAGATGCTCCGCTGTCCCCACTGCGGATACGAGATGCCCCGGGAGCCTGAATGGATCAAACGCTTGAAATCATGGAGGAGGAGGAAATGAAACTCACAGAACGGGACAAAAAAATACTCGAGACCATGGGAGTGGGTGTCGTGGAGAAGGAAAAGGCGAATGTCCCACTGGGCCTGGCCGAAAGAGAGGTCTCGCAGTTTGTCTGCCCGCTGAAGGAACTCGAGGCAAATGAGAGAGGGACCATAGCTTATCTGGCCACCGAGGACGAGGGACGCCTCCGAAAGCTCATGGCCATGGGAGCCATGCCCGGCCTCAAGATCACCATGATCCAAAAGTTCCCCTCCTATGTCTTCAAGGTTGGGGAAACTCAGTTCGCCATTGATGAGGAGATGGCGGAAGGTATCTACGTGCGCTTGGAGAGGTGAGGAGGTTGAAGATGAGGCTGAGTCCGGTCGTGGAAAGAACGCGTCTCTGTGCATGTGGGATTCCCGGCATCGTTCGAGACATGGGGATGTTCCTTCTTGCCCAGGTATTGGTGGTTCTCTTTTGCCTTCCTGCTTTTGCCGCTCATCCGTTGATTACCGACGATGCGGCCACTCAGGGTGAAGGGAAGTTTCAGATTGAGGTCAACGGCGAATATTCTCATGATGACCACAGCTGGGCCACGGAGGACAGTTTCGAGATAGAGACCATTGTCAGTTACGGGGTTTTGGACAACATGGACCTTGTGGTAGGCGTTCCCTACCTACACGTGAGGACCAAGGAGCGGGGATCCAGGAGTTCGCAAGCCGGGGTATCCGACGTGTCGGTGGAACTGAAATGGAGGTTCTTCGAGGAGTCGGGTTGGAGCCTCGCCCTCA
>Ga0209227_1002983_pt1 | contig 11628 bp, 16 predicted proteins | sample YNPBryantNP2012_FD_185815 | JGI IMG/M metagenome (GOLD analysis project Ga0209227, IMG submission 185815) | Anoxygenic and chlorotrophic microbial mat microbial communities from Yellowstone National Park, USA - YNP Bryant NP 2012 (SPAdes)... ...
CCCGCTACCATCAGCCAGCCAGTACAAGAACTGCAAGCCCCAAGCCCAGCCTCTCCACCCAAACAGCCAGTTGAGGCAAAGGCAGACTTCACTCCCAAAGAACCCGCTTCTCAGGTAAAGCCTGTCCCCGAGGCGATTTTCACCCAGCCGTCAGCGGAGGGAGAGATCACCCTTGCCGCAGTGAAAGAAAACTGGCGTCGTATTCGCACTGCGGTTAAAGAAAAGAATATGATGGCAGAAGCCCTGTTGAATTCTTCCCGCCCGTTAACGATTAAAGATGGTGTGCTGGTGCTGGGCTTTGCTACTGAAGTATTGAAATCCAAAATGGAAAATCGGGAGAATATCGAGCTGGTGCAAAAGGTGCTGGCACAGGTTCTTGGACACCCGCTAAGTGTTCAATGCGTTGTGCATAACGCGCGCGGCGGTAAATCTGGTGACGATGTTGCAGAAGATGGATTGGTAAATACTGCTCTGAATCTGGGCGGTCAAATCGTAAAGAAAGAATAAAGACGTTCAAGGAGGAAGTTCTATGGCTAAAGGTTTCAATCGGACTGCAGGCGGCAGGATGGGCGGTGGTAATATGATGCAGCAACTACGCGCCATGCAAGAACAACTGGAAGCCGCACAGGCAAAACTGGCTGAAGAAACGGTGACTGCAACAGTCGGCGGTGGAGCAGTCAAGATTACCATGACCGGCGACCAGCATTGTAAAGCAGTCGAAATCAACCCCGATGTTCTAAAGGACGCTGATGCGGAAATGCTTCAGGACCTGATCTTGAGTGCGATTAACCTGGCGCTTGAGCAGTCCCGTCAACGAGCAGCGGAACGGCTTGGGCCACTGGCAGGAGGATTGCCCGGGCTCGGTTTCTAGGAAACACACATGTCCAGCCTCCCCGAACCCATCCGTAACCTGATTTTTGCCTTTGAACGGCTGCCCGGCATCGGGCCAAAGACCGCCTCGCGGCTGGCGTTTTACCTATTGCGCGCTCCAGGGGAAATTGCTCAAAACCTTGCCGATGCTCTGAATGCCTTGAAAACCGCCACCGCGCTCTGTCAGGTATGTTTCAATATAACTCTCGTTGATCAACCCATCTGTGAGATTTGCGCCGATCCGCGCCGCGACGAAGGATTGCTGTGTGTGGTGGAGGAACCGCTGGATGTGCTGGTCATTGAACAAACCGGCGGCTTTGGCGGAAGGTATCACGTCCTGCATGGCGTGTTATCGCCGATTGAAGGGATTGGTCCAGAGGACTTAAAGATTCAACCCTTAATTGAGCGCGTCAAGAGCGGTAAGATACGCGAGATTATCCTGGCAACTAACCCAAGTATGGAAGGCGATGCCACAGCCCTCTATCTGTACCAGCAACTGGCAGGCAGCGGCGTGCGCATCACCCGGCTGGCGCGCGGTTTGCCCGTCGGCGGCGATTTGGAATACGCCGATCAAAACACTTTGCTGCGAGCGTTGGCGGGCAGACAGGATATGAGTTAAACAGAATATGAACAATTTCTAACCTCCTTTGGGAGGTTTTATTTTTCATCAATCATTAAGATAAATAAGATATAATAACTCTTATATCATACAAAAGGAGTTGACAAGAATATGCGCCACATTGCCCTGTTTTTGATGCTCGGCATTCTGATGCTGACAGCATGCACAGCCGCCCCAAGCCCTAACCAGGATCAGCAGGCGACCAATACGATTGCCCCCTCTCCCACGGTCCCCGCTGCCCAAATGCCCACCGAAACACAATCGCCAACCGTGAGTTCCCCGGCTGCGGGCACGATAGTGTTCAAGATCATTCCCGGCGAGTCGAAGGTCTTTTATGAGGTGAACGAAACCTTTTTAAACCAAAACAATCGTTTCAACACTGCGGTTGGTATTACACCACAAATCAGCGGTGAGGTGTATGCCAATTTGCAAAATCCACCCGCAAGCAGCCTGAGTGTTATTGAAGTGGACATCAGCCAGTTTGAATCCGATAGTTCCCGCCGGGATGATGCCATCCGCCAGAAATGGCTGGAATCGGCGCGCTTCCCGATTGCCCGCTTCGTTCCCACAAAAATCGAAGGGCTGCCGGAAAGCTATACAGAGGGAAAGGAATACAGTTTCCGTGTCACAGGTGAACTGACCGTGCGCGATACAACAAAACCAGTCACCTTTGATGTGCGTGCCAGTTTAGCCAACCAGACCTTGACCGGCAACGCAACCACCACGATACTGATGAGCGATTTTGGTATAGGACCGATTTCCATTGCCGGCATTCTTCAAACTGAGGATATCGTCAAGGTAACCCTACAGTTTGTCGCCAGGCCGTAAGCCCTCCGCAAAGAAACTTCAATAACTCAGAGTTGCTGTCAGGAGACTACTTCTGAGCCTGTCGAAAAGCAGGCAAGGTTTGGGACTGACCCTCTACAGTGACCAGGTAATACGGACACCAGGCAACGCCGAATAATTCAGTAAAGATGTTGCTGCGCTGCGGCGGTAAAGGAACTTCGCTTTCCTCAGCAGCCAGTTTTGCCCAGTGTTCCTGCAACTTTGCCAGGGCTTTTTTGTATTCTTCTTCCAGAGCAGCGTATTGCTTCTCCAAAGCCTGAAGTTCTTTGCGTTCCTGTTCCAGATCTGCTTTTGCTTGCGCAGTCATGCGCCGCTTGGAGAGCGAGCTGGAAATGCTGCGGCGGCGTCCACCCAACAGGCTGAGCAGTAACTCGCCGCCGGTGCCTAACTCTTCTAGCCGACGCTGAGAAAGTTCCTCCTCCTGCTCTTTGACCTCCAGCCGTTGGCGGTCAATTTTGCTATCCAGTGTTTCCAATTTACGGCGATAGAGATCGTCCAGCTTTTTCTGTTCTTCTGCCAGTCCCTGCCGGGCTGCTTTGCTGCATTGCTCACGAAACTCTGCTACCGAGACATCTGGTCCAGCATATACTTTGAGCGCATCATTGGCGCGCAGGTAGATGGTTCCATTGCGGAAAACCCAATCCAAAAAGTCCTTTTCTAGATCTTTGAGACGGCGCACATCACTCAGCCAGCCAGGCAATGGTGCAAATTGCGCTTGCGGCAACGGCTGACGGTCCAGGCTTATTGCTTCATAATGGAGCCAGGCATACTGTTCCCAGTGCAATAGCCCACCCGGTTGTTGATTCACCAACGCAGTGAAACGGCGGCTATATTCCAGATTGTACCTGCGAGCCAGATAGCGGACTTCAGCCTGACCGAGCAATGCCGGCAGATAGACAATTCCCTGAGAGTGCAGCTCGCCTGTAAATCTCAATCTTGCCGCTTCTACCGCCTGCCCAACCCCAAGATCATTGGGAATAAAATACTCGTTGATCCCTGTCGGAAGTGCCGGACGCGTATTGAGAAACCCAGTTGGCATGGTTTTCTCAGCTCTTATCTCCCGAACAGGCTGGGTTACCATTGTTACCGTTGGGGAAACAGTTTGTTCCACTGTGCTTACTGCGGGTGCTGGTTGAGCAGTCACTGCGACCGATGATTTGCCTTTGGCAAGTTGATTGAGAGCGGGAATCTGAGCGCGGGTCAAGGGTCCAGCCAGAAAATTCAAAGCCCAGCGGGTCTGAAACAGCACAGGTCCCTTGGCGTGAACATTATGTAGTAAAAACACCCGTTTTCCCAAACTGGAAAGCATCTTATCTACCTGTCCCCGATCCAGCGTCCCCGCAACGTTCTGCAATCCATCCAGCAAACGATCTTTATCTTGTTGGGTTTGCAAGCGTCCGATTGCCCATGTGCCGGCATTCGACAGCGCCTTGTAATCCAGGTCAACCGGGTTTTGCGTTGCCAGCAATAACCCAACCCCAAAGGCGCGTGCCTGCTTAAGCATGCGCAGCATCACCGGGCGCGAGGGTGGATTGGCAACTGGCGGCAGGTAACCCAGAATCTCGTCAAAGTAAATGATGGCGCGCAGCCCGCCGGTACCGCGCTGATTGCGCATCCAGGCTTCGACCGCGGCAAACAACAGGGTGACAAAAAACATGCGTTCATTATCGTTCAAATGTGCCAGATAGAAAATGCTATGGCGCGGCTTGCCATCAGGTAAATAGAGCAACGCCGGCATGTCCAATGACTGCCCCTCCAGCCAGGTTTGAAACGAGGGTGAAGCCAGAAAATTATTGAGCAGCATTGCCAGTTCTGCCCGATCCTTGACAGGAAAGAAATTGTCGAGCGGAAAAGCCCCCAGCCGGTCAAAGGGCGGATTCTGGGTCTGCATAATCAGCTCGGTTAAGTCCAGTGAACGGCCTTGACTCCAAGCAGTTTCAATCAAATTAGAGACCAGAATATGCTCGCGCGAACGCAAGGGGTCAATGTTGTTCAACCCGACCAGACCAAGCAGAGCAGTTACTGTACTACTGATTTTCTCGCGCAAAATCTCGCGGTTTTCTTGCCAGGGCATATCAGGAGCAGCAAATGAAGTCAGGATATTGATCGGGACACCTGCCGAAGAACCGGGGGTGTAAATTGTAAAGTCCACCGATGCCTGAAGTGCCTCCAGTTGCTCTCGCCCCAAGCCCCATTCCGCCAGTCCATCACGCCAGAGCTGAGCTGTTTCGGCTGCCAGCTCGCTGACCGTTTTTCCAGCGCGGCGGGCGGTTTCAGGGTCAAGCCAGGGTTCAAAATCTTCCGGGCGCAGTTCTGGGAAATGTAATACCAAATTGGTCAAGTCGCCTTTTGGATCAATAATGATTGCCGGAATACCCTGTAACGCGGCCTCCTCAAGCAGCGAGATACACAACCCGGTCTTTCCAGAGCCGGTCATCCCGGTAATCACGGCGTGAGTGGTCAAATCAGCAGGGTCATATAAAAGCGGTTTGTCCGAAACTTCGCCCTTTGCAACATCGAAGAGCTTGCCCAGATAAAAACTGGGATCATTTGCACCACTCATCTCTATCATCCTCCTTTGACAGGCTATTTGCTATTATTGTAGCACGATACCCACCATTCACTGCGGGCTTTGTCTCGAGGACGATTTTTCATTAAAGCAAGCTTAAAGCACCCTTGACCACTCAAGTCAGATAAGGTAGAATGTGTCCAACATTGCGGGGTAGAGCAGAGGCAGCTCGTCGGGCTCATAACCCGGAGGTCAGTGGTTCGAATCCACTCCCCGCTACTCTCGCAGGGATCCCGTCCCTATCCTTCCCCCCGCAGCGCACCCATTGATCCCTGGGTGCGTTGTGTGTACTTTACCAGACAAAAAAGAGGTACCCCTGACACGGGGCGCGACCTGTCCAGGATCCACGCTCGCCTACCCGGCGAGCGAGCGCGCAGATAGACCGGCGGCTAACCCGCCGACCGGTGACCCTGGCCTGCAGGAAGGGTCGTTGCGCCCCGTGTCGGGAATACCTCATGGAGATTTGTCAAGGTCAGGATGATTCGACCGAAATACGTCATTGTTTGCGATTATGGGATATACGACCACTGGCGGAAGCGGCATTCAGCTATTGGGATTTTCGATTACTTCACTGCCAGAAATTTCCCTGCCAGAATTCGGTTCGATATTGTCTGCGGCTGGGAGGCTGACGAGGGAGAGAGCGAGGGGGATTTCTCTGTAGAGGTAACTGCCGTCACTGGAAGCGAAGGAGACCGGCGCATTGTAGCTGAGACCAACCGCGTTCGCACCATTTTCGACCCTTTTTCTCACACCGCCGCCAATACTTTTCACTTTGACGTTGATGTCCCTGCCGCGGGAAATTACCAGTTCGAGTTTTATTTCAACGGTAATCTCGTTCATACCCTTGCCGTTCCTGTAATACCTGAAGATTGATTATGGTTGCCTTACCTGTATTTATACCCCTTTCCGAAGCTGCCCGCAAGTACGGGCTGGAAGAAACATGCTTGCGCGCCCTGATTGAGAAGGGTAAAATACGCGCAGGCATTGCTATGGGAGAAATGGTCGTGAGTGAAGAAGAAGTCAGAGGTGAAGCAATCCAGGAAAAGGGTCTCCGCAAAGAGGATTTGCCGGAGTATCAGAAAAATGCGCATCTAAGAGGGATTGGAATAGGCATAAACGAAGCTGCAAAGGAATTTCAAATCCCCTATGTAACTATTTACCAATGGATGAGTAGCGGAGTTATCAAGAAACTTGGACGTCAAGGTCAAAAGGTGTTACTTGATAAAGCAGACGTAGCTTATTGTGCTGAAATTTACCGTAAGAAGGGGGTAAAAGGTAGAAAGTTGTTTAATCCCGATGGTACCCCATATAAATCAAAACGGGAGACCTTAAGAATATAGCGGCCAAGCCGCTTTTTATTTTAAGATCAAATTATCTATCTTGACATAGATAGATAAGTATGGTATTTTAGATTAAGCACCTTTCCAACCCAATACCGCCTGCCTCCCCCAGAGGAAACACAACGCCCCGGCGCAGGGCGTTGTGCGCCCGACCGGGGCGTTCCGTGAGCCGTGTGGTAGCACGCTCACGGTGAGGCAAGCAGGTACTGGCTGCTCACCCCACGGTTAATCATACCAGAGATGACAAGTCCCCTGCAAGCCTCAAAAACTTACAGGGTTTTTTTGTTTGCGGGTGTTGGCGACATGGTGACCCTCCTGAAGCCAGCCGCCCAAGGCGGGGGTGATCGGGATTGCAGGGATGATCCCCCTCCCTGCGGTGGGTTCAAGTCCCACCCACCGGCGGGTGCAAGTCCCGCCCGGCTGGTCTGCCGAACCTGTCGGGGTTGCTGCCCCATCAGCAGACAGGTGCAGCCCGGCGCACCCTAACCAGCGTCGGGAACAGGCAGGGTGACAGCCCGGAGAGACGGGCAAAACCTGGCGGTGTAGAGGGTAAACCGCCGACTGTCCTGTCCGTGAATGCGGCGAGCGGCGCTAGCCGCCCTCTGACAGCGAAAGCGGGAGAAGGCGCCGATCCGATCTCGCGGCGGCACGAGGATGGACTGGGCGGCAGGACGGCACGGGCAACCGGTGCAGCCAGCAGGTTGAGCGAGGGGTGCGCACTCGACACCACGCACAACGCGACCACGGCGGTAATGAGGGTGCTGGCGGGAAACTCCCATACAGCGCCGGGTCTCCCCAGAGTGGTGCAAGGGGAGCGCTCCTACTAAACCAGTTGTAGAAAGGACCTGATCATGCTCGAACTGACGATCATCGGCAACGTCGGACAAGAACCCGAAGCCCGCTACACCCCTGACGGTGCGCTGGTGTGCAGCTTCGACGTTGCCCATTCCCGCAAGGTGAACGGAAAAGAGGAAACTGTCTGGGTGGAAGTATCCGCCTGGCGGGAACTGGGCGAACGCTGTCACCAGTACTTACACAAAGGCGACAGGGTCTTCGTGCGCGGTTATCCCGAAGTGCGCACCTTTACCCGCAAGAACGGCGAAACAGGCGCGGCTCTCAAAGTCACCGCACAGGTGGTGCAGTTTTTGGGCGGCAAGCGTCAGACAGAAGCCGCTGCTGCTGAAGAGGATGACGAAATTCCCTTTTAGACGGGAAAGCAGAGAATGGACGAACTGACCCCCGAAGAACTGGACACATTGCTGGAATTTGAAGCCAGGCAGCAGGAACAGGCAGAACGCAAATTTGCCATTCTGTACCGATTGCAAGGTACACCGGCAGATGATCCGCTGTGGGAGAAAATTGCTGAACTTCTGGAGGGCTGACATGCTTCCCGCCGGGTATCACTGGAAAGTGATCCATGATCCCACCCGCACAGGCGACCATCCTGGCGTCTTCTACGGCGGTCACTTCCGCTGGATGGACATCGAACTGCCGAGCGCCTGCCGTGCAAAAATCCCCTGCCCGTTCCCCACAGGGACGGTGTTCGAGAACATCAAAACCGGCGAGCGGGTGGTCATCCGCCGCGGGCGGGCTGTACGCATGGAGGCATCATGCCCATCCTGATTTTTCTCATCATCCTGGCAGTACTTGCGCTGGTCATCGTCATTTCCGCCGCGTCTGCGGCGGACAGTTGGGCAGCCGCGCAGCAGGCACAGGCTGCTATCGAAGCGGCGCGGGCGGCAAAGGCGATCCTGCCCAGGGATGTCTGGCTGACGCACGAGAGCGCAGCGCAGACCGGGCTGTTGTGAGGAGGATGAGAGATGACAAAAGTTATCACGGTCGCCAACCAGAAAGGCGGTGTGGGAAAAACCACCACCGTAACCAATCTTGCCCATGCGCTGGCGCTAATGGGCAAAGAGGTACTGGTCATTGACCTGGACCCGCAAGGACAGGCTGCTACTTTCCTGGGGATGGAACAGAGCGCGGGAGCATTTTATTTACTCTCAACCTGTGTGGATACCGGCTCAAATCCCTTGATGATCCTGCGCCAGCAGATGCGCTTCAGCGGGCGGGAGCGGATGTACATCATACCGGGCAACCCGCTGACCAACGTAGCGCAAACCATGCTGAACGCCTCAAATGCGCCGGTCACGGTGCTGCGCAGGATACTATCGCCTCTGCTGAACAACGGCAAACCGGATTACATTCTTCTGGATACCGCCCGTCGGTGGGAGGTATCCAGGAGCGGGCAGTGTGGGCGTCTGACTTGTTGATTGTTCCCACCCTGCCGGATTCATCCAGCCTGGAAGGGGTACAGTACATGGCTGGGATGGTGGCGGGGTTGAAAGAAAAAGGCTGGCAGGGGGAACTGCTGGGAATACTCCCCACCCAGTACGAAGAGCGCACCAGAGAATCGCGCTCTTCAATGGAAGACCTGCGCAGGGTGTTTCAGGGACTGGTACTGTCGCCCATTAGCAGCCGGACGGTGCTGCGGGATGCCCGCAGCCGGGGGCAAACGATATTTGAATACGAACCAGACAGCCAGTCAGCGAAGGAATACCGGGAACTTGCAGAACAGGTAAGGAAAGCCAGATGAGCAAGAAAGCGGAACGGCGCAATGTACTGACACCGCCGGATGAAACGCAGTCGGCGATGTGGCGGCAGGTGCTTTCGCAGATTGCCGATCCCGAACGGCTGGAAGAACATCCGCCGAAGGAGAGAAATCGAGAGTGGGAGAAGCGTCATCCTCACCGCTGTTATCGGGGTGTTCCTGCGGAGGTGCGCATCCGGGTCAAGGAAGTGGCGGAAGAACTGGGCGTTCCGGTGGATGAGGTGGCCCGGGCGTTCATCGAGTATTCCCTGATGTGTGTTCAGCGGGGAAGCCTGACTTTATCCGGGACGCCCAGCCAGCGGCGGGTGAGGATGACGCTGTACCCGTTTACAGGAGCGGGGTGGGCAGAAAACGGCTGGACGCCGAATCCGCCCAGGCGAACAAGAAAGCAGTCTGGACAGCAGCCTGCCCTGTGGCGTGAAGCGGCATACTACCGCTTGCCGGACGAACTGCACGAGCAGGTCAAAAGTCTGGCAAAGGATATTTATCCTGTAGGGGAAGTGGTAACGGTGCTGCTAAAACACGGGATCGAAAGCTACGATAACGGCGTTTTAGTGCTCACTCCGCAGCCGAAAATAAGCGCAAATCTGGACTGGAAAGGAGAAGCGTAATGTGCGGTCGAGGAAATTTGAAGGTGGTTTTTGAGGACGATGGCGGCAGTGTCATCGTTTTGTCATCGTTCCGCCATCGTTGTTACATCGTTCTGCCATCGTTCCGCCATCGTCGCCGCCATCGTTCGCCTTCTACAAAGCCCTGCAAGCCGCCTTTGTGAAGGGGGTGGCTATGTTTGTATCCCCCGCCGAAAAAAGCCCGTCCTGGGGCTTCCTGGCGATTTTTTAAAAGATTGTCATAAAAATTGATCGGGAGGTGAAAAGTGAGTATCCAGTGCATTAACAAAGTTTGGAAGAACAGCCGAGCAAAAGGTGACCACCTGGTAGTAATGCTGGCGCTGGCGGATCAGGCAGGCTCAACAGGCACGGCGTGGGTAAAGCCCAACTATCTGGCAACTCGATGTCGTGTAACACCGAACGAACTAGAGTTGATTCTGAACGATTTGGAACGGTTGGGGGAGATCGCTCGGCAGGAGAGTCGGATCACGATTTTAGCAGCAGTGGAGGGGTTGGATGAGTAACATGCAGGATATTCTTAACCTGATTCGCTCATTTGTCGGGCAGGCAAACGTCCTAACCATTCCACGCATTTTCGTGGATTTGACAGGCGATCTGAAAGCAGCTCTATTCCTGTCCCAGTGTGTGTACTGGTCAAGCCGCTCATCCCAACCCGGTGTGTTTTACAAGACCTATCAAGAGTGGGAAGAAGAGTTGTCGCTTGGAAGGCACGAGATTGACCAATGTCGCAAGCGGGTAACCCGTTGGGTTAAGACAGAACTGCGGCAAGCAAACGGCGCACCTGTTTTGCACTATATCGTGTCACTGGAGACAATCGCCAACGATTTGGTGGCACTTATCGCTCCCCAAAACAAGGATGTTCAGACAATAGCCTGGCAAATGGATTTGCCGGAAACCGGCAAATCGAATTGCCGGAAACCGGCAAATGGATTTGCCGGAAACCGGCAAATCGAAAGCGAGCGCATTAAATGTATTAATACAGAAACTACTAACAGAAATTACTTAACAGAAATTAACAGCAATGGTTTTGCGAGTGACGCTGACGCGTCAACTCGCAAAACCCCTGCTGCTGCTGGTAAAAAGCATCATGCTGCTAACAATACGCTTCCCCCTGAAATCCAAGAGCGCCTGACCCGTCTTGGCTGGCGCGGTCCGCTGGCAGATGTCGAGCAAGCCTGGCGGGAAGACCCGGAGCGGGTACGTCAATGGCTGTGGTACGCAAAACGTCAGGGCTGGAGCTGTGCACTGCTGCGCACCGTCCTGCGCAGCCCCGGCGAATATCCGCCCGAACTCGAACCGGGCAGCGAAGCGGACAACCGTCGCAGGCGCGCAGACCTGATCAAGTACGGTGTTCTGGACGATGACGAGCTGGATACAGACGATGGGCTGGCAATCGAGCATTGAGTAAGTGTTATGGGCAAACGAAACAGTACGGTTACGTTGTTTGGCAGGCTGGAAATCAAGCGGCTGATGCTGGACGGCAGCCGCAGGTTGTGGTCGTACCTGCTGGTTGCAGCAGACCTGCCGCAGTTAGGCGGCGAACATCCGGTCGTCGCTTCCGACCACCTGGCGGTCGAAGCGCTGGCGTTCAGCCTGACTGCGGCGGCGTACCGGCTTCCGCTTCCCGTGTCGGTCGTCGGCTGGCTGTACAGCACCCCTTCTCAGGGGTACGTGGTGGCAAACGAATTGAACTTCCACGTGACCGACGTTCTGCGTACCCAGGCGGTCGGCGTGCTCAAACAGTTGAGCAATCCGCCCTGGCCGCGCGAAGTGCGCGTCAACGGCTGGCTGGTGGACATTCCCAAGTGTTGTTCGGGGGCGCTGGATGAACGGCTCTTTGCCTAGCGGCAAAGCGCCCGGCACAGAGCGCCTTGCGCCCCGTCACCGCTTGTCCCCTAGCGGGGACTGCGCTCTTGGCGCAGCCGCCTGCGTTCGGGGGCGCTGCGGCGCAGATGTGCCTTTGGCGGGCGTAACCGCCCGCTCGCAGCATACGGGGAAACCCGTAAAACATTTGTTCATGATTTTCGAGGAGGTTGAACATGCAAATTGCGGCTGTTGTGAATGCGCTGGTGCCGCCGGTGGAATTACCGGCGGGGTTGTGGGTTGAACAGGCAGAGTGGGCGGATGTAACCGCGGCGATTGAG
>Ga0209227_1002984_pt1 | contig 11625 bp, 9 predicted proteins | sample YNPBryantNP2012_FD_185815 | JGI IMG/M metagenome (GOLD analysis project Ga0209227, IMG submission 185815) | Anoxygenic and chlorotrophic microbial mat microbial communities from Yellowstone National Park, USA - YNP Bryant NP 2012 (SPAdes)... ...
GACGGAGCGCGTCCCTCCTCCAGGGAAAGGCCCATGGAGGGCCACGGTCCCTCGTGGCCGCCGGCATCCGAGGGCCCCGCTCTGTCGTGGACTCCAACAGTTCGTATGAGTCATTTCCCGTCCAGGCCGCCCGGTTGAAAAAAACGCGTGCCCGATGCATGATGACCGAATTGGGGTCCAGCGCAGGACCTTCTCGGCGTCTCCGAGGCGTGAACCGCAGGGAGGGATTTCCATGAAAAAAGTGGTCGTGATCGGTTGCGGAGCTTACATGGACGGCGGATACGGGTGTCCCGGTGAATGGAAGTGCCTGAAGGCGGCCGCTCTCGGCGAGGGGAAATTCGGCGAGCCCTCCCAGGTGGTGGCCTTCCTCAAGTGCGAATGCCCGGGCAGGCCGCTCGTGGCCAACACCGGCTATGCCATGAAACTGTCCGAGATCAAACCCGACCGGATCCATCTGAGCACCTGCATGGTGTCCGCCAAACCAGACTGCCCGTACCGGAAGGTCGAGGATCTGGTTTCCATGCTGGAGAGCAAGTTCGGCGTGGAGGTGGTCCAGGGCACCCACGAGTGGACCTGATCCGACCGGCGCTTACGGCGGCCGGGAACCGTTTGGCCGGTCTCCCCTTGGTCATCACAGGTGGCGCATCCCGCAAGGCTCAGACCCAATGCCTGAGCGGCAAAAGGCTCGGAGCGAATCACGGGGCGGATCTCACAAACGTCGAGCTTCTCGCACGCCCCGAAATCGAACGTCTGAGCTTCAGTCCCTCAGCTAGCGGGCACAACGGAAGCCTATCGCATGGCGGCCGTAATCCGGATCCGGGCGACTCCGATAGGACACACGCACCAAAGAGGGACTGTGGCGCCAGGAGCCCCCGCGCAAAACCCGGTCCGTTCCACTAGGCGGCCCCTGGGGATCGTTGTGGGGGCTCTCCTGATAGTACGTGCCTTTGTACCAGTCGTTCACCCACTCCCACACGTTGCCCGCCATGTCGTAAAGTCCGTATCCGTTGGGGGAAGTGGGTTGGGGATCGTAGTATTCCACCTTGCTCGTATCGTTATCCCAGGGATCTCCTGAATCATAGAAGTTGGCATCGGTCCCGCTGATCGCATCGCCCCATGGATAGCGCTTTCCTGCCAATCCTCCTCGAGCCGCGTATTCCCATTCCGCCTCGGTGGGCAGACGTTTGCCGGCCCAGGCGCAATATTCGTTCGCTTGAATCCAATCCACCCGGATGACCGGGAAATCGGCATACTCTGGGTTGCCGTAATAGGAATCCCTTGTCGCACTCTTGCGGCCCTCAGGCGGCGTACAAGCGCCGTCGTCCACGCAAGCCTTGTACTCGGCATTCGTGACTTCGTGAATGTCCATTTCAAAAGCCGATATGCACACATTGTGAACCGGGAGTTCGTCAGGGTACCCCTCGTTGAACGTGTCGCCCATATCGAAGCAGCCAGCCGGAATCTGGGCCATCCTGGCGGGAGGCTTCGCCTCCATCTGGTCATCATCTCCTCCTCCGCAGCCAACAAGCAGAACGAGCGGAACGACGAGGAATCGCTTTTTCATACCCTTCCCTCCCCAGGCGGACATCGCACTCCGTGCGGATATCGTCCCAGCGGCTTCTTCCTAAACGCGAGCATCGGGACTCACCTGACCCAACGCCCGAGATGAGAGTACTCTCCAAGCGAGCCCAAGGGGCGAGACACTTGAATACTATGCTAAAAGTAACGATGTGTCAACAGTAAACACGTATGAATCCTCATTGGCGAGCCTTCAAATGCAGCTAGTTTAAACGGGATTCCCAGCCCGCCCAAAGGACGCCAATCGAATACAAGCTTTGGGACGCAAAGCCCCACCGTCCGAACCTTTCTTCGGGCCAATAGGCTCGGAGCGCTGCGGGGACCTCTCGTACCACTCACTCCACGACGAGCTCGTAGTAAACCGTGTAGCGCGCCAGGATTTGGGAAACCCGCTCCCGAACCGCCTCCGGCGTAACGGAGGGAGCCTTCCGCACCCGGATCTTCACGGCCGTGCCGTGAACCTTGTGCTCCCCCACGTCCACTTCGACCGAAAGGGCGAGATCGCCCAACGCCTTGAGTTCCTCGGCGTAGGCCCTGCGGGTCGCGTCCCACCGCAAGGCAGGCTTGAACACCTTGCCGATGGGCGTCAGAGGCATCTGATCGAGAACAATGATCTCTTTCGGCACCGCTGCCCGCTCTCCGATCTCGGAGCGGGCATAAGCGAGAATCTCCTCCGGCGAGGTCCGGACACCTTCCTGGAGCTGGACATACGCCACCGGCACCTCGCCGGCGTGAGCGTCGGGCCTGCCGACCGCTGCAGCCATCTTCACGCCCGGCAGCCGGTACAGGGGCTCTTCGATCATGGCCGGGTCGATATTGTGGCCGCCCCGGATGATGAGTTCTTTCTTTCTTCCTGTGAGCCAGAAGTAGCCGTCCTCGTCCATGCGGCCGAGGTCTCCCGTGTTGAACCATCCGTCCGGAAGCCAGATCCCTTTGTTGTGGGCTTCTTCCACGTACCCCTTGAAAACGTTCGGGCCCCGAATCGCCACCGCGCCGATCTCGCCGGGCGCGGCGTCCCGGAGGTAATTGCCCGCCTCGTCGACAATGACGATCTTCATCTGCTGATAAGGCATCCGGATGCCGATGCTTCCCACCTTTCGCTCGCCGTCCTTTGGGTTGATGGCCGAGGCGCAAGCACCCTCGGTGAGCCCGTACCCTTCGAGAACCTTCATGCCCGAATGAGCCTCGAAGCGCCGGAACAGCTCGACGCTCAGGGGCGCGGCGCCGCAAACCGCGTACCGGAGCGACGAGATGTCCGCATCCCCCTTGGGCGTGTCCAGAAGCACCGAAAGGACCGTCGGGACGCACGAGAAAGACCCGGCCCGATACTTCTCCACGATCTTGTAAAAGTTCTTCATGATCGTCGGGTCTCGGTACCCCAGAGGAGAAAGGAGAACCACGTGGCCTCCAACTGAAAAAGGCGCCAGGCCGGTCACGGTCGTAGCATTCACATGGAAAAGCGGCAGGCCGCAAAGCAGGGTTTCCTCGCTCGTCATGGCACCCATGACCGAGATGGCCCAGGCCATGAACACCTCGTTGAAATGGCTCCTGCGGGCGAGCTTGGGCGTCCCGGTGGTTCCGCCCGTGTGATAGAGAGATGAGATCTCGTCCGGGCCGATCTCGCGGTTGAAAGTCAGGCGGTCAGCAGGATACCGCTCCACCTTTTCCTCGAAACCGTAAATGCCTTCCTTCTCGTCCGAAGGCCCCATGACCCGCACCACGGCCTTGAGCGTGGGGATCTCCTTTCGAATCTGTTTCACCTTGTCCCAGATGTTCGAGCCTGGCACCTCGCCCAGCGCGACAAGGACTTTCGTGCGGGCGGCCCGGCAGATGTCCCGGATTGTGGAAGGCTCGAGAAGCGGGTTGATGGGGTTTGAAATGCCTGCGGTCTCGGCTCCCCAGAGAACGTAATGGGTCGCGATGAGATTCGGAAGAAGGTACGTCACGACATCCGTGGGCCCCACGCCAAGGTCATGAAAGAAGTTCGCCGTCTGCCGGATCTTGCCGATAAGCTCCCGGTGCGTGACCTGAACCGGGTGCTCGTAGAGATCCCCGGACAAGAGAAAGCTCAGGGCAACCCCGTCCGGCCGGATTCCGCAGCCCTTGACGAGGAGTTCGTAGACGTTCTTTTCTAGAATCCTTTCTTCGAGCGGAACCTTTTCAATTTCCACAATGTCCTGCATCCCCCTGATGAGCTGGCCTTGTTCCATGGGTCTGTCTCCTGGCAAGAAAGGATTGACTCTTTCGGATGAACCGCATGCCCGTGTCCAAAACATACCCGAAATCCGCGACCGGTCCATGCCATTTTAAAAGATGGACGGCCCAGGCGCAAAAGAAGGTGCGTTTTACGGTCCCGGGCCCTGCGGGTTGACAGGGCTGGGAATCGTCTCGTATCGTTCGCCTGGACGGCGGCACTCGAACCCGGAGGTGGAAAATGGCGACGGTACAGGTCAACACGGTCTGCGGTCCGGTTCCGTCCTCGGAGCTGGGCGTAACGCTCGTTCACGAACACATCGTCTTCGGGTATCCGGGCTGGGAGGGAGACCTCACCATGGCGCCTTTTGACCGAAAGGAGGTCGTCTCCAAGGCCGTGGCGCTCATGAACGAACTCAAGACCTTCGGCGTCCGAACGGTCGTGGACGCCACGCCGGCCGACGGAGGCCGGAATCCCGAGCTCTGCCGGGAGGTCTCGGAGAAGAGCGGGGTACAGATCGTCTGCGCCACCGGGTACTACTTCGAGGCCGAAGGAGGCCACGCCTACTGGAAGTTCCGGAGCAGCCTGTGCGACATCAAGCAGGAACTTTACGAACTGTTCCTCAAGGAGGTCACCGAAGGGATACGGGATACGGGCATCAAGGCCGGCGTGATCAAGGTCGGCTCGAGCAAGGGGGCGATCACGGATTACGAAAGGACGGTCTTCGAGGCGGCTGCGCGCGTGCAGAGGGAAACGGGCGTTCCGATCATCACCCATACCCAGGAAGGCACCATGGGGCCTGAGCAGGCCCGCCTGCTCGTCGAAGCCGGCGCGGACCCCAAGCGCGTCCAGATCGGCCACATGAGCGACAACACGGACATCCGGTACCAGATCGAGACCCTGAAGCAGGGCGTCTTCGTGGCCTTCGACCGGATGGGAATTCAAGTCCTGGCCGGCTGCCCCATGGACGTGGAGCGCTACGCGGTCCTCATCGGCCTAACTGGGATCGGCTACGCGCAGCAGCTCATGCTTTCCCACGATTACGTGATCCACTGGCTCGGCCGGCCCTTGAAGATCCCGGAGATCGCGCTGCCCCTTATCGGCAACTGGCATCCCACGCACCTGTTCAAGAACGTGATCCCGGCCCTCAAGGCAGGCGGAGTGACGGACGCCCATATCCGAACCATGATCCAGGAGAACCCCAGGCGCCTGTTCGAGGGCAGGTAGCAGGAAGCCTTCGCGGGCGGGGATCAGAATCAGGGCCCTACGAGAGTGCCCAGCCGGTTCATCGCTTTGAGAACCCAGGGCCGCATGCCGACCGGAAACCCGGCCAGCCGGGGTTCGATGTACTCGAAGATGACCCCTCCGATGGCCAGGGTGTCCAGATAGGCGTACTCGATGGTGAGGCCTGCCTGCTTCAGACTGCCCCGCTGGAGCACTTCGATCCCCGCTTCCCGGCATGCCCTCAGGCGCGCCTCCAGGTCCCGGACGAAGAACCCGAGATGGTGCAAGCCCTCGCCTTTTGCCTCCAGATGCTCCAGGTGGATGCTTTCGCCGCCCACGATCTGGACCAGCTCGAGCTGCACCGGCCCTGCCTGGGCCATGGCCACCTTCCCGCGCACCGTGGTTTCCTTGCCCCGGTTCGTGCACCGGACGGTCTCCCCCTCCGAAATCACCCAAGGGCCGATGCCGAAGACCCGCTGATAGAAGTCAGCGGTTGCGGCCGCGTCGCGCACCACGAAACCGACCTGCCCCAAGGCCGGGAGCCTGAGTCTTTTGCGAACGCCTTCTGAAATCTCCACTCGGGGCAGCGGGCCTGGCTCTTTCCGTTCCCCTCGGCTCATCGGGATCTCCTTCATTTGCGACTGTAAGTGCCCATGACGCTCCCCTGGGCCAGGACGTGCCCTTCCATGGCCCGGACGAGTTCGGCCTTGGTGGCGCCGGCAGGAAGGTCGACAAGCGTATCGAGCGCATAGACCTTGAAGAAATACCGGTGCGTGCCGCCCGGAGGGCAAGGACCGTTGTAGCCGATCTTGCGGAAATCGTTCTTCCCCTGCTTGGCCCCGTTGGGAAGCACTTCCCGGGGCGGGACGTTCTCCCCGATCCCCGTCGAGTCACCCGGCAGATTGTAGATCACCCAGTGAACCCAGGTGCCGGCAGGCGCGTCCGGGTCGTCGCAAATGACGGCCATGCTTTTTGTCCCGGCAGGCACTCCGGTCCAGCTCAATTGGGGAGAGACGTCCTCGCCGTCGCAAGTGTGCTTTTTCGGGATGGCTTTTCCTTCTTCGAAGGACGTGCTTTTGACCACGATCGCCCCCGCAGCCCGAACGTGACAAGAGACGATAAGCGCCACAATCGAAAAAACCAGAAACGGCAAAAACCATACACTCCTTCTGCCCTGCATGGCTCGGCCCTCCCTGTCGAGCGTCAAGCGTCCTGCTTCTTGCCCCGGCCGGGTCGAATCCTTGCCAAAAGATCGCCCCGTGCGACCTTCTGGCCCTGGCGCACTCCGATCTCGCGCACGGTTCCGTCGATGGGGCTTGACACACGATTTAGCATTTTCATGGCTTCGAGCACAAGCAAAACGTCCCCTTCCCGGACTTTGGCGCCCACTTCGGCCTTCACTTCCACCACGACACCCGGCGCGGAAGCTCTCAGTTCTCCCATTTCGGCCAGCGAGGCGATCTGTTCGGCGCTCAGCTCCTCCTTGCGGGCGGCTTCGGCCTTCTGCTCCGGCTCGTACAGGAACGGCTCCAAATGGTGGTTCACGATCAGATACGTAAGGGTGCCTCCCGTCTCGGTCGGATGGCTCGGCCCGAACACGATCTGGTGGTGCTTGCCCGTATAATCCTGCAAGGCGACGGTCTCTCCAGGCTCGAACCCACCTTTTCGGAACCAGACTTCGGGTGGCAGCACGTAGGCCTTGCCGTATTCTTCCTCGAACTTGAAAAATTCCACGGCGTCCCGAGGATGCTGCAGGTAGAGGACCACCTCTTCCATGTCCGCAGGCCGGCCGATGGCTTTCTCCAGTTTCCCTTTTTCAGAGTCGATGTCGATCGGCTCGCAGGCCTCCAACCCCTCTTCGGCCTTAAGAGTCTTTTCCCAGTCCGGTCCGAAAACAGCCCTGTAAACGTCATCGTCCGGCCGCCGAAAGGGAAACGGGCCGTAGCGGCCCAGAAGCAGCCTTTTCAGATCCTCCGAGGCCTGCTCGTAGCGCACCCCGGTCAAGGTGTGGCTCACGGCCGTGGTCCAAAGGATCTGCGAGCCGGGCGTGACGCTCCAGAAATTCCCGAGCTCCTGATGCACCCTGGGCAGTTCTTTCATGAGAATCTCGGGCATCCGATCCAGGAAGCCGCCCTTTACGGCCTGCTCGAAGCTCGAGCCCATGGCCCCGCCGGGCAGTTTGTGAATGTGCACCGTGGGGTCGAACCCCTTGAACTGGGATTCGAACTCTGCGTAGGCCGGCCGGATCTTCTTGAGCTTGTCGCTTGTGGCGATGAGCGCTTCCACATCGACCCCGACCGCGTCGTATCCTTCCTCGGCCAGGGTCTGGACGACCGTCAGGGCCGGCGGCGGTCCGAAAAATCCCGTCATTCCGTGATCGCCGGCGTCCACGATCTTCGCCCCGGCCCGCACAGCGGCCACGATCCGGGCCACGTCGTTCCCGTCCGTGTTGTGGCCATGGTAGTGAATCACGAGGTCCGGGTAGGCTTCCAGAAGAGACCGGACCAGCCGGTAGATCCGGGCGGGCGTTCCGAGACCCGAGTGGTTCTTGATGGCGAGTAGGATGTCCGGGCCGGTCACGTCGAGGATCTCGCCGGCCTTTCGAACATAGTAAGCGTCCGTATGCTCAGGCCCGGTGGAGAAGCAGACCGCGGGCTCCAGGAATTTCCCCGCCCGCCGCACTTCCTCGAAGACCGGAACCATGTTGGGCACGTAATTGAGAAAGTCGAAAACGCGCCAGACCTCGACGTAGGGGGCGAAAGCCTGCACCGTGAGCCGGACCACGTTTTCGGGGTAGGGCCGGTAGCCGAACAGGTTCACCCCTCTGCACAGGGTCTGGAAAAGAGTGCGAGGCATGCGGCTTCGGAGCAGGCGAAGTCTTTCGAACGGATTGATCTGCTTCCGGAGAAGATCCACGTGGACGCTCGCTCCGCCCGTGATCTCCAGGGAGAAGAAACCTGCCGCGTCCCGTTCCTCGGCGACAGCGAGATCCGTGTGGGCGAGGATGCGGTTCTTGAAGTCCGACTGGGAAAGGTCCCGGGCTGTGTTGGTGAGAAAATAGCCCCGCGTGCTCCGCAGGATCCGCAGGCCCTCTTCGACGGGCGTTGTCGGCGTGATGCGCTGGTCCATGGGGTCTTTCACTCCTTTTCGCGGCTCACAGGGCAAAGGGGTTGTACTTGCGGTGGTGGATCTCGGCCAGAAGCTTTGCCAGTCGGGCCTCCTCCCGCTCTTCCAGACGATACTCGAAAAGCTCCGGGTGCCTGTCGAGATAACCTGTGTCGAACTCTCCTCTCTGAAATTCCTTTTCCTCGACGAGCTTCCGGTAAAAGGGAATCGTGGTCTTCGGGCCCACGATCACGAAATTGCGAAGCGCTCTGGCCAGCCGGCTCGTCGCCTCACGCCAGGTGAACCCGTACACAGTGAGCTTGACGAGCAGGGAGTCGTACTCGGCGGGAATCGTGTATCCTTGATACACGAACCCGTCCAGCCGGATGCCGGGGCCGCCCGGCGAAAGGTACACTGAGACCGTCTTGCCGCTCTCGGGCGCGAAGTCCTGCCTCGGGTCCTCTGCGTTGATCCGCATTTCAATGGCGCAGCCCCTGCAGAAAACCTGCTCCTGCTCGATGTCGAGAGGCTGGCCTCGGGCCAGCCGGATCTGACGCCTGACGATGTCGATTCCGGTCGTGATCTCGGTCACGGTGTGCTCGACCTGCAGGCGGGTGTTGATTTCGAGAAAGTAGAAAGACCCGTCGGCATCCACGAGAAATTCCACTGTGCCCGCGTTCCGGTAGCCCGCCTTCCGGGCGAGCACAAGGGCCGCCTCGCAGATCCGGCGCTCCACTTCCTCTCCCACCATGCCCGGAGCCACCTCGACCAGCTTCTGGTGGCGCCGCTGGATCGAGCAGTTTCGCGTGCCCAGATGCAGGGTCTTGCCGAAAGCATCCGCCAGAATTTGCACCTCCACGTGCCGGGGCCGGAGAAGCCCTTTCTCCACGTACAGCCTCCCGTCTCCGAAGGCCGACCGCGCCTCCCGCTCGGCCAGGGCGATCTGCTCCTCGAGATCCCGGCCGCTGTCGATCCTGCGGATCCCCCGGCCCCCTCCGCCCGCCGCGGCCTTGAGCATGACCGGATACCCGAAGCGGTCCGCGAAAGCCCGAGCGGCTGCCAGGCCTGCTTCGCCCTCGGGCAGGACACCGCTGCCCGGAATCACAGGCACGCCGGCCGCCTCGGCCAGAGCCCTGGCCACGGTCTTGTCTCCCAGGTCGCGGACGACGGAGGAAGGCGGGCCGATGAACACCAATCCTTCCTCTTCGCAGGCCCGCGGGAATTCCGGATTCTCGGCCAGAAATCCGTACCCCGGGTGCACGGCCCCGCAGCCGCTCACCTTGGCCGCCCAGATGATCCGGTCGATGTCCAGGTAATCCTTCCGGGGTCCGGGCCCGATCCAGATCGCCTCGTCCGCAACCCGGATATGCCGGGACTCGAGGTCGGGCGTCTCGTAGACGGCCACAGCCCTCAGTCCCTCCTCCTGCACGGCCCGGCAGATCCGAATCGCGATCTCGCCCCGGTTCGCCACCAGCACCTTCTCAAACGGCTTGGGTTCCATTCGTCTCTCCGCGGCTTTGTTCCGTTCCAAGGCACACACGAACCCCGCAGACCCCGGCAGGCCGCGTCGCGCTCCGCCGGGCCCAAAGGAAACGGGTGATCCAAGGAACGGGGATGAAACAGGAAGGATTGTTGCCAGCAGGGTCGATAGTATAGAGACCCGTACGGCTCAGGTCAATGCCCGAGCTGGAAAACGCCCGAATTCGGCCGTGCCCGAGCTTGAAAGTGCCTGCGCTCAGCAGTGCCCGAGCTAGGGGCGACCGCGCTCGGGAGTGCTCATACTCGAAAGGGCACTCGGGGTGCCAGAGCGGGCCCCTCTTTCGTGCTTGGGCCAAGCTGCTTTGGGGAGCCACCAGGGAGCCGGATGCCCGCGCACCGGCTCCCCATGACTCGCACCCCGGTAAGCCGTACGACCCCAGCCAGCCCTAACGGGCAAAACGCGCGTAGCGGGACGCCACCTCGTCCCAGTCCACGACGTTCCACCAGGCATCCACGTAATCGGCCCGCCGGTACTGGTACTTCAGGTAATAGGCGTGCTCCCACACGTCCAGCCCCAGCACGAGCCGGGGATTCCCTTCCATGAGCGGGCTGTCCTGGTTGGGCGTGCTCGTGATAAAGAGCTTGCGGTCTTTGCCGAGAACAAGCCAAGCCCATCCGCTTCCGAAGCGCCCCAGGGCGGCCTTTTTGAATTCAGCCTTGAAATTCTCGAAGGTTCCAAAGGCGTCCGCGATGGCTCTGGCGAGATCCCCTTTGGGCTCACCTCCCTTGTTGGGGCCCAGGATGGACCAGAACAGGGTGTGATTGAAATGACCGCCCCCGTTGTTTCTTACGGCCGTGCGGATACTTTCCGGAACGGCGTTCAGGTCAGCGAGAATCTCCTCAATGCTTTTCTTTGCCAGGTCCGGGTGCCCCTCCAGGGCTGCGTTCAGGTTTTTCACATAGGTGCCATGGTGGTTGTTGTAATGGATTTCCATGGTCCGCGCATCGATGTGCGGCTCCAAAGCGCCGTAGCCATATTTCAGTTTCGGTAGTTCGAATGCCATGGTCGGCCCTCCTTGTCCTTATCCTTGTCCGGGCCCGGACATTCGAGCCTCCGGGCCCAGTTCTGCAAGTTCCGCAAGCGGCCCGGCTCGGGAGAGAACCGGGTCGCGATTTGTTCTTTCTCCTACCTACGCACTTGGAATTAAGATGGCCGGGAGCGAGGAAAGGTTACGGCAGAAGAGCCGCTGGCCGGCAAGCCACAGGTAAGCCCGGGTTCTCTTGCTCCGGGGGAAGGGTTCCGGTATACAGGACAGAGGCCCACTCTCGCACAAGGAGACAGCCCCATGGCGAACCGGAACGTTCTCGAGACTTACGCCGCAAAGCTCGGCTTCCCGAATTCCAAAACCCTTCGCAAGATCTTCTCGATTCTTTTCGACGGCGAACGGGATCTGCAGATTCTCGAGGCGCTGCCCGGCACGGCACGAGAGCTGGCCGAAAAGACCGGCCTTTCCGAAGAGGAAGTCCGGGCTGCGGCCGACCGCCTGCTGCGCCGCGGCGCTCTTTCCCACCCGATGAAGCGACCCGACCTTTACCGCCTCTTCCCCGCCATGATCGAGCTCCGGGACGCCACGGTCCTTTGGCCCGATGCGCCCCAGGAGCTTTTCGAACTCTGGGAGGAACTCATCTCGAAGGAGATGCCCTCCCTGGTTCCGCTCCTCAAGACGCTCAAAGTGCCGCCCATGATGCGGGTCGTGCCGATCGAGCGCTCCGTGGAATCCCAGAACACGGTCCTGGACGTGGATTCGGCCCGGCAGATCTTCCGGGAGGCCGGACTCGTCACCGCGGTCCCGTGCGCGTGCAGGACCCAAGCCCAGAGGAACAACCGGAGCCCAGGCTGTCCCGCTCCTGAAACCTCGATGTGCATGCAGACCAACGGCTTCGCCCAGGTCGTTCTGTCGCGGGGTCTGGGGGAGAGACTCACGAACGCGGAAGCCTTGAAACGGATCGGGGACGCGGAGGACGCCGGCCTCGTCCACATGGTC
>Ga0209227_1002987_pt1 | contig 11620 bp, 6 predicted proteins | sample YNPBryantNP2012_FD_185815 | JGI IMG/M metagenome (GOLD analysis project Ga0209227, IMG submission 185815) | Anoxygenic and chlorotrophic microbial mat microbial communities from Yellowstone National Park, USA - YNP Bryant NP 2012 (SPAdes)... ...
CCGATCCAGTGCCTGCGAACGCGTCACCGTGCTGAGCATGGCAAGGATATACGCGCGGGCGCGCTCCCGGCGCAAGGGCTATGCGGAGGAAATTTCAGAAAATCTTGCAGACGGGTGAAGTGTTACCCCGTTGCAAGTCTGGCGTTTTCATTGCGTTACGTTCCATGCTGTCCAGGAACCGGACACGCGCAAGAAACTCTCCCAGCATTGAACCGTCGTTCCGCGGGCCTCTCGGGCCGTCGCCGCGAGGTAGGACCCGTGCCGCCGTGGCGCGGTTCCTTCCCGCCCGGATGGGCCGCCGCCCGCGGCGAGAACGGTCGGGCACCACGTTTATGTTTGTGAGCGATGGCGAACCCTGCCACAAAGGCGGCCAAATATGATCAGGGGGCGCATGGCTGGCCACCTTTCAACCGGCAACGCCACTGCCCGCCCTTGCGTTTTTCCTTGTAGACCTCGGCCACGGCCGTCTTGGCCCGCCGCAGTGTGCGTTCGCTGATCCCCTCGGCCTCGGCCGCCGCCGACAGGTCGTCCGAGAGCATGTCCCCGCTGTTGGCGGTGATGGTGTCGATGACGAACTGGCGAGCGTCGTGCTCGGCCTTGGCCTTGCGACCGCCGCCATCGAGGGCGTCGTCAGCCCGGATGCTGACCGGATCGGATTCCCACGCCACGCGAGCCACGCTGCCCGCCTGTTCCAGCGCGTAGGCCAGGCCGGTTTCGTCCGCGCCGAGGTTGTTCTTGACCGGCACGAAGAGCCGTCGCCGGCCGGTATCGTCGTCCTCGTCGCGCACGACGGCCCACACGGCCCGGGCGGCGGCCACGAAGGCCAGCGAGCCCATGGCGCGGTAGATTGCCGGCAGCGTGTTGGCCTTGTTCAGGTGCGTGACCGCCAGGACCGCGACCTTGTGCCGCGCCGCCAACTCGAACAGTTTTGCCAGCACGGCCCTGACCTCGGCGTTCTTGTGCGAGTCCGTCTTCCCCAGGTACGCGGTGAGCGGGTCGATGACAACCAGCCGGCATTCCGGCAACTGATTGATCGCCGCCTCCAGCGCGGGCAGGTCTTCGGTCAGGTCAAAGTAGTCCTCCTGCGTCTGGCCCGTGATGAGAACGCGCCGCACGGCCTGGATGGCCACGACGCGGTTGGCATCCGCTTTCGCAGCGTCGAGCCTGGGCCTGATCGTGTCGCTGAGGTCGTCTTCCGCGCTGAGCAGCACCACGTCGCCTGCGGGGTTCGGCAGCAGCGGCAGGTCAGGCCACGCGATTTCGCTGGACACGCGGGCCGCGAGGTCCAGCGTGACGAAGCTCTTGCCCAAACCTGGATCGCCGGCCAGGAGCGTCAGCCTGCCCAGCGCGATGCGCCCGGGCCAGAGCCAGCGGACCAACTCGGGATGCACATCTGAGAGCCGCAGCAGCACCGGGCTGGGAACCTGAATCGCTGAGGCATTCCTCACCGCGGGATCGGGATGCAGAATCCGCTCGATGTTGCCGAGCGGCGGTGCGCTCAGAATGCGGTCGATATGCGCCAGCGCGGCGGCCGCTTCCGGCGCCTCGCCTTGGGCGCGCATCACTTCCGCTCGCACGCCTTCGATCAGCGCGCGCTCGGCGGCGTCCGCTGGCGGCGCAAGGCGCAACACGGCCTCCCAGGCATAGCGCAGGTATCGTTGATATTGCTCTCGCGACGTGATGAGCGGACCGCGCGGGCGCTCTGGCAGCCCGGACTGCGGCTCCAACAGCGCACACATTCCGAAGACGCGCTCCCACAATTTTCGTGGAACGCCATCGCGCCCCAGCGGCGGGCCGTCGGGCGCTGGCGGCTCGGGCGGGCACGCGCTGGACCAGTTCAGGTTGATCGGGTCCTCGACGGCCCAGTCTTCCAGATCGTCGAGCCAGCCGACAAGCTTCGCTGCCGACACGCCGGCGGCGCGCGCACGGACAGCATCCAGGAGTCCATGTTGGCAGCCGCGCAGCAGCGCCGCCCGGCGGTCGGTCCAGCGGTCGCTGACGCAAAGCTCTCCGCGTCGCCTGTGGAGCGCTTCATTCATCCCGGCCGCAAGCTCCAGGTCGCACGGCTCAGCGTGCACGAACCCGAAGCCGCGCGACTTGACGAAGCGCGTCGCTCCGTTCACGTAGCCGGTGCGAAATGCCATTTCCACAGCCGGCGGGTTGGCCGGGTCCCAGCCGGTAATCCTCGTCCGTTGTGGATATTGCCTCAGCAGCTCCCCGATCGTCAGCGGTCGAGGGATGTCGCTGGCGTTCTCGCGGGTGGTGCTCATCACGCCGCCTCCCGCTGAGATTCACGCTGCCATTCGCTCAACAACCAGTTTGCCAGTGCCTCGGCGCGCTGCTGCCAGCGCTGCTCAGCTTCCGGCGTCGCCGGCGCAGCCGCCACGGTCATCTCGATCTGCCCGACGCGCACCGTCGCGTCCTGTACGTCGCGCTCCATCGCTCCGCTCCATGCTGATGCCGGACCGCATCGTGCGGCCCCACGGCGTCGCATCCGTGCGACGCAAAGGGGGCTCGGTTGGATGGCTCAGTCGATGGGTTGCTGGTTCTGTTCGGTTCGGTGGGTCGGTTGAGGATTCTGTTCAGATCAGGTTCGTGGCGCTCATGTACTGCTTGCTCGGCGCGCTGTTCCTCCAGTTGTCTATATCTGCGTGCGACCCAAATTCGTCGCCGCACGCCACGGCCTCGTGATCAAGGCCCGCGTTCGGCCGGGCCTTGCGTCGAGGCCAGGTGGTCGGCACGGCGAGCCGCGACGCGGCGCAACGCGCGCAGCGCGTTGTCCCTCCCCTTATATATATACGCCGCCAACATGGCCCTTGCGCCGCGATTCTTGCATCGCGGGATTTGTACGTGTTGATGCGATTACTGCGTGATTTCCGGGGGATTTCCCAAGGCCGCCCGGCACTTGTCGCGGATGCGCCGATCGCTCGCCTTCGCGATGACCGTCTCCAGAATCTTCCGAGCGTCGGCCCAGCCATAACGGAAGTTTCGCTGCCCGCGGCGCGGGGTCTGGACGCCCGCAAGTTGGGCGTACTTGTTCAGCGCCGAATGGCTCAGGTTCGTCCATTCGAGCAACGTCGCAACCGTGAGTGTCGGTGACGGATTCCCAGCCGCTGGGTCGGGTTCCAGTTCCGCGCCAGGATTCCGCAAAGCGGCTGCATCCCCCGCCGGGCTGGATACACGGGCTCGAAACCGCTGAAACGCCGCCAGCGTGCTGGCGAGTTCCTCGATCGCGTCAGCGAGCAGCAGGCGATTCCCGGTCCAGCCGGCAGCGGTTGCTTCGCGCAACTCTGCATGCACCCGGGCGTAATCGCGATCGACGCGCTGCGCGATCGTACGGCGCCCAAGCGCGTCGAGTTCGACCGCCAGTTCGCCGCAGTGATCGCGCAACTCGGCCCACTCGCGCGACGACAGCACGTCGGGCGCCGAATTCTGGCGGCAGGCGTCAAGCGTCCGGCGGATGTGCTCCGGCAGGGGTTCATGCATCGCCGAAACCCTGCCAGACGTGCTGTGGAATTCCGGCGTCGAGGTCTTCGAGCCGGTTTGCGGTCTCCGACGCGGCTTCGATCAGCAAATCGAGCGGGGAGAAGTGCTCTTCGCCGCGATTGTCGGGGACGGGCTTGAGTTCGCCAGTGTCGAAGTGTCGCGCCGCTTCACGCAGGGCGGCCATCGCATCGTCGACTTCGGCTGCCTCGGCATCGCGGCCGCACAGTTCAAGCCAGATGATGATCGTCTTCGCTGGCTCGCGGAACTGCTCCAACTCGTCGAAGGCGCGGGCGTCCTGGTCGGGATCGTCTGGCCCCTCGCCCCGACGGCGCAGGCCGACGCGCTGTAGTGTGCTGACCCAGGCATTGAAGTCTTGCACGAGCTGCGTCAGCGGTTCACGGAAGCGGAACTGGCTGGCGGGGCTCATCTCATCCTCGTCGGCGGTCGCAGGATATGCCGTACGCTGCTGCCGATCGCTATCATACCGCTGACGACTTGTGCGATCCGCACCGTCGCCTCAACCGTGACGGGGTGATCGTGCAGTCGCACGCGGAACCGCATACCCTGCTCGACCAAGCCCGCGGCCACGAGCAGGACAGCCCCTCCGCCTCCATTGTCAGCGAGTCGGCGTCGTATTCAGCCCAGAGGTCGGGTACACGACGCAGTAGCTCAACGACGGCGGTCTGAATCAGATCGTCGGCAGCGTGATCGACGTGGCTTCTTGGCATGGCCGGATTCCCGTTCCGGTCCCGAAGCGACAAACCCGCGGGAAGGCACGTCTGGAAGAACGTGCCTTGTCGGTGGCCAACCTATCCCGCGGCGTCGTTGCTTCCGACGCTTGCACCATCGTAATGTTCGGCAGATGTTTGGTCAAAGGCCGCGGCGCATTGTGGCGTTGTGCGAGAAGAAGGTGTAAAGAAGGGATGGCACAGCGTGCCGACCCGGAAGAGCCGATTTTGCTCACGCTTTGATCTGCGTTGCGACGGCTGCTGTGTGACGACAATAGGACCGGTGCAGCAACCGAGCGACACACTCCCAATCGACCTCAGCGTCCGGGCGCCACGCATGCTCAGGCAGCACCACGATTGCCAAATGCCGCAACGCACGGGCGGACTCCGACCTTGCTATTCGATAATCCTGCCAGGCCTCGAGCGCATCCAGACTCCTCGGGTCTTCAGGTTGTGTCGGCGGCGCAGTCAGAAGCGTCGAGGCGACCGCGCATACGAGTTCCTGCGAGACATGTTCAATCGAGGAGCACGAGTTCTCAATCGCCGATGCGTACCAATGCAAGTCTCCGACGGGCGCACGTGACCAGCCTTCTGCGAGGAGCCACTCACAGCCTTGCACCGGCTTAAGCGCGCAGAGCGCAAACACAACCGCACGCCGCACGTCCGCACTCGGTGACGCAATCCATTGCGAGATTTCGTCGACCGCGAAATGGTTCGCAGGATTCGTCAAGTCAAACGACTTGCACAATTGGACGATCATGGAGGCACGAGTCTGATCCTCGCCGCATGAGCGCGTTGCCGAGAGCCACTCGCGCAGAAGTTCGTCGTTTCCAGGCATCGTCTGACCGCCCATAGAAGTGCTTGGCCAGCTCTTTATTTCATGGCCCCCGGGCAATTCGACAAACCTGCAGCCATCAACTGCTGAACAATCTGGTTGTACAAATCCCGAAGCGCTGCGATCTGAGCCTCGATCTGCTTGATCAGATTTGCGTCACCACCAACTGTCCGAAGATGCTGGAGCTGAGACTTGAGAGCATCAACCGCACTGGCAATACTCTTCAGAGCATCGAGAACCTCTTTGAGCTGATCGTACCCCTTGACTTTGATTCCAGTTTTGATTTGTTCGATTGCTGCCTTTAGGTCTAGGTTCCCAAGATGGTCCTTAATCGCGTTTAGCGCATTCTGTAATAGATCACGCGCGCGTTGGGACAGATTGGCGAGAAAGCCGGGGTCAATGCGGGCGGCATTGATGGCACGCTGCAAACCGCTCACAAGGTTCTGTGACTGGACTGTCAGTTGCTGCAACCGCGGCGCGTTGACCGACAACTGTGCGGCTAGCGAAAGTGCAAGCTCGTACTCGCGCTGCGCCAAACCCAGCAGTCGCTGCGCCTCCGCGGGATTACCGGCGGCTAGCGCTGCCGCCGCTTGCGCCGCTAGCTGATCGGCGCGAACGATGATTGCGACAAGGGCTGGCGGCAGAGAGTTTGTCGATACACCACTGTCGCCTAGTGGATCGAACATCACGATCGGGTTGCCATTCACATAGGCGTATAGATGGGGGCCGTCAGCGTAATCCAGCGGATCGCGCTGCAGCCACCTACCGAGTGACGGGGAATGAATGCGCAAAGGGAAGCTGTAAAGGCCAACGCAAGGATCGTACCGCTGCCCAGTCCAAAGCAAACAATTGGCGTACGACGATCGGGACCGCGGCACGACTTGCGCGCCGTCCTCGATCACGGTCCGGCCGTATGGTTCGTAGGTGTACCGCTCAACGGCCGCGCCGCTCGCGTCAGTCAAGGCGATCGTGCTGCCAAGTACATCCTGTACGTAGTGCAGAACTTCCGGCGTGCCGGGGTCTGTTATGTCCCCGGCCTCGGTGTGGTCGATCATCGCGACAGGCTCGGGGAAACGCGGTCCCCAGATGAACTCGCGGGCCAGCTTCCACGCCGCGGGAACGGCGTCGCACCAGAGATATTCCTCGATCGCCTGGATGCCAGCGTAAACGTGCCGGGTCGTCACCGGCTGCGTGCCGCCCTCGCACGGACTGGAGGCGCCGGTGTGGTCGGTGCTCTCGATGCGCCTGCCAAGTGCGTCGTACTCGATGTCGAGCAGCGGCTCGGGCGTCATATTGTCGGTCGAGACCTGGATCAGGCGATTCTCGGCGTCGTAAACGTACTGCTGGCCAAGTTCCGACGTGCCGTAGTTGGGCGCATACGGATCGCGCAGCAGGTTGCCCTTGGCGTCGTGGTCGGGCGAGTCGCCGGGCACACCGTCTATGGTGAACTGGCCGTACTCGTTGGCCCCGTTCGCGACGGCGCGGTTCTGCGTCGTGCTGACCAGCGGGCTCCCGACCTGCTCGGTGAATTCCAGCCAATTGCCGCGCCGATCGAGCAACCAAGTCTGTGCGCCGGGAATTTGCGCATGTGCGAGCGGGTTCGGAATCGACAAAACGCCGGAGTTCCACTGAATGGTGCCACGGCGGAAGTTCGTGAGCCGGTTGCGGGCGTCGTACTGGTAGATTTCACTGCGGTCGGGCTTGAGCAGGTTGTCAGTCCAGAGCCGATTCCCGTGCGGATCGTAGCCATAGCCGAGCTGAACCAGCGTTGCCGGCGTGCCGGTCGTATCATCGGCCAGGATGTGCGTGATGCGGTTGTTCAGGTCGAAGTCGACCTGGCCGGCCACTCCATTGGCGCGCTGGTAGGCGTCGCGCCGATCGGCGTCATCGTATCCCCAGGTCGTTCCGACGCCGGTGCCGCCATTGATGTCGGTTTGCCGCAGGCGGCGATCGTAGGTCTCGACCACCACGCGGCCGCTGGCCACGCCGGTCGGACCGCCAGGATAGGTGATCGTGCGGGTAGCGCCGTTGCCGGTGACCGTGTAGTCGTACTTGGTGGTATAGGCGTCATGCGAGGGCAGGTAGCGCAGCGTTTCGGTCCGCAGGCGGCCGATCTTGTCGAAGACGAAGTCCACTTCAGCGACGCCGGTCTTGTCGGCGGCCAGCAGTCGGCCGGAGCGGTCAAAGGCGAACGACTCGGCAGGCTGCGACGGTGTGGAATACGATCGGCCCGTTAGCTGGTGCAGATCGTTGTAGGTGTAGGTCGTGACTACCCCGTCCTGCGTCGTCCGCGTCCAGAGCTTGCCGCTGGGGTAATAGCCCAGTGTGACGGTACCTCCGCCGGTTCCACCGTCGTCGGGGTAGATGACCTTCCATAGGCGCAGCGCGGCGTCGTACTGGTACTCGGTGGTGTTGAGGTCATGGTCCTTCAGCTTGGTCTGGACGGCGCCGTTGTACTCGATGTACGTGTTCGTGTTGGCCGTCGTCGGGTCGGTGCCGCCGAAGTCCTCGGTGACTTTCGTCAGGCGGTTCAGCTTGTCGTATTCGCGCTTGGTGACGACCAGGTTGCGATCGGTGACCTGGGTCAGGTTTCCGTTCGCGTCGTAGGCGAACTCGGTATAGCGGTCGCCGCCTGGCGGCGGCTCGACAATGGGGTCGTACTCGCGCCACGGCTCGTCGAAGTCGTTGAATTCGTACGTCCACGTCTGCCCCGCGATTGCCGTGCTTCGGGTTGTCGCGTTGCCGTTGGCGTCGCGGCCGAACTGGACCAGCGTCTTGAGCGAGCCCAGGCCGTCGTCCTCGACGGTGGTCAGGCGCTTGGCGGCATCGTACGTCAGGTAGTAGTTGTTGCCGCCCGGGACTGCCATGCCCGTGACGTTGTCCGCCCCGTCGCGGCCGAGGATTGTCTCCAGCACGACGTTGGGCAGCTCGACCGTGTCGATGTTGCGGATCTTCCACAGCCGGTTGGCCGCGTCATAGTCGTACTCGGTGAGCTCGCCCTCAGCGCCGGTGACCGCGAGCAGGTTGCCAGCGGGGTCATATTCGTAACTGATGACGGCGTCGTCGGAATTTGGCTCGGGGTCGGTGTCGCCGATGCCAACCTTGCGCACGACCTTTGTCAGCCGGTCGAGCTTGTCGTAATGCAGATAGGTGTACTTGCCTGCCGGGTCGATCACGCTGTGCAGCAACTGTTTGCCCGGCGTGCCGCCGCAACCGCAGCCACCACCGGTCGTGGCGTAGTCATACAGCGTGACGAGATTCAGGTGTGGGCTGGCGCCCTCGTCCACGACGCGCTGGATCGTGCGGTTCAGCGCGTCGTAGTCGAAATCCACTCGATAAAGCGACGTCGGGCTCGGCCCGACGGTCAGGCCACGCTGGACCGTCAGGACGTTGCCGTTCTCGTCCGGCGTGAAGAACGTAACATAGCCTTCCGCATCAGTGACCTGGACGAGATGGTCCTGCTTGTCGTAGGTGAAATCCGTCCAGTTGCCGCGCGCATCGCGGATACGCCGGATGTTGTCGTCGTCGCCGTAGACGATCTGCGTCTCGCGCGGGCTGGCGCCGTTGTCGGCCTGCCGGATCTTCCAGCGGCGGTTGCGGTGGTCATAGAAGAAGCGCGTCTGGAAGCCGCGCGGGTTGGTCAGGACTTCTAGATTGCCGTGATCGTCGTACGTGGCCGAGTGCACGAGATTCAAGCCCGGCGTCGGGTCATCGGTGATCGATTCGAGCCGACCGTTTACGTCCCAATCCCAAGCCGTGACGACGTAACGCGGCGTGTAGCCGGTGCCGCGATCGACCGTGCGGCGGGTTAGACGCCCCATCACGTCGCATTCGTAGGTCGTCACGAGGTCGGCGCCTGTCGAGGGATCGCCGGCGACGCGCGTGAAGGTCGTGAGATTCCCGCTCGGGTCATACTCCCAGATGGTCTGGTTCCCATTGCGGTCGGTGCGAGTCAGGCGATGGACCCGGCCGGGCAGCGGCACGGGCGGCGAGCCGGCATCGTCGGGCCAAGTCTCATAGGCGAACAAAACCCGCGCATCAGTCGGCGTCTCGACCAGCGGGTCCACAATTTCAATCAGGTCGCCGATGAGTGACGTTGACGAGTTTTCCTGCGCGTGGTGATACTCCCATGCATCCTGGTCGGGCTCGATCTTCTTCGTCCGCAGCCCCGAGACGTGGACATCGAGGTATTCGTAGTTCGTCTCGTTGTTGGCTTCGTCTGTCAGCTTGATCAGGTTGCCCTTGGCATCCCACTCGAACTTGCGCGTGTTTCCGCGGGCATCCGTTTGTTCGATCAGGCGGTTGCGTTTGGCGACACCGTCATTCGGCCCACCGTAGCGCAGGGTGAGGACGCGGTACTCCGGCGCGATGATCTTGATGAGCCGCCCAAGATTGTCGCGTTGGACTTGCCAGATCTCCGGGTTTGTGTCCGAATCCTGGCCGTCGGGTACTTCGTGCAGAAGGAACCCGGAGATCATGCCGCCCGATGGCGTGCTCGGAATCCCAATCGCATGCACGAGCTTGTGCATGACCATGCCCAGCGAGTCCTTGATCGCCCGGTAGCCGCTGCCGTACTCGACCGTGTAGTACTTGCCGTTCCGCAGCGTCTCGCGCGTCACGCGGCGCGAGCCGTCGTACTGGTAGGCCATGGACTTCAGCCGCGGGTCCTTGATGTCCGTGAGATTTCCGTTCGTGTACGTCAGGACCGTCTTTTCGCCGCCCGGCTGGAAAACCTCGTACACGCGGTTGTTCGCGTCGTAGGTCAGCGTGGCGACGCGGTTGTGCGGGCTCCGAATCTCGGTGAGTTTCCCGTTCGTGTACGTCAGGTAGGTCGTGCGGCCGCGTCGGTCGCGGATTTCCGAGAGCTTCCAGCCCGGGCCATCAAAGACTTCGACTACGCCGTTCGGGCGGACCAACTCGTAGTAGTAGCTCGCGCCGTCGGGAACGCGGATCAGGCCAAACCCGCGGCCGATCGGCGGAATGCAGTTGCCGACTGCGTCCACCTGGAAGGCATGCCTTCGGCCCGCGGCATCGTGATAAACGGCATAGGTTTTGCCGGCGTATGAAACCTCTTCAATCCAGCGATTGTAACTGTGCGTCCAGCCGTAGCCGACGACGCTGTCCGTGTCCTTGCGGATTGAGTCGTAACGCAGATGAAAATCAAGCTCGGTGTGCCCGTAGGCGTACGTCCGAAAGACCGGTACCAGCGTCCAGATGTTGCCCGTCGTGAGGTGCATGAAGACGCCGGGGCCGACATTCGGCGGCGCGGGATCGATACAGCAGCCTTGGTCGCCGTTCGGCGAACCGCCATCGCCATCGTTGTCCCACTCGTCAATCTCGCACGGCCCATCGGTCGGCCCATCACCGCACGGGGAGCCACCGCCTCCACCGAGTTCCGGCGGCGCGGGAAAAACACAGCCGGGGAAGGGCTCGCAGGGATTCTCGGGGAAATCCGGCGGCCCGCCCCAGCCGCCTTCGTCGTCGATCGGGTTGTCACCGTCCTCGCTAGTGCCACATTCCACCGAAATCACGACGACCGTCGTGGTGCTGATCGTGCCGATCCCCGGGAGATCGATCTGACTAGAGAGAGCAATCGGGCTCTGCCACACATCTACCGGCACGGCGGACAACATGGTTGGGGAGTGATAGACGCCAGCCCGCTTGTAAGAGACACCGTCGAGGGTCACCGATGCAGTGCTGCCCACCGGAAGTACGATCTTGCCCCATGAGATTACGCGGTACGTGTCGATCTTCACGTCGAACGTACTGGGACCACCCGGTTCGCCAACGATCTTCCACCGCGCCTGAGCATCGCTGATGGTTTTGCCGTCGCTGTTCGCAACCTTCGACGTCACTGTCTGGCGCAGCGTCAGAACCATGTCCGAGTCGGTGACCAGCGCGCTGTAGTCGCTGCGCGCGAAGCCGTCGGTACCGACCGGACGCTCGGCGAACCACAGGCCGCCGGTTGCGGCGTACTGGTCCACATTTGTGTTGGCCCAGATGCTGCCCCCGCGCGCGCTCAGCGCAATCTGGTTCGGGTACGCGGCGCTGTCGATCGCGACTGGAGCGCAACTGGTGGCCTTCGCATCCGGGAGGCCGAGCGTAACCGTCGCGAACAAAATAATGAGTGCTAGCGCCGAACGATTCATCGCTCACTCCGAATACAAGATGGGACGAGGCCCGGTCGCCACTATTCCCCGAACTCGGCGACGGCGTTTGACTGCGGATTGAAACGTCCGGATGGTCGCTCGTCACCCAGGTAAACACCCGGTCCGTCGAGATCTCACGGAACGGCCACGGACTCTTAACCGGGATTATTCACCATCCCGGTGCTGATAGCATAACGCGTTGCGGCGGGGGCGTTCAAGCACGAGAGAGTGGTTCGAGGAGCAATCGCAGGCGCTCGGCCGTGCCTCCGGCCGAGACCGCCCCCTACCCCCACGGGCCCGACCGGCTCGGGAAGGTCGCGTCGCCCGCCTCTCGGCAGACAGGCCCGGGTTGTCCGAGGAATCACTCCCGCAGCACGAGGCTCAAATGGGCATGCCGCGGCGGCGGCACCCAGCGCCGCGGG
>Ga0209227_1002988_pt1 | contig 11619 bp, 6 predicted proteins | sample YNPBryantNP2012_FD_185815 | JGI IMG/M metagenome (GOLD analysis project Ga0209227, IMG submission 185815) | Anoxygenic and chlorotrophic microbial mat microbial communities from Yellowstone National Park, USA - YNP Bryant NP 2012 (SPAdes)... ...
CACGCCGCCTCGTCAGAACGAGGCCCGAACCCGGATCCCACCGGCCCAAGCATGGCTAATAGAATCGTTGCCGCCCGGATTGTCAATGTACTGGATGTCGGGCGTGACGACCAGCCAGGGGGTCACCTCGAACGCGTAGTACACCTCGTAAACGCTTTCGTTGCCCGCCTTGCGATCCCTCCACTTGCGGTACATGAAGGACTCGTCAAGCTGCGAGAAACCGAAGCCCAGCACATCGCGGTCGCGCGTGGGAATCAGACCCGTATAGCAAAGCCCCAGGGACCAGAAGTTGTTGAACCGGTACGTGTCCGGGTCCCGCCAGCCATAGCGGAAGAACCCCCCGAGCCCCTGGTTGTCCTTGCCGTTCTCCCGCCACAGCATCTGATCGAAGCTCAGGTACAGGCCGATGTCGTCTCCCTTGAACCGCGCCGGACGCTCACGGTACCGGAAGACCTGCCGGGGCGTCGGCTCATACACCATCCCGATGCGGTAGTTGCCCTGCAACGGTCCGTTCCGCGACGGGATCTTCGGCTGGAGGTTGTGCTCCATGTAACCGATGAACCAGGCCTCGTCGTGGAACGCCGTGGAAAAGCCGGGCTTGTACAGCGGAAACCGCTGCGCGTCGCCCGTGCCGAGGATCACCGAGTACCAGTCCACGGGCTTGATCGTCACGGCCGTGCCCAGCCCCGTCATCGAAGCCGTCGGGATGATGGGGTTGTTGTCCAGCGTCGTATTCATGAACTGTTTGTCCTCGCTGTTGGCGAAGACGTTGCGGTCCACGATGGTCTGGTAGTCGAGGTAGCCGATCTGCCAGGCGATCCGCCGGTTCCAGAAGTGCTGGCGATAGTAAAGCTGATCCACGTAGATCCCGTGGTCTCCATCCGCGTCGTCGTTGAAGTCCTGTGTCGAGCCGACCCACGGGTTCGAGCCCCGGCCCCACTGCTGGCGGGCGTGCAGGAGCACGTCGCCCCCCTTGATGAGCTTCATCTTTTCCAGGTCGAGCAACAGGAAGAGGTCGTAGGTGGAACTGTGCTTCAGGTCGCCCGTGGTGCGCCCGCCGCCCATGACGTTCGTGAAATGGCTATTCCAGTAGTATTGGATATCGATGCCCAGGTCGCGCATCGCCGGCCCGAAGCCGAACCAGTCGCCCGACATCGTCTTGGAGTTCAGGCCGAACGGCACGTCCTTCTTGACAGCCGGCTGCGTGGCCGATGCCGTGTCCGCCGGCCGGGTCCCGGCGGGTCCCTGCGCCGCCACGCCCCCCGCCGCAACCCAGAGCCAAGCTACGCCGCATCCGAGACCGCGCCGGATCTGCGCTGCGCGGTTCCTCCCAAAGCGCTTCCTCCTCTCGCGCTCAGAACTGCCACCCGCCACGATGTCTCTGCACATCCGCTTTCCCTCGTAAGATGCGTATGCAATCGTGGCCGCCGACACGCGGCCAAGCCGATCACCGGCCAGGTACGGGACGGGCTATCCTCATTTCCGTCCGGCGCACGGACCCACCCGGCGGACGTGGCCCTGCGCAACCCGCAGATCGATGACGCGAATGCCTGCCGGAAGGGTAAGTCTCTGCACAGATGGCTCGCGCTCCGTCGCACGGGGACGCCCGCACATCCTGACGGGCACCGTTACTCTTACCTCTATCGTCCTGCGGCGTCAAGAATCTTCGGCGTTTTCGGACCTCACCGAACTGACGCCCGTTCGTCACACGGGCCCTGGCAGCTGCCTGCCCGTGCGGCCCTCTCCCCACACACGCCCGGAGCCGTGAGTCCCCCCGTCCCCCTATACTGAGATTCGCACGGGCCGCCCGGTTCGGGCGGATTCCTCAGCGGCAAAGCATATCTCCATGGTCTCGGCCGCGTCCTCCACGTCCGGCATGGGTCTTTCGTCCCGGTTCAGACATTCCAGGAAGTGCGCCACCTCCCCTTCGAACGGATGGTGCAGAACGTCCGCCGAGTCGGGCTGGATCGTCGGAATGGTTGCGAAGCCCGTCTGCCCTTCAAGCAGGTCACAGGCGAGCTGATTATTACGATAAGCCCCCTTCGTTCCGAACACCTCCAGGTTGAAGACGTAAGGCATTCTGCATTCCAGATTACTGGCCACCTTGCCGACCACCCCGTCATCGAACCGGACCAGCAACACCTCCGTGCTCGGATAGTCGAAGGCGTCCGTCCGGCCTGTCGAGTACGCGAAGACTTCTCTGGCCGGCCGGCCCACGACATACCGCAACGCGTCCACCGCATGGCAACCCGCCAGCAGGAGTCCCGTTCCGGCCGTCGCCCGGCGCGTATGCCAGGGCTTGGTGTACGGCTTGCCGATCTTCCCGTGCAGGTAATCGGCCTCCGCGTGGAGGATCTCGCCGATGACGCCGTCGGCCACCGCCCGCCGAATCATCTGCACCATCGGATTCCACCGAAGCACGAACCCGGTAATCGTCTTCACCCCCGCCTCGCGTACCGCCCGGCGCAGCGCTGCGAGCTCCTCGCGATTCAGGCAGATGGGCTTTTCGATGATCACGTGCTTGCCGGCACGGGCCGCGGCGATGGCCTGCTCAGCGTGCAGGTTGTGGGGCGTGTAAACGCCCACGATATCGATGGAACGGTCCGCCAGTGCCTCGGCCAGGTTTCCGTGGGCCTGCGCCTCCAGATCGTGGGCGGCGACGAACGCGGCAGCCTCCTGCTTCGTGGCGCCCACCACGTGGGTCACCCGGACATCATCACGCTTACGGAAACACGCCAGATAGGCGCCGGCCACCCACCCGGGGCCGACCATACATACGTTCCAGACGCGCTTGCTCACGGCTGCGCTGCCCTCCGCTCAGATCACGGGGACCGGCCCGGCGCCGCCGCCTGCTCGCGCGCGGCGCGCACCATAGCCGAGATGTTAGCCGGCGGGGTTTTCGGCGACAAGGCACAACCGGACGACAGGATGAACCCATCGCAGCCCCGGAAAACCTCCAGGATTTCACGGCTCCGGGCATAGACCTCGTCGGCCGTTCCCTCCAGCAGAACCCGCACCGGATCGATGTTGCCGATCACCGCGACGCGGCCCTCGCACGTGCGCCGGGCCCGCGAAGCATCCACGGCCGAATCGAGTTCGATCCCGTCAGCGCCCGTCTCGACCATCCGCTCCAGACAGACAGTGGCATCCCCGCAGATGTGCAGTGTGACCGGCGTTCCCAGCGCCTCGTGCACAGCCGAAATCACCCGGCGCTCGTACGGAAACGCGAACTGTTCATACAACGCCGGACCGATCACGCTTCCGCCGGCCACGGAGTCGCCGGTGTTGAGCACATCGGCCCCCGCCCGCCCGAGGGCGATCGCATACCTGGTAACCGCCTCGGCACAGAACTCCAGAAGCCGATGCGCAAACGAGGGCGATTCTTCCAGATCGATAAGGAACCGCTCCAGACCGCGAAGCTGGCTGGCCAGCGAAAACGGCGACTGATCAAAGTTCGCGATGACGGCCAGATCCTGCCCGGCCAGCTTCACCGCTTCCTGCACCGCCCTGACCATCAGGGGCCACCGGCCTGACCGCTCGGGGTCTGGCGGGGAAAGCGCCTCGATATCCCGAGCCGTCTCGATCCAGCCGCCCTTTCCGCCCGCCGGTCCGTCCGGAGGGTGCTCCACATGTGGATACCCGACCGCCTCAGCGTTAACCCACGTATCAGCCGATATATAGACTCCGTCATACCCGAAACGACGTGCACAGCGGACCTGACAGGAGGCCAGCACCGCCGGATCGTGGGCGTGCGTGAAGATCGACACCCCGCAGAGGGCAGCCCCGGCCTGCCCCACGATCGGCACCACCGCGCGGCCATCATGGGGCTTGCGCGCCAAGGCGCAAAGCACCCGATCTTTCCCGTTCATCTGAGCCACTCCCAAACCGGTCCCGGCCGCACGGTAGCGCCCTCTCTAGGCCAAGAAACAACGATCGTACTTACCTTGGACATGACGGATATCCGTCGAAAAACGAGACGTTCTGTGCCTCAGGTCGATGCTTGGCCATCGAATTTAACTATCGTAACTACCATGCGTTGCGACTGTTTCTCAGCTTACACTATTGTGATCGGGATCGTTCACGATCATCCGGACCCGGGCCATACCTCCCGCCGTGAGCGCTCGTGGGTCGCAGCCAGCAACAGCTGGTGTACCGGAATAGGTCTCCGACGACAAGGAGCCGATATGTGGCGTCGGCATCCCGGATTTGTGGATAGGTAGTGTCGCTCGAAAGCGCGAGATTTTTTCGTGAAAGCGCCTTGACGCGCCTTGCCGGCCGTGGTAGAAAGATACTCGGAAGCTGTCGTGTCCCCTTTCAACGGTCCCGTGTCCCTTCCCCAGGGACACGGGATTGTTTTTGGACCACCCCCAAGGCAAGCGATTTTCACCTTCTCCTCTGCAAACCCGCGGGCGCCATCGAAAGGCCATCCGCTGCGAAGCAAAGGCCGCGCTCGCCCCCACGCCCGGCGACGGCTGCGCTACTCCCACCGCCCCAGCGTACCCCGAAGGCACCGCATCGGAGCAGGACAACGACCGGCCGCCGCTGGTGTTACCCCTCTCGGATGCCAACGCCGCATGGGAAACGATCGGGCGGAGGGACTTGGACGAGTACGGCTGCACGCGGGCCTTCGGTGGCATGCGCCCGCCGGCGAGGACTTCGGCAGGCACCTATGATCGGGGGAGTGCCGGTCCCGACGCGAAGCCCACGAGGGTTCGAGCGTGCGGATCGCCATCTTCGAAGTTGAGCCCTGGGAACGTCCTGCGTTTCAGAAGCTCTTGGCAGAGCACGAACTGTCGTTGACCGACAAGCCGCTCACCGCGGAAACCGTCGGCGAGTTCAGTGACGCGGCCATCGTATCGACGTTCATCTACTCCAAGCTCGATGCGGAAGTGCTCGGACGGCTGCCCCGGCTCGAGATGGTCGCGACCCGATCGACCGGCGTGGATCACATCGACCACCGCTACTGCCGGGAGCACGGTATTGTGGTGTGCAACGTCCCGACGTACGGCGAAAGCACGGTCGCCGAGCACGTCTTCGCGCTGCTTCTTACGATCAGTCATCGCATGTGGGACGCGATCGACCGGACCCGCAAGGGCGATTTCTCGCTCCAGGGACTCTGCGGCTTCGACCTCCGCGGAAAGACCCTCGCGGTGATCGGAACGGGGGCGATCGGCCGGCACGTCATCCGTATCGCCAGGGGCTTCGCGATGGAGGTGGTCGGCTTCGACCCCCGGCCGGCCCCCGACCTGGCCGCCGAGCCGGGTTTTCGATATCTGCCGGTGGAGGAGTGTCTGGCCCGTGCCGATGTGATCAGCCTTCACGTGCCCCTGAACGCCGCCACCCGTCACATGATCTCCCGGGCGGAGTTCGCCCGCATGAAACCCGGGGCTGTACTCATCAACACGGCCCGCGGGGACGTCGTGGACGTCAAGGCGATGATCGAGGCCCTTGCCGAAGGAAAGCTTGCCGCCGTGGGTCTCGACGTGCTTCCGGAAGAGCCGATCATCCGCGAGGAAGCCGAACTACTGCGGAGCGTCTTCCGGCGCGACCGCAACCAGGAAGCCCTCTTGGCCGATCACGTGCTGCTGCGGCTTCGCAACGTGTTCGTCACGCCGCACAGTGCGTTTCATACCCGCGAGGCCATCGAGCGGATCCTCGAAACCACCGTGGAGAACATCACGGGCTTTTGCCGCGGGCAACCGCAGAACACCGTCCGGCCGCCGGGCGCAGCCGCGATGGCCTGATGCCCTCGCGACGCCCGCAAACTCGCAGGAATACGAGGGGGCGTCCCGCGCGCGGGCGTCAGCGTGGTTCCGTCGGAGCGCGTGCGGCCCGGGCCGGGTCGGCGGCGCGTCGGCGACGCTCATACGCCTGACAGAAGGGGCACCACCGCTCGAGCCTCTTCATCAGCCGCGCGTAGGAAGTCTCCGGCCACCTGCGGCGGGCGATACACAACGGACAGACCGTGCAGACCTTTGCAAGCATGAGGCCCCTCTTCGGATCCGGCGCCCGACGGTTTTCGCGTCCGGCCTGCGGCGACTCGTACACCCCGGCTCGGGCCCGGTCCCGACGCGTCACGCCCCGCACAGCCTGTTTGCGAACCGGGCGCTACAGGCCGCGAGGCCGGGCATATCGCACCCTCTAACCCGGACGGGAGGAAGCGCCCGGCTCGACGGGGGGCGCCTCGGGCAGATCAAGCCCCAGGGGATCATATCCGACGATGGAGAACGGCGAGGTGCGCCAGCGGTCGTCGGCCGGGTTGTAGTGGGCTTCCGTGATCGCCCGCTTGATCGCCTCCTCGTCGGTCTGCTCCGGATCGAACGTGATCCGCGCCCGTCCGATGTCCGGAGCCGGCCAGGCCTCAATCCGGAGGTAGCCGGGTATCTCGAACTCATCCCGCCGATCAAGGAAGAACTCGAAGAGCGCCGCACTTCCGCGGCACGTGAGCCCGGACACGCGGAGCTCCACGCTCGCCGTCCGCGACGGCCGCGTTCCGCGCTCGTGGTAGAAGGAGGCTATCGGGATGGCCCAGGCGGCCGCCACCGCCCCGCCGAGGCACGCCAGCAGCCCGCCCACCACCACGCCCTGCGGCCAACGGCGCGCGGGCGGTCCCGGGGGACCCCACGTGAGCGCACCTCTGGCCGTCGCCGGACACACCTCGATGCACTCCATGCAGGAGAGACACCGGGCCGCGGTGACCTGTCGCACCTGATCCACCGGAATGGCCATGGGACAGGCCCGGGCGCACTTTCCGCAGCCCGAGCAGGTCGTGTCATTCCGCTTGATCCGCGTCAGAGCAAAACGCGAAAACGGGTGAAAGACCGCCGCCATCGGGCACAGCCACCGGCAGAAGGGCATCATTACGAACAGCGATGCAACCACGATGCCCCCGGCCACGACGTACGCCCAGTACGTGATGTCCTCTCCGTGCCGGCTCACGAGCGCGTAGCACGGGTCGAAACCGCGGAAAAGCAACTCCCCCGCCCGGTACGTCGCGAAGAGGATTACGGCCAGCGCGCCGTACTTCAGCAGCGACAGGGCCCGGTCGACCCGGTAGGGCACCGCCGCCGGCCGGAGTCCGAGCCGTCGCGCTGCCCGTTGGAGCCATTCCGAAATCGCCCCGATCGGACAGGCGTATCCGCAGAAGGCGCGTCGCAGCACGAGCGCCGCCGCCAGCACCGCCCCGGCCACGTAGAAGTTGGACACCCCCAGCGAGCACAGCAGGTTGCCCTCGCGGTAGTAGGTGTAGGCCGCCTCGACGCCGCCGAACGGGCACCACCGCTCGGCGTTGCCCCTGACCACGAAGACCCCCACGAGCGTGAGGGCCACGAATGCGAACTGCACGACCCGACGAGCAAGCCTCATTCGATACCCCGCTGGAAGATAAGCCGACGCACGCCAGCCCCCAAAAGGAAAAAGCGGGAACGTCGACTCGCCGGCCGCCTTCCCGCTTTTCTCGCTCTCACGCGGCCCCATCCGGCTCAGCGCCCGCTCCGCGACCGGCTCCGCGGGTCGCGGCGGGAAGCCTGCCTCACGGGACCCGCACGGACGGGGTCACTTCTTCTCCTCGGGATGAGACGCGCCTCCGCCCGCCGCGCTGCAACTGGCCTTGCTCGGGCACTGCCCGCAATTGCTCCCCCCGCTGCACGCGGACTCTTTGACTTTCGATTCCGTCTTGAGGGCCTTGGCCAGCTCCTCGCTGCCCGCCAGCGAGGCCAGGTCCTTGTCCTCCCGCGCGTGCTTGCGGACGCTTTCGACCATGCTCGGGGGCGTGAGCTCGAGCGAACGGCTCAGCATGGTCGCGGCCCCCGCCGAATCCCCCAGCAGCGCCCGCAGGCACGCCAGGTCGTAGAAGAACCCCGAGGTCGCGTCGGCGGGCACCTCGATCTTTGCGGCCAGGGCCTTGGCCTGGTCCACCTTCTTCTGACGCGCCAGCGCGATCCCCAGCAGCACATTCGTCTGAGGCGTCGCCTTGCCGTTCAGCCCCGCGAGGAGCTTCTCCGCGTCTGCGTTCAGTCCCAGCGCCAACTGCGTCTCGGCCAGCCGCTTGGCCGAGTCGGGCGTGTTCAGCCTCGCGTGGACCTCGCGGTCCAGCGCCAGGGCTTCGTCATAGATCCGGTTGGCGTGGTAGTAGCCCCGCAGCCCGCGGGCCGTGGCCTCCCACTTGGCGGCATTCTTCTCCCGGGCCAGCATCTCCCGCATCTGGATCACGCGTCGCAGGAGCGCATACTGCTCACGATACTCCCTGTTGGCCGTATCGGCCCTGGCCGCCGCTGCGAACGCTTCGAGCGCTCCCTTGAAGTCCGCCTTCGCCAGCAGGGCCTTGCCGTTCTCGTACGACTTCTGGGCGTCAGCCGACCCGGCCGCCGCCGTCGCAACGAACGCCGCGACCGAACACGCCGCCACGCACACCACCACGCGTCTTTTCATCGCCGTCTCCTCAAATGGGGTGACCCCGGACCGCCCCAGCACCGCGGCCTCGAGATGCTGTCATTATATCGGCGCTGCCCCGCCGGCGAAACTGCCCGCTACGGAAGAGCCGTCCCCGGCTCAGGCTGCGTGGTCGCCGGCTCGGAACCGCCGGCCCGGCCGGCCGGCGACGCAGCCGACACGGCCCGGAGTCGCCGCTCATATCGGACGGCGGCCTCTTCGTCCCCCGCAGCCCTCGAATAGCGGATAAGTCGCTCGAGCAAGCCGGGCAGATCGCTGTATCCGGCCATCCGGGCGGCCAGTCGCGCGGCAGCCTCGCGGCCCTGCTCGACTTCGATCCGGTCGAGGACGGCCGGGGCTCGCTGCACCGGAAGCAGGTCCTCGGCCAGCAGTCGCGCTTCGAGCTCGTGAGCTCCCTTCTCATCGCCGCACGCCCGACGGAGGTCGCCCACCCAAAGCCAGTGCTCGCCCAGCGGACCGGCCAAGGCCTCCGCCCGCTGTGCGACGGCCGTCGCCTCCCGCAGCCGGCCGTTGTCGATGCACCACCGGCCGAGCAGGCACAGCCCGCGCGTCGCCGACTCCACCGACAGCCGGCCGCCCCGGGCCGCCGACTCCACGGCCGAAACCGCGGCCTTGACGAGGCCTTCGGGATCGGGGACTTCCGTCGCCGCGGGCAGCCACCTGCGGCAGTCCATCGGAACCGGGTTTATGCCTTCCGTCGGGAGGTCATCGATGATCCGGCCGACCTCCGCGGCGAAGGCCTGTACGTCTCCGAGAGCGGCGTACCACCGCGCGAGTGTCGAGCGGAGGGCCACGAACCGCGAAGCCGCAGGCGCCTCTGCCAGCCGCCGCCGAATCGCGGCCACCTGGCGTTCGGCGGCCGGACGGTCCCCGGTCGCGATCCACGCGGCCAGGCGTGCCGCGTCGAAGTTGTCCGAAAGGTCATCGAGCGGGGACGGGTCGAGGCGGCTCAGCCAGCGTGCCCGAGCGGCCGCGCGTTCCGATTCCGGCAGCAGCCCCACATACATTTCGATGCGCTCGAACTGATCGTCCGGCTGCCAGACCCGTCGGCCTTCGACCACGTCCCGCGCGATGAGCCACTGGAGAATCCGCCGGGCGCGGTCGACCCGGCCCCGCGCGCGGTACATCTCGGCCGTGGCCGTGAGCGAGTCGGCGTCGGTGACATCGGCGTAGAGCAGGGATTCATCGAGGATTGCGGACAACTCTTCGGGAACCGCGGCGGGATCCTCCCGGGCCAGCGCCACCAGGATCGCGCGGTCCTTGGCGGTCATGGCTCCGGCCCTGTGGGCTTCGAGGAGCGAACGGACAAGCTCCTCGCGTCGGTTCTGAAGTCTGGTCGTCTTGAGCAGGGCTTCGACCAGACCGGGGACATCCCGCCGGTCCGGCGGCGCCGCCTGAAGGACCGCCTCGAACTCCGCCGCGGCAAAGGGCAACTCCGCCAGCGACGCGAAGAGTTTCTCGCGATTCCGGAGGGGCCCGGCGGGCGTGGCCAGGTATCCCGCCATTCCGCCGATTGACGGACCGCGGAGCACAACCGGGTTGTAGAACCGGCCCTGGTTGCGGTTGTTCGACAGGAAGCGCCGCAGGATGACGCAGAGGTCGTCATACCGGCCCATCTGGCGGGCGATCCGCATCGACTCGATGGAGGCCAGCGGGCCCTCGTCGCGCGCGGCCGCCCGGGCGGCGGCCAGCGGATTGTGCAGTTCGCCGTAGAGCTCGGCGAGCGTCCGCCACTCGTACGACTCCATGATCGTGCTCTTGGTCAGGTAGGAGGAGAGCAGGCCCGCCAGCTCGGCTACCCGCCCCGCCTGGCGAAGCAGGTTGATCGGCTGTCGGCTGACGACACGATTGGTGGGAGCCAACCGGAACGCCTCGCGGTATGCCGCCAGCGCCTCATCCCGCCGCCCGGCCGCCTCCAGCAGCGTTCCGCGGCCGTAGAGGAGCGTGGCCGTCGCCCCCTCGATCTCCTCCCTGTCCTTGAGGTCCTGGATGGTCTGAGCCAGTTCGTCGGGCGTGAGGAGGCGCGCGAGATCCACAAGCATCCGCCGGTGCTCATACCCGGGTTCTCTGGCCGCCAGGAGGCCCTCAAGCGTCTCCTGGATCAGAGGCAGAGCCTCATCCCGCCGGCCAGCGTTCGCCCGGGCCTGGGCTACGGCCGCCAGGACGATCGGCTCGTTCGGGGCCTCGGCCAGCAGGACCTCGGCGATCCGGGCGGCCAGCTCCTTCTGAGGGGTCGAGGCGTACCATCGTCCCGCGTGGAGCCTCGCGTATCCGCTGTCCGCGTCGATCCTGAGCTTCGGCGCCGCGACAAATGCCGCCACGAGCTCCTCGGTCATGCGGGCGTCGGCCGGGGACCGCATCTCGCCGAGCAGGCTCAGCAGGAACGTGCGGTGCGTCTCCGGCTTGCGGGCGGCCAGTGCCTTTCGAAGAAGGTCCGGACGGGATTGGGCCGGCGACTCATCCAGCAGCCGTGCCGCGGTCGCCGTATCCAGAAAGGGGCTTGCGAGCGCCGTCTCCACGATTCGCGAGCGATCCGCCAGCGGTGCGCCGATCGCGTCGGCCAGACGCAGTCGAACCAGGTCGAGCGTCAATGCCGGCTCGCCTTCACGGCCGGCGGCCATCGTGTGCAACCGCTCCAGGATCGCGCCGCGGTCGTCGGGGCCGATGTGGTTCCAGACCAGGCGCACACAGGCCTGCGCCTCGCGGGAGGCTGTCCGCCCGTCCCGCATCGACTGGCATGCTTCGAGCCATCGCAATGCCCAGTCGCGGACGGCGACCGGGTCGTCGACGGCGATGGCCGCGGCGATCATCGTCGTCGCCGTCTCGCCGATCGCCGTGGCAGGGACCGTCCGAATCGCGGCCAAGGCCTGACGGGCCTCCGGTTCGCGCCCGGTCATGATCAGCAGAGGGACGATGCGCCGGCCCGACTCGGCATCCAGTGCGCCGGCCCGGATCGCTTCCTCGAGCGCACCGGGTTGGCGGAGCAGTCGGCCAACGGCCAGCAGATCGGGGGCCTTGAATCCGGGGCGGGTCTGCTCGGCAAACGCCTCGGCTCGCGCGTACAGACCCCAGTCCATCCGCGCGCGGACGATCCGGTCCAGAAGCCGGGAGTCCGCCGGGTACTTTTCCAGCAGGCTCCGGTCGATCCGGTCCGCCACCTCCGGGCGC
>Ga0209227_1002996_pt1 | contig 11605 bp, 8 predicted proteins | sample YNPBryantNP2012_FD_185815 | JGI IMG/M metagenome (GOLD analysis project Ga0209227, IMG submission 185815) | Anoxygenic and chlorotrophic microbial mat microbial communities from Yellowstone National Park, USA - YNP Bryant NP 2012 (SPAdes)... ...
TGCGCCAGGGCGGGTCTTCCAGAATGACGCAGCGGAACATGCCGGGATGGGTTGCTGCGGCAATCGCCGCTGTCGATGCGCCCATCGAATGCCCGATCACTGCCGGTCGCATCAATCCCAGGGCTTCGACCAGCGCAGCCAGATCGGCGGCAAGCAGGTCGAGGTGATAGCCGTTGGGCGAAGGATCGGACAACCCATGCCCGCGCGCATCATAGGCAATCACATCGTACTCGCCAGCCAGCGCGCGCGCCAGCGGCGCCCAGTAGCGCGCATGGTCGGTCAAGCCGTGCACCAGCACGACTGCGGGACCATGCCCGCCACGGTAGAGATGCAACCGTACATCGCTGAGGTGGAGATCATGCGAGGTGAAGTGTTCCATCGTGATACGTCCTCTGTTGCACAATACGCCTGCCACACCTGTGTTCTATCGAGAGCCTGCGCCGATACCCGACGCGCAGCGTTCACCCTTCGCCCCGTAACGTATTCCGCTGCAACACAACATAGCCGACCACCAGAATGCCGGCGAATGCGAACCACTGAATGGCATATCCCAGGTGCGGTCCCTGGTCGAGTTCAGGCAGCGCAACCGGCTGCGGCAACGTCGGTTCTGCGCCGGGGATCGGCTGCACCTCAATGAACAGCGGCAGCAGCGGATAGGGCGTCTGTTCCTGAATCCGCGCCACATCGACGCGAAACCAGGCATCGAGGCGTGGTCGCTCCGGACTCAACGGCGGATCCTGCGGTCCGCCAACATACGTTTCAGGCTGTCGGGCAATGCCGGTCACGAGCATCTCGCCAGCAGGGGGAGCAAATTTGCGCCGCGCCTCTGGAGACGCTTCGGTCAACGGAATCCATCCCCGATCAACGAGCACCGCCGCATTTCGACCACTCAGGCGCAGCGGCGTGATCACGTGATAGCCAGTCACCCCATTGAGCGAACGGTTTCGCAGCAGCACCTCGTGCGTCGGGTCGAACGCGCCGCGCGCAGTAATGGGGCGGTAGTCGAGCGACTGGAGATCGTCCACCGTTTCCAGCGCCACCGGGGGTTGCGCCAGCCCTGCGGCAATGCGCGCATTCAATGCAGCACGCTGATAGTGACGGTCAAGCTGCCACATCCCCAATCCACACAGCGCCACCGCGCCGATCAGAACCAGGAAGGTGGCAATCAGACGCTTGCCGGTGAGGATATATCGCACCATAGGTCAGGTTACAGGCAAGGGTGCTGCTGAAGAATGACATTCGATCAGGATTTACAGCATTTCTCAGATACGTTGACCATCGTTCACCTCTGTTGTGTCGCACGAGACATCCGCTTCCAGCGGAGTGTAGACCGAAATTCATTTCGGTCACCGCGTGCGGCGCACGATCGTGGTGGCGGTTATCGATGGAATGTTCAATTTGTGAGAACTGCCATAGTATAGCAGTGGCACAGTGAACAATTCACCATGCCACCAGTCAGCGCACCACACGATGCACAACTATTTATTTACCCGCCCACCGGCTCGACCGGCTTCTTCATCTCCAGATCGAGCGTCTCGCGTCGCGTGAAGGTCAACGCATCGGTCTGCGGATCGACATCGACGAGGATGGTATCGCCGGGTTTGAACAAACCGCGCAGCAGGTTGCGCGACAGCGGCGTTTCGACCAGGCGTTGCACCGTGCGACGGAGCGGGCGCGCCCCGTAAGCCGGGTTGTACCCTTCGCGCACCAGCAACTTCTTCGCTGTCGGGGTCAGTTCAAGCGTCAACCCCTGCTCACGCAGACGCTCATCGACCTCGCGCACCAGCAGATCGACGATCTGCATCAACTCCTGTTCGGTGAGAGCGTGGAAGACGATAATCTCGTCGATACGGTTGAGGAACTCGGGGCGGAACGCCTGTCGCAGCGCCTCAAACACCCGCTCGCGCGCGGCCTCCTCGGCATTCCGGTCGTGGGTGCGCACCAGACCGAGGCTCTGCTGACGTACGTGTTCCGTGCCGACATTCGAGGTCATGATGATGACCGTATTGCGGAAATCAACCGTATGCCCCTGCGCATCGGTCAGGCGACCATCGTCGAGCAGTTGCAGCAACGTATTGAACACATCGGGATGCGCTTTTTCAATCTCGTCGAACAGCACCACCTGATAGGGGCGGCGGCGAATACTTTCGGTCAACTGACCCGCCTCTTCGTACCCGACATAGCCGGGCGGCGCGCCGATCAAACGCGACACGGTGTGCCGTTCCTGGAACTCCGACATATCGACGCGCGTCATTGCGTCTTCGCTGTCGAAGAGGAACTCGGCGAGCGCTTTGGCGAGTTCTGTCTTACCGACGCCGGTTGGACCGACGAAGATAAAACTGCCGATCGGGCGCCGCGGGTCCTTCAGACCGCTGCGAGCGCGCCGAATCGCATCGGAAAGCGCAACAATCGCCTCATGCTGACCGATCACCCGTTCGTGGAGGCGCGCCTCCATGTCGATCAACTTCTCGCGCTCGGTCTCCAGCATGCGATTGACCGGAATGCCCGTCCAGGTCGAGACGATGGCGGCGACATCTTCCTCATCGACCACCTCATCGAGGTTCGAACTCTTGAGCCATTCACTGCGCGCACGTTCGAACTCGGTTTCGAGTTGCAGATAGCGTGCCCGCAATATGGCAGCGCGTTCATACTCACGGCGCGCGCCCGCCTCCTCCTCTTCACGACGCAGACGGTTCAGTTCGGCTTCCTGTTCGCGCAGCGCCTTGGGCATTGAATAAATGTCGATGCGCAATTTGGCAGACGCCTCATCGATCAGATCAATCGCCTTGTCGGGCAGGAAACGATCGGTAATGTAGCGACTCGACAGGCGCGCCGCAGCCTGCAACGCCTCATCGCTGATCGTCAGTTGATGGTGCTCCTCGTAGCGTTTGCGCAGACCGCGCAGCATCTCGACGGTTGTTTCAACGTCAGGTTCTTCCACGAACACCGGACTGAAGCGCCGTTCAAGCGCCGCATCCTTTTCAACGTGCTTGCGATACTCATCGATGGTGGTTGCGCCGATCACCTGAACTTCGCCACGTGAGAGCGCCGGCTTCAGCATATTCGAGGCATCGATCGATCCGACCGCAGCGCCAGCGCCGACCACGGTGTGCAGTTCATCGATGAACAGGATGATCTGTCCCTCACTGCTGCGCACCTCGTCCATCACCGCTTTCAGGCGCTCCTCAAACTCGCCGCGGAACTTCGAGCCGGCAACCATCCCCGCCAGATCGAGCGCCAGCAACCTGCGGTTCTTCAACGGCAGCGGCACGTCGCCGCTGGCGATACGCTGCGCCAGACCCTCAGCGATCGCTGTTTTGCCGACGCCGGTTTCGCCGACGAGGACAGGATTATTCTTTGTGCGACGGCAGAGGATGCGGATAACGCGCGTGATTTCGGCATCGCGACCGATCACCGGATCGAGTTTTCCCTGCGCCGCGAGGTCGGTCAGGTCGATGGAATATTTCGAGAGCGCCTCGTAGCGCGCTTCGGCGCCGGGGTTATCGGCGCGCTGATGCCCGCGAATATCCATCAGCGCCTGATAGATGCGCTCCTGATCGATGCCGAAACTGTTCAGAATGCGCGATGACGCTCCTTCGCGCTCGCCGCTGATCGCAATCAGCAGATGTTCAATGCCGACGTACTGATCATTCAGGCGATTGGCTTCTTCCTCGGCGCGCTTGACCAGGCGTTGCGTGCGCGGCGTAATGTACACCTGATTGCCATACCCGTATTGACCGTACACTTTGGGCGATTTTTCAAGCTCGTGCTCGACGCGCCGCGCAACCATGTCGGCATCCACGCCAAGCCGCGCGATTGCACGCGCGGTCAGTCCATCGCGCTGCCGCAACATCGCCAGGAAAATATGCTCAACGTCCAGCTGGGTGTGGTGCTGGTCGTGCATGATTTCCTGCGCATCCTGAAACGCTTCCTGCGCCTTCTCGGTAAACCGTTCGAGTCTCATGTGCTCTGTCCTCGGGGAATGCTTCCTCTGGCAAATGCCATTGCCTGTTAAGTATAGCACAGAGACTTATTATCTGCTGATGGTTATGCACGGCAACAGTCCCGGCTTTGGTGAAGCCGATAAGTTTTCAGAAATTCGTCAGGACGGCGCGTGCCTTATGCAGGCTCATGGTTGTTGAGCAATTACTCCGCTCTCGCCCGCGCAGGCGGGCTTTGCCTCATCTGGACGAGGGCTTATGGTCTTTGAGTAAATAATCTGCCATAGCCCGCGCAGGCGGGCTTCGCCTCGTCTGGACGAGGGCTTATGGTCTTTGAGTAAATAATCTACCATAGCCCGCGCAGGCGGGCTTCGCCTTGGCTAGCCGAGGGCTTCAGCCCCACGGCTAGCGCGGCATAGCGGAATAAATTCTCAATCTTCATTAGCCCGACGGCTCGTGCGGTAGAGCGAATTTAGAGCAGTTCTCACAAAGGTTGAACCTGTTGGACAGGGTTGAACACTCCTCGGAATCGCGCTCCCACGCGGCGACCGAAATGAATTTCGGTCTACCTTCCACGGTTGAACCTGATGAACAGGGTTGAACGCTCCTGGGAATTGCGCGCTCCCACGCGGCGACCGAAATGAATTTCGGTCTACACTCCGCCGGAAGCGGGCGTCTCGTGCGACACGGCAGACCCGGACGAGGGTCAACGTATTTGAGAACTGCTATAGTGCTCAATCTTCATCAGCCCCACGGCGCGAGGCGCATACCGGTTTATATTCTCAATCTCCATCAGCTCCACGGCCAGTTCGCTACACCGGACTTAATGCTCCAATCTTCATCAGCCCACACTCACCGTGATCCTGGAAGCATTCCATCCCAGAATCGGCTACATGATGGGCCGATTCTCCTGTTTATTCACCGGTGACCATAGACACTCCACTTCAGCGTGCGGTTAGCACTATGACGTCGGCGCACCGCACCTCGCATGCACCAATGTATCCAACGACCCGGAAAGCATTCTTGTTCACATAAGGAGTACGACAATGCTAGTACTGTCAATTCTCGGCGTTATCGCGTGCATTCTTTTTGTCATTGCAATTATTCTGCTGATTGTATTCCTTATTCTGAAATTTGCGGCGCACCTGGATGAAAGATTTTATTATAATTTTTTCAGAACCTCCCTTGTTATGCTGGCAGCCGTTCTGCTTGTTGTTGGCGGATCATACTGGTACGACGAGGCAACGAAAAGCGGGGGAGATATGCTGAACGGGCTGATTTTGATGATGACAGGTGGGATCATCTTCGTTGGACTGATAGCATACACCATCTGGAAAACCAACCTGTTCTACGCCATACTCATAACGCTGGTACAGATTGGAGTTGCTGCGCTTCTCGCTTTCTTCGGGATGATTGCGCTCATTATCGCGGCAGGATTGCTCTTTCTTTACATCCTGTTTGAACTGGGAAGCACCCAAACCGTCTACGTGGTCAATGAAGATTGACCCGGTTAAGCACAAAGGCGACGCTTCTGGCGCCAGAAGCATCGCCCGATGGCTCCCCGGTTTTCCTTAGCCTTATGATGAACTCGTCACGATATACGGCGCAATCGCCTTGGCAAGGTTGGCGGTCGGCATCGTCTGCAACCAGACACGTCCCGGTCCGCGCAGCGTCGTCAGGAACAACCCTTCGCCGCCCAGCAGAATGTTCTTGAACCCCTTCACCATCTCGATGTCGAACTCCACCGTCGGCTCGTACATCGCCACGTGCCCGGTGTCCACCTTCAGCACCTGCCCCGCATCCAGCGTATATTCGACAATCTCGCCGTCGAGACAGACGAACGCCACTCCCGGACCGGTCAACTTCTGCATGATGAACCCTTCGCCGCCGAAGAACCCGGCGCCCATGCGCTTGCGGAAGTGGATGTCCAGCCCGACCGTCTTCTCGGCGCAGAGGAACGCCTGCTTCTGCACGATCATCGTTTGCCCTTCAGCAAGCGCAACCGGCACGATCTTGCCGGGGAAATCGGAGGCGAAGGCGATGATGCCCTTGCCGCCAGCCGAGGTGAACTCGTTGAGGAACAGGCTCTCGCCGGAGATGGCGCGCTTGAACATGCCGCCGAGACCGCCGCCGCGGGTGTTGGTCGCCATTTGAATGTTGCCCGACATCCAGGACATCGCGCCCGACTCGGAGTAGACCGTTTCGCCGGGGTCGAGTTCAAGGATGACAGCCTGCATGGTCGTGCCAATGATCTGATACTCCATACCGGTAACGCCACGTCCCCGCGCCGTTACAGTCGGATCGGGAAGGTCCAGACGGTTGCTCTCATACGAAGTCATGAGGAAGACGCTCCTTTCGTGATATGACACCGACGACCGCCGATGCCTGACTGTCATAGTGTATGCCAGCAACCAGAGGTACGTCAAGATCGGCGATAAAGTTGCACGCCGGTCAACGACGAATGATCGTCAGCGCGTGCGTGGCGGACCGGTAAAGAATGTGAAGCGCTGATCCACCCCTTCGATATAGACACAGGCTTGCGGATCGAGACCGCTGACGATTTCGATGACCTGTTCGTTGCTCAAGCCAACCGTCACGTCACGCGTCTCGAGATCCGGGCGCGCCGGACGTTGCTCCGGCGGCAACGCACACAACCCGGGATCACGCACGACATCAACCAGCAGACGCCCACGGTCGCTGCGCACGGCGCGACGCGGCACGAGCAGCACATTGTCGCGCTGCGCAACGACGATATCCGCCCCCACCGACATCCCGGCGCGCACACGCGGATCGGTGTTGGGAATTCCGATCCGTACCTGGTACGATGTTACCGCAGCCTGCGGCAATGCCAGCGGTCCGATCGTCTCGACGGTCGCCGACAGCGTCACTTCCGGCAGCGCATCGAGTGTCAGCGTCACCGGTTGACCGACGCTCACCCGGGTAATATCGATCTCGTCCACCGTCACATCCACGTAGAAGCGTTCCAGGTTTGCCAGGACGATGGCGGAGCGTCCCGGTGCGGGCGCTTCGCCGACTTTCAGGTTCACCTCGGCAACCACGCCGTTGAACGGCGCTTTGAGCACTGCTTCGTCGAGCGTCAGTCGCGCCAGATCGCGCGCCGCCCGTGCACTGTCCACCTGAGCGCGCGCCGCAGCCAGGTCTGCCGGGCGTGGATCAGCGCGCAACCGTTCCAGATTCGCCTTTGCGGCTTCGTAAGCGGCGCGCGCGGCTTCGAGCTGACCACCGCGCTGGTCGCCGCGCATCCGGTCGAGTGCAGCCCGCGCGCTGGCGACCTGCGCGCGTGCCGCAGCCAGCACATCCGGTTCAGGAGTAGCAAAGAGGAGATCACGATTGGCGCGTGCAACCGCAAGCTGCCCTTCTGCCAGTTCGACGCCGTTTGCCTCCGCCTGACGCGCATTGTCGTAGTTCACCTGCGCCTGGGCGACGGCGTTTTCGGCGCTGCGCAACGCCGCTTCCGCCTGAACAAAAGCGTCGTAGTATTGCTGGCGCTGCGCGTCGTTCAGGATGTTGGGGCGCGTCTGCCCCGGTCGGTTCGGATCGGCGACGGTGCGCACAATCGGGTCGGCGCCGGTTTCACGCACATACTCCCAGTTTTGCTTTGCCGTCGAATAGCGCGATTGCGCCTGCGTCAACTGATTGACCGCCTGTTCGAGTTGAATCTGGGCATTGGTTTTCGCGGCAGAAAGTTGCGTGCGCTGACGTTCGAGGGTCAATTCCGCTTCGCGGATGCGCGCTTCGGCGGTCTGCACATCCGACTCGCGCGGACCGGCGAGGAGCTGGTTGAGACGCGCCTCCGCCTGTCGCAGTTGCTCCTCGGCAGCGCGCATATCCGCAACCGTCACGCTTCCTTCAACCTGGCGCAGTTGCCCGGCAGCCTGGGCGAGTTGCGCTTCGGCGGCGGCGATCTCCGCTGGCGACGGACCGGCGAGCAGCCGGTCGAGGTTTGCCTGCGCCTGGGCGAGTTGCGCTTCCGCCTGCGCCAGGCGCAATTCCAGTTCGCGGGTATCGAGTCGGGCGAGCGGTTGTCCCTTTTCTACAGTATCGCCGGGACGCACCAGCACCTCAGCGACCCGCCCGGTGACCGCAAAACTGAGATTGACCGTCTGGACAGGGGCGATCTGTCCGGTGGCATTCACCGTTGCGATCAGTCTGTCAAATCGCGGGTTGACCAATCCGTAGGAGCGCACGGGCGTTTGTTGCCCGCCACGAAGGAAAAACACGCCTGCGGCGCACGCTGCCACGATGAGCGCCAGTCCAACAGCAGTAACGAGAGCGCGCCGACCGGGCCATCGACGCGCAGTGGTTGTAGCCATTCTTTTCCTCTATAGTTCTGGCGTAGTGCATCATAGAAATCAATGTGAAACGCCGTCACCGGCGTTGTTTTTTTCAATTATAGCAGTTCGCAGATACGTTGACCCCTGTCCAGGTCTGCCGTGTCGCGCGAGACGCCCGCTTCCGGCAGAGCGTAGACCGAAATTTACAGCATTTCTCAGATACATTGACCATTATTCCTATCCGCCGTGTCGCGCGAGGCGCCCGCTGCTCGCTGAGTGTAGACCGAAATTCATTTCGGTCGCCTTGTGGGGAGTGCGATTCCAGGAGTGTTCAACCCCGTCCGCCAGGTTCAACCTCTGTGAGAACTGCTATATTTCTCAATCTCCATGTTCACCAGGTACGTTTCCGAGGAAGATCGCTTCTCCTGAAGCACCAGTGCATCTTGCCGGATGACAACCTGCCTTCATCGAACACATCGAATGTGGCGAAACGAATATAATCTTGCAGCATACCGTCGTAATGCTATGGCGCCCCAGCGACCACACGCTGATCTCTTTGCGACATTCCAGGAGGTGAAACGTGACACTTGAAGAGGTTCTTGCAAATGTGCTCGACCCTGTTCGTTGGGCCACTCCTGAATTGCTGATGGAAATCATCAAGACGCCGAGTCTTCGGGGCATCGTTTATGGCTATGTTGCAGAATACGAATTTATGCGCTACCTGCGAGAAGACTTAAGGATAAAGGACTATAACCGTGATGATGATCACAAAAAGACAAAATCCGACCTGAACTTTACATATCACGGCAGAAGGTATAGTGTTCAGATCAAATGCTTACAAACCAATTCGATAAAACTCGTTGACGGCATATTTCACGCCGTTGTTCAAAACGACGCCAGTGATCGTCGTAAGGTAAAGTTGCCAAACGGTGAAGAGATAGAGACCACTTGCTATGTCGCTGGAGAGTATGATATTCTTGTGTCAACCGTGCAACCTTTTACAGGAAGCTGGAAATTTGTCTTTAAGAAGAACAAAGACCTTAGTAAATCGAAATATCATCGCTACACTGAAGAACAAAGGAAGTATCTTCTTGCGACGCAAGAACCTATAACTTACCCTGTTGAGGTCAGCGGATGGACATACGACTTATTAAGCCTGCTCTCAGATTCAGACCCTGGACAGAGCAAGACTTGAATCATCGCTTTATGAAAACGAGAAAATACGAATGATTTTTTCGCGCATGGAGCTGCCTTACGATACGACTCACAGATGCGCTGTTTTTGCGCACAACAACGAACAAGTCTTTAACCACAAATCCTTTGCGTTCGTACTCGTTAATGATTTCAACATGGGTCAGTCGCTGTTTTCCGGCACTCACCTCATCCTGACACTTAACAATAAGAATGCCTCTTTTTCGCAAGACACGATAAGCCTCGTCCGCAGCTTTGTAGTATAAATCCAGAACGGCGTCATGCCATTTTGCTTCACTATCCCCGACAACCTTACCATTGGAATAAGAATCTCTGAAAGCAGCGTATGTTCCTGAACCACCGAAGTGATCGACATTTTTTCGCAGCAAACTCTCCATATACGGCGGATCCAGGACAACACAATCAATCTCACCGTCCCGGTACGGCAGATTTCGACAATCGACACCCATCTTAATGTCGGTCGCTCGAACGTCGTAATCACCTTTTGGGACATTCTTCCAGAAAACACCCTTTCCCCATGTAACATCAGCAACGATCGATCCCCTGGGAACGTGTAGTTGAAGAATGAGCGGAAACACATCCTCATTTCCACCGACATGCGCTGATTGGATAACGTTAGAGGTGGCAACCCCATTTCGAACCACCCGCTTCTTTTTTATCCTGGTGTCCGACATTGTGCATACTCCACGTGCTGACAGGCGTTTGGCAGCGGACATTATATCATACCTGCCGCGAGCGCTCTGATTTAAACCCGTTACCGTGTAATATAGCACATGTGTTGCTAAAATGCAAGCGAGTAATTCCTGGCTTGCCAGGATGCTCCAGATCATCGTACTGCACTGTAATTCCGGCGCCGCCTGGCGAGTCGTGCATGCAGGAAGTATGCCACAAGCGCCCTGGTAAGTGTTCGCATTTCTCCTGGGAGCGAGGGCATCTTGCTCTCATAGACGCGACGAGGACGGGACGTCCTCACTCCCAGGCGCGTGTGTTACCCCGGATGTGAACAGTTTCGCACCCTTGCCTTGCCGGATCGCCCGGATCAGTTCTGGAAAACGGCAGCCGTCTGCGCGACGAGCGTGGCGAGGTCGGCGATGAGCGCTGGCGCAGCATTCGGGATGGCAGCGCGAACGTACCCCAACCCAAGCGCGGCGGCGCGCTCCGCCATACGCACATCAAGTTCGTAACACACTTCGACGTTGTCGTAGACGGTATTGATGGGAACCGCCAGCACGTGTCGGAACCCTGCGCGGGCAATCTCATCCAGCGCCGACAGTACCTCAGGACCAAGCCACTGTCCGGGACCCCCGGCGCCGTAGTACGCCAGATATCCAGCAGCACAACCAGGCGTGGAAACCAGACGTTGCATCGTCTGCCGCAGCCGCCACTGATATTCCGTTTCTGGTTTGCGCGCGCTTTCGGCAACACTGTGGGCAATCGCAAGCAGGGCAGTTCGACTGCGATCACAATCTGGCAGACGTTCCAGCGCAAGGGTCGCATTGATCGTCAGCGCCGAACGATAGCCAGGAAGATCGGACCACTCGGGAATCAGGTGCAGGCGCACCGGTCGGGCAACTTCGGTTTGCGCGCGTTCGAGCGTTTCCTGGTAACTGCGCAGACTCATGTGTGAGGCGATGGGGCTGAGTGGCAATACAAGAACGCACTGGATGCCAGCTCGAACAAGGTACGCCAGCCCATCAGCCACCGTCGGATGCCAGTGACGGGCGCCCAGAACGACCTGAAAGCGCGATCCGTACCGCTGGCGCAGTTCATCATCGAGTGCGGCGGCAAGTCGCCTGGCGGCGGAGTCGCCGCTTGTTCCGCTCCACACGCGCTGACACCGCTCGCGCATCAGCGCAATATCTTCTGGTGACGGCGGATGCCCGTGGTAGTGCGCCGTCAGGTAAGGAACAATCTCGGCAAGCGTCGCCGGTTCGCCATACTCCAGAACCAGGACGCCGGTTTGTTCGGTTTTTTCGGGCGCCATTGTCAACCTCGTCGTTCCGAGCCAGCATTATATCAGGTCTGCGACCATCGATTTATGCAATGCTCCCATATCTTCGCCTGATGCTGGCACGTCCAGTCGAGTCGTGGCGTCGCTCGCAGCATTCCGCATGCAGCGCAGACCTCAACGGTTGGCGCGTTTCCATGTTCCACGTT
>Ga0209227_1003011_pt1 | contig 11553 bp, 8 predicted proteins | sample YNPBryantNP2012_FD_185815 | JGI IMG/M metagenome (GOLD analysis project Ga0209227, IMG submission 185815) | Anoxygenic and chlorotrophic microbial mat microbial communities from Yellowstone National Park, USA - YNP Bryant NP 2012 (SPAdes)... ...
ACCTGGTGCACCCTCTGCCGGGAACGGGCCGCCGCCGGGGAGGAACTCCCTCGCGCCCGCCGCCGCACCCGTTTCGTGGACCTCCCCGTCAGCGCGACGGAGGACCGGGTGGTCGGCACGCTGGATATTGAACGGGCCATCCAGAAGGGGGAGCGCCACTTTGAGCCCGGGGTGCTCGCCGCTGCCAACCGGGGCGTCCTCTACGTGGACGAGGTCAACCTGCTGGACGACCACGTGGTGGACATCCTGCTGGACGCGGCCGCGATGGGGATCAACGTGGTGGAGCGGGAGGGCATCTCCTTCAGCCACCCGGCCCGCTTCATCCTCATCGGGACGATGAACCCGGAGGAGGGGGACCTGCGCCCCCAACTCCTGGACCGTTTCGCCCTCTGTGTGGACATCAAGAGCGTCCACGACCCGGAGGCGCGGATGCTCATTATGGAGCGCAACCTGGCCTTTGAGAGCGACCCGGAGGGCTTCTACGAAGAATGGCGGCCGCGCGAGGAGGCCCTCTCCCGCGAAATTGCCCGTGCCCGCCAACTCCTGCCCCAGGTCCGCCACACCCGGGGTGACCTGGCGGTCATCGCGGCGATGATGGCCGAGATGCGGGTGGACGGCCACCGGCCCGACATGGTCATCCTGAAGACGGCCCGGGCCAACGCCGCCTTTGAGGGACGCACCCACATCACCGACCGGGACATCCTCCTGGCCGCGGAACTGGCCCTGCCCCACCGCCTCCGGCGCCACCCTCTCCAGCCGGTAGAGGCGACGCTGGATAATCTGGGGGAACGGCTGGCAGAGGCCCGCGCCCAGGTCGTCAAAAAGGAGCCGTCGCTGGCAGATGAGGTCGTTGACGAGGACATCCCCCAGGCGGAAAAAAAAACGCACGTAGAGGTTGAAACGGGGGAGATACCCGCTTCTGAGGGCCAGCAACGGCCGCGCGAGCCCGTCCTCCAGACCGTTCCCCAGTGGCCCTCCGAAGGGCGGTGGTGGGAAGGGGGGAAGAAAATCCCCACCGGAGAACTCTTCACCCCCCGACGGCTGGATACCCCCCTGGACCGGCTGACCCGCTCCGGGACGGGCAGGCGCAGCGTCACCCGCACCGATCAGCGGCGCGGGCGGTACATTCAGGCCCGTCCCTCCCCCGGCGACCCCGGCGACCTGGCCTTTGACGCCACGCTGCGGGCCGCCGCGCCCTGCCAGAACCGCCGTCGCCGGCCCGGCGGGCCCGCCCTGGTCGTCTGCCCGGAGGACTACCACCGCAAAGTGCGCGTCCGCCGCATGGCCAACCTCATCCTCTTCGTGGTGGACGCGTCATGGTCTATGGCCGTGGCGGAGCGGATGGAGGCAACCAAAGGGGCTGTGATGTCGCTGCTCACCGACGCCTACCAGCGCCGGGACCGGGTGGGGGTGGTCGTCTTCCAGAAGAACGGCGCCCGGCTGGTCCTGCCACCCACCCACAGCGTGACCCGCGCTCAGAAAGCGCTGCAGGACGTCCCGGTGGGCGGCAAAACCCCTCTCTCTGCCGGCCTCCACCTGGCCTACGAGGTCATCACCCGTGAACTTCGCCAGCACCCCGACCTGATGCCCCTCATGGTGCTCCTCACCGACGGGGCCGGAAACGTCTCTATGGGCAACATGCCGCCCCAGGAGGAGGCCCACCGCATCGCGGAACTCTTCCCTCAGGCCCACATCCGGTCGGTCGTCATTAACATGGAGCACGAGTCCTTTGACCAGGGGCTGGCCCAGGCGCTGGCGGACCACCTCCAGGCCCCCTGCTACCGGCTGGAGGACCTGCGGGCCGATGTTCTCCTGGAACGGGTGCGGCAGGAGTTGACTCTGCAACCGGAAATTGGGCGTGGGTGAAGGTGTCTGGTTGGGTAAGGGAAGCGGTGTAGAAGAACGGCAGTGCCTGATGGAGGATCAACGATATGGAGACAGTACAGGTTTCGTTAAAACTGCCGCGAAGTGTATTCTCAGCCCTGCGACAGGACCCTCTCAACTTTGTCGCGGAAATGCGACTGGCCGCCGCGATCAAATGGTACGAGATGGGCCGTCTTTCTCAAGCGAAAGCGGCTGAGGTCGCCGGCATATCCCGAAGTGAGTTCCTGACAGCGCTGGCGCGCTACGGCGTCTCGCCCTTCCAATACGATGCCGATGAGATTGTAGCGGAGGTTATGGGTGACTGAGCGATGGGTGCTGAACGCCTCACCGCTTATCGCCCTGGCGCGTATCGGGCAGGAACACTTGTTTCGCGCCCTGGCAGACGAGTTGGTGATCCCTCGTGCTGTAGCAATGGACGGTTGTCCTGGATGACGCTGCTGCGCGCAAGTGTGCCCGGAGTTTTGGACTGCGGCTCAAGGGCACCCTGGCAGTGATCATCCTGGCCAGACAACGCGGGCTGATTTTCTCAGCAGCGGATGTCCTGCGCTCCTTACTCAATATCGGCTTTCGCCTGGACGAGAACGTCATCCGGGAAGCGCTCTACCGCACGGTAGGTGAAAGATGGGAATAGAACACCATATCATCACGAAAGGAGAACAATGGCAGAAGCGATACGCGTGTGGGCGGAACCGCTGAAGGCGTTCTGCGAACGGGTCTTCCAGAAACTGGGGGTGTCCGAGGAGGACGCCCGCATCACCGCCGACGTGCTGGTGGCCGCCGACCTGCGCGGGATTGACTCCCACGGCGTGGCCCGACTGCGCCGTTACGTGGAGGGGCTGCAGACCGGCGTCATGGTCGCCCGTCCCCAGGAGCAGGTGGTGCGCGAGACCCCGGCGACGGCCCTGATAGACGCCGGGGCCGGCCTGGGCCAGCCCGTCTCCTATCGGGCGATGCAGATGGCCATCCGCAAGGCACTGGAGGTGGGCGCGGGCTTCGTCACCGTGCGCAACTCCAACCACTACGGCATCGCCGGGTACTACGCCATGATGGCCCTGGAGCACGACTGCATCGGTATGTCCATGACCAACGCCGACGTCCTGGTCGTGCCGACCTTCGGCCGTAACGCCATGCTGGGCACCAACCCCATCGCCGTCGCCGCGCCCGCCGGGGAGGAGCGCCCCTTCGTCCTGGATATGGCCACCAGCACCGTCCCCCGGGGCAAACTGGAGGTCTACCACCGGCTGGGGAAACCCATGCCGCTGGGGTGGGCCACCGATGAGCGGGGCATCGCCACCGAGGACGCCGGTCGGGTGCTGGAGAACTTCAAGAAGCGGGCCGGCGGCGGCCTGCTCCCGCTGGGCGGCGAGGGGGAACTCTTCAGCGGGCACAAGGGGTACGGCCTGGCCCTCTGGGTGGACATCTTCTGCGCGGTCCTCTCCGGCGCCGCCTACGCCGACCTGGTCTACCCGAAGACGCCGGACGGGAAGCCCCTGCCGGCCAACCTGGGCCACTTCTTCGGGGCCTGGCGGGTGGACGCGTTCCGGCCCGTGGAGGAGTTCAAGACCGCGATGGACGACCTCCAGCGGCGGCTGAAGAACACCCCCAAAGCGGAGGGCGCCACCCGCATCTACATCCACGGGGAGAAAGAGTACGAGGAGACGGAGCGACGGCTTCGGGAGGGCATCCCGCTGAACCCCAAAGTCGCGGCCGACCTGCAGGCCATCGCCGCCGAGTTGGGGGTGGAATACGATTTGTAGCGCGAAAGACGCGAAAGGCGCGAAAGGCGCGAAAGGCGCGAAAGGCGCGAAAGACGCGAAAGGCGCGAAAGGCGCGAAAGGACGAATGGGGGTAGAGGGGTCCGGCGGACAGGTGGTATCTGTAGGGGCAGGGCTTGCCTCTGCCCCATCGGGGGCAGGGCTTGCCCCTGCCTCGTCGGGGGCAAACCAGTACGGCGGGCAGGCGGTCATTGAGGGGGTGATGATGCGGAGCACCCGCCGGGTGGCGGTGGCCGTCCGCAACCCCCAAGGGGAGATTCTCCTCCGCACCGAGCCGCTCCAATCGGCCATCTACCGGAGCGCCATCCCCCGCATCCCCCTGGTGCGGGGGCTGACCATGCTGTGGGACGCGCTGGGGCTGGGCATCCGCGCTCTGATGTGGTCCGCCGACGTGGCCCTGGGCGAAGAGGAGAAGAGTGGCGCGTTCGGCGGCGCGATGGGCTGGGTCAGCGGATTGCTGGGCGTGGCCCTGGGCGTTGGCCTCTTCATGGTCCTGCCGTCCCTGCTGGTGGGCCTGCTCCCCGTGCCGCTCTCCCCGCTGGCCGACAGTCTGCTGGAGGGGCTGGTCCGGCTGCTCCTGCTGGTGGGCTACATCTGGGGGATCGGGTTTCTGCCCGACATTCGCCGGGTTTTTGCCTACCACGGGGCGGAGCACAAGGCCATCAACGCGTACGAGGCCGGAACTCCCCTCACGGTGGAGGCCGTTCAGGCCCACTCCACCGCCCACACCCGGTGCGGCACGTCCTTTCTGCTGACCGTGGTGGTCATTTCGGTCCTGGTCCTGGCCCCGCTGGGGCAGTTGCCCCTGCTCTGGCGGGCCGTCAGCCGGATTCTGGCGATTCCGCTCATCGTCGGCCTGGCCTACGAGTGGATGCAGTTCAGCGCCCGCTTCGCCGACCGGCCCTGGATGCGCCCGCTGATGGGCCCGAACCTGGCACTGCAGCGGCTCACCACCCGCCCGCCCGACGACGGCATGGTGGAGGTGGCCCTGACGGCGCTGCAGGCCGTGATGGGGGAATAAATTACGGGAGTACGGAGTACGGAGTAGGAAGTACGTGGTGAAAATCTTGAAGGAGGCACCAGATGGAATCCCGGGGACGGTACTTTGAGGACATCGTCATCGGCGAGGAGATAGAATCGGCTCCGCGCACGATTACCGAGGCCGACATCCTGGCCTTCGCCGAACTCTCCGGCGACACCAACCCGTTGCACATAGACCCGGAGTACGCCCGGACGACCATATTCGGCGAACGCATCGCCCATGGCCTGTTGGGGCTCTCGGTTGCCAGCGGGCTGGCCTGGCAGACCGGCCTGATGGAGGGGACGGCGGAGGCGTTCATCGGGCTGGACTGGAAATTCCGCGCCCCCATCCGGATCGGGGATACGGTTCGGTTGCGTATCGTCGCGACCCAGAAAAAGGCGATGCCCCACCTGGGCGGGGGCTTCGTCACCATCTCCGCTGTTCTCCTGAACCAGCGGGACGAGGTGGTGCAGAAAGGGACGTGGACCGTCCTGGTCCGTGCCCGGCAAAAATACGGAGGGGGAACCGGTGGGCAAGACGCTTCTTGAGAAGGCGCAGAAATTGCCGACCCGGAAAACAGGATGCGGGTAAACACGGATCAAAATCCGTCCCATCCGTGCTAACCCGTGTCCTATTCAACAGCCCAGGCGCAACGAACTTATGGAGGAATCCTCTCTTCTGTTACAAACAATGCAGGAGACGGGGCCGGAGACGGCCGCGCAGCCTGTCCTCCCCCGTCGGGAGGCCGTCCACGCGCTCCTGGAGCAGCGGGACTTCGTACTCCTCTGGGTGGGGCAACTTCTCTCCCAGATTGGGGACCAGTGCCTCCTGATCGCGGCCGTCACCCTGATCACCCACCTCTCCGCCTCGCCGCTGGCCCTGTTGATCCCGGCCCTCTCCCTGGCCCTGCCCCAGGTCCTCTTCGGGCTGGTGGGCGGCGTCATCGCCGACCGCATAGACCGCCGGTGGGTGATGATTGCCTCCGACCTCCTGCGGGCGCTCCTGGTCCTGGCCGCGTTGCTGGTGCGGACGACGGGCGACCTCTGGATTCTCTACCTGGCGGCGGCGGGCCTAGCGATGGTCGGCGCGTTCTTCTACCCGGCCCGCAACGCCAGCATCCCCAACATCGTCCCCGACCATCTGCTCCTGGCGGCCAACGGGATGATCCAGGGCAGTTACATCCTGGCCCTCATCGTGGGCCCGACGCTGGCCGGGAGCATCGTGGAACTGTGGGGCTGGTCGGCGGCCATCATCTTTGACAGTGCCACCTTTGTCTTCTCGGCCGCGACCATCCTGGTGATGCGCATCCCGCCGCTGCGGAACGGCGAATCGGCGCTGGCCCCCCGCCGGACCCTCTGGCAGGACATGCGGGTGGGCCTCGGATTCATCTACCATTCCCCCTCCCTGCGTCGCATCCTGCCGGTGACCGGCGTGGCGACGCTGGGCATCGGCGCGGTCGTCCTCCTGGCCATCCCCCACCTCAAGGTCCGGTTGGGGGCCGGGGGGCTGGAGTACGGAGGAGCGATGAGCGCGCTGGGCATCGGCTCTATTCTGGGGGGACTGGTCGCCGCCCGCCTCTCGCGCCGGTTTTCCCTCCACATCCTGGTGGGCTGGATGCTGGTTCTGGCGGGCGGGGCCATCATCGGTTTCGCCTACGCCCCCAACTACCTGATCGTCCTCTTCAGTGCGGTGGCCTTGGGGATATGCATCGTCATCGCCCGGGGCGCGCTGGACACCATGGTCCAGACTCTCTCCCCCGACGAGGTGCGGGGGCGGGTCCAGTCGGCGGTGGCGCTCATCGTCGCTGCCGGGACGGCGCTGGCGGAGGGGCTTTCGGCCTTCCTGGGCCACTTCCTGGGCGTGCAGACCGTCTTCGTGGCGGCGGGCCTGGTCACCGCCGTGGCGGGTTTCGCGACCATCTACAGCCTCCGCGAAGTGGCCCTGCAAATCCGGATGCGAACCTCGGACCCCCGTTTCTAACGCGTTTCTAACACCCCTCTAACAGATTTCTCATACACCAGTGGCATACTGATACCGCATTACCATACCATTACCAATTTACCACTTTACCAATTCCCAATCTACCAATCCGGAGGTTCAGTTATGGGCAAAATCGTTGGGATTGACCTGGGTACGACCAACTCGGTTGTGGCAGTCCTGATGGGCGGCGAGCCCGTCGTGATTCCCACCGCCGAAGGGGGCAACCTCTGCCCGTCCGTCGTCGCGTTCACCAAGACGGGGGAGCGGCTGGTGGGACAGGCGGCCCGTCGGCAGGCCATCGTCAATCCAGAAAACACCATTTTCTCCATCAAGCGGCTGATGGGGCGGCGCTACGATGACCCGGAGGTGGAGAAAGCACGCCGGATTCTGCCGTACAAAATCGTCGCCGGACCCCAGGGGGATGCGCGCGTCTACATCCCGCAGACCGGGAAGGAGTACACGCCGCAGGAAATCTCGGCGATGATCCTGCGCAAACTGAAGCAGGACGCCGAGGCCTACCTGGGCGAGCCCGTCACCCAGGCCGTCATCACCGTCCCGGCCTACTTCAACGACAGCCAGCGGCAGGCGACAAAGGACGCCGGGAAGATTGCCGGGCTGGAGGTGCTGCGCATCATCAACGAGCCCACGGCAGCCTCCCTGGCCTACGGCCTGGACAAGAAGGGCGTGGAGACCATCCTGGTCTTTGACCTGGGCGGCGGTACCTTTGACGTCTCCATCCTGGAGGTGGGGGAGGGCGTCATTGAGGTGAAGGCCACCAGCGGCGACACCTTCCTGGGCGGCGACGACTGGGACCAGCGCATCGTCAACTACGTGGCGGATGAGTTCAAGAAAGAGTACGGGATTGACCTGCGGCAGGACCGGCAGGCGCTCCAGCGGCTGAAGGAGGCGGCGGAGAAGGCGAAGATTGAACTCTCCACGATGCTGGAGACGGAGATCAGCCTGCCCTTCATCACCGCCGACGCGTCCGGCCCCAAGCACCTGCAGATGCGGCTGACGCGGGCCAAGTTGGAGCAGTTGACCGCCGACCTGGTCCAGCGCTGTCGCGGCCCCTTTGAGCAGGCGCTGCGGGACGCCAAGATGAGCGCCCGGGACCTGGACGCGGTGGTCCTGGTGGGCGGCGCCACCCGGATGCCGATGATCCAGGACCTGGTGCGGGAACTGACCGGCGGCAAGGAGCCCCACAAGGGCGTCAACCCCGACGAGGTGGTGGCCGTCGGCGCGGCCATCCAGGCCGGCGTCCTGGGCGGCGAGGTGCGGGACGTGGTCCTGCTGGACGTCACCCCGCTGACCCTGGGCGTGGAGACGCTGGGCGGTGTGATGACGCCGCTCATCCCGCGCAACACCACCATCCCGGTGCGCAAGAGCGAAATCTTCACCACCGCCGAGGACGGGCAGACCGTGGTCACCATCCACGTCCTGCAGGGGGAGCGCCCCATGGCGGCCGATAACATCAGCCTGGGCCGCTTCAACCTGGAGGGCATCCCGCCGGCCCCGCGCGGCATCCCGCAGATTGAGGTCACCTTTGACATTGACGCCAACGGTATCCTGAACGTCTCGGCGAAGGACAAGGCGACGGGCCGGGAACAGCGCATCACCATCACCGCCACCACCAACCTGAGCAAGGAAGAGGTGGAGCGGTTGCTGAACGAGGCGAAGCGGCACGAGGCAGAGGACCGGCAGCGGAGGGAACTGGCGGAGGCCCGCAACACCGCGGATAGCATCATCTACCAGACGGAGAAGTTCCTGCGGGAACTGGGCGACCAGGTGCCGGGCTCCGACCGGACCCGGATTGAGGACCTGATCCGGGACCTGCGGGAGGCGATGAAGGGCGAGGACACCGCCCGCATCCGGCGGCTGATAGAACAACTCCAGCAGGCCAGCATGGCGCTGGGCCAGCAGATGTACGCCCGGCAGCAGGCCGCGGGTGGTCCGGGCGGGCCCACCCCGGGCGGTGCCGGCCCCTCCGGCGGCGAAGGGGATGTGATTGAGGGCGAGTTCCGCGAGGCGTAACAGATTCCGTTTTACGCATTACGTACTACTGAGGAGGCGCTGTGACGACCCGAAAGAAAATCCCCATCCGCATCGTCCAGCCGGAACTGGAGGAGGCGCCGCCGTCGCCGGTGGTTCCGGTGGATGAGGCCCCGCCGCCGGTCGCCGAGGCGCCGCCGACGCCCCCGCCCCCGGCCGCGGCTCCGCCCCCTGCGGGGCCATCGGAGGAAGAACAGGCATTGCGGGAAGAACTGGAACAGTGGAAAGACCGGGCGCTGCGCCTGGAGGCGGAAATGGATAACTTCCGCAAGCGGCTGCAGCGCCTGACGGAGGAGCGGATCGCCGCCGACCGGGAGCGGCTGCTGCGGGACTTCCTGGCCGTCGCCGACGACCTGGCCCGGGCCCTCTCCGCCGACGGCGCCGACGCGGAGGCCATCCGCCAGGGGGTGGAAATCACCCACCGCAGTCTGATGCATTTGCTGAGCCGGGAGGGGGTGGCGCCCATTGAGGCGGAGGGCCAGCCCTTTGACCCGGCCTGGCACGAGGCGGTGGGGACCGTCCCTGCGAACCAGGTCGGGAAGGAGCCGGATACGGTGGCCCACGTGGTCCGGCCCGGCTACCGCATCGGCGACCGGCTGCTGCGTCCGGCGCGGGTCATCGTCGCCACGGCCGAATAGCAGAAAGGGGGCGGGGCGGCGGCGAAGCCGCCGCCCCGCCCCCTCATCTCATCCCCCCATCATCCTCATCAACTCGTCCTCGTTGATCATCGGCACCCCCAGTTCCTGCGCGCGGCGGTACTTGGTGCCCCCCGGCGCCTCGCCGACGACCAGATAGTCCGTCTTGCGGCTGACGCTATCGGTGACCTTGCCGCCCGCGCGCTCAATCATCGCCGCCACTTCCTCGCGCGGCCGGGAGAGGGTGCCGGTGATGACGAAGGTCTTGCCCGCCAGCGGCTGCGGCCCGGCCTCCACGACCGGCGCCTCCTCCGCCAGTTTCACCCCGGCCCGGCGGAGTTTCTCCACAATCTCCCGGTGCCGGGGGCGACGGAACCACTCCGCCACCGCGCGGGCAATCTCCGGCCCGATGCCCGGAATCTGCTGCAACTCCTCCTCCGTCGCCTGGGCCAGCCGGTCCACCGACCGGAAGTGGTGGGCCAGCGTCTCCGCCACCACCCCGCCCACCTGTGGGATGCCCAGCGCGGTCAGCACCCGGCTGAATGGCTGTTCCTTAGAGGCCGCGATCCCCGCCAGCAGGTTCTCCGCCTTCTTCTCCGCGAACCCCTCCAGTCCCAGCAGGTCCTCCTTGCGCAGGAAGTAGAGGTCGGCGATGTCGTGGACCAGGCCCCGGTCCACCAGCAGTTGGGCCGTCTTCTCCCCCAGCGACTCAATGTCCATCGCCCCGCGCGAGGCGAAGTAGGAGATGCGGCGGACCAGTTGGGCCGGACAGGCCGCGTTGGCACAGTAGACGGCCACTTCCCCCGGCGTCCGGGCCACCGGCTCCCCGCATGCCGGACAGCGGTCCGGGGGCGTATAGACCTTTTCCTCCCCGGTCCGGACGTCCACCACCGGCCCGACGATGTACGGGATGACCTCCCCCGCCCGCTTGACGATCACCCGGTCGCCCACGCGGATGTCCTTCTCGGCGATGTAGTCAAAGTTGTGCAGGGTCGCTTTGGTGACGGTCACCCCGCCGATAGGGACGGGCTCCAGGACGGCGTAGGGGGTCAGCACTCCGGTGCGGCCCACGTTGACCCGGATGTCCAGAAGGCGCGTCGTCGCCTCCCGACCGGGGAACTTGTAGGCCAGCATCCCCCGGGGCGTCCGGCCCACCACCCCCAGGTCCGCCGACACCCGCAGGTCGTTGATCTTGATAACCATGCCGTCGGCCTCGTAGGGGAGGGTATCCCGTTTCCGCTCCCACTCCTGACAGGTGGCGACGGCGTGCTCAAAGTCGGGGCAGTAGGTGGCCTGTTCGGGGACGGGGAAGCCCAGGGCGCGCAGGTACTGGAGCGTCTCCCACTGGGTGGACGGCGGGGCCGGCTCCCCCTCGCAGGTCACCACCTGGTAGCAGAGCAGGCTGATGGGCCGCTGCGCGGTGATCCGGGAGTCCAGTTGTCGCAGGGAACCGGCGGCGGCGTTGCGGGGATTGGCGAAGGTCTTCTCCCCCTTCTCCGCCTGGCGACGGTTGAACTCCTCAAAGGCGCGCACCGTCATATACGCCTCCCCCCGGACGACCAGGTAGGGCGGCGGCTTGGGGCCGTCGGGCGCCGCGGGGATGCGCAGGGGGAGTTGGCGGACGGTGCGCAGGTTGGCCGTGACGTCCTCCCCGACTTCCCCGTCCCCCCGGGTGGCGCCCAGGCTGAAGGCCCCGTCCCGGTAGTGGAGGACGACGCTGAGGCCGTCTATCTTGGGCTCCACGACGAAGTCCAGGCGGGTGCCCGGCGGGAGCAATTTGGAGATGCGTTCCAGCCAGGCCCGCGCCTCGTCGGGGCCGAAGGCGTTTTCCAGGCTGAGGATGGGGGCCGGGTGGCGGACCTGGGCGAACTCCGGGGCCGGGGGGGCGCCGACCCGCTGGGTGGGCGAATCGGGCGTGACCAGTTCCGGGTACTGCTCCTCCAGCCGTCGCAGTTCGGCCATCAGCGCGTCGTACTCCGCGTCGCTGATGACGGGGGAGTCCAGGACGTAGTAGCGGTAGTTGTGGTAGTGAATCTCCTGGCGCAGTTGCTCTACTCGCTTTCGTACCTCCTCCGGCACCATAGACCTCACCTCCGTTGGGACCGCTGTCGCTCAATGGGACACGGATAGGCACGGATGATACGGGTTTTCACGGGCTTTCATCCGTGCCAATCCGTGAAACCCGTGTGTATCCGTGTCCTGATTTCAA
>Ga0209227_1003014_pt1 | contig 11548 bp, 12 predicted proteins | sample YNPBryantNP2012_FD_185815 | JGI IMG/M metagenome (GOLD analysis project Ga0209227, IMG submission 185815) | Anoxygenic and chlorotrophic microbial mat microbial communities from Yellowstone National Park, USA - YNP Bryant NP 2012 (SPAdes)... ...
CCAGCCTCTGGGAAAACCCGCAAGCCACCTCCTCGGGAAGCCGCTTGGGCCGCTGGATCTCGTAGGGAAGGAAGTTTGGGTTGTAGCGAATGCCCAACGCGTAGTAGGGAAGCGCCCGCACCAGCATCCCCTGATCGTAGCGGTAGTCCACCTGCCGCCGGGGCAGCGCCTTGGCCCCAGCAAGCAGCGGGTAGCCGTGCACCTCCAGCTGCCCCGATTCGGCGCCGTAAGCGTACTGCTGGCTGAAGGTGGCGGCCAGCGACGGGTACGGCCCTTGGCCGGTGGCCACCGTCAGCCGCTCCTCGGAAACCGCCCCCATGAGCCCACCGTACACGTAGTCCTGCCGCACCTCCACCACCGTGCCATCGTCCCAAAAGTTCCACGCCCGCTGCCACCAAAGCTTGCCCTTGCGAAAATCGCCAGCACCGTTTTCCAAGGCGTAGGCGAACTGCCGCAGCGTGCGGAGGGGGCTGCCATCGGGGCCGAGCTCTTCCACCTTCACCAACCTGCCGGCCTTGTCGTAGGTAAAAGACCTGGCAACCCTGGGGTCGCGCACCCGAAGCGGGTTGCCCAGCGGGTCGTATGCCTCGTAAGCAACGGCCTGCCGCTCGAGCTCAGGGAGCGTTTCACTGCGCAAAAACCCGAGACCGTCGTAGTTCCAGGTCCGTACCTGCTCCTGTGGGGGGTTTCCTGCTCGAAGGACCGCCTGTCGCAATCGGTCCCCGACGTCGTAGCTATAGGTTGCTTCCACGCCACCCGGAGGCTCGGTAACCTTGGCGAGCCGCCCCAGGCCGTCCCGCTCCTCGATGTAGGTCACCAACGCGTTGTTCAGCCCCACCCTTTGGCTACGGTGCACTTGCCGTTCCCCCACGTAGCTGAGGGTGGTCTCGGAGCCGTCCGGCCGCACGATCCTGCTGATGCGCCCCAAGGGGTCGTACTCGTAGAAGGTTTTCTTCAGGGTGCTGTCCTGGATGTTCGGCGAGAAAATATGCCATTCGGATTCCCAGGCCTTTCGGCCCAGGGCGTCATATGCTACCCGCCGGTGATTCCACCACCAGGGGCTCGTGCAGGTTCGCGAAGCGGGGTCGTAGTCGCCTACGGGCCCCAGCCCGGGAGGGGCTTGTGTGCCGGGCATGCAAACGTTTTCCTGCACCGGCCGCCCGAACCCATCGAAGCGCACCGCCCAGCGAGCCAGGGCGTCGGCCGCGCCTCGACAAGCGCCTCCCGCCCCGTTGGGCTTGCGGCAGCTCTCCACCCTGGCTGGCTGCAGCTGCCCACCGGAGACCTCCGCTTTCAGGTACTCGTTGCGAAGCCAAGGGCCTTCCTGGGGCTTGATCCACAGCAGCCGCCCCAGGGCGTCGTACTCGTAGTCGGTCCTTTTCCCGGCACTGTCGCGCTTTGCTTTCGGCAAGCCGGTGTAAGGATCAATGTCGTGATCGAGCACCACCAAAAGCTGGTTGCCGGTCGCAGCGTCCGCCCAAGCGCTGAAGGAACGAACCCCGTAGGTGTAACTGTGATCCAGCCGGTATACCGGCTGACTCGGCAGCACAAGCTGGCACAGGGTGTCCCCGGACGGTAACTCCGGTTGGGCGTCGGAGCCGTACCAAAGCTCCTGGGCCGTGTTGCCCATGGAATCCGGAACACGCACGATAACCACGTCGTTTAGGGAGCGCTGCGCAGAAAGCGAAGAGAACTTACGAGTGCGGAGGAGAAAGCCTGTGGCATCGAAGCAGGCTTCTTCCCTCCGCTCCTGTGTGCCTTCCTTTTCCCAGCGGTAATTGTAAGAGTTTATTACCCAGTGGGGTAGGAGATCTGGCTCGTAATAGTTCGTTAGCGAGTAATATGTGAATTTTTCCCGCAGGGCTGCCTGCCCGGTGTTTCCTTGTTCGACCTCCCTTTCCCAGTGACCGTAACCATCCCAATCGTCCCTGTCCACGGCCTTGTAGGTGCACGTCGCGCCTATCTGGCAGCCCGAGGGATCGTCGGCGAAGTAAGTGATGGCCGACTGCTCGCGTTGATGGCCGCCGCGGCAGTCGCGAAGGCCAGAGCAGCCGTGGTCATCGAGCGGCGGGTCCGCTTCGTAGCGCACGTAATGAGCTCTGAGGAGCTCGCCCTGCACTTGGCAAAAGTTTCCAATGCATGTGTCGCCCGAAGCGCTCACCGTCGCGTGACCCCGGAACGTGAGGGATGAGAGGTTGCGGTTGGGGTTTCCCGGCTCCGTTTGGAGGATCGAGAAGGGAAGCGCAGCATACCACATCCCTCCGAATCCGTGAGAGTCGAACTCTGGCGCGAAGAAGTAAGCGCTGTCGTTTCCCATGGGGTCCGTGACCACCGTCAGAAGCTCGTCGTTGAAGTCCCGTACGTGATAGTCGTCGGAGTAAAAGCTTTCATGGAAAAAGTACGAGTAAGCCCAGACGCCGTCTTGCGCCGGGTAAAGGGGATCGTGCCGCGTGCGCTTGGTGACGGCGGTGGCCGTGGAAAAGACAATGTTCGGAAGGCATGAGGCAGGCGGGTCGTTGGGCCGACAGAGGCGAAAGAAACCCTCCACGGCGAAGACCCGGTCCGCGTACTCGTAGGTGACCTCACCCTTCGTAGGGAACGTTACTTTCTTAAGCATGCCGGGAAGATCCTTGGCGAAAAGCTCCGGGTGGCCCGGAGGGCTGCAAGGATCCGTTGCTTGGAGCCAGTAGTACTCGGGAAACTCCCAGCGTTCCAGCTCCTGGGGGTCAACTTCACTCCCGGTTTGTACGATGACCGCTCGGAGGAAACGACCCATGAACGTTTTTGGCTGTACGAGACCGGAGCAGCTCGCCTTGCAACTGCGCCTTACCTCCTGGGGTGGGTAGTAATCAAAAACGTAGCGCAGCGGGGCCTGGGCGAAGCTGGTAAATTCCACGGAGTGCACAAACTTTTTCGGTTCAACGTTTTGGATATCAGTGATAAGGTTTATTACCACCACCCGGCCGAAGCTGTCCTGGAGCCTGATCTGCTCCGGTGTGCTGCCAATGTAGCTCACGATGACGTTGTTGGGGTAGGAGTTGCCGTTCTGGTCGAAGGCGTCGGTAATTTGCGCCAGGCGAAAGTACTTCTTTCCGAAAGCCTCGCGGTGCTGCACGAAGGCGCGGCGCGTTCCGTCGGGCTCCTCCACCAGCCAGCAGCGGGATTGCGGCGAAACGCCAGGGCAGCCACTGGGGTAGAGGGTTGCGCGGCGATATTTCTTTCTGTCGAAAAAAACAAAGCCGCTGTCCTGGCTGTCCCATTGCCAGAGGGTCTCCAGGAAATGGCTTTCCGAGCCGTCCTCCTCGTGGAGCGTGAAGAGCGGCACGCCGTCAACGTCTTGGGTTTCGGTTCCCTCGCCCAGGGAAATTAAGAACCCGACGCCCGCGTTCCAATCGCGGTCGAAAGACTGCTTGGGGTAAGCAGCTACGCAGAATTGCCCATCCCCGTAAGGTTCTTCCGCGTAGGTCCAGATGTTGGAGTTGTACGTAAGCGTAAGGCCGTACGAGAGCCGCTCGCTAACGGGAAACCGGGGACCCAAGGGAATCTTGAGCGTGACGTGGCCGTTGTACAGGTCCACCGCGTCCACGTCGCCAAACTGGTAAAGTTTGTTGGGATCAAACCCCCTGTCGAGGTTCGGGCTTTGCGCCCATGCTTCACTAAAGGCAAGGGAAAGGCAGACGGTCAGGGCAAGTCGGCGCATCTCAGTCCTCCCCGTGAAGCTCCACAACCCAAGCGCCACCGCTTCGTAGCTCGAATACGAACAAGCGGTCACCGGACTTCAACGCAGCGAGTTTCTCCTTCCCACCGAAAGGTGCGAAATCCTCTACGAGCCACGATTGGCTCTCATTCTCCGCGCCGTCATGGTCAAACGCCGAGCCATCCGGTGAGAAAAGCCACCAGGCCCCAGCCTTCGGGCGGAGCAGGACAACCAGATCGTGGCTGGTCATTGGGTGGCCCTCCATCGTGATCTTCCCCGTGTCTCTGGTCACGGTCATAGCCGCTGATGCCGGTTGTACCGGAACACTCGCGGACCAGGCACCCGACTCCAGGTCGAACGCCGCCAGGAGAATCCCTTGGGGGGCGGGCTCGGGGAGCTCCCAAGTGGCTGCACCTCCTGCTTTCCCCACCACGGCCCGGTGCAGGCGGATCCAGCCCAAAAGGCCTCGGGAGTCCACCCAAGCCGCCACGAACGCTACTTTCCCTTCAGGGCTCGGCGGATGCCAGGTGATGCGTTGGCCCTGGCGGGTGAGCTCTTCGGCGCCGAGGGTTGGAACGGTAGCGAACGCGATGAGCCAAAATAACTTGGTACGAGCGGATTTCATGCCTTGCCCCCTCACGGTATGAGCTGGCGGGCGCGGACGAGGAACGCTGCCATCTGCTCCCGGACAACGGGGTCGCCGGGGCAATAGCGGAGCGGGTTCGTCCCGCAGCCCAGCGTGATTTGCTTAGCGTAAATGTAGTGGATGTGGCTGCAGCCCTGGTCGGTGGGAAGCACGTCGGCGAACAACGACGTACCCCCGGCGGCGCAGTTGAAGAACTGCCCGCTTATGTATCCCGAGGTGGGTACTAGCTCCCCTAGCCGTTTGGAGACCACCCTTCCCAGGAAGATCGCCATTTGCCAGCGGGTCACTGGGCTGTAAGGGCAGTAAAGCGGGGGGTTCGCGCTGCAGCCGGTGGTAATGCCGTCACTCGCGAGCTGTTTGATCCAGGCGCCGAGGCAGTACCCCAAGGGCACATCTTGGAAGCCCGAGTCCACCACCGGCGCGGGGTTGAAGGTCGCCCCCCAGTAGAGCTTTTCCAGGCTCACAGCCATGTCCTCCCGGGTCATGAACTCTCCGGGGCAGAAGAACACCTCCGGGCTACCGTTGGCGCTCGCGGGAGGGTTGGCACCGCAAGGCTTCATGAGGCCGTAGTCGCAAGCGCTCTTGGCGGCGCTCAGGAAGCCGCTCCCCGCCATGTCCGCAAAGTCCGTGCACTGGGTGGGTGGGGGTTGGCATTGGGCCCAGATGCGCTGCGGGGCCGATACCGCGAAGAGAGCTGCCAGTGCGGCAAAACCTAGCAGGAAGCTGCGGCACTTGAAAGCCATAAGCGCCTCCGTCCAGCTGCCCGGAATTCTCCAAAAAAAAAAAGCGCTGTCAAGGGGGGTGCGGGAAAGGGAAGCGCATTCGAGAGCGGAGCGGCGGAGAGCGCCGCAGGCGGGAGTGCCCGTAAGCTCAGGGAAACCTAGCTTACTTGCGACCGTCGCGGGGAGGTTGCGATGCAGTTTCGGGGGAGCTTGACTTTTGCGGGGGGGTGGGGAAAGCTCGAGGGGGAGCAAGCCGGAGGTGTGCATGCGTGCCTACTTGGTGTTCACCGGCTCGGGACCGATCCTCATCCTCACCACGTTTCCCAGCGTGACCGATCCGCGGCTGGTGGAGAAGCTCAAGGCCAAAGGCATAAGGAAGTTCCTGGCCTACGAGGTGCCGCTGGCGCGCACGCGGGAGCTCTACGGGGCGCCGTTCGAGGTGGTGGCCGCGGATCTGGTGGGGCGGGAGGACGTGCGGGTTTTGGACTTCAACGGCCACCACATCTTCGCCAACTTCAGCTTGCGGGAGCTGGGGGAGGCGATTTCCTACGAGGAACCAGCGTGAGCCGGTGCCCTGCGGGGTGCAACGCGAGCCCCACCCGAGCCAAAAGCCCAGGCAAGGCCGCCAGGGGCAGCCCCACCACCGCCTGCACGTTCCCCTCCACTCGGGCCACGAAAACCGCCGCTTGACCCTGCAGGGCGTAGGCCCCTGCTTTGTCCTGCCACTCGCTTCCCGCCAGGTACCAAGCGAGGAGCTCTGGCGGAAAGCGGGTGAAGGTGACCTTGGCCACCTCCACCACCTCCGCCCACCGCTGGCCGAACCCCACAGCCAGGGCGGTGGCTACCAGGTGGGTGCGTCCCCGCAGCGAGCAAAGCATGGCCTCCGCCTCCTCCCGGGATGCGGGCTTGCCCAGCACCCGATCCCCGAGGATCACCGCGGTGTCGCCGGCGAGCACCGGAAGCTCGGGGAAGGCGCGCTGCGCCCGCCGCGCCTTTTCCCTGGCGAGCCGCACCGGCACCGCCAGCGGGGTTTCCCCTGGAAGGGGTGTTTCGTCCACCTCCACCGGGGCGAGGCGCACCTCCAACCCCAGCCGCTCCAAAAGCTGCTTGCGGCGGGGAGAGGCGGAGGCGAGAACCAGGGGGAGGGGCGAGCTCACGTGTCGCCGAGCTTGCGCACCACCACCACCGAGCGCTGGCAGTCCACCACCTGCACCCGACTGCCGGCGGCGATGGGCTCCGCTCCCTCGCTCTGGGCGGCGAAGACCGTTTCTCCTCGGGGGGTGCGGATGCTCACCTGGCCGTAGCCCCCAGGGGGGATCTCCCGCACCACCACGGCTTCCCCTCCGCTGGCGCCCAACGCGCAAGGCAACCCCACGGCAAGGTGCGCCAAAAGCCACGCGAGAAAAGCAGCGGCGAACGCTGCCAGGAGGATCCAGGGGATCGGCCAGCGCCCCCATGCCACCAGCACAAGACCCACGGCGCCGAACCCCGAAAGCCCCGCCCCCAGGTGAGCCACGTGCACCTGGCGGCGGTGACGGGCCAGCTCGGGCCGGGGAAGCGCCACCTCCCGGTGTTTCGGCAAGGTTTCCAGCACGCCGAAAACCGCAGCGAGCACGAGACCCACCAGCAACGAGGCGAGGAACAGGAAACCCCACGTCACGTGGCGAGCATAGCAGACTTGGGGTCTTTCGTGGTCCCGGCCAGGGTGGGCCTCGCGCTGGCAGTCGGTCAGGCCTGCGAGCCTTGGTCCGTGGAAGCGGGCGAAGGCCCAGGCGTTTTTGCGCCCGGTGCCTCGAGGATGGGCGTGGGGACGCCGTAACGGTCCACGTTCACGTAGGTGATCACCGCTTCGGTGACCCGCCTGCCTGGCCCGGCTGCCCCGGGGGGTGCTGCCTCCACGGTGACCTTCACGGTGATGGAGGTGCGGCCGATGCGCACCAGCTCCCCGTAGAAGGAAACTAGGTCGCCCACGTACACCGGGGCGTGGAACACCACCTTGTCCATGGCCACGGTGACCACCCGGGTGGCCCCGTGCTGATGGGCAACCACCGCCCCCGCCTGGTCTATGTAGGAGAGGATCACCCCGCCGAAAATCGTGCCGTGGGGGTTGGTATCCCGGGGCAAGAGCGTGACGCGGATCGCGGGTTCTCGGCCGCTCATGGGCGCAATGCTAGCAGCAACGCCCGGGGGCTGTGCTAGCGTAAAAGGGATGACAGGGGGGCGTATGAAAGCCTTGGCCTTGGCCGCAACCCTCGTTTTGGCTCCGCCGCTTTTCGCCCAAACCCCGGATCCCGTGCTTTTGGACGTGTTCCGCACCCAGCTGGAGCTGGAAAAGCGCCTCATCGGTGCGGAGCTGGCCCAGCTGGAGCGGGGCCAGGAGGACCTGAGGCAAGCGTGCGACCGCATGTTGCGCCTTGCGGACGACCTGCTCCGAGCGCAGCGGGACGGGGAGGACAGCGCCACCTTGAGCTCCCGCTCCGCGGATTTGCGCCAGGCGGAGGCGGAGGTGGCAGCGCTGATCGCCGGCGCCCAGCAGCTCCGGGCCACGGTGGTGGCCCGGCGCTCGGTGATCGAGCAGCTGGCTGCCGAGGTGAAGCGGCTGGAAGAGGCGTTGGCTGCCACCAGCGACGACCTTTCCGGTAGGTGGAACGTGGCCATCGAGCCGGGAGGGCTGAAAGGCACCTTCGATTTGCGGCTTTTCGGCACCCTGGTCTCCGGGGTGTACGAGCTTTCGGGAGGGTGGCGGGGCTCGCTCCGGGGCACCCTGGTGGGGAACGTGGTGCGCCTGGAGCGCATTGACTCGCAGCTGGGGTTCGTGGCGGTTTATACTGGCCGTCTAGAGGCGCGGGGGGGCGAGCGCCGCATCGAGGGGACCTGGCAGGGGACCAACTTGGCAGCAGGGTTGCCCAGCGCCGGGACCTGGGTGGCGCAGCGGGAACCCCGCAAGTGAAGCAAAGCGAGAAGGGGTGCGAAAGGAAGGGTGACGATGAAGCTGGAGCTCGCGAAGGGGTTGGTGCTGGGCGTGCTGGTGGGGTTTTTCCTCGGCTACGTGGTGGGGGAGAGGCAGGGGCGTCCCGGGCCTTCCACCGATCCCCACGCGGGGGTTCCGGGGGCCCCGCCACTTACAGGGCAGCAAGCCGCGCCGCCCCAGGGCGGGCGCACCGCCGCCACCGCCAACCCGCAGCTCATGGAGCAGCTCCGGGCGGTGGAGCAGCTTCTGGAAAAGGACCCCAACAACTACCAGCACCTGGTCCAGGCGGGGAACCTGCTCTACGACCTCAACAACTTCGTCCGGGCCATCGAGTACTACGAGCGGGCGCGAGCGATCCGCGACGATTCCGCCGACGTACTCACGGACTTGGGTGTCTGCTACCGGGAAACCGGCAACTACCGCAAGGCTCTGGAGCTTTTCGACAAGGCCGCTGACCTCCACCCTGGCCACTGGCAGTCCCGGTACAACGCGGTGGTGGTGCGGCTTTTCGATCTCAACGACGCTGCCGGGGCGAAGGAGGAGTTAGCCAAGCTCAAGCGGCTTTCCAACCCCGCCATCCCGGACCTTTCCGGCTTGGAACAGGAGATCGCCAAACGCCTCGCCTCGAGCTCCAGTTAGCGCTTCTCGCGTCGCTCTACCTCTGCTGGCGCGTGGCGGTGATCGTCGGCCGCAAGCGCCAGCGGGAGTACGAGCGCTGGCAGCAGCGCCTGGCGGGGGAGGTGGCGGCCTGCCAGCGCTGCGGGGCGGTGCGGCCGCCGGAGGAGCTGGAGATCCAAGGTTGGGGACCGTTCGCCCGGCTGGTGTGCCGGCAAGGGTGTACCGCTGGAGGCAAGGGTGAGGGAGCGCAAGCTGCGGGCTGAGCTGGTGGCCGCTGGCGCCCGCATGGCCCGGCTGGGGCTGGTGCGGGGCAGCGAGGGGAACTTCTCGGCCCGGCTGGACGGGGAAAGCTTCCTGGTTTCCCCCCGGGGACGCCCGAAAGGCGCGCTCCAGGGTTGGGAGCTCCTCCGTGCGCCGCTGCTGGGGCCGTTGCCCCCCGCCGCCTCCTCCGAAGCAGCGATGCACCAGGCGATCCTCGCCCGGCACGTGCGCCTGGGGGCGGTGCTCCACGCCCACCCCCCGGCAGTGCTCCAGCTGCTCCAGGTGGGGGGGAAGCTGGATGCGGGGGTGCTCCGGGAGACCGCCGGGATCCTGGTGCCCCAGGTGCTTCCCGACCTCCCCCCGGGCTCAGCGCAGCTGGCCGCAGCGGCAGCCGAAGCGGCGGCCGAGGCCAACGCGCTGCTGCTGCCGCGGCACGGCGCGGTGGTGGTGGGGGCGGGCGTAGCGGAAGCTCTCGCGCTGCTGGAAGTGCTGGAGCTTGCCGCAAGCTGTTGTCTGGTGTCGCGGTGATGAGCGGACCCACGCTTTTCCCCGAACCTCCCGCTTTCCCTCCGGGGACCCCGTTGGCGGAGCGCATGCGCCCCCGGCGCTTGGAGGAGGTGCTGGGCCAGGAGGAGGTGCTGGAGGTGTTGCGAGGGTTTCTGGCCCGGGGAGAGCTGCCTTCCCTGGTGTTCTGGGGGCCACCTGGGTGCGGGAAGACCACCCTGGCGAGGCTGCTGGCTTTTCAGGTGAACGCCGAGTTCGTAAGCTTTTCCGCGGTGACCTCGGGGGTGAAGGAGGCGAAGGCGGTGATGGAACAGGCAGCCCAGTTGCGGCGCAGCACCGGGCGGAAAACCTTGCTGTTCGTGGACGAGGTGCACCGCTTCAACAAGGCCCAGCAGGACGCCTTCCTGCCTTACCTGGAAACCGGGGACATCGTGCTGGTGGGCGCCACCACGGAAAACCCCTCCTTCGAGCTGAACCGCGCGCTGCTTTCCCGGGTCAAGGTTTACGTGTTGAAGCCGCTTGCGGACCAGGTGATCCGCACGCTTCTGGCCCAGGCTCTGGCGGATCCGGAGCGGGGGCTGGGGGGTTGGCAGCTCCTGCTTTCGGAGCAAGCCCTGGAGCGCATCGTCTCGTTGGCCAGCGGCGATGCCCGGGTGGCCTACACGCTCCTGGAGCTTGCCGCCGAGCTGGCAGGCAAGGGCGGCAGCATCGGGCCGGAGCTCGTGGAGAAGGTGGCCCAAAAGCGTCTTCCGCTTTACGACAAGCAAGGGGAGGAGCACTACAACCTGATCTCCGCGCTCCACAAGTCCATCCGCAACTCCGACCCCGATGCGGCGCTCTACTGGCTGGCCCGGATGTTGGAGGGGGGTGCCGATCCGCGCTTCATCGCCCGCAGGCTCCTGCGGGTGGCCAGCGAGGACGTGGGGATGGCCGACCCCCGGGCCTTGGAGCAAGCTGCCGCGGCGGCGCTGGCGGTGGAGCACATCGGCATGCCGGAGTGCGACCTGGCTTTAGCCCAAGCAGCGGTGTACCTGGCCCTGGCGCCCAAATCCAACGCGCTTTACGTGGGCTACGGGGAAGCGAGAAAAGCGGTGCAGGAAAGGCCACCTTACCCGGTACCGCTGCAGCTGCGCAACCCGGTCACCCCGCTCATGGCCCGCTTGGGCTACGGGCAGGGCTACGTGTACGCCCACGACACCGAAGAGAAGGTGGCGGCCATGGCGTGCCTGCCCCCGGAGCTGGCGGGCACTCGGTTCTACCGGCCCACCGAGGAAGGCTGGGAGATGCGCATTCGCCAACGTTTGGCGGAGCTTGCCGCCCGCCGAGCGAGGCAGGGGAGGAAGGGGTCATCCGGCGATGGATGAGCGAACCCTGGAAAAGCTGGACCAGCTCCTTTGCGAGCACTACGACGCCACGTTCCGGGAGGGGGCGGGGCGGGCAGGAGCATGGGTGACGTGCAAGCCCGGCTGCACCGCTTGCTGCATCGGTCCCTTCGCCATCAGCGCCCTGGACGCCTGGCGCTTGCAGCGGGGGCTCGCGGCGCTGGCCACCGCCGACCCACAAGCCGCGGCCCGGGTGCGGGAGCGGGCCCAGGCCCAGTGGCAGATCCTCGCCCCAGAGCTCCCCGGGGAGGCTCGCACCGGAGCTTTGGCCGAGGACGGCGAGGCTCAGGAGGCGTTCTTCGCGCGCTTTGCCCACCTTCCCTGCCCGCTGCTTGAGCCGGAAACCGGGCTGTGCGCGCTTTACCGTTTTCGCCCCGCCTCCTGCCGCTCCTTCGGGCTTCCCTGCCGCATCGGCGGCACGCTGCTTCTCCCCTGCCAGCGCAACTTCGTTGGCGCCCCGGAAGCGGCCTTGGCCGAGGCCACGGTGACGTTCGACCCGGAGGACCGGGAAGGGGAGCTCCTGGCAGCTTTCGGCAACCCTCCGGAAACCGTGGTTGCCGCGGTAATCGCCGGCGCTTACCCCGCACCTCCCGCCGATGAGCAAAGCGAGAACGCGCCTTCGCTCCAGGAGCAGGGAGGCGCGTGCCAGCTCAAGGCCGCGCGCTCCGGAAACGGCGCAGGGTGAGGGGGTCGGCCCTGCCCTTGCGCCGCAAGCGGGGAATAGACGCTTGCCTTTTTACGTTTTTG
>Ga0209227_1003025_pt1 | contig 11518 bp, 9 predicted proteins | sample YNPBryantNP2012_FD_185815 | JGI IMG/M metagenome (GOLD analysis project Ga0209227, IMG submission 185815) | Anoxygenic and chlorotrophic microbial mat microbial communities from Yellowstone National Park, USA - YNP Bryant NP 2012 (SPAdes)... ...
GCTCCTTGACGGTCTCGCGGCTGAAGCGTATAGTCACGCTCACGGGGTGCCTCCTGTGCTGACTCGGGTCGTTGCAAACGCGAGTCTACCACACGGCATCCCGCCTTTTTCTCACCCCCTTCCACATTCTTTTTCTGAAGATCTATCGTTCCCGCTGGTGTGCGGCGTAGCCGCATAGACGGCTGAAGAGTCAGTAATCCAGGGATACCCAGCCAGTGTCTGATCCCGATCGCGCCATCCTGCGCCCCGCCGAAGAACTGCCGCTGTTCGGCAGGCGGGTGCTGCTCACCGCCCCGCGCACCTACGCGCCACGCTTTGTCGCCGCCGTGATGGCCCGGGGCGGCCTGCCCATCCTCATGCCGACCATCGAGACCACCCTGCTCGATGATTACGCGATGCTCGACGCGTGCCTGCGCCGGCTCGCGAGCTTCGACTGGATCGCCTTCACCAGTCGCAACGGGATCGAGGCGCTCCTGTACCGGTGCGAACAACTCGGCTTGCCGCCTACGGCGCTGAACGCCTGCCGGCTGGCCGCGATAGGCAAGGACGCTGAACGCCTCGCTGAGGTTGGCCTGCATGTGGACCTGACGCCGCCGGAGCCCAGTCCCCGGGGCATTGTGAGTGCCCTGGCAGCCCTCGATGCCGCGAGCGGCGCGGCGGTCCTCGTGCCCGCCCCGCTCGTCGAAGGCGTTCCAGAACCCGATGTGGTTCCCACCTTCGTCGCTGACCTTCAGCGTAGCGGCATGCGCGTCACCCGCGCGCCCGCCTACCGGACGCGCGCGCTCGACGGCGCGCGCTATGCGCCCGAACTGGCGCTGATCCGCCAGGGGGTCATAGACGCGCTTGCTTTCAGCAGCGCCGCCGAGATCGCCAGCTTCCTGGCCATGGTCAATACCCCGGAGGACTATGGTCACTGTGCGATCTGCTGCTTCGGGCCCTACACGGCCGCCCACGCCCGCCGGCTGGGTCTGTCCCCGGCCGTGGTCGCCGAAGATTTCGGTTCCTTCGACGGCTTTGCCACGGCCATCGCCCGGCACTTCATGGGCGCAAAGCCGGCACACTCAGGTTAAGAATTGATAACCGGCGAGGAGGGGCGCTCCGGCACTTCTGCATTCTGACGCCTTAGAACCGTTCGGCGTTGTCATGCACAGCATTTGCACCTATTGATTCTCATGCTAGCATTGATGACTAAAGGTACAACAGACTCTGTACTACCAGACAGCCGACGGAGGTTTCGGGATGCGTACTATGCGCGTACTTACCCTGCTGCTGCTCGTGGCCGTCGCGGGTTGCGGCCCGGCGGCCCAGACGCCCCCCGCCGCGCCGACCACGGCGCCAGCCGCCGCCACCGAGGCCGCCCCGGTCGCGGGAATGACAGATCGCGCCGCGCCCACCACGGCGCCTGCGCCATTGCCGGTGATCGGCGGCACTGTTACTCGCGCCATCACCGCCGAACCGACCAGTCTCGATCCCCACGCCGCCCCCGGTTCGGGTCAGAATGTCATCCTCCCCTACCTCTTCGACACGCTGGTGTTCCGGGCCATGGACAACACCTACCAGCCCTATCTGGCTACAGGCTGGGAGATTGCCCCCGATGGCAAGAGTGTCACCTTTACGCTGCGCGAGGATGTGACCTTCCACGATGGAACGCCTCTCAACGCCGGGGCGGTGGCCTTCACCTTCAAGCGCTTCAAAGAGGCCAAAACCTCAGCCGGCGAGGGCCTGGCCAGCATGACCGGCGTCGAAGCTCTTGACGACTACACGGTGCGCTTCACCTTCAGCGAGCCTTCGGCGGTCTTCTTCAGCACCCTGGCTACGCCCTACGCCGGGATCGTCAGCCCCGCGGCGGTCGAGGCCGCGGGTGACGCCTTCGGCCAGCAACCGGTGGGCAGTGGGCCGTTCAAGTTCGCCTCGTGGCAGCAGGGCACCGAGGTGGTGCTGGAGCGCAATCCCGACTATCGCTGGTCGCCCGCGCCGATCACCAATCCGGGGGCTCCGTACCTGGAGCGGGTGGTCTTCAAGGTGATCCCCGACGCCAGTACCCAACTGGCAGCCTTGCAGGCGGACGAGGTCGATCTGATCTTCGTGAACGCGCCCAACCATATTGAGAAGCTGAAGGCCGATCCCTCCGTCGAGCTGATCGAAACACGCCTCAATAGCCTGATCTACCTGGGTTTCAACTGCGCCAGGGCTCCTCTCGACGAGGTGCAGGTGCGCCAGGCGCTCGCCCACGCGGTGAACAAGGAAGAGATCCTGATGGCGGCCCTGGGCGGCACGGGCCAGGTGGCCTTCGCGCCGATGGCGCCGACGCTGCCCGGCTTTGATCCGAGCCTGCGGCAGTATGAACTCGGCTACGATCCGGCCCGGGCCAGCGCGCTGCTGAGCGAGGCCGGCTTCGCCCCCGCCGCCGATGGCACGCTCGCCCGCAACGGCCAGCCCCTGAACCTGACCCTGCTCACCTTTGCCCGCGCCCCGAACGAAGATGTCGCCACGCTCTTGCAGAGCCAGTTGAAGGCCATCGGGGTCAACGTGACCGTCCAGCAATATGATACGCCCACCGCGGCGAAGGCGGCCACCGAGGGACAATACGACCTGTTGCTGTGGCGCTACGATCGCAACGATGCCGATGTGCTCAACATCAACCTGCACTCCAGCCGGATCGGCAGTTCCAACCGCTTCGGCTACAGCAACCCCCAGGTGGATGAGTTGCTCGACCGGGCGGCGCGGGAACTTGACGAAGCCGCTCGCGCCAGGTACTACGTCGAGGCCCAGAAGCTGATCATGGCCGACGCGCCCTGGCAGCCGCTCTACGTGCCGGTAGACGTGCTGGCGATCAAGAAGCGGGTCCAGAACTACCACCTGGCCTCGATGGGGCGCATTTTGCTCAATGAGGCCCAGGTGTTGACGCAGTAACGCCTATGGCCGGTTATGTGCTCAGGCGGCTGGCGGGGGCGCTGCTGATGCTGCTCGCGGTGAGCCTGATCGTCTTTATCCTGCTCGATGTGGCGCCCGGCGATGCGGCCCACACCCTGGCGGGCGACCTGGCCTCGCAGGAACAACTGGCAGCCGTGCGTCACGAACTGGGCCTCGACCAACCCCTGCTTGTGCGTTACGCGCGGTTCGTTGAAGGGGTCGTGCTCCGTGGCGACCTGGGCGCGTCCATCGTCTCAGGTCGCCCGGTGGCCGTCTTGCTTGTCGAACGCTTCGGAGCAACCCTCAAGCTGGCGCTGGCGGCGCTGGGGTTGGCCCTGGCGGTGGGGTTGCTCCTGGGAACCCTTGCGGCTGTCCGCGCGGGGGGCTATCTGGATCTGGCGGTGATGGCCGGGGCGACGCTGGGCGAGTCGTTGCCATCGTTCTGGGCGGCGCTGCTGCTGATCCAGGTGTTTGCCCTCCAACTGGGCTGGCTGCCGGTGGTTGGGGCCGGCAGCCCGAAGCATCTGGTGTTGCCCGCGGTGACCCTGGCCCTGCCGGCGATCGCGCTGCTGGCCCGGCTGGCGCGCAGTTGTCTGCTTGATGTGCGCAGCGCCGACTTTGTGCGCACGGCCCGCGCCAAGGGCCTGGGGCCGTTGCTGGTATGGCGCGATCACCTGTTTCGCAATGCCATTCTGCCCGTGATCACCATCCTCGGCCTGTATCTCGGCCACGTCCTTGGCGGCGCCTTCATCGTCGAAACGATCTTCGCCTGGCCCGGCCTGGGCCGGCTGGTGGTGCAGGCCATCTTCGACCGCGATGTTCCCGTTGTTGTAGGCGCCGTGCTGCTGATCGCCCTCATCTACCAGGGGTTGAATCTGGCGGTTGACCTGCTCCATGCCTTGCTGGACCCCCGGGTGGGGCACGAGGCGCTCTGATACCAGAGCGTCATAGAGACGCCGCAGGCTCGTGGGCGCTGATGGTCTTTGAGAAATTAATCCGCTATGCCGGGCTAGCCGTGGGGCTGAAGCCCTCGGCTAGGGGATGCAAAGGCCGCCTGCGCGGCCTATACCGGATGATGTATTCAAAGACCATAAGCCCTCGGCTACGGGATGCGAAGCCAGCCTGCGCGGGCTATACCGGATTATTTTTTCAAAGACCATGAGCGCTTCCTGTTGCGCGGAGCGGCAATCTACAATCCGCAATCTAAAATCTAAAATGGTATGACACCGCCATGGCGCTTAAGATCGAGCAACCTGCCGGACGGGCAATCGGGCGTCGCCGGGGCGCGCATGCCGCGGCCCCGGACGAGTGGCGACGCCGGCGCGTCGCCTTGCGCCCGAACCTCGTGGTTGGCGCCGCGCTGGTGGGCATGCTCGTGCTGGCCGGCGCGCTCGCCCCGCTCCTGGCCCCCTACCCGCCTGACCAGATCCAGCCCGCCCTGCGCCTGCGCCCGCCGAGCTTCGCGCATCCCTTCGGCACCGACGCCTTCGGGCGCGATCTGTACAGCCGGGTGCTCTATGGCGCGCGGATCGCGCTGCGCATCTCGCTGCTATCGGTCCTGCTGGCGGCGGCCCCGGGGATCTGGCTGGGCCTGCTGGCGGGCTACCATCGCGGGTGGGGCGATCAACTCCTCTCGCGGGTGATGGAGATCTGGCTGGCCTTCCCTGGCCTGCTGCTCGCCATCGTGCTGGTGGCGCGCCTGGGACCTTCGCTGGACACGACGGTGATCGCCCTGGGGGTGGTTGGCCTGCCCTCGTTCTACCGTCTGGCCCGCAATGGAACGATCTCCGCCCGTCATGCGCTGTACGTGGAGGCCGCCCGGGCCCTGGGGATCGGCCACACGCGCATTCTCCTGCGCCACATCCTGCCCAACCTGGCTTCACCCTTGATCGTCCTCGCCACGTTGCGGATGGGCACCATGCTCCTGGCTGCGGGCGGACTGAGCTTCATCGGTCTGGGGGCCCAGCCCCCCCTCCCCGAATGGGGCGCTCTCCTGGCCAGCGGGCGCGACTACCTCGACACGGCCTGGTGGCTGGCGTTCTTCCCCGGTCTGGCCTTTACCCTGAGCGTCACCGGCTTCAACCTCCTCGGCGACGGGTTACGCGACCTCCTGGCGCCCGAAGCGCGGGGGGGACCGGCGAACTGAGGGGCTGCGCGGCAACGCCGCAGGCCGCCCGGCTGCCGCGGGCGGGAAAGGGCGCAGGCGGGGGGAGGCATCGCCTCCCCGCATACTTCTCAACAAGAACAATATCGTTGCCAAAGGATTTCTTCGCCTCGGAACGGGCCTGGGCCAGCGCGACGGGGATCTGCTCAGGCGCGTCGACCCTCACCATGCCCTTGCCGCCCCCACCGGAGGCCGCCTTGATCATAATCGGAAAGGCGATGTCCTGGTCGCGCATCCAGTCGCTAATCTGCTCGGCGCTGGTGACGTTCTCAATTCCAGGGATAGTCGGCACATTCGAGCGCCGGGCAATCTCCTTGGCCTGGATCTTATCGCCCATCATGCGGATGACCTCGGGCCCGGGGCCGATCCAGATCAGGCCGGCGTCAATAACCTGTTGGGCAAAGTCGGCATTCTCCGCCAGAAACCCCCAGCCGGGATGGATGGCGTTCGAACCGCTGGCCAGCGCAGCCTCGATGATCCGTTCTCCGTTCAGGTAGGAATTAATCGGCGGGGCATCGCCAATATGAACGGCGGTGTCGGCCATAAAGACGTGGTAGGCCAGACGATCGGGCGTGCTGTACACTGCGGTCGTGGGGATCTTGCGGTCGCGGCAGGTGTGCATGATCCTCACCGCGGGGACGCCACGGTTCGCCACGAGCACTTTTATGTTCATCCCGTCGGTGTGCGGCGGAGCCGCATGGACGGCTGCGGTGACCATCGTGCGCAGGGTTCCGCCCCCCTCCCAGCCTCCCCCCGCTGGGGGGAGGCGCCGGGTTCCCGCCCCCAGCGGGGGGAGGGTCAGGGAAGGGGCGGTCACCGTGCCCGCGAAGCCGTGGCGCGGGCGGGACGCCCGCGCTCCCAGGGCATGGGCATCGCGGCGGTGTGCGCCATGCGCATGACCGTCTCACGTGACCATACGCCCTCGGCGAGGGGGGGTGGGGAAACCGGGTTGCCCCACGCCCCCGCCCCGCAGGAGAAGGGGGAAACCCGGTTTCCCCCTTCCCCCACCCGCGGGAGGGTGTGGGAGGGCGCAGCCCTCCCAGGAACAACCGTATGTTCATTGCGGCGTTGTGCGGCGCAGCCGCATGGAGGGCTAACGTGAAAATAAGCCCTCGGCGAGGGGGGTGGGGAAACCGGGTTTCCCCACCCCCCGGCCCGCGGGAGGTTTGGGATGGCGTAGCGCCGTACACCACCCGCCCGCGCGTCCCTGTGGCGACGGAGACGGACGATGGCTTCCGTCATTGCCACGGCGGCGCGGTGCGCGGCGCCCGACGCCGGGCGTTACGCCAGGCCCTTGTGCCGCCACTCCTCCTCCAGGGCAGGGGCGTCGGCGGCGCCGTCGCGATGGAGGATCTCCGTTGCGCGCTCGCGCTCATCGCCGTCGGCGCGCACCATCACCAGGGTGCCCCCGCGGCGGATGAGATCCTCGTACACCAGCGCCTCCTCGTGGGTGATACCGGCCCAGGTGAGCGCCCCGAGGATGCCGCCGCCCACCGCGCCGGCCCCGGCGCCGAGCACCATCGTCGCGCTGGCGGCGCCGCCCAGCGCCGCCGCCAGGGGACCGGCGGCAATCACCGGGCCGATGCCGGGAATGGCAATCGCCACCATACCCACCAGCGCCCCCAGCATCCCGCCGAGAAGCCCGCCCCCGACCGCGCCAATGGCCATGTCCTCGGCGTGCTCGACGTTGGCCCCCGGGATGTGCACATGCTCCTGCTGCTGCTGTGGCGTAACGAGGCTGATCTTTTCGCGCGCGATCCCGCTGGCGATCAGATCGGCAACTGCCCGCTCCGCGTCCGCGGTCTGCTCAAAGACACCTACCACGGTCTGCGTCATCGAAGCACCTCCTTGTGTTCCGAATCTGGGGAACGCAGCGTTCGCCACGTCCCTGCCCGATGGGAAGGATAGAGAGGGCGCAGCCCTCCCAGACGCACCTCCAGCCGCAATGCCTGTCGCCCTGCAGCCGTCCCCGAGGTGGGGGCGCGGCATTGGCGCTTCTCACAATGCAATACAGCGATTGTCTTGCAGTATAGGCGATTCGCGCCGCTTGCTCAAGAGGGGATTTTTGGGGAGGTGGCTACCCCGCTGGGAAGGTGTGGGAGGGCGCAGCCCCCCAGGAACTGTTCATCCCGTTGGGGTGCGGCGAAGCCCCATAGATGGCCACAATCCAACATCTACAATCTAACGTGAAAATAGGCTCTCGAAGAGGGGTGTGGGGAAACCGGGTTTCCCCACGCCCCCGCCCCGCAGGGGAATGGGGAAACCGGGTTTCCCCATTCCCCCACCCGCGGGAGGGTCTGGGAGGGCGCAGCCCTCCCAAGAACAAACGTATGTTCATTGCGGCGTTGTGCGGCGCAGCCGCATGGACGGCTAAAATGGCATTACCTCTGGCTCAGCGCCGAAATCCGCATCAGCAGCCCAACAATGATGAAGTTGACCAGCACCGACGAGCCGCCGTAGGAGACGAAGGGCAGCGTAATGCCGGTGAGCGGAATGAGGCGCAGGTTGCCGCCGATGATGATCAGCGTCTGCACGGCGATGATCGTCGTCAGTCCGATCGCCAGGAGTTGCTCGAAGCCCCGGAAGCGCCCCGGAATGCGCAGGGCGATGTGAAAGCCGCGGAAGATCAACAAGATGTAGGCGATCAACACCGCCAGCGTGCCCGCCAGGCCCATCTCCTCGCCGATGGCGGTGAAGATGAAGTCGGTGTGGATGGCCGGCACAATTGCCGGCACCCCTAACCCTAACCCCACGCCGAAGATCCGCCCCGCTGCCAGGGCGTAGATGGCCTGGACGATCTGGTACCCGCTGCCCTGGGCCGTGGCCCACGGGTCGAGCCAGATCTGCACCCGAATGGCCACTACCGGCACGAACTGGTAGAGCACGTAGGCCCCCAGGCTGAAGGCCAGCATCCCCGCCAGCACGTACCAGCCCTGCCCCGTCGCCGCGTAGAGCATGGCCAGAAAAACGCCAAAGAGCAGCAGCGCCGCCCCCAGGTCGCGCTGGAACACGATGGTTGCCATCGCCAGGCCCCACATGCCAACGATTGGCGCCAGGTAGGGCAACGGGGGCAAGGTCAGCGGCCCGACCCGGTAGCCCGCGCTGACCACCTCGCGGTACTCGTTCAGGTACGAAGCCATGAAGATCACCAGAATGATCTTCAGCAACTCCGAAGGTTGAAAGAGAAACAACCCGAAATTGAACCAGACCCTCACCCCGCTGTTGTTCGGATCGACGCCGAAGAGGAAGGTGGCGAAGATCAACAGCAGCCCCAGGGCCAGCCAGACGTAGCGGTAGTGATCCAGGAAGTCGATCAGCGAAAGGCGCAGGGTGCGGATGAGCAGACGATCCCAGGGCACGAACAGCATGGCGCCCAGCCCCAGCACCCCCAGCGTCACCCAGAGCGATTGCCTGGCCGCGACACTCTCATAACAGGGGAAGATCGTGCCGTCGGCGGCGGTGCAGCGGTAGAGGGTGTTTAGGCTCGGTTCGAGCCGCGCGGTCAGCATCAGGCTCAAGCCGGCCAGCAGGGCCACCAGGGGCAGCAGCACCTGGTCGGCGCGTGGGCTGCTGATGCTCAGGCCCAGCGACACCCCGATGAACAGCAGCAGCGGGAGCGTCGAGGGCCACAGGATGTTCAGCACCCCCGGCACGCTGGCGACGAACTCGCGCTGCCGCGTGGCGACGACCACCAGCAGGTAGCCCGCGGCGAAGAAGAGCAGCACGGTCAGCAGCAATTGAAACTCTACCCCGCGAAACCGGCGGAGCATCGCCAGAGGACTGAAGGTGCGCTGTGCCATAGGTGATCCATGTGTGCTTGCGGGCCGGTCCTGTCCGGGGGAAGTGTAGCACAGAAGCGCTTATCAATTCCAGTTGACAGCTCCGCAGAGGGGCCTGGCACCACCCCACAGCGCTCCGGCGCTCCAGAGGGCGGTGTGGAGATGTGGAGGTGTGGAGATGATCAAACCCCTCGGCGGGGTTGCCACTGGCAATCGATGGCACTCAGCGCTCATCATCGAGCGGACGGCGCACCCCGTGCCCGCCGCGATTGAGCGCGCGGGTGGAGATCATGGTTGTTTTCACATCCTTGTGACCGAGAAGCTCCTGGAAGGTGCGGATATCGTAGCCGTCTTCCAGCAGATGGGTCGCGAAGCGATGGCGGAAAGTGGGGCAGCCGGCGTGTGTGGCAATCCCCGCCGGGCAGATGGCGCTGCTGGTGGAACAGGAGGCGTCGTGGCGCGCGCAAGACCTCGCGCGCATCGTCCAGCACGTTCGGCGGTGGTGTGGGCCTCGCGCGACTCCGGGAAGGACCTGGCAAGCAACCGGGCCGGCGTTCAGCAGACAGCAGACTTGTCTTCTTGTAATCGGCAGGTAATCGGCGTGCGCTACGATACGCGCAGCAGCATCGCATCGAACATCCAACCAGGGGATCTTCGCTGCGCCGATGAACGCGAAACGGCCCACCCAGGGCAGAGAGACTGCGTGCGCGCCGGGCGCGCGGGGCGTTTAGCCTGCGGGGATGCAGTCCATTGCGGAGTTATGCCGCCAATGGCGCGGATTGTATTCCATCACAGTAGGATGCGTATCTATGGCAACACGAGCGTTTGACCTCAACATTGAAGAAGTTCTGGAAAATTGGGAAGTCGAACATGCCCTTCGGGAGATTATTGCCAATGCGCTCGACGAACAGGTTATCTCCAAGACTGCCGAGATAGAAATCTTCAAAGATAGGCAAGGCGATTGGCATATCCGAGATTATGGCCGCGGTCTCAAAATTGAGCATTTCACCTTGAACGAGAATCAGGAGAAACTGAACGCGCTTTCAGGAGTAATCGGTAAGTTTGGTGTTGGGCTCAAAGACGCGCTCGCTACTTTTCACCGCAGGGGCGTTGGCGTTCTTATTCGTTCTCCATTTGGAACATTTCGCCTCAAGCAAGAGCATAAGCACGGTTTTAGCGACATTGTGACACTTCATGTGGAGTATGATGACTCGCCCAACAACATGCGCGGCACGGAGTTTATTCTGCATGGTGTGACCGACGCAGATATGGCGAAGGCTAAATCACTCTTTCTAAAATTTGCTGGCGAAGAAATCTTGGAAACAACTACTTACGGTCAAATTCTGCGGCGTAAAGGGAATGCTGCCCGTGTATACATTTTGGGGGTGTTTGCCAGCGAAGAACCTAATTTCCTCTTCTCGTACAACATCACCAGTTTGACTGAATCAATGAAAAAGAAACTCAACCGAGAAAGGTTGAATGTAGGCAGGACCACCTATGCTGATAGAGTAAAAGCCATCCTCAAGAGTGTAAAAAGTAAAACAGTTGAAGATTTACTTGTAGACCAAGTTGAAAAACGTGCAACTGGCGAACAAAACGACGAGATGGCCTGGATTGAAATCAGCCAAATGGCTCTAAACCTCATGCACCAATGGCGAAAGGTGGTTTACTTCACGGAGCAGGAAATTCAGTTAAGGCCCAATATCCTCGATAATGTCAGGTCGGATGGCTATGAGGTGGTTGTTATTACCGAACAGCAAAAATCAAAATTGCAGGCCCAAATTGAAACAGGTGGGCCGCAAGTTCGGACTATAGAAGCGTATGTCCAAGAATACAATGCCAGTTTTAAGTACAAGTTTGTTGACCTCCATGAATTGACGCGAGAAGAGCGCCGCATCTACGATTTTACGCCCAACATACTCGCGCTTGTTGGTCTCACCCCCAATCGCGTTCCCCAAATACGAATTTCCGAAACAATGAGAGTGACCACTGATGACACCGAAGGAGTTTGGGATCCATCCATTCCCGCCATTGTCATCAAGCGCAGTAGACTTTCTTCACTTATTGGCTATGCCGCGACTCTATTGCATGAAGTTGGACATGCAACCACAGGGGCGGTTGACGCGACACGGGAATTTGAGCGTGTGTTAACAGATTATTTGGGGCGAACGTCAGTAGCGGCAATTGGAAGGTGAGCAATCATGGTCTGTTCCTTGAAATCCAAAAGGCGGCATAACACCGGGTTGCAGCCGACGTTGCTCCGCTACGCTCCGCAACGCGGCTGAACCCGACAGTTAGGCGGCTAGCAAATGAACACACAGCAGACGATGGACAAACCATGCTAGACAGAATCATTGCAAATGCCATATATCTTGTTCCAGCACGAGTTAATAAATTCAAAAAACAACATCTCGAAGAAGAAGTTTTAATTGCTGATGCTACAAAAGCCAGAAAAGTAAAATCCAACCAACAAGCGCGTTATGAAATGGGTTGGGTCATTGCAAGACGGGGCGTCCTGATGTTAACAACAACTTGCACCTGACGCCGCTCTGCTGCGCTTCGCGGCGCGGCTGAACGCCACTGTTGGGCGGCAACCCATCCTACTACACTGTCTACCACTTTGTCTGCATGATACCATATTATACTACTGATATTAACTCAG
>Ga0209227_1003030_pt1 | contig 11506 bp, 10 predicted proteins | sample YNPBryantNP2012_FD_185815 | JGI IMG/M metagenome (GOLD analysis project Ga0209227, IMG submission 185815) | Anoxygenic and chlorotrophic microbial mat microbial communities from Yellowstone National Park, USA - YNP Bryant NP 2012 (SPAdes)... ...
GGCGGAGCCGCCCCCGCGATACTCTTTTTGGGTGTGCGCGGCGGCAAAGCCGCCGCGCACACCCAAAAACTGGGGTTTGGGGCAACGCCCCAAGGACTTTGCACTAGCCCTGCACCCGCCCCGCGTCGCTTGCCCTGGTACCCCCGGTATGTTACAATAGCCGCTACTTAGCTCCGTGAGGCGGGTTTATCGGCTTCTGTCCACCTGATGCGGAAGTGAGGAAACCAGCGTTCTTCACCCCTCCGGCCAGAGGCAGGACACAGCCCTCCCGTAAACACCCCGCTCCGGCCCGAGGGGAGGGTGGCACCCTCCCCTGAAAAGGTGCTTTTATATCCGTTTGTGTGCGGCGAAACCGCATCGAGATTCGAAGCCAATTGAGGAGTGGCGGCCATGCCCGATGTCTCAGGTCGCAATCCGGCCATCGTTCTCGTTGAAGACGAGCCTGATATTCTGGTCATTCTTCATCGCCTGATGCGCGATCTGACCGGCGGTTACGATATCGTCACGGTCAACGGGGGAGCGGATGCCCTGGCCCAGATCGCCCTGCGTCCGGTTCCCCTGGTGATCACCGATTACAACATGCCGGGGATGAATGGCCTGCAACTCGCCGCGGCGATTAAGGAGACGTCGCCCGACACGCGGGTGGTGATGATCACCGCCTATGCCTCTCCGGAACTCGAGAAGCGCGCCCGCGAGCAACGCGTGGATTACTACCTCCCCAAACCCTTTCCGCTTGACCGGCTCGAGCAGATCGTGCGCGACGTGCTGAAGTAGCTCCACCCTTCGGCACGCTATGCAGCACGTCCGCTCCGCGCGGAGTGCCGGCGCCCTGCGACGTGAGGTCCACGGCGCTTCGGACCGTTCGATCCAGCCCCTCGGCGAGGGGCCGGGGAAACCCGGTTTCCCCCGACCCCTCGCCGAGGGGCTATGTTCACATCAGTCACAACTCAGATGGCTCTCATTGCCCGGTTAAGCCTTCTCGCGTAGGATGCGCGGGGTAATGTTATGTTACGTTGTCAGCGCACCGCGAGCGTGGGTCCGGGGGCCACAGGCCCCCAGAGGAAGCGTGTTATCCTTATTTCGGGCAACTTTACATGCTCGAGGTACTCCACGAGCCTGGAAGCGAGGGCGTCTCGCCCTCGGCGCGTCTCCGAGGGCAAGACGGTCTTTGAAAAAATAATCCGCTCTAGCCCGCGCAGGCGGGCTTCGCATTCCATAGCCGAGGGCTTTAGCCCCACGGCCAGCTCGATATACCGGATTAATTTCTCAAAGACCATCTTGCCCTCGCTCCCAGGAGCAATGTGAACACATACGTTCGGAGGGGCTGCGCCCCTCCGAACCTCCCGGTGGATGAGCAATGATTGCCTCAGGGTAATGTGCCGCGGTGGCTGCCTCGCCTGCAGCTAAGGAGTAGCCGATGGTTGAGTGGATCAATCACTTCCCGACCGTTCTGCTGGCCGTGATGATGGTGCTGACCCTGGTGCTCCTGCCGTTGCTCAATGAAGAGCGTCCCCCTGTCCGTGACGACCGCCAGCGCACCGAGGAGTTGCGCCTGAGCGTCAAGATCGAAGGGAAACACGAACCCAAGGACCAATACTCTTCAAGATGACCACTCTCCAGCCCTCCCTCGCTGGGTGCGGGAGGACGGCTCCTCCCCCCAGCGGGGGGAGGGTGGGAGGAGGGGCTGGAGCGCCGCATGCGCTAACGTGAACATAGGCTGCTGGAGCAGGGGTGTGGGGAAACCGGGTTTCCCTACGCCCCCGCCCGCGGGAGCGCCTGGCCCTCACAGCAGGGGTATGGGGAAACCGGGTTTCCCCACACCCCCGCCCGCGGGAGGGTCTGGGAGGGCTACGCCCTCCCAGAGCGAAGCACCGGTGCAGCCGGTGCTTCGTCGTTACCGGGCGTCGTCAGCCGCCAGGCGCTGCCTGGCCAGTTCAATGGCCTCCTCGCGCGTCGCGATCTCCCCCGCCGCCTGCGCCTCGGCAATCTCGCGCAGTAACGCGCCAACGCGGGGCCCCGGCCCAATCCCCAGGGCCGCCATCAACCCGTTGCCGTCAATCAATCGCGCCTGCCGGGCGGGCGTGGGCGCGTAGAAATGGGCCAGCAGCGCCCCGGTCCACGCCAGGTGCGCCACCCAGCCCTGCGCATCCACATGCGGCCCCCGCGTCGCCAGGTGGTCGGCCAGTTCGTGGAGCAGCACATCGGGACCGGCGTCGCCAAGGTCGCGGAAGAAGCGGTACAGGGCGCGCGGCGTGAGCACGGCTGCGGCGCGGAGGTGTCCCGGGCGCATGTGTTCGCGCACCACCAGTTCCACGTAGCGAACGTCGTTGCGGCTCAGACGCAGACGCCGCCCGATCTGCGCCGCCGCGTCCGCGCCAAGCTCCTGATGGCCGTAGAAACTGACCTTGCCGTCAGGGTGGACGACCTTTGTCTGGGGCTTGGCATTGTCGTGGATCAGGGCCGCCAGTTTCAGCAGGGCCTGCCGGCGATGGCCGCCGGCGCGGCGTTCCGCCATGAGCGCCTGCACCTCCTCGGCGAAGGGCAGGGTTCGGCTCAAGTCCGGGTGCGCCTGGACCGCCACGGGCAGCGCCTCGGCCCTGGTGGGACCGCCGAGCAGCCAATCCAGGGCGGCCACGGTCTCCAGCATGTGCGCCAGCACCGGCAGGACGTGGACAGAGGGCGGTTCACCGGCGCGGCCAGGCTCCAGCTCGGGGATCAGGCGGGTCAAGGCGCCGCAGGCATCGAGGAAGCGCAGCCATGGCGCGGCGGCGGGAGCGTCGAGCAGTTTGAGCAGTTCATCGCGGGCGCGCTCGCCGGCCACCTGGTCGAGGCCGCTGACGGCGGCGCGGGCCATGTCGGCCAGGGAGGGAGCGGGGCGCAGGTCCAGCGTGGCGCAGAGCCGCGCGGCCCGCACCACGCGCAGCGGGTCGTCACGCAGGCTGGTGGGGCCACAGGGGCGCACGATGCCTGCCCGCAGGTCGGCCAGGCCGCCGGTCGGGTCAAGCAGCGCCGCGGACGGCGGCGGCAGGCGCAGGGCGGCATCGAGAGGCACGGCCAGCGCGTTGATGGTGAAGTCGCGTAGCCGCAGATCGGCTTCGATATCAGGGGCGCGCAGGCCGCCGATGTCTACTGTCAGCGGCGGCGGCCCGGCGAGCACGGCCCGGCCCGTATCGCGTTCGGCGTCCAGGGCCACGAAGGCCCCGTCGTGGGCGTCGGCAAAAGCGCGGGCCAGTTCGAAGCCGTTGCCAGTGACCGTGACATCCAGGTCGGAGGGCGCGCGTCCCAACGCCAGGTCGCGGGCCGCGCCGCCCGTGAGCCAGGCCCGCGCGCCCCGCGCCGCGCACAGGGCAGCAAGATCTTGCAGAATCGCTTCCAGACGGCTGATTATAGGTTGGGACTGAGTGTTGGGCATGGTTTCGCTGCGCGGCCTTGTACGTACCCGTTTGGGAAGGTGCGGCGGCGGCGCCCTCCGCGATCCGGCTGTTCCGCCCGCGGCGGGTGCGCGCCCTGGCGCTGCCGGCAAGCGTCTGCCGCCGCGGGCGGAACGGGGGCTGGGGGGCTACGCCTCCCCGCGCCCCTCCAACAGGAACGCAGGTTTGAGTCGTAGTCCCGGAGCGAAAGACGTTTCGCCTCAACGCCGCACTCACCCGCCATAACGCCGGGCGATGGCGTCCACCTGGGCGCCATAGCCGGCGCCGAAGAGGTTCAGGTGGTTCAGGAGGTGGTACAGATTGTAGAGATCGCGGCGGTCGGCGTAACCCGGCTCGAGGGGCCAGGCAGCGCTGTAGGCGGCATAGAAGCGGGAGGAGAAGCCCCCAAACAACTCGGTGAAGGCCAGTTCGGCTTCACGGTCGCTGTAGGAAACCGCAGGGTCGATCAACGCTGCCACGCCGCCGGGCGCCGCCACGACGTTGCCGCCCCAGAGATCACCGTGGATCAAGGCCGGGGCGCGGCGCACTCCGCCGAGCAGGGTGTCGAGGCGCCCCATCAGCCGCTCGAGGGCGCCGCGGCGTTCCACCGGCAGCAAGCCGGCGCGCACGGCGCGTTCGATCTGCGGTCGCAGGCGCCGCTCGCGGAAGAAGGCCACCCAGTCCTCCATCCAGCCGTTGAACTGGGGCGTCCCACCGATGAAATTATCGCGTTCCAGGCCGTAGGCGGGGGCCGACTGGCGATGCAGGGCGGCCAGGGCCTCACCCAGAGCAGCCTGGTCGGGGCGCGTAGCGCCGCCCTCGAGCCACTCGCTGAGCACGGCGGCGGGCTGCGTCTCCGTGGCCTCCAGCTCCAGGATGACCGCGGGCACGCGCACGGCGCCGGCAGCGGCCAGCGCGCGCAAGCCATGCGCCTCGGCGACGACCATGGCCGCCGCGGCTCCGCTTATGGCCCATTTGAGGGCGAAACGTTGCCCGCCTGCCGTCACCCGCAGCAACTGTGCGCCGAAACTGCCCCCAAGGGGTTCGACGCGCGTCAGCGGGCCGCCGGCAGCCGCGGCGATTGCTTCCACGAGCGTAGCAGGAAGCGTTGTCATGGCGTACCTTTCGCGCACCAGGCCCCGGCGGGCCGAAGAGATCGTTCACCCCTGCGTTGATTTCTCCTTGTTGCCCGTGCGGCTCCGCCGCCCGCTAGCGTGAGGAACATAAGGTTGTTCCTGGGAGGCCGTGGCCCTTCCAGACCCTCGCGCCAGGTGGGGGGCTGGGGAAACCTGGTTTCCCCAGCCCCCTGCTCCACACCAACGGGATGAAAAAAGGTTGTTCCTGGGAGGGCTGCGCCCTCCCAGACCCTCCCGTATAAAAGGGTTCTCCTGAGAGGGCCTGGCACTCCCACACCCTCCCACCGGGTGAGAGGATGGGGAAACCGGGTTTCCCCAGACCCCTGCGTGCGGGCTTTGCCCTCCCGGACCCTCCCGCGGGCGGGGGGATGGGGGAACCTGGTTTCCCCATGGTCACGTGAGACGGTCATGCGCATGGCGCACACCGCCGCGATGCCCATGACCTGGGAGCGCGGGCGTCCCGCCCGCGCCACGGCTCTGCGGGCACGGCGCCGGCCCCCTCCCTGACCCTCCCCCACCGGGGGCGGGAACCCGGCGCCTCCCCCCAGCGGGGGGAGGCTGGGAGGGGGGCGGAACGCGGCGCACGATGGTCACCTCAGATGCCTTCCCGTTCGCGGATATGGGCGAGCAAGCCCCGGCAACCGGCCTCGATCAGATCGAAGACCTCGTCAAAACCGCCGGAGTAGTATGGATCAGGGACCTCGCGGACGCTCAGGCCAGGGGCGTGGGAGAGAAGCAGGCTAACCTGGGCGCGACCATCGCGAGGGAAGCGTTGGAGCGCGGTGAGATTCTCGTGGTCCATCGCGACAATATAATCAAAGCGGTCGAAATCGCCGCGGGTAATTTGCCGCGCGCGCTGGTCGCCAGGGTCAATGCCCCGGCGCAATAGCACGGCAAGGGTACCATGATGGGGCGGTTCACCCACGTGCCAGCTCCCTGTCCCCGCCGAGTCGATGAGAACGTGACCGTCGAGACCGGCGTCCGCCACGTAGCGCCGAAAGATGGCCTCGGCCATTGGCGAACGGCAGATGTTGCCCATACACACAAATAGCACGCGGACTGGCTCCTGCCGCTCCATAGTTGGCGATCCCTTTCAGGTCTTCTGACAAGATTTGACTTTTACTCGCACCTCCACTATAATACCGCACATTGTAAAACATAGTCGTGACATCCGCTGCGGTTCGACCCTCCAGCCAGTAATCTGTTGCATGGTATCGGAGAGCCAGCCATTTCGCGGAGCCTGCAGCAGGCGCCGATAGGTGTTTTCGCGCCCAAACGCGCGAACAGCATCCCTGGAGATAAAGCGCATAGCCATTACGCGCCAGCTTGCAGCGCAGGTGGCGCTTTTTTATGGTCCGCGTCGCGATGTCGCGACAACATCACCTTTCTGGCAGGAGGCTTTGAAGCATGTCGGTGCAACCGGATCAAGAGACCCTGGAGAGCAACGAGGAACTCGACTGGACCAGGCTCCTCGACGAGTATGATTACGCTCGTCCGCAGCGCGGTGAGTTGCGCGAAGGGCTGGTCATGCAAATCGAAGACAACGGTATTCTGGTCTCAATCGGCACGAAACGCGAAGGCGTGATCCCCGCCCAGGATCTCCGGCAAATGGGTGAGGAGTTCCTCAACGGTCTGCGTGTTGGCGATACGATCCAGGTCTACGTCCAGGAGCCCGAAAACCGCGACGGCGATCTCATTCTTTCGCTGACGATGGTTCAGGTGGCGAAGGACTGGGAGTACGCCGAGCAGTTGTTCAAGGATGGCGGTATCACGCGCTGCAAGGTGATCGGTTTCAACAAGGGCGGTCTGCTCGTCCAGTTCAACCGCATCCGTGGCTTTGTGCCCGCCTCGCAGGTGGCCCAGCTCCACGGGCGCACGGCCGCCGAGGAGCGGCAGCAGGCGCTGCAGAAGATGGTGAATCAGGAGATCCCCCTCAAGGTCATCGAGGTGGATCGCGAGCGCAACCGCCTGGTGCTCTCCGAACGCAGCGCGACCCAGGAGTGGCGCAAAGCGCAGAAGCACCGCCTGCTCACCGAGTTGCAGCCCGGCGATGTGCTGACCGGCCGCGTCAACCAGCTCACCAACTTCGGGGCCTTCATTGACCTCGGCGGCGCCGATGGCCTGGCCCATATCTCCGAACTGAGCTGGCAGCGGGTCAACCATCCCCGCGAGGTGCTGCAGCCCGGCCAGGAAGTCAAGGTGGTGGTGGTCGAAATTGACCGCGAGCGCGAGCGTATCGGCCTCTCTATCCGCCAGTTGCAGGCCAATCCGTGGGAGACCATTGACCAGCGCTATACCCTGGGCCAGCTCGTGTCCGGCCCAGTGACGAATGTCACCCCCTTCGGCGCGTTCGTGCAGGTGGAGGAGGCCGTCGAGGGCCTGATCCACGCCAGCGAACTGGACGTGGACCCGCAGGTCCAGCCGCGTGATGTCCTGCAGCCCGGACAGACGGTGACGGCCAGGGTGATCAGCCTCGATCGCCAGCGGCAGCGGATGGGCCTCTCGCTGCGCCGCGTGAACGAGGGCGAGAGCCGGCCCGCCGAGGGTGAGGCCACACCCTCCGCCCCGGCCCCCGACGCCAGAGCGCCCGCCGGGAACGCCGGGTAGCGCCCGCAAGGCACGGCGCGCCATGATCTCCCGGAAGCGCAACCCGGCGCCAGGCAATTGACGTGTGAGGCGTGAGCCGGCAGATGGCTCACGCCTCATTGCGTTGAGATATCATCCAGCCAGCCTCCCAACCCACTGGAGCAGGGGTATGGGGAAACCGGGTTTCCCCATACCCCGCCCGCAGGAGGGTCGGGGCGGCCACAGCTCCCCGCGGATGCGGGCCGGAGGCCCACGGCGGCCATCGGGCCGCTGAACGGCAGCACAGCCCCCCGCGGATGCGGGCCGGAGGCCCCCGCACCCAGGCCCCGGCCAGGGGGAGGGGTTGGGAGAACAAAGTCCTCGGCCCTGAGTCTCCCGTCGTGTCAATCGGTTTCCGCGTCGATGCGCCAGATGTCCACCGCCCGACGCGCCAGCTCTTGTTGACGCCGTTCGAGCAGCGCCGGGGTCCACTCCTCAGGAGCGAGATCAGGAATCTGACGAGTCAGGGTATAGGCACTCTGCCCGTACACGGCGCGCTTCTCGTGATAGAGCGCATTCCCCACCCGCCGGTTGTCGGAGGGGGCGAGGAGCGTCAGATTGCCGAGGCGGTAAGCAGCCGCTTCCCACTGCGTGCGCGGAAACGATTGTTCCCATTCCTGGGTTGGATTTTCAGGCAAAATGTGCTCGATTGAGGCCGGATCGGTTTCAGGATCGCAGAATCGGTCTGACAGTTGACTTTCGAGTCTGGCCAGGATGTATTTGACGATCTTCTTTCGTTGCCCACTGGTGGGAATGGCAAGCGTGGCAAAATCGTTCATAAACTTGTGATCCGGCACATAGATCGGCTTCAAGAGAGTAAAAATCTCGGATGGCGTTGTGGCCCGCTTTTCGATGATCGCTCGTGCCGCCGTGTGATAAATCGACTCCAGTTCATTTGGATTCAACGCACTGACAACAGTGTAACGAAATGAAATGATGCTGATCATTCTGAGCGCCCGAACGAAATTGTCAGGCGCAAGCTGTTCCCAGGCCGCAAAGAGCACCGGCATCATCTGGCGCACGCGAAACAGGTTGAGTTCACGCACATACTGGCGTGCTGCGGGGAGATCAACCCAGTAGCCGTGAGCCGGATCTGAGAAAGCGGCAAACAGTTCAGCGCGCGGTTCCAGCGCATCGATCAGCGCAAATACCTCGTGGGGCGTTCGCACCCGCTCGCGCACCAGCTTGAACAGACGCTGGCTGCGCACCTGGGGCACCTCGCACAGCAAGTGGTAGCGCAGAAACTCCGGGAATCGTTCGGGCGTAACCGTCTCGATTAAGCGTTGCCAGCGGCGTTGGAGTACCTGCATATCGCTTGCCACTCTGATCTGCGAGAAGAGATAGTTTTTGAGCAGATCGGTAATGGTCAGTTCCAGACCACGAGCATTGAGCGTTTCAAAAATCGTGTATGCATTCAGTTCGTCGGCAACCGTGATCAGAATGAAGAGCAATCGCCGGGCGATTGTTTCTGATAAGAGACGGGTGATCACCGCGCCGTCAGGCTGATCTTTAAACAATTCATTCAGTTTTGCTTTGAAATACTGGAAGCATTGCCACAATAAACGATTGGAGCGCGGCAAACCACGCGGGTTGAGCGGTTCGCGTAATTGCACGAGATAATCCTGGTACAACGGATTGTCGGTCTCGTTAAGCGTCAGCCGACTACTCTCAATCAGTGAGGCCGGATCACGCTCGCCGATGAACCGGTTGCGCAACTCGCGCATGCGTTCGCGGTTGAGATCTGGATCGATCCCCCGCCGCGCAAGCTCATCGAGCAGGGCAATGACGGCCAGCGCCAGAATACTCAGAGTGGCCATGCGTTGTTGACCATCAATAATCAGCAGATCGCGATCACTCTCCTCCTGCACAACCAGCGCGCCCATGTAGTGGTAGCTATCAGTCTGACGATGTAGATCGGTAATATCGTTCCACAAATCGTCCCACTGCTCCTCATTCCACGAATAGTCACGCTGGTACGGCGGCACGTGGTAGCGTTTCCCATTACCGATCAGTTCAAGATACCTGATGGTGCGCGTGTTCAACATTGTGCCCAGACTCATAGGGTGATCCTGTTGTGTATCCTGAGATGAAGCGAAACGTATCGCTTGTAGGGGCACAGCGGCACTGTGCCCCTACCTTCTTCTTGCGCCGCCGCGTGTCCCGGCGGCGCAACGCACCCTGGGTATACGAGCGTCTTCGCCCTTCGCGCCGCATGCGGGCCAGAGGCCCGCGTACCCAGGAACCCGGAGGAGAGTGGAGACACCGCTACCTTATTGTACTTCATGCGCGGGAACACATCCGGTCAGGTCCCAGATATGGTCGAGCGGCTCACGCTCGTAATCCAGCCGTCCACGCGGCTCCGCGGCACACGAACAGGATGAACATAGGTTGCTCCTGGGAAGACGAAGCCCTCCGAAACCCTCCCACCGGCTGGGGGGATGGGGAAATCCGGTTTCCCCATCCCCCTGCGCGCGGGCTGCGCCCTCACCTTCCCGCGGGTGGGGGCGTGGGGAAACCCGGTTTCCCCACACCCCCGCTCCAGCAGCCTATGTTCACGTTAGACATGGTTTCAGCAGGGCTATGCGGTATGCTACCGTCTCCTGCCGAACCGCCCCCTCCCTGACCCTCCCCACTGGGCGAGGAAAGCGGGCTCCTCCCCCCGGCGGGGGGAGGCTGGGAGGGGGGCAAAACGCTGCGAACGGTACAACTCCTACCAGCAATGGATACAGCCTGGTAAGCCGGCACTTCTACAATTCAGATAGGCAGGCTAAAAACTAACGTGAAAATAGGCTCTCGAAGAGGGGAATGGGGAAACCGGGTTTCCCCATTCCCCCGCCCGCGGGAGGGTGTGGGAGGGCTGCGCCCTCCCAGGAACAAACGTATGTTCATTGCGGCGTTGTGCGGCGCAGCCGCATGGACTGCTGAAGTGGAGGCTGTAGCATGAACCCCGTGAATATTGAAACCCTTTTAGAAGAAGGGCGCAATGTGCATCCTCACGACTATTACAACCACCTCAGGACATATAATATCAAAACATTTTACTATTTTGTGAAGGCCCTGGTTGAATACCCCAAAGGCACATCCTTGCAATCTTCTGTGCTCCAAGAGAAACTGGTACAATTCTTAGAACAAGACTTTCTGGAGATCGGGGTTCAAATGGGAGCAGACGATCTGAATGCCAAAAACGCGCACGGATGGTTCGGTCGCTCATGGACAGAAAGGAAGATATCTCCTGAGTATTGGCGCGACGAGTTTGAAGAGATCCTGGAGAGAGACGGTCACCCCTATAGGTATGGAATCAAAACTGAATATTATGATGCGGTGAAACACGCGATGTCGAATATTCAATCAAGGAAGCCGAATCACCTTCCCCAGGATAAACGCCAGCCAGAGGATCAAGAAAACAAACAGCTAATCCCACCGATCTCCAAAGAACATGAAACGCAATCGCAGAGCCTTTGGAACATCCCGCCTGAAGCTGGCGCTGAACTGGAGCTGCCAGAGCGAGCTTTCTCCGCAGCAGTTGATCTTCTGGATATCCAGCCTGAACCAGGCGTTCAACCGGTGAGCGAGCGACACCGGTTGGATGTAGCGCTTGCCCAACACATCGAATCGAGCGAGCAGCGGTTCGCCTCTTCAGGAGTGTTCGATCCGAAGAACCTTGACGACGCGAGAGAGCGCTGTATACGCGCAATTGTTCGGCGAAGAGGGCAGCCAGAATTTCGCCGACGATTGCTTCACATTTACAACAATGCTTGTGTTGTGACCGGCGCCAACTTTCCTGAAGCGCTTGAGGCGGCTCATATTCTCCCTTATAAGGGTGAGCATACCAATCACATATCAAATGGTTTGCTGCTGCGCGGCGACATTCACACCTTGTTTGACCTTCGCCTGCTCACTATTGATGTGGAAACCAGTACGGTTCTGCTGGCGCCGGTGTTGCAATGTTCGTCGTATGCCGATCTTCATGGCAAACAGGTTGTGATTCCAGACGAACAAGATGGAGGACCGAGTAAAGAGGCCCTCCGGCAGCACCGGCAGGAGTGCGGGTTGTGGGAGCGACAGCGTTAGCCACCTGGCTTCATAGCGTTTTTTCTCGTCACTCTTCACTCCTGGGAGCAGGGGCGTCCCGCTCTCGTCGCGTCTCCGAGGGCAAGAGCCCTCGCTTCCAGGAAAAATGTGAAAACTTACTCTTTCTCCTCCGCATGGTAATGTGAAGTCCGCCTTCGCAGTCTATACCAGTTTTAACTCTTAGGCATGTTTCAAAACCTGCGGTTTGCGCTTGACAGTCTGGCGGGGAGGTGTGGAGGGGCCAGGCCCCTCCACAGCCACCCC
>Ga0209227_1003032_pt1 | contig 11502 bp, 11 predicted proteins | sample YNPBryantNP2012_FD_185815 | JGI IMG/M metagenome (GOLD analysis project Ga0209227, IMG submission 185815) | Anoxygenic and chlorotrophic microbial mat microbial communities from Yellowstone National Park, USA - YNP Bryant NP 2012 (SPAdes)... ...
CTCCCGGTCGTAGAGTTCCACCTGCTGGGACGCGCGGATGATGGCCGCCGGGCCGCAGCGGGTGCCCCGCCCGTAGGTGACCGTCGCCTCCAGCGGGAGCGGCAGGACCAGCACCCCTGCCCGTTCCGGGAGACAGTACGGCTCCGGCAGGCCGAGAAAGTTATCCGGGGATTGACCACCGACCCCGGACCCCGGACCACGGACCACCGACCACGGGCCATTGACCACCGACCACGGACTACCATCATTTGCAGTCTGTACAGGCTGACAGCCTGCGCTACCCCTGTCGTCCGTCGTCTGTGGTCTGTCGTCCGTCGTCCGTCGTCTATGGTCTGTGGTCTGTGGTCTGTCGTCTGTGGTCCGTCGTCTGTCGTCCGCCGTCATATCAGCACTGCCGCCGCAACAACGGTGGTCCAGACGCCGCCGGGCTCGGCGGTGGCGGCCATAGCGATGCTGGTGGAGTCCACGATTTCGCCCCCCATCGCGTACTGCTCCTTGCGCTCGTTGTAGTCCCGCTCCGGGTCAAAGGGGATGCCCAGGGTGGTCGCCAGCATCGTCGCGGCCAGGTCCTCGGCGTAGTCGGCGGCCTCCCGCTCCGTCTGCCCGAAGGCGTGATGTTCGGAGAGATAGCCGTACTTGGTGGGGTCGGCCGGGCGGGCCATACCGACGGCGGCGGCGATCCGTCGGCCCGGCTCGTTGGTGGACATCTCCGCCAGGACGACGAAGACGATTTCGCCGGGCTGGAGCAGCGCCAGCCCTTCTTCCCGGCTGATGACCTGGCAGAAGGGTGGGAAGATAGAAGAAACCCGTACCAGATTGAACTGAGCGATCCCGGCCTCCCGCAGGGCCATCTCAAAACTGGTCAGTTGTTGTTTATGGACCCCGATGCCCCGGGTGAAGAACATCTTGCGGGGGATGAGACGCATCTCTGTTGCCTCCTTTGGATCAGGATTGACAACCGGGCATCGGCGGTAGGGCAGAGGCGCTTGCCCGCCGGTCGGTCGGCCGTATTATAACACAAAACGGCGAATGTGTGAGTGATGCTTGCCCTCCACTGGGAAGAAGGGTATAATCAGGTTATCGGTGTCGTTTTCTCTTCTGAACCTCTTGCCACCAGAAAGGTTGAACATTGTTCTGGTCACCTGACAGTGGAATAGGACACGGATAAACACAGGTTTTACGGATCGGCACGGATGAAATCCGTGAAAATCTGTACTATCCGTGTCCATCCGTGTCCCGTTGAATGGGAAGCAAAGGCAAGAGAGATAGAGTTCGGAATCTTTAGACCGCGCCCTTCGGGCTCTTGTAGAAGTCGCGCGGCGATCAGTGAAGGTAACTGATGAAATTTCTTGACCGTCTCTTCGGTAACCCCAACGACCGGGAAATCGCCCGGTTGCAGAAAGTCGTGGAGCGCATCAACGCGCTGGAGCGGACCTACGAAGCCCTCAGCGACGACGCGCTGCGCGCCAAAACGACGGAGTTCCGCCGCCGCCTGGCGCGCGGGGAATCCCTGGACGACATCCTGGTGGAGGCCTTCGCCGCCGTCCGCGAGGCTTCCAAACGCACGATCGGCCTGCGCCACTACGACGTCCAACTCATCGGCGGCATCGTGCTCCACCAGGGCAAAATCGCCGAGATGAAGACGGGCGAGGGCAAGACCCTCGTCGCCACCCTGCCCCTCTACCTGAACGGCCTCTCCCTCAACCCGGAGTGGGTGGAGGCGGCCCGCCGCCGCTGGGGCAAGGACCCCGACCGCTGGGAGTTCGTTCCTATAGATGACATCCCCGTCGGCCGGGGGGTCCACCTGGTCACCCCCAACGACTACCTCTCCAAGTTCGGCGTCCAGTGGATGGGCCCCGTCTACCACGCCCTGGGGATGTCCGTCGGTGTCATCCAGTCCGCCGCCGCCGAGCCCGACCTGGGCTCCTTCCTCTTTGACCCCGACTACCCGTCCACCGACGACCGCTACCTGAACCTGCGCCCCGTCTCCCGCCGGGAGGCCTACAACGCCGACATCACCTACGGCACCAACAACGAGTTCGGCTTTGACTACCTGCGGGATAACCTGGTGCGGGACCTGGCCGACTGCGTCCAGCGGGAACTCTACTACGCCATTGTGGACGAGGTGGATAACATCCTCATTGACGAGGCCCGCACCCCCCTCATCATCTCCGGCCCCGCCGAGGAGTCCTCGGACCTGTACCGCCGCTTCGCCGAGATTGTCCGCCGTCTCCAGCGGGACGTCCACTACGAGGTGGACGAGAAGACCCGCAACGTCATCCTGACCGAAGAGGGCATCCACAAAGTGGAGTCCATGCTCCCGGAGATTGGGCCGGGGGAGACCCTCTACGACCCCAAACATGCCTACATGCTCCCGTACCTGGACAACGCGCTGCGGGCCTGGGCCGTCTACCAGCGGGATAAGGACTACATCGTCCGGGACGGACAGGTCATCATTGTGGACGAGTTCACCGGGCGGCTGATGTACGGCCGCCGGTACGCGGAGGGGCTCCACCAGGCGATTGAAGCCAAAGAGGGCGTCGCCGTCCGGGAGGAGATGCTCACCTACGCCACCATTACCTTCCAGAACTACTTCCGGATGTACAGGAAACTGGCCGGGATGACCGGCACGGCGGCGACGGAGAAGGAGGAGTTCCAGAAAATCTACAATATGGACGTCGTCGTCCTGCCCACCCACGTGGAGTACCGGGCCATGTTCGGTGACCTGGTGGCGCGGGAGGTGCCCGTGCGGGAACTTTCGGAGGTGACCTTCGCGGGCGTCCTGAACGGGCGGGACGACATTCCGGTCACCGTCTACGAGAGCCGGGACGGGCGCCGGGAGCGGTACTACAAACGGCTGGACCTGGAGGACGTCATCTACCAGACCGAGGAGGCGAAGTTCCGGGCCGTCGTCGCCGAGATAGAGGCACTGCATAAGGCCGGACGGCCCGTCCTGGTGGGTACCACTGCCATTGAGACCTCTGAGCGGCTCTCCCGGATGCTGAAGGCGCGGGGGATCCCCCACAACGTCCTCAACGCCAAGTACCACGAGCAGGAGGCCGTCATCATTGCCCAGGCGGGACGGTCCGGCGCGGTGACGATTGCCACCCAGATGGCCGGCCGGGGCGTGGACATTCTCCTGGGCGGCAACCCGGAGGGGCTGGCCCGGGAGTGGCTCCGCCAGGAGGGGTACGACCTGACCGGGATCCGCCAGTCCCACTGGAACGAGGCGGTGGACATGCTCCGGCGGGGGCAGAACCCCACGGAGCGGTTCCCCGAGCGGTGGGCGGAGGTGCTGGCGAAGGCCTGGGCGGACTGCGCCGAAGACCGCAAGCGGGTGGTCGCGCTGGGCGGCCTGCACGTCCTGGGCGTGGAGCGGCACGAGGCGCGGCGCATAGACAACCAGTTGCGCGGCCGTTCGGGCCGCCAGGGCGACCCCGGCTCCTCCCGCTTCTACCTCTCCCTGGAGGACGAACTGATGCGCCGCTTCGGCGCCGACCGGGTCCAGGGCCTGATGGCCCGGGCCGGTATGGACGACGCCCCGCTGGAATTCAGCATTCTCAGCAAGACCATTGAGTCCGTCCAGAAGCGGGTGGAGGGCTATAACTTTGACCTGCGCAAGCACGTCCTGGAATATGACGACGTGGTGAACACCCAGCGGGAGGTCATCTACGCGCAGCGGCGGGAGGTGCTCAGTAAGCCGGACCTGCGGGACCAGGTCCTGCGCATGGTGCGGGAGGAGATAGAGGGCCTGCTCCTGCTCCACTGTCCGGGCCCGGACCCGGAGGAGTGGGACCTGAAGGCGCTGCATGCCGAACTGCGCACGTTTCTGCCCCTCTCGGAGAAGCCGGACCCGCGCTGGGCGGACCTCTCCCGCGACGAGATTCTGGAGGAACTGACCGCGCTGGCCGGACGGACGTACGAGGACCTGAACCGCAACCTGGGGTATCAGGTCTATCGGGACATGGTCCAGCAGGACGTGACGCTGGCGCTGCTGCGGGCGGGCAACGACCCGCTGCGGCGGCTGATCTACCGGCGGGTGGTGGAGGCCCTGGGCGCGGAGCCGGACGAGGAGACGGCGGCCCTGCCCCTGCGTCACCTGCCCGACGACATCAAGGGGAAAGTGGAGACCGCCTTCCTGGAGGCGGTCCGGGTCTTCCGGGACCGGCAGGTCATCCTGAGCGCGGTGGATACCCTCTGGGTCCGCCACCTGACCGACCTGTCGGTTCTGCAGGAGGGGATCGGCCTGCGGGCCTACGGGCAGCAGAACCCGCTGGTGGCGTACAAGAAGGAGGCCCACGAGATGTACCAGGCGCTTCTGGGGCAGATCCGCTCCCAGGTGGCGCGGACGCTCTTCCTGGTGCCTCAGATGATGCCGCCGCCCCGGCGCGCGCGGCCGCTGCACGCGTTCCGGCCCGGCGTGCCGATGCCTGCGGCGGCGCAGCCGGCCCCGGCGGCCCGTCCGGCGCCGGGAGGGTTGCGGCCCCAGCGTCCGGTCCCGGCGGCGGCTCCGTCTGGGAAGCCGGCGCGGCCGGCCCCGGCGGCCGCCCAGACCCCGTCGGCCCCGCCCCCGGGCGCGCGCAAACTGGGCCGCAACGACCCCTGCTGGTGCGGGAGCGGGAAGAAGTACAAGAACTGCCACCTGCGGCAGGACGAGGAGGCCGGGCGGGTGCCGGTCGTCGCCACCCGTCCCCCGCAGACCCCCGGCCCGCGCCGGAGAAGGTGAACAATCCACGAAGGACACGAAGGGTTATTTTTGTTCCTTTGTGTCCTTCGTGGGTACTTTGTGCCCTTCGTGGTAGATAGTTGCTGGAGGACTTATATGGAGCGCGAGGACCTGGTCGGGCGTCTGATGGCGGATATGGACCCGGAACTGCTGACCTTCCTGCGCACGCGGGTGAACTCCTTCGTGAAGTGGGACCTGATCCGCTTTTTCGGCGAGAACCCCTACACCACCGACACGGCGGAGAGCATCGCCCGCTACGCGGGTCGGAATGTGGAGACGACCCGGGCGGAACTGGCCGAACTGGCCGCTCAGGGGGTGCTGGTGGAGCAGCGATTGGGGGAGATGACGGTGTATTCGCTCTCCAGCCATCCCGAAGTCCGCAGGCTTGTCCAGCGGTTTCTGGAGGCCTCCAATGACCGGCAGTTCCGCGTGAAGGCCATTTATCACATCATCCGGGGGATGCGATAGGAGTTTTGGCGAAAGGAGGGCGACATGGAGCGCGTGAAGACGGGGATCCCGGGGCTGGATGAGATGCTGCGCGGTGGGTTGCTCCCCCAGACCGCTACCCTGGTGGAGGGGGCGCCCGGAACGGGGAAGACCACCCTCGGCATGCAGTTCATCTACCACGGCATCGTAGAATACGACGAGCCGGGCATCATCCTGACCTTTGAACAGTTCCCCAGCCAGTTCTACCGGGATGCGGCCAACTTCGGCTGGGATTTCCGGCGGCTGGAGGAAGAGGGAAAGTTGCGCATCATTATGACCAGTCCGGAGGTCTCCCTGCAGGACCTCCAGGCTGTGGGAGGGCAGATTGAGGCCCTGGCCCACGAAATGGGCGCCCGCCGCATCCTGGTGGATAGCCTCTCTCACTTCCAGCGCCTGACGCAGGACCCCCTCCGGCTGCGCCACATGGCCTACGCCTTTGTGAACGGCCTGAAGCGGGAGGGCCTGACATCCATTCTGACCTGGGAGAGCCCGGTTCTCCTGGGGGAGCCCGTGGAACACAACATCGGGATTCCGTTCATTATTGACACCTACATCCTCCTGCGCTACGTGGAAATAGAGAGCGCGGTGCACAAGGCCCTGCTGGTGCTCAAAATGCGCGGCAGCGACCACGACAAGGACATCCGTCAGTTTGACATCACCTCCCGGGGCATTGAGGTCCGCTCCCGCTTTGAGGGACATGAGGGCATCATGAGCGGCAGTGCCCGCCGCATGGCCGATTCCTTCGTCCAGGCTTTTGTCCGCCGGTAAGGAGACCTGATGGCCATCCTTCTTCGGGTGATCGCGAGCCTGGCCTGGCTGGGAGTTCTCTTTCTGGTGTTTCTGCTCTGGCGGATTGCCCGCTTCTACGAGCGTTCCTCCGGCCAGCGAGTATATGCCTGGCTGTTTCTGGTCATTCTGGCTCTGTTCCTTGCCGGGGCGGCATGGTATATTTTCGCCAGCCCCGGCTTCGTTGGAATTCCTCCGGCTGACGGATTCCTCTGCGCAGGGGGAATTCTATCGGTATTGGGTACGTTTATCCTGACCCGGGCGATGATGCGCAGGCCATGAACGAGTATCAGGGTCTTGCCGAAATCCTGTTATCCCCGTTGGGACCGATGGGTCTGATCGGTCTCCTGTTTGTGCTGGATGTCTATTCCAATCTCAGCCGGCGGCTGGGAGAGGTGAACCGCATGCCTCCCTACTACCGGCGTTTTCTCATCGGAAGCGCGTTTGTCTTCGTGGCCGTCCTGGTCCAGATTATCCGAACGGCGGCCTATATTTCCCGGAATCCTGAGGCTGCCATGTTGCTCTCGCCGTCTTTCAGCCTGTTGGCCTTTCATCTGCCCTTATTCATCGGAGTCTCCATCGGTGTTCTCACCGCCTGGCGCTACTGGTCCTGGTTACTCACTGGAGAATGAGAAGTACAATATCTCAGGCCCATCTATGGCACTCCTTCAGCGCAGAACGCAACGCCGCAACACCTCTTCCCGGACTTCGCACGAGGCCTGGCCGACCAGCGAAGCGTTATCTTTTCGCGAACTGAGGGAAATTCTGCACCGGATGCCGAAGATAGACCTGCACCGGCATCTGGAGGGCTCCCTGCGCCTGCAGACGTTGACCGAAATCGCCCTGGAGCACGGGATAGACCTGCCATCGTACCGGACGGAAGACCTTCGCCGATACGTGCAGGCCCGAAATGACGAGCCGGATTACCACCGGTTTCTGGCGAAGTTCCGCCTGCTGCGCCGTTTCTACCAGAGCCGTGCGGCCCTGGAACGGATCGCCGCCGAAGTGGTCGCCGATGCCGCCGAGGACAATGTCCGCTATCTGGAGTTACGCTTCAATCCCATCGCCCTCTCCCGGGCCCAGCGGTTCCCATTGCAGGACGTGGTGGAGTGGGTGACCGACGCCATCGCCGGGGCCCGGCAGACCCACCCCATCACGGTGCGCCTGATCCTTCAGATTGGTCGGGACGAAGTCCCGCGCGTGGCCGAAGAGATTCTGGAACTGGCCCTGGCCTACCGGGATCAAGGGATTGTCGGCCTGGACCTGGCGGGGGACGAGGTCAATTATCCGGCGCATCGGCTGGCGCACATCTACCAGCGGGCCCGGCAGGAGGGGCTGGGCGTCACCATCCACGCGGGGGAGGCGGGCGGCGCCGCCAATGTGCGGGACGCCGTTCTCCTCTTCCAGGCCCAGCGCATCGGTCACGGCATTCATGCTCTTGAGAACTCCGAAGTGGTGCGGCTGCTGATGGAACGGAACATTGCGCTGGAAGTCTGCCCCACCAGCAACCTGCAGACCGGGGCCATTTACTCCTTCAGCCATCACCCCCTGCCCGATATGCTGGCCCTGGGCCTGCGGGCCACGCTGAACACCGACGACCCCAGCATCTCCGACACCACCCTCACCGACGAGTATCTGGTTGCAGTGACAGCGATGGGGCTGAACCTGGAGCAGATTCATACGATGGTCTTCAACGCGCTGGACGCCGCGTTCCTGCCCGAAACGGAGCGGGCGTCACTGCGGGAGCAATTTACCGCATGGGATACCCTGCAGATTCCGGAGGAACCGTGACTCCGCCGATGGCCCGGCGTCGGGAGGCATATCAGCGGGCCCTTCAGGAGACCCTTTCCCATCTGGTGACCCTGCTCTCCGCTGACCCGACCGTGGAACGGCTGATTCTGTTCGGTTCCTACGCTCGTGGGCGGGCCGACCTGCTGACCGATCTGGACCTGGTGGTGATCCAGAAATCGGAACTGGATTTTCTGGCCCGGATGGTGGAACTGTATCGGCGGATCGGCCCACTGCCAGTGGATGCCGACATCCTGGTCTATACCCCCGAAGAGTGGGAAATCGTCCGGGACATGCCGTTTGGTCGCCGCATTCTGCAGGAGGGGAAGGTGCTCTATGAGAAAGTCGGCTCCTGAGGAAGGCCGCCGCTGGTTGACTCAGGCAGAAAAGGACTTGTGAGGAAACGCCAGTATGTCCGTTCCGATTCGCACCCAAATCGCCAACACCATCGCCCAGGCTCTGCGGGAGGTCCTGGGCCGGGACGACTTTCCCCCGGTCCTGGTGGAACGGACCCGCCGCCCGGAGTTCGGGGACTATTCCACCTCCGTCTGCCTGCGGGTGGCGCGGGAGGCCGGTATGTCCCCGATGGACCTGGCCCAACAGGTCATCGCCCATCTGCCGCCGGTCCCGTTCATCGGCCGTGCCGAGCCCGCCCACCCCGGCTACATTAACATCTGGCTGGATGACGGCTGGCTGGCTCAGCAGGTGGACGCCATTCTGGAGGCCGGGGAGTCCTTCGGGGCCATCGCCGTCGGAAAGGGGCAGCGGGTTCAGGTGGAGTTCGTCAGCGCCAACCCCACCGGCCCCATCACCATCGGCTCGGCCCGCAACGCCGTCCTGGGGGACGGCCTGGCCTCCGTCCTGGCGGCGGCGGGCTACCAGGTGGAGCGGGAGTACTACGTCAACGACGCCGGGTCTCAGGTGCGCCGGTTCGGCGAGAGCGTCTTCGCCCGCTACGCCCAGGCGCTGGGGGAGGACGTCCCGTTCCCCGAGGACGGCTACCACGGGCGCTACGTGGTGGAGTTGGGGGAACGGCTGGCTGCCGGGGCCGGGCGCCGGTATCTGGAGATGGACCGCCGCCAGGCGGTGCGCGCGGTCGCCGACTGGGCCGTCGCTCAGATGCTGGAGCGCATCCGCCAGGACCTGGCGGACCTGGGCGTCCACTTTGACGTCTGGCGGCATGAGCGCCACCTCTACGAGGAGGGCCTGTTTGACCAGGCACTGACAGTCCTGCGCCAGCGCGGCTACGTGGTGGAGTACGACGACGCCGTCTGGTTTCGCCACCCCGACCTGGAGAAGGACGCGGTGCTCATCCGCTCCCCCCGGGTCGTCCCCGAACCCTCGGAGCGCCCCACCTACCTGGCCTCGGACGTCGCCTATCTCTGGGACAAACTGGTCCGGCGGGGATTTGACCGGGCCATCTACATCTGGGGCGCCGACCACCACGGCGACGTCCCCCGTGTGCGCGCGGCGGCGAAGGCCCTGGGCCTGGACCCCGAACGGACCGTCTTCATCCTCTACCAGTTGGTGACCCTGTGGCGGGGCGGCGAAGAGGTGCGCATGTCCAAGCGCACGGGGGAGTTTGTCACCCTGCGGGACCTGTTGGAGGACGTCGGCCCGGACCCCATCCGGTTCATGCTCCTCTCCCGAACTGCCGACGCGCCGATAGATTTTGACCTGGACCTGGCCGTGGAGCAGTCGGAGCGGAACCCGGTCTACTACGTCCAGTACGCCCACGCCCGCATTGCCAGCATCCTCCGCTACGCCCAGGAGCAGGGCCTGGAGGTGGACCGTCCCGCCGACCTTTCCCTTCTGCGGCATCCCAGCGAACTGGCGCTGATCCGCAAGATGCTGGAACTGCCGGAGGTGATAGAGCAGGCAGCGGCGAAACTGAGCCCGCACTTCCTGCCCTACTACGCGCAGGAACTGGCGACGGCCTTCCACGCCTTCTACCGGGACTGCCGGGTGGTCTCCTCCGACCCGGCCGATGAGGCCATCACCCGGGCCCGCCTGCGGCTGGTGCGGGCGGCGAAGGTCGTCCTGGCCCGTGCGCTCCACCTGATGGGGATGACGGCCCCGGAGCGGATGTGAGGTGCCCGGAAACGGTACGGTCATCCTGCAGCCAGGGCGGGAGCGCTCCGTCTTGCGGCGGCATCCCTGGATTTTCTCCGGCGCTGTCGCCCGCATCCGCGGCGACCCTGCCGACGGGGACATCGTAGACGTGCAGGACGCCGGGGGCCAGTGGCGGGCGCGCGGGTACCTCAACCGCCGCTCCCAGATCACCGTCCGTCTCCTCACCTGGGACCCGGCTGAAGAAATCAACGCCGACTTCTGGAAACGGCGGCTTCAGCGCGCGCTTCAGGGGCGCGCAGACCTCCTCCGGTCTCCCCACACCACCGCCTTCCGCCTGGTCCATGCGGAGTCCGACGGCCTGCCGGGCCTGATTGTGGACCGGTACGGCGAGTTTCTGGTCGCTCAGTTCCTGACCCTGGGGATAGAGCGCTGGAAAGACACGAAGGACATCAACCTCCAGGCTTTCCACCTGCTGCGGCCGGGGGGCATTCTCTTCTCCACCTCCTGCTCCGGCGCGGTTTCCGCCGACCTCTTTCAGAAAATTCTCTTCGGTGCCGCACTGGACGCAGGCCGGGATGTGCAGATTCTCGGGCACCTTCACCAGGGGAGCGACCATCCCGTCTCTCTGAACTTCCCGGAAGGGACATATTTGAAGGGGTTCATCTGTCGCGCACTGTAGGGGGAGGTGGAGGGGCCATAAAGCGTCCGACCCGACTGCCCCTCAGGGCAGGTCGGGTCGGACCTGGGAAGTGGGTGCGAGTTCGTGAGTTAGAAGGAGGAAGAGGAATCGGAGTTGGAGGATGGTGTGACCGGTGTGGAGGAATTACCCCCCCGTCCGGGGCAGCGGAAGCCCCGACCGAAGCCGAAGCCCCGACCCATCGGGAAGTACCCCTTCTCCAGTCCTTCCAGCAGCCAGTTTGCCTGCTCCTGGGTCATCCGCCCATCCTCCACTGCCTTCTGGATGGCGTCCTTCATCTGCTGGACCCGCGCCGCCTGTGCCGCCTCGTAGACCTTCTGGATGTCCACCCCTTTCTCCCCGGCAATCTCCTCCAGGGTCTTGCCGGAGTGCAACTCAGAGAAGAGTTGCTCGGGGGTCAGCCCCAGCGCCCCGGCGACGGCGTCAAAGGTGGCCCAGGAACCGCCGAAGCCGCCGAAGCCCCGGCCGAGGCCGAAGCCGCGCCCCCAGCCCCGTCCCAGACCCTTCCCGGTGTCCGGAGTTGGCGGGGTGGGCGGAGTGTTCCCCTGGGCGAGGGCGGGCGCCGCTATCATCAGCCCCAGCAGGCCCACCAGGACGACCAGCCCCAACGCGGTTCCAATACCCAGAATGCTCTTTTTGCTCATACTGACCTCCTGTCCTTCAGGCTCAACCGGCCTTCTGCCGATTGGCGCCCCCAGTATATCCGGAAAATGTGAAGAAATTGCGAAGGGGATGTGAATCTCGTGTGAAATTCGTTGTGCCGTAACTATTCACGCCGATTGAAATCGTCCTTCCTGGGCACTTCGTGCCAGCCTCGCCCCGAGGGGCCCGGCCCGAGGGGTTGTCGGCCTCCGCCGACAACCCTTATGGGCAGGAGTTACGCAGTTGGTCTTTTTTGCCACGAATTGCACGAATTTACACGAATAAAAAGAAATAAAATTCGTGC
>Ga0209227_1003038_pt1 | contig 11478 bp, 16 predicted proteins | sample YNPBryantNP2012_FD_185815 | JGI IMG/M metagenome (GOLD analysis project Ga0209227, IMG submission 185815) | Anoxygenic and chlorotrophic microbial mat microbial communities from Yellowstone National Park, USA - YNP Bryant NP 2012 (SPAdes)... ...
GGCGGGGTGGACCCCCTGGGCCTCACACCAGGCCAGGAAATCCCGCACCTGGGCCTGGTAGGTGGCCACCGTGCGGGGGCTGGCGTCACCCTGGGCCACATCCAGGCGCAGGAAGTCGGCCCAGGCCGCCAGAAGGTCATCGGCGGCATTGGTCTGAATCCCTGATTTCTGCAGGGTGATGTCCATTGTCATCGGTCAGGCGCTCCAACAGTAGCAGAATCCCGTACCATTGGCCAAGCCCCCGGGGCCCCCGGCGGGCAACCGCCGTATCCGGCGCAGACGCGCCGGAGAACCGGCGGGCAACCGCCTGGCCCCGGCCCGCCGCTCCTGGCGCAAAAGCGCCGGAGAAAGGCGGGCGGCGGCGGGAAACCGTCCCCCCAGGGCCGGGGCGGAAGCACCCGGCATGCGCCAGCGCACCAGCGACCGCTGGCGTAGCCGCGTCCGCCCGCATCCGCCAGGCCGAAGGCTGGCGGGGGCGGACGCCCGCCGCCCCGCCAGGCCGAAGGCGGCGGGGCGGCGGCCACAGCCTGGCCGCAGGCCGGCCCCACCGCTCCCGGCCAGAGGCCGGAGCATCGGGCCGCAACAGGCAGGCACCGTTTGCGCGCAAACGCCACCGTCACAACTCCACCTCCTCCCCATCGGGCAGGACGGGCCGGATGACCGGCGCTCCCGCCGTCAGGCCGGGGAGAAACACCTGCTGGACGGCTGGCTGGGGACGCTGGCGCAGGCTCTGGGCAACGCCCACCCGCACCTGGGCCGCCCGCTCCGCCACCGATACGGTCGCCGCCGCCGCCTTCGCTACCCGCTCAATCCCCTGGTCTATCCCCGCCAGCCGCGCCCGCGCCTCGCGCGTCGCCAGCCACCAGGACAGGGCCGCCGTCACGGGAACGGCCAGGGTCGCCAGCCCCGCCCACCAGCGCAATGTGGTGACGCTGGCCTTCAACAAGGCGTACACCACGCCCCCCACCAGGGACGCAATGAGAATCAGCCCAACCGCTCCCAGTCCAAAGATGATTTTCTCCCGCTGGCTCATTGTCACCTCCTGCCTGCCTGTCTGTCTGTCTGGTTCGCCCATACATACCCCCTGTCTGGCATTTTCTGGACATCAGGGTGTGTGTCTCTCTGCCAGACAGACAGTCAGTCATCCCAGGTCCACAACCTGGCCCGGACCCGGGGCCGCCGTCGCCCGCCAGGTGGGACGCTCCGTCACGTCCATCCCCAGCGCGTCCAGGGCCTCTAACTGCTCCCGGCCCAACTGAAGCAGGCGGATCGCCCGCTCCGCCCCAGGCCGCCCCAGCCCCAGGTTGGCCATCATCTCCACCATCCGGGGCCGCCCCCAGCCCCGCGCCGCCGCTACCAGCCCGCAGGCCAGTTCCGCCCCCGTGTAGGCCCAGCGGGGGGTCTCCATCTCCTGGCCCAGGTCTTCCGCCTCCACCTCCGGCCAGTCCTCTATCTCCGGTTCGGCGCGGGGCAACCGGTCCAGGTCCCGCGGTTCCACCAGCGCCACCTGGACGCGGTGAACCGCCGCCGTGATGGTGTACCCGTCCCCCGCACCCGTCAGCCGGTCGGCGCGGGGGACCGGCGCTCCCACCGCCACGCGGGACGCCTCCGCGTCCAGGACGCGCAGGGCCAGACGGGCCGGAAGGTTGCGCTTCACCGCCCCGCCGTCATCCCCGAACATCCGAACGGTCGGGTGTTGGGTTGCCAGCAGGCAATGGACCCGCGCCGCCCGCCCCTTGAGGACAATCCGCCGGAGAAGTTCCGCCACCGCCGGGTCGCTGGTCAACTCCTGGAATTCGTCAAAGATGACCACCAGAAGCGGCCAGCCGTCCCCCCGCCGGTCGGCCAGGGCCTCATACCGGCGGCGCAGTTCGTTGTGCACCCAGGCCAGCGCGCGGCGGGCACTCACCACATCCCCCGCCACCGGGCCCACCACGCCGGGCAGGTGGGAGAGGGGGGCCAGACCGGCCCCGCCCTTGCCGTCTATGATGACAAGGCGCGCCTTCGGGTCCTGGGCCAACTGGTAGGCCGCCCCCAGAAGCGCGGTGGTCTTCCCGCTCCCGGTTGTGCCCGCAATCAGCCAATGCGGGCTGGAATCGGTCAGACCGCCGATAACGGTCCGGCCCACTTCGTCAACGCCCACCACCCAGCGCCCGCCGCCCTTCGGGTGGGGGGCAATCTCCCGCAACCGGATCGCCTTCACCGCCAGGTCGGGGGGCCAGGGGGCTTCCACCCGGACCGCCCGCCCGTCCAGGAAGACCTGAACGTCCCCCTGGAACGGCCAGGCCACAAACTGACGGGCCAGGGCCGCATCGTCAGCGGAGAGGACGCGGTAGAGGTAGCCGGTCGCCAGGCCGCAGAACAGCCGCACCGCACCGGCCCGGGGCCCCGCAATGGTCTCCGCCTGCAGGACCTGGACCGGACGCCCCAGCGCCCCGCCCTGGGCCGCCGCAATCAGCGCTTCCGCCGTCTGGTTCAGGTAGGCTTGCTTCGGCTTATCGGCCATTGCCCCTCCTTTCCGCCCGACAGAGGGGGCAAAACCGCCAGGCGTGCTTCTGCCGCTTCAACCGCCGTTCCAGCGTCCGGTCCCCGTCCGGCCAGGTCCGTACCACCTGCCAGGGGATACCAGCCCGCGCCACGGCGGACATCAGCGCGCTTCCGTTGCCGCTCCGATGTTGGGCCAGCCGCCGCTCCAGGTCATCCGCATACCCGATGTAGTGCCGGGCCTGGCCGCGCGGATTGCCCGGGTCCCCGATGGGACGGTCAAAGTGAATGAGGTAAACGGCCATTGCCGCCCTCCTTCCCGTCCCCGGAATAAAGAAGGGGAATCGTATCTTCTTTATTCCCGCCGTACGGCAGGGATAAAGTAGACGCGTCCACGTCCGGCCAGGCCGCCTGGAAGCGGATGGTCTCCCCACCGGATTCGGCCACGAAGTCCCCCGGCCCCGCCGGAGCAGAAGGCGGGGCAACGCGGACGCCGAAAAACTGGCCCAGGCGGGCCAGCGGCCCCGCGTGGCGGGTCGCCACCACCAGGTGGACCCCCACGCTGGGACCCCGCCGGATGACCTCCTCCAGCCCGTCCAGGGTCAGGGGCAGACTGTCCAAGATGACCACCAGGGGCCAGTTCTCCCTGGACCGCTCCCGCGCCCGTACCAGGCGGGCCAGGGTGAGAGGGTCGGGGCCGGAGAGGATTTTCAGCCCAGGGGTGAAGTGGGTCAGGGAGAGGGCCGCCGCCCGAAGGAGAGAAGATTTCCCGCATCCCGCTGGGCCCGTGACCAGGATGTGACCGACATCGGGGGAAGAAAGGCGAACAAGGAGAGGAACACCGTCATCTGCAATGCCCAGAACAGCGGTCACCGGCGGGACGTTCCGCAGGCCCCGCAGGAGAGGGTCCAGCCGGACGGGGAAAATTTCATCGCGGGGGACCTCTACGGCCACAATCTCCCCCCCGTTCCGTACCACGCGAACGGCGGGGACTCCCAGCGCCGAAGCCAGGGCCTCTTCCAGGCTTCCCAGGGGGCCGATGTCGTAACGGACGTGCCGGGGGGCCTGCACTCCGCCCGTCACGCGGCCCCGAATCCCGAATTGTGCCAGTACCGCGTCAATGCGGTTCGCCTGTTGCTCCAAAATATGCTTGTCCATTGCCAGGGCCTCCGTTTTGTGGTAAAATAGCAAGTGGTGGGGTCATTGCCAGGGCCTCCACCAGCCCCCCGGTCGGCGGCTACCGGCTGGGGGGTTCTTTTATCCGGGGATGAAAACCTCTATCACCCGGTAGTACTCCGTCCTCAAATCCAGGTTCTCCCCGTCCGACAGGATGCAGTAGCAGGGCAGGGAATCCAGGACTTTCGCCAGGGCCGTCCGAACGCCCCGGACCGCCTGGCGGCGGGATGACGCCGTTCCCCGGGCCAGGGGGGCCCCGCCGTCCCAGCGGACGGCCCACTCCCAGGGGCTATCGCTGGGGGGCATTGCCTCGGCGCTCCCTATCAGCCTCTTTATCCGGCCTCCCTTCAGTTTCCGCATCGGGCTTCTCCTGCCTTTGCTCCTACAGTTTCCCCAGGGCATCCAGCGCCGCGGCAATGTCCGGCGGCTCTTCCCAAATCTCCCCGTTGTCAGCCGCTGGCGCGCCCGCCACAACAACGCCGGACCGGATTAGCCGCTCCACCTCTTTCACCGCCTGGTACACGTCCCCCAGGGTCACCCCACCGCTCACGCGGGCGCGCAGGGCCTCCCGGATGGCCGCGCTCCGGTTCTCCTGCCGTCCCAGCCAGCGCAAAAGGTCCCGGTCTTCATCCGCGTCCAGGCTGATGGTGATGGTCACCTTCTTCCCCATTTTCCGCCTCTGGTAACAAAATTTGTTTGACAAATCTTGTTACTGGCCCGCGCTCCGGCGTTGGGCCAGACGCCAGTATCCCAGGGCGTTGGCAAAAACGGGGTCCTCCACCACGCGGGCGTGCCGGAAGTGGCGGGCAATGTAGGGACCCAGCAACAGCCCCCCACCGCCAGTAATCAGGATGGCGTCCAGGGTCGCCCCGCCGTTCCAAAGTTGGGAAGCGGCGGCCACAACCTGGTCGGCCAGCGGCTCAATGGTCTCGTCCACGATGGCCTTCAGGTCTACAACCTGGCCGTAGTACTTCACCTGGCGGGTGATGATGGTGTCCACCACCTGATGGTCACGCAGTTCCTCCAGGCCGGGGTAACGGTCGGCCAGCCAGGTCCGGATGGCCCGTACCGCGTCCCACGCACCCACCGCCACGCTATCCGTCTCCGGGCTGACTTCGGTCAAGCGGCTGACGGAGAGAAGGTTGGTGGTCTTTCCGCCCACGTCTATCACGCCCACCGCTCCAGCCGCCAGGGTCGGGTTCGCAATCCGGCCCCGGTCATCCAGGCAGGCGGCCAGCAACGCACCGAAGGGCTGGGGGATGACCGCGCAATCGGTGACAGTAAAGCGCTGGGAATGACGGCCCTCCCGCTGGACTTTGTGCTCTCCCAGAAGGCGGTCCCGGACCACCTGGCGGTCGGCGTAGAAGGCAACGGGCAGGCCGGTGACAATCCGCAGGTCGGCGGCGGTAGCAGTGGAGAGTTCGGTCAAGGCGGCCAGGAAGAGGGCGTACCACTCCGGGCTTTCTACCCAATGGCGATCCTCCCGGCGGTGGAGAAAGCGGCTCTGGCGGATCGCCCCTTCGCCCACCTGGACGTGGTCGGGCTGAAGCAGGATGATGTTGGTCTCCCCGTTGAGGGAGAAGCGGGCCTTCTCCGGCGTTCCCACCGCAGAGGGGAAGGTCACCCGCCGGTCGCCGCTCACGGCTTTGACCGCGCTATAGCCGATGTCCAGTCCAATGTTCATTTTCCGCACCTCCAACAGGTAGAATCGTTCAGGTCATCCTCGCTGGCGTGGCTGACCTGATCGCCCAGTTCGCTGGCGCAGTCATCACACAGCCAGCAGAGGTTGCCTTCGGGGTCGTTGCTCAATTCCCCGGTCCAGTCGTAGTACCAGGCCCGATGGGTTTCGGTCATCTCCCCGGTCCAGTCGTAGTACCAGGCCCGATAGGTTTCGGTCATCCTTCCACCTCCAACTGTAGGGCTAATTGCAACGCTCTGGCGGGGGAGAGGGGGCGCTGGGCCGCTTCCGCCCGCCGGATGACGCTGGGGCTGGCGGGCTGGGTCTCCGGCTCTCCCACAGGCCCCACCCAGAGAAGCCCCCGTTGCAGGATGATTTCCCTGGGGGGATAGCCGTACTTCTCCCGGAAGCGGGCCGCCGCCTTCTCCTGGGGGGTGTCCGGGGAGAAACAAAGCCAGTAACCGGGAAGTCTGCCGTTATTCTGCATCCTGCCCCCCTCCCTGGCCCCCAGTTTGCAGGTCCTTTCGCCAGGGGTTGTGCTTCAGCTTGCCCAAGGATTCCATTTTTGCTTTGTGGGCCAGCAGGCTATCCAGATTCACCAGCCACGCATTCCCCACACGCCGGGCTTCCACCCTGTTCTGCCGAATCAAGTACCGGATGTATATAGGGGTGTACCCGCTGACAGACGCCGCTTCTTTTGTCCCTACCCACCTGTCTATGGTGGACATCGCTCACCTCCGGCTTGTTTTCTACAAGATTGTTTTCTCTGAAGAATTATACACCAAGAGATAGAACTTGTCAAGCCCCTGGCGCAAAAAATCTGGGTCAAATTTTTTACTGCCCGCGCTGGGGGACGCGTTTTTGCCTTCCCAGCCGCTTCATAGCATTAGCCCATTCCAGTACGCTCTTCTTGTTCAAAAGCCAGTCCCGCCCCCGCTTGTACGCAGTAATAGCCCCGCTACCAGCCAGTTGCCGAAATCTGGCATCTGAGTATCCCGTCAGTTCGGCGGCTTCTTTGGTGGTGATCCATTCGGTGGGGTCAAATGGGTCGGTCATTGGGCTTCTGTCCGCTTGGGGGCTGGGGCAAGGTCCTCTCTGTTACCGCTTGTTACCGCTTACTATCACGAAGCGGTAACACCCAAAACGCTTTATTACCCATATATATGGGGGCATAAAGCCATTTATCCCCCATATATGGGGGGTAAATTCATTTTGTTACCGCTGTTACCGCTGTTACCGCTTTTTTGATACCCCCCTATAGATGTTCGTGTGGCCACTTTTTTGAAGGGGCGGGTGGGAAAAGAAAACGCCCCACCGGAAGGGTGGGGCGCTTCGTAGTCAACGGGCGGGGTGGTCAGCCGGGGCCGCCGCCCCACCGCTCCAGCCTGGCCCCAGGCCGCAGGATAATGATTGTGTCAGGTACGGGGCCGACGGGCCGTCTGCACCTTCCTGGGCATCGTTCCCCTCCGTCAGGCGTTGCTCTGGACTTCCTGGGTGTCCCGCTCTTCTCCCAGCAAGCGCAGGAGAATGCGGGCCAGAAGGCGCAGTAGCGCTTCCACCTCTTTCGGGTCTATCCGCTTTCGGGCTTCGGTCTCCATACTCCACTCACGCGAAAAACTATAAGGGGGGGGTATCTCCAAAAAAGCGGTAACAGCGGTAACAGCGGTAACAGGCCCGACTGACCCCCCATATATGGGGGTTTATCCTGCTACAACCCCCATATATGGGCATAAAAGCGGCCTGCCGTGTTACCGCTTGTTACCGCAAAGCGGTAACAGAAGCGGTAACAGCCCCTAAAAGGGGATACCGCTGGCCGATTCTTCCGATTGTGCTTCCAGTTGTGAGAGGTCAAAGTACTCCTTGACCTTCTCCCGATGGACCCGGAAGGTCCGGTACAATTTCCCGCCCGTTCTCACCGGGCTTGTGTAATGCCTTTCATCCCCCCGTTCCAGGTATCCCTCTTCCGCCAGGTACTTGCGCAGGGTGGTCTCCCGGACGGGGAAGTGGCGGCCCTCTTCCCGCAGGTAGCGGGCAACCAGGTGGTAGGACGCTTCCGGTAGCAGGTAGATGTAGTCGTCATCATACCAGCCCAGGAGTTCCGTCCCCGGGTCTGGGATGTACTCCTTGTTGCCCTTCGGATAGAGTTTCGCCTTGCCCTGGGCCACCAGGCCGGAGAGGACCTGCAGGAAGAGCAGGGTGGGGCGCTCCCGCTCCACCCGCTGGGCCTGGGCCTCGGCGCAGGCTTTCAGCGCCGCCCAGCCCCGTTCCCGCCATTCCGCCGCTTCGGTCTCCCCCAGCGCCCCCACCTCTACGGCGTAGGTCAGCCCCAGGTGGAAGCCCAGGTAGAGGGTCGCCAGGGTGTCCGATACCCGCAGGTGATAGTTCCGGTACTCCATCATCAGGCCGGCGCGGAAGTTCCGATGCTCATCTGGCAGGGTCCGGGCCAGGTAGTCCCAGTTGTCCGCCAACCAGAGGATGTACCCGGCCAGGGCGTGAGGGTAGCGGTCCGCTTCCGCCTGGGCATCGGTCAGCCGGTCCAGGTCTACGTCCCCCCGCCGCATTTCTACCGTGAGGATGCGGGCGGTCTCCGAAAAGCCTTCGGGGACCAGTTCGCCGGTGGAGAGGACCAGCGCGCGGGGGCGGTAGACGGTGCGCAGGGAGAGGTCTCCGGCCAGGCGGCCCCGGCCCGCGCGGTTGCCCACGGCGCGGACGATGTGGGCCGCATTCTGTTCCATTTCCCTGGCCCGATGCGGGTCACTCTGGGGGCAGAAGTCATCTATGACCAGCAGGGCGTCCTTCGCCAAGAAGCAGAGTTTTTCCAGGTAGTTGCGGGTGCTTCCCCAGAGGAAGAGGTCCCGGTCGGTGAAACTGCCGTAGTGGGAGAGGGCCAGGGCGGCCAGGGTGGACTTCATTGCCCCGCTGATGCCGTAGGCCCAGAGGACAAAGGCGGGGTAGAGGATTTCCGCGATGGGGGCCAGGTAGACCGCCGCCCAGAAGGGGACGGTGACGGTATCCGGCCCGACTGCCAGGAAGCGCAGGCTGGCGCGCATCGCGCCGGCGGGGTCTTCCGGCTGGGTGGGAAGGCGGTAGCGGTCCAGGTCCCGGTCCAGTTCTACGGCCACGCCGTCCAGCCCCAGCGCGCCGCTGGCGGTCAGGTAGACCCGTTTCCCGTCAATCTCCTGCCAGCCGGTATGCGTGTAGACGTAGCGGGGGGTGACGGACGTACTGCGCAGTTGGATGGCTTCCCGGACCTGGTCCCGGACAGTCGCGCCGGCGCGGATGACGGCGTGCGTGCCCCAGAAGGCGGTCACCCAGGCCATTTTCTCAAAGCGGTCGCTTTCCACGCGGACAGGGGGGAGAGGGGTGCCGTCCGCCAGGCGTCCCCGGACGGTGAAGAAGCGGGTGACGGTCTCCCCGTCATCCCGTGCCACATCTTCCGTGATTTCGGCAGTGAAGTTGCAGAGGGGGCGGGGGTCGCCTTCCCGCAGGGCGCAGATACAACCATCCTGGACGGTGTACCGCTCCGTCATCCCGTCCAGGTGGGCATACAGGCGGCGGCGGATCGTCTGCTCTTGCAGGTCCAGGTCCCGGGCAATCTGGCGGATGTAGCGGTCGCGGGTGACGGGGAGCAGGGGATGGTCGGCCAGAAGGGAGAAGAGGTTTTCTACTGCCCGGTCCCGTTCGGCCCCCTGTAGCCGCTTCGCCTGTTCTATTTGCAGGTCCAGCCAGGTCGGGGCGTTGGACAACAGGGCCCGGAAGTCCCCGGCGCTGGCCCCGTTCTGGGCAAAGGCGTTGACGTCCGCCGCGCCCTCCGGCAGAGTCACCACCCGCAGTAGCGGGCCTGCGGCGCGGGCCAGGGCCGCCAGGTCGGTTTTCCCGTCCCGGTCGGGGACGGCGTAGAGGTCCGTCCCGCGCTGGCGGTGTCGGGTCAGGAGTTCGGCCAGGCTCTCCGTCACTCCGGACCCGGCCAGGGCCAGGGCGGGGATGCCCCACCCGCCCAGGGTGATGGCGCAGGCCTGGCCTTCCACAATGACCACTTCCCGGACGCGCGGGGAGTAGAGGGCGTTGCAGTAGGGCATTCGGGGCCCTGCCCGTTCGGTGGGGGGATTGTAGTGCTCCTTGCCCTCAATGGACCGTCCGGAGAGGTAGACCACCCGTCCGCCCTGGCGGTGGGCATAGACGATAGCGCCGCCCACCTGTCCGGCCCAGCGGTTCAGGGCATCGGCGACGGCCTGGGCCTGGGGATGCCCCAGCGGGGGGAGGGGGCTACCGTCCGCGTAGCCGATGCCTTCGGCCTGGATGGTTTCATCCGTCCAGGCCCGGCTTCGGGCGTACTCCAGCGCTCTGGGGGTCTCCTGAAGGCGTCGGGCGAAGTGGCTGGCGGCCTTTCCCAGGGCTTCCTCATACTGACGGCGCTCCTGGGCCTTCTGTTGCTCTTCCGGGGAGAGGGTGCGCAGGGGGATGCCCGCTCTCTGGGCCAGGGTCTCCAGGGCCTGCCGGAAGGTCAGGCCGTCCCGTTGCATCAGCCAGGCGAAGGCATCCCCGTGCCAGCCACAGCCGAAGCAGTGGGCATGGTCGTTGTAGACGGCCAGGCTGGGGCGGTGGTCATCGTGGAAGGGGCAACGGACCAGTACGGGCTTCCCGTCCGGGTAGCGGGGCAGAGGGATGGTTTCCCCTACCAGGGCGGGGAAGTCTATCGCTTCGCGGATGTGCTCAATCACGTCCCGGTTCGTCATAGCAAATACTCCTTTTGAAGGGCCGTTTGCAAGGCGTACAGGATGACCTGATGGCGCAGTCCCCGGCGGCGCAGGCGGCAGAAGGCCGTGTAGTCTCCCTGGGCTTTTGCGGCTTCGGCGGCGGCCAGGTCGCGCGCGGCGCGGGCTGCGGCCAGGTCGGCCAGGGCTTGCAGGTGGGACTTGACAGGCGGGGCGGGGTGGTGTAAAATGAGAATGCCAGCGCCGCCCGCACAGTTGGCGCTTTCCGTCCCGCCCCCGCCGCCCCCCCGGCGGGGTGCGCTTTTTATTCCCCTGGGTTCTCCGTGATGATTTCCCATTCGTGCAGGTTCTCCCACCATCTGGGGTCGTATTGCATTCGGCGGGTGTACTTCACCTTCTTGCCGTGTCCCAGGAAGCAGAAGGGCCCGCCGATTTTCTTGGCGGCGTTGGGATTTCCGGCGGCGCGGACCTGGTCCGTGTACTTCAGGTAGTCCATCAGCGCGGGCAGGTAGATCAGCCACGTATTGCTGGACTTCTCCGCCAGAATCCGGTGGCGCTGGACCGCCGCGAGAAGAGACCCCGTGCGGCGCCCGGCTATCTGTGCCGCTTCCGATAGAGTGACCCAATCGCGTTTTGGTGTTTGCATCATTCCCCCTTTATGGTATGGCACAACATACGACAAAGGGCGGTTGCGCCTGACGGCGCAACCGCCCTTTGCTTTCAAATCAAACGCAAAGGCCAGTAGCGCGCCACAGGACGCATATCCTGGGGGTCTCCCCCGTGTCCCCAGTTATTGCGCCGGAGGGCAAATGCTACTGGCCCAGCGTGTCAGGTCAAGGAATGCAGGCTAAAGCCTGCGGGAGTTGCCGTTTGTCCACCTCCGTTTGTGACCACGTTGGGTCTTGTCGTGTCTGTCGAGCCCTGTCGTGTTGGGTTGTACGAGTATTCGTCTTGGGCCCGGAACGTTCAAGTCTCCGAGAACGTGGCCAGGCAACTCCCCCCGGCCTACTCAATTGTCTGCTCCTATCATACCACAATTGGGCCAGTTTGCAAATGCCCCCCGTTGTGGAATCCACCACCATCTCCACGTGGAACTCAAAGTGGAGCCTAGACTCCATCAGCCCCTAATCTCCATCTGGAACTCAAAGTGGAACTCCACGTGGAACTCCCCCCCTGGGCTGAATCCACGCGGGGCGTGGATTCAGCCCAGGGATGCGTCGGGCTGAATCCAGGATTCAGCATCGGGATGCTGAATCCACCTCCCGCGTGGATTCAGCATAGACGTTTCACATAATTTCTCTTTTGCGAAACGTCAGCGGCGGGTCTCCGCGCCCCTCTCCGCCCCGTTCTCCGCCTCTCCCAGCGCCGCTTCCAGGAAGCGCGCTGGGTTCTCCTGCATCCGGTTCACGATACGGGCGTAGATGC
>Ga0209227_1003041_pt1 | contig 11468 bp, 9 predicted proteins | sample YNPBryantNP2012_FD_185815 | JGI IMG/M metagenome (GOLD analysis project Ga0209227, IMG submission 185815) | Anoxygenic and chlorotrophic microbial mat microbial communities from Yellowstone National Park, USA - YNP Bryant NP 2012 (SPAdes)... ...
CCCCGCTCCTCCGCTCCTCCGCTCCTCTGCTCCTCCGCTCCCCCGCTCCTCTGCTCCTCCGCTCCCCCGCTCCTCTGCTCCTCCGCTCCCCCGCTCCCCCGCTCCTCTGCTCTTCCGCTCCGCGTCACCCCTCATCCCAGACACTCACGTCGTCAAAGAACGTGTCGCCGTATTCCAGGCTCTTCCCCACCGGCCGCAACGCCCGCAGGTAGATGGTCATGGTGTTGCCGGTGGCCCTGGCTTTGGCGACGCCCTGTAACCATTTGTCTCCTACCTGATCCGGAAAGGTGACCCAGACCACGCTGTTGGACCTGGGGTCCGTGGCCCCGGTGGGGTCCAGCCCGATATAGAGGATCGGATTCGAGGGGCTGGACTTGAACTTGCCCCAGGCTTCCACCCGGTAGGTATGGCCGGGCACGGTGGTGATGGTGCGGAACAGGTAGGCTTCACAGGCCACCTGTTCAAAGCTGATGCGTTGCGAACGCTGGCCGCTGTGGACGCTGGTGGGGTCTTTGTTCTCGCTAAAGTGGCTGTGCCAACGGTTCTCCGGCTGGTCCGGGCTGGCCGGGTTGCGGGCCTGCCAGCCTACTCCCACCCCACCGCCCATTGTCAGGTCTCCATAAGGGCACACCCAGTCCACGAAACCGGCCTCAAAGTCCCAGTCGGCGCCTTTGAGGGGGGCAGCAGTGGGGGCCGGGGTGCGCGTGGGCCGGGGCCGGGGCGTATTCGTGGGCGGGGACGTGGGGGTGGGGGGCAGGGTAGCCGTGGGGGTGTTGGTCTCGCGGGGGGGCCGGCGGGTGGGGGACGGCTCCGGCGTATCCGTGGGGCAGGGCGGAAGCGTGAGCGTGGCGGTGGCGGCCGGGGTGAACGTGGCCCGGGGTGTGCGCGTGCTGGTGGGCGGCGGAGGCTCGCGGTGCAGGGTGCAACCCGCTGGCGCGAGCGCCAACACGCCCAGCACAACCAATGCGGAGATGCCCATCGCTCGGTGGTACATGGGTTCCTCCTGGTGGCTATCCTTTCCCTTCCTCACGGATTCGCTTTTTCGACGTTCCCTACATCACCGGCCAGCGTGGCGCAATGGACACGCCGGCCCGCGCGTAGACCTCGACGGCGCACCGCCGGGCCTCTGCGATTACCGCTTCCTCGTCCAGCGTGACCAGTCGGCCCCCTTCCACCACCACTCGCCCGTCCACGACCACGGTCTCCACATCGCTGCCCATGGCCGCGTAGACCAGGGTGCTCACCGGGTTGGGACTGGGGACCAGCCCCGGCCGGTCCAGGTTCAGAACCACGAAATCGGCCTTCTTGCCCACTTCCAGCGAGCCGATCTCATCCTCCAGGCCCAAAGCCCGTGCACCGTTGATGGTTGCCATCTCCAGTACGGTCTCGGCCGGGACCACCAGGGGGTCCAGAGTACGGCCCTTGTGGATGACGGCGGCCAGTTTCATCTCCCGGATCAGGTCGTAGGAGTTGTTGCTGGGGCCGCCGTCGCAGCCCAGGGTCACGTTGACGCCAGACGCCAGCATCTCCGGGATGGGCGCAAAGCCGGAGGCCAGCTTGGTGTTGGACGAGGGGTTGTGACTGATGCTGGTCCTGGTCTCGGCCAGCCGGGCGATCTCCGGCGGCGATAGCCATACGGTATGCACCAGCACGGTCTTGGGTCCCAGCATCCCCACGTGGTCGCAGAACTCCACCAGGGTCATATCGAACTCGCGGCGCATAAAGGCCACGTCGGCCTGGACCTCGCCCAGGTGCATGGTAATGCCCATATTGCGCCGACGGGCCTCCTGCACCATCTCCCGGTACAGGCTCACACTCACGCCGCCCGGGGTGCGCGGCCCGAACCAAACCTGGATGCGACCGTTGGCCGCGCCGTTCCACCGGTCGTACATGTCTAACGCCTGGCGCATGGAGGTTTCGCGCTCCTCCACCATGCCGGGATACATGGCGTTCGAGCCATCGGCATAGGCGGCGATGTCCATGACGATCTTGCTCAAGCACCCCCGGATGCCGCTCTCCTGTACCACCTCGGCGATGCCGTCCAGCCCGTAGCGACCGGCGAGCATGGACTCCAGGAAAGTGGTGGTGCCGGACTGGAGCATCTCGGCGATGCAGAGGGCGGCAGAGGCCCGGCCGTCGGCCGGGGTATAGTTGCCCTGGAGCACCCAGACGCGTTCGGTGAGCCAGGGGATGAGGGCCATGTCATCGGCGCAGCCCCGGATCAGGGCCTGGGCCAGGTGGACGTGGGTATCCACCAGACCGGGGATGATGAGCCGGCCGGCCACGTCCACGCGCCGGGCTGTGGGGAACTGCGCCTGGACGGCGGCGGATTTGCCCACAGCGACCAGGCGGTCCCCCTGCACGGCCAACGCGCCAGAGGTGATGATGCGACGTTCCGGGTCCACCGTGACGACGGTGGCGCCATCATAGATGGTGATCTCCTGGGGATTCATGTTGCCTTCTCCAAAAATAGACCAGGGCTATCTTACCTCCCGCACGATCTCGACCGTGCCCAGGTAGCGACCGTCTGGAGCACGAACCGGCCGATAGGTGAAGCGAATGGCCCGGCCATGCACCTCCTTCACGCCATCCAGTTCGTCGCGGCGGCCGGCCCGGAAATCCTCCAGCAGTTGTCGGACCAGCGGCTGGGTCTGGGGCGGGTGGCACTCCACCACCGATGTGCCCAAGATCTCGGCCACGCGCGCGGGCGTTCGCCGGAAGATGCGCCGGGCCTGGCGGTTGTAGAGCACTGTCACATCGTTCGCATCGGCCAGGATGAGGCCGACAGGTAAATCTTCTACTAAAGCAGCCAGTATTTCATAGTCAATCATCGCTTACCGTCCTGGGCCTCGTTGAGGGTCTGGCTATTGCGCCCAACCCTGTGGGAGGGGGCAGTTATGCAGAGGGTCTATCCCCTGCGGCAGGGCAACCGGCTTATCATACCGAAAGGGATAGCCACCAAGTGCAAACGCCTCGGCCATGGCGACCGGAACGTCTACCGGCGCAAGTGATAAGGCACGTCAATGATCACCCGCTGGAAGCCTTGATGCCGACGGCGGTAGAGTAAGGCAGCCTTGAGTAGCCAGCCGGTCTGGTTATGAAACAGGTTCTGCCACCACCGGGCCACGACGAACTCAGGCAGGACGACCACGGCCTGTTGCCCATCGTTATGTTGCTGGTCCGTCTCGTCAAGGTAGTCCAGCAACGGTCCGACGATGGAACGGTATGGTGACGACACAACGACCAGGGGCACGTCCGGCCACCACTGCGCCCACTTTGCGCGGACACGCTCCGCAGTCCCCGGTTCCAGCTCCACGTATACTGCCGTCACGTCTCTGGAGATCGAGCGGGCAAAGTTGACAGCGTCCACGACCCCGCGATGGACGCCAGAGATGGGGACGATCACGCGGGGCGCCGGGAACGGCTGGCACGACGGCGGCGACCCGTTCAGTGATAGTTGTTCAGCGACCATCCGGTAGTGCGCCCGGATCCGCAGAAAAGCGATCATCAGCAGCGGGATCGCCAGGATGGTGATCCAGGCCCCCTCAAAGAACTTGCTCACGCCGATGATCAGCCCAGTGGTCCCCGTCACCAACGCGCCCACGCCATTGATGATCGCCTTGAGCCACCACCCTTGGCCCCGCTCACGTCGCCAATGGACCACCATGCCGGCCTGCGAGAGGGTGAAGGCCAGGAACACCCCCATGGCGAACAGGGGGATCAGCGCATGGCTGTCGCCGCCAAAGGCGACGATCAACACCCCGGTGGCGATCCCCAGGAGCAAAACGCCATTGGCGAAGACCAGCCGGTCCCCCAGACCGGTCAGCTGGCGGGGCAGGAACCGGTCGGCGGCCAGGATCGCAGCCAGGCGCGGAAAACCGGCGTAACTGGTGTTGGCGGCCACCGCCAGGATCAGCAATGTGCTGGCCTGGATGACCAGATAGGCTGGCCCACGGCCCAGCAGACGGCGCGCCAGAGCCGACAGGATCGTCTCTTCCGGCCCGGCGACTACGCCCAGGGCTTGCGTCAGCCCGATGCTGCCCACGAACAGCAGGCCCATCAGCAGGGCCATGACGATCAATGTTCGCCCGGCGTTCTGTGCTTCCGGGGGCTGGAAAACCGGCACCCCATTACTGATGGCTTCTATGCCGGTCAGTGCAGTGCAACCCGCCGCAAAGGTGTGCAACACCAGGAACATTGTCAGTGGTTGGCTGGCAGGTGGGGCCGTGGCGGACAGCGGCGTCGGCCCGTCTAGCAGGACGCGCACCATGCCATAAGCCAGCATCGGCAGGTACGTGAACAGGAACAGGTAGACCGGGATCGCCATCAGGGTGCCGGCTTCGCGCAGGCCGCGCAGGTTGAGCAAGGTGATAATGAGCAGCACCAAGAGCGCCAGGGTCACGCGGTGAGGCCAGAGTTCTGGAAACGCCGAGGCGATGGCGGCCACGCCGGCCGTCAGGCTCACGGCAGCCGTCAGCAGGTAGTCGATGAGCAGAGCGGACGCGGCCATCAGCCCCGGCCCCAGGCCCAGGTTCTCGCGGGCCACAACGTAGGAGCCGCCGCCGGACGGATAACCGTGGATCGTCTGAAAGTACGACAGGGCCACGATGCCCAGCAGCGCGGTGATCGCCAGGCCAATGGGCCAGGCCAGGGCCAGCCCGGCGCTGCCGGCCACCACCAGCCCCAGATAGATCTCCTGGTTGGCGTAGGCGATGGATGAAAGTGCGTCCGGCGAGAACGCAGCCAGAGCGCGGACCTTGTTCAGTCGTTTGTGCGCAAGTTGCTGGGTAGGCAGCGGCGGTCCGATCAGCAGATACCTGATCCTGTTGAACATCACATATCCTCAGGCGTCGAGAGCCTTTCGGCCTGGCGCAGTTGCGCTGGCGTGTTCACGTTGAAGAACGACCGGCCAGCCGGGTCAAAGCGTGCCACCTCATCCGGCTCCACGTAGCGCACCCGCACCTGGGGGAAAAAGGCGATGATGCGTCGCTCGCCAGCCTCGAGGAGCGCGCGCATGGGCGGCAGACAACCCCGGCCGTAGATGGCGTGGAGGGTCTGGGCCGCCAGTTCGTTCCGGGGGGTATAGAGCACGCCCCTGCCACCGGCCTCCCGCGCCCAGCGGGGCGTCAGCACGTCATAGTCGCGGGGCAGCGCAGCCATGTAGCGCAGGAGGGCCGGGTTCAGGAAGGGCATATCGCAGGCCACGACCAGGGCATAGTCGTGGTGGGCGGCAGCCAGACCGGCGTAGATGCCACCCAATGACCCGGCCCCCGGGTAAACGTCCGGCACGTGTGGCAGTCCCAGGAAGGCATAGCGCGCCGGATCGCCACCCACCAGCAAAACCTCATGGCACAGAGAAGCCAAAACGACCGCCACGCGCTCGATGAGGGTGGGGCCGGCCGGGTCCAGCCGGATCAACGCCTTGTCCCGGCCCAGCCGTCGGCTCTGGCCCCCGGCCAGGATCAGGCCGGTGAGACCTCCTTCCCTTCCTGCTCCGGCGGTGACCACGTCTGCGCCCCCCAGCCCACCCAGTCCGGCCTGCCTGCCAGGTCGCAGACGTGGGGCCGGAGGCTGGACTGGGTGGCAAGCCGTAGGTAGTGCGACCCCGTCCGTCTGCAACCGGGGTAGAGACGGCGGTCGCCAACCACCTGCCGACCTGAACATTTCTTTATCTCCTGGTTGCCTCAATGTGCGCCTCCAGGAGGTCGGCCACGCCAGCCACGTCGTCCAGAGCGAAACGAGGTACGGCAGCCAGGTCTGGGCGCTCCGGGAACTCCTGGTCTGTCACCAGGGCCAGCAACTCGGCGGCGGAACAAAGCAGTTCGTGGCTGACGGCAGCGCGGCTGATCTCCACTTTCGGCTTGGGGCCGCGCTTGTAGCCCTCGGTGAGCACGATCTCCACGTCGTGTTCGACCAGGGCAGCCAGTTCGTCAATGGCGCGTTCACGGGGGACGCGCTGGATCAGGGCGAACCTGTCTGGGCCGGAGATGATCACAGCATCGGCCCCGGCCTGGGCGTAACGCCACGAGTCCTTGCCAGGCTGATCGATCTCGAAGCCGTGGACGTCGTGTTTGATGACGGCCACGCACCGGCCCCGGCGTTTCAACTCGGCCACCACTTGCGCCAGGAAGGTGGTCTTGCCGGTGCCGGACTTGCCCACAAAGGAGATGATGGGGATCATGACGTCGCTGCCCAACCTTTCGCCCGGTCCAGCGCCCGCTGCCAGCCGGCGTAGAGCCGGTCGCGCTCGGCTGCGGCCATCTGTGGCTCGAAGCGCGTATCCGTCTGCCACAGCGCGGCCAGCTCGTCGGTGTTGCGCCAGAGGCCCACGGCCAGCCCGGCCAGCGTCGCTGCACCCAGCCCCGTGGTCTCGGTGATGACCGGCCGCACCACCGGGATGCCCAACACGTCGGCCTGGAACTGCATAAGGAAGTTGTTGCGCACGGCCCCGCCATCGGCGCGGAGTTCGGCCGGGGGCAGGCCGGCGTCCGCGCTCATAGCCCCCACCACGTCGCGCACCTGGTAGGCAATGGCCTCCAGCGCGGCCCGGGCCAGATGCGCCCGCTCCGTCCCTCGCGTCAGCCCGATCAGCAAGCCGCGAGCGTACATATCCCAGTGCGGCGCGCCCAACCCCACGAAGGCCGGCACCAGGTAGACGCCGCCGGTGTCCGGCACGCTGCGGGCCAGTTCCTCCGTCTCGGCCGCGCTGCTGATGATCCGCAAGCCATCGCGGAGCCACTGCACCACCGCCCCGGCGATGAAGACGCTGCCCTCCAGGGCATAGACTACGCGATTGTCCAACCCCCAGGCCACGGTAGTCAGCAGGCCGTGCCGGGAGGGGACCGCCTGCTCGCCGGTGTTCATCAGCAAGAACGCGCCGGTGCCGTAGGTGGTCTTGACCATGCCCGGCCGGAAGGCGGCCTGCCCAAAGAGCGCGGACTGCTGATCGCCGCAGACGCCAGTCACCGGCACGCCGGCTGCCAATACGCCATCCAGGTTCACCGTCTCGCCAAAGTCGCCGCTGCTGGGCCGGGCATCGGGCAGCAGCGACCGTGGCACATCGAGCACCTGCAAGATGTCGTCGTCCCAATCCAGCGTGTGGATGTTGAACAGCAGCGTGCGGCTGGCGTTGGAATAGTCGGTGGCGTGGACGCGGCCGCCGGTGAGCTTCCAGATGAGCCAGCTATCTATCGTGCCGAAGGCGATCTCGCCGGCCCCGGCGCGCTCGCGCAGGCCGGGGACGCTATCGAGCAACCAGCGGACCTTGGTGCCGGAGAAGTAGGCGTCAATCACCAGGCCGGTGCGCTCGCGGAACAGCGGCTCGTGCCCGGCGGCCTTTAGCTCGTCGCAGAGGGGGGCCGTGCGCCGGCACTGCCAGACGATGGCCCGGTGGACCGGCTCGCCGGTATGGCGGTCCCAGAGCACCGTCGTCTCCCGCTGATTGGTGATACCGATGGCCACTATATCGGCGCTGGTGATGCGGGCGCGGGCCAGGGCCTCGTGGGCCGCCTGGAGCGTGGTCTGCCAGATCTCATTGGCATCGTGCTCCACCCAGCCGGGTTGCGGGTAGTGCTGCGTGAACTCGTACTGCCCCACGCCCACGATACGGCCCTGACTGTCAAAGACCAGGGCGCGGCTGGACGTGGTGCCTTGATCGAGGGCCAGGACGTGAGTTTTGGACATGATAACTCCTTCTTTGACAGGATTGACAGGATTTTTATCCTGTCCCTTCCGTGTTGGACGATAGGTACGGTATTTGCGTTTGACTTCCGCCGAAGGGCCAAAGTTGATCAGTTGGACTCGCAGACCTGCTTCTTCCAATTCCAACCGCAATGCATTCACATAGACTTTTTCCAGTAGGGCGGGTTTCTTACCCGCCCCAAGGCGGCAGCTAAGCCGCCCTGCGGTAAGCTTCAATGTAGGGCCTGACCTTTCGACCTCATAGGGTGGAAGGGTAGGTTTTGTGTTGCCTATTGCCGGACAGTAGTTTTGCAGATTTTACAAACAGCATGGATAACCGAGGATTTCACCGCCGAGACGCAGAGAGCGCAGAGGATTTTAAGGAAAACTCCGCGCGCGAAACGTCTGCGCCTTTGCGGTGAGGTCCGGGCTACATTGTGAAAAGTGCTAAACTACTGGCCGGACAAAACGCCGATTTTGGCCCTCAAACGTCCGGGTTTATCCACTTTCTGGCAAGCCGTTGTTAGCTTCCCACCGACGTCTCCTGGCCTTGCCTCATAATGTCTCGTATCCCCCCAGGGCTTTTCACCACTGCCCAGCGCCAACGACCAAAGCCGCCATGAGCGTTGACGGCCTGTACCCATTCGTCCAGGTAGCGGCGTTTGACCTGATCCTGCTCGGTCTCCTGTCCTTTGGTCTCCAAAATGAGCATGTCGCCGTTCGTCAGACGCACCAGAAAGTCAGGCCGGTATTTATGGATGATGCCCTGGTAAAGGTAGGGGATTTCGAAGCCGAGGTGGTCGTTTTTCACCCATGCGGCCACGGCCGGGCTGTCGTCCAACAGGAAGGCGTCCGAGGCTTCCCAGGCGCTGTCATAGACGCAGACGTTGATGTGCGATTTCTTCGTGCGCTCGCAGGGCTTGCCAGTGTACCAGGGGCGCATCTCGCCCGTGGAGCGGATAGGATGTTCATGGTCGAAGACCGGCTCCAGCCGCTCGGTGTTTTCCTGCCGCACGGTGTCGAAGACATGCTGGACGACGCGCGACATGTTGAGGGTGATGATGAGCCGCCGGCGCAAATCGTCCTGGTAAAAGAGCGGCGGTCTGATGGAGATGCGGTTGGAGCGGATGAATTGCTCGACGATATGCACCAACTGCGCCAGCAGGATTTCGCGGCTGCCCTTCCAGGTGTGCTGCATCTGGTCGAACACGTCCCGCGCCGTCTCGAAGATGATGCGCTGGGTGCGAAATTCCTGCGCCAGCCGTTCCAGTTCGATGCGGCTGATTTTGGTCACATCCGGCTTGCCTTCGAGGATGGGCGCCAGTTCGGCCACCTGGGCGGTTTGGGCGGCGTCCAGTTCCAGCGGCGGCACGTTTGCCCAATCCACCGTCAGGATAGGCAGAAAGAGGCGCTCGATGCGCACCACGTTCGGCCAGCGAATTTCGAAGCATGCTTTGGCCGGGTCTGGCTCGACCAGCATCTTGGGGTTTGGCGGGGGCGGCGGACCGCTTTCGGTGCTTTCGTGCGGCAGGAAGGTGAACGGCACGCCAAAGATGTTGACGTATTCCGGCTCGAACAGGCCGGTTTCGGGGTTGACCTCGTAGGAAGTGCGCCGCAGGCCACGCCCGACCACCTGCTCGCAGAGCAACTGACTGGTGAAGGCGCGCAGGCCCATGATGTGGGTGACGGTCTTGGCGTCCCAGCCTTCGGAGAGCATCCCCACCGAGATGATGTTTTGCATCTTTTCGCCCGGCTGGCCAACCTTGCCGACCGTGTCCACCATGCAGCGCAGCAGTTCCGCCTGTTCGGTTTTGGTCAACTGACGTTCGAGGGCGGCTGCCTCCTCCGCTTCTGCTTCGTCTTCACCGAACTCCCTCTCCCCTTGGGAGAGGGTTGAGGTGAGGGTCTCTTCCTTTGCTTCGGCCTCGGCCAGCACTTTGGAATCAATGTGCAAGATGCGCTGCGGGTCGCAGAGTTCTTCGATGTGAATGCGGCGCGTGTCGAAGGCATGTTTGACGCGGGCAGCGGTCTCGGTGCGGTTGCAGACGGTGATCATCACCGGCGGCGTGGGGTGACCGGCAGCCTGCCAGGCTTTGAGCGTCTCGCGCCAGTCGTAGCCGAGCAGGTAGTAAGCGTTCAGCACCAGGTCGGGCAGCGGCTCGTGGGCTTCGGCGCGGCGGTTCAGGTCGTCTTTGACTTCGGGGTCGTTGTAGAGGTGATAGAGACGGGATTTGTAGGTCCTGGCGTCCGGCACGGCGTCGTCGCGCACGACCACGCGCGGGGTCTTGACCAGGCCCGATTCGATGGCGTCGTTCAGGCCGAAATCGCTGACGATCCAACCGAAGAGGGCCGCTTCGGTGCTTTTCTTCCCCGATGGGGTGAAGGGCGTGGCGGAGAAATCGTAACACCGCAGGATGCCGCGCGAACGGTGCAGGCGGTCCAGGCCGCCGATCCAGATGGTGGCTTCTTCAGCGCTGTCTTTCAGGTCACGCTGACGCAGGTACTTGCCCTCCGCCTCCCAGTTGACGCGCCAGGCGTGATGCGCCTCGTCGTTGATGACCAGCAGGTTGCGGGCATTGGCCATCTCGCCCAGCACCTCGCGGGTGTAGGCCTCGTCGCTCTTGACGCCGCGCTTGTCCACGCTCTTGCGCTTCTTTATCTGCTCCTCGGTGTCCCAGGCCAGGGCGTGCCAGTTGCGCACCAGCACGCGCCCCTGGCGCAATTTGTCGAGCAGGGCGGGCGGGACGATGTCGAAGGCTTCGTAGTAGTTGCCCTCGGCGGTGAGATTCAGCACCTCCAGGCGCTTTTTGACCGTCAGGCCGGGGGCGACGACCAGCACGTTTTTGGAGAAACGCGCATCCTGCGGGTTGGCGACCTTGTTCAGCACCTGCCAGGCGATGAGCATGGCCATGACGATGGTCTTGCCGGAGCCGGTGGCCATTTTGGCGCACTGACGGGCAAAATCGCCGCCGTCGCCGGGAATCTCGATACCGGTGCGTTCGGCAGGCGGGGCCTCGGTCAGCCAGATGAGCGTCTCGATGGCTTCCATCTGGCAGAAGAAAAAGCGCCGCCGGGCAAAGTTTTCCGGGTCCTGCCAGTGCTCCAGCAGGCGCCTGGTGATGCTGGTGACGCCCGGATAGCCGTTCTCGCGCCACGCTTTGACGCGCTTGCGTATATGATTGACCAGGGGAATCTCGATGAAGATGCCCGGGTCGTCGAAGGCCTTAGAACTTTCGGAGGCCACCACATAGCCGGCCGGGCGGCGGCCCTCGGCCAACTCGAACAGGCGCGTCTCGCGGTCGTAGCGCCAGTGATATTTCGGCTCTTCGTAGGGCGAGTTGATGATGAGGCGGTCAATGGTGGTTTTGCCGGTCATTGGGTTCCTCACACCCTGGCCTGTCGAGCGGTTTCTGCGATGGCGTCCAGCGCCTGCCGTATCTCGTCGTCAATAGCCTGGAGCGGAACAAACTCGGCCAGCAGGTGAAAATTGGTCTTGCTCATTTCGTTGGGCAGCCCAAGCGCCCCGTAAAACTGTTTGAACAGGGGCGTCAGGAATTCATCGCTGGCCTTGACATCGGCGCTCCAGGCGTCTTTGCCCAGGGTTTGCAGGGCTTGTTCAATCTCCCGGATAGCTCCTTCCATTGCGTCACGCCACAGAGGGGCAAATAACTCGCCGACCTGTCTTCGCCCCTTTTCCTCCGCATACGCCAGCAGGGTTTCTCGCTGACACAGGTAATTTTCCACCTCGCGGCGCTGCCACATGATCTGCCTCAGGTTGGGATCGCCCG
>Ga0209227_1003042_pt1 | contig 11465 bp, 8 predicted proteins | sample YNPBryantNP2012_FD_185815 | JGI IMG/M metagenome (GOLD analysis project Ga0209227, IMG submission 185815) | Anoxygenic and chlorotrophic microbial mat microbial communities from Yellowstone National Park, USA - YNP Bryant NP 2012 (SPAdes)... ...
AGTGCCCACTTGCCAAAGGGATAGAATGTGGTAAAATATCCACCGCTCTGGCCCGCTAGCTCAACAGGTAGAGCAGGGGACTCTTAATCCCTTGGCTGCAGGTTCGAGTCCTGCGCGGGTCACCTGTTCGGTCCTCCGGACGGAGGAGGAGGGAACCCCGATGCCCCGCGTGGTCACTCTGGTGACCTGGGCCTTCGCCCCGGAATGGCTGACCGTAGAGGAAGCGGCGGAACTTTCCGGCCATGACCCGGAGGTGATCCGTGAACTCATAGAGGATGGCACCCTGGAGACCCGGGAAGAGGGCGGGGTGTACCTGATTGAGAAGGCCAGCCTGCGGGAGTTCCAGGAGGCCCTGCTCATGTTGCGGCAGTTGATGGAGTGAGTCCTTCCAGCCCACGGGCGCCCCACCCTACCGGTGGGGCGCTTTTGTTACAGGATAGGATGTGTTTAGGTAGAGCCCTATGTCCGACTCATTTGACCCAACCGAGTGGATTACCACTAAAGAAGCGGCCGAATTGACGGGGTATTCCTCTATCCACTTCAGGCAACTGGCCCAGCGAGGGAAAATAGAAGGATTGAAAAAGGGCCGCGACTGGCTTTTGCGGAAGAAAGCGGTCATCACTTACGTTGAGGAAATGAAGCGCCTGGGTAAGGCCAAACACGATCCCTGGCGGACTGGATCTCGCCGCAAATCTTCTCATAAGGAGGGCTTATGGGATACGTAGAAAGTAGCCTGATGCCCAACGAACGAATCCTCTTCAGAGCGCATGTTCATCCAATCGTGTTCCTCCCTCCCGCCCTCTCTATTCTCATCGGCATCCTCCTGGCCCTCCCTGGACTTGGCTCCGCTCAGCAGGTTCAGCCCCAGACTCAACCCGATAATGCCGTCTCTCTCCTCCTTCTCACCACCTGCTGCGCCTCTGCTTTTTTCGTCGCCAACGGGGTATGGACAGGAATCCAGGCCCTGATTCTCATCCTCACCACCGAATTCGCCGTGACGAATCGGCGGATCGTTGCCAAAAGGGGCTTTATCCGCCGCCACACGCTGGAAATGCTTCTGGGCAAGGTGGAGAGCATCTCCGTACATCAAAACATCCTGGGCCGGTTATTGAACTTTGGCACGGTCACCGTGATCGGAACGGGTGGGACGCGGGAGAGTTTCCGGGCCATCGCGAATCCCATGAGTGTACGCAGAAACATCCATCAGATCATTGAACGGCATACGGCCCCGACGTCCCCTCCGGGACGCGCTTCGCTCTGAAATCGTTCCACCTGCTATGGATGTCTCAACCCCTATCCGTCCCGGTGTGCTGCTGGAGGGAGCGGTCTTCCCCGAGCCCCTGCGGGTCGTGCGGGTGGAGCAGACCGGCACGCATCTGCGAGTCGGCGGGCAGGGATGCCGGACCGGCCACTATCACGAGCGCCTGCTGACCCCCGAACAGGTGCAGGCCCTGCGGGTGATTCCCGCCGAAGCCCCCTTTGACGGCGACCCCCACCGCTTCCGCCTCGGCCTGGAGGCCGCCCGCCTGGGCCTGGCCTACGAGTACGACCCGTACTTTTCCCTCTCCATCGCCCGCGTGGACCCGCTCCCCCACCAGTTGGAGGCCGTCTACGATGCCATTCTCCCGCTCCCCCGCATCCGCTTCCTCCTGGCCGACGACGCCGGCGCCGGGAAGACCATCATGGCCGGATTGCTCCTCAAGGAGTTGAAACTCCGGGGACTGGTCCAGCGCACCCTCATCGTTGTCCCGGCCAACCTGGCCTTCCAGTGGCAGCGGGAGATGCGAGACCGCTTCCGGGAACGGTTTGACATCCTGCGGGGCCAGGACCTGAAAACCGCCTACGGCGTCAACCCCTGGCAGGACCGTCCCCAGGTCATCACCTCTATGGACTGGGCGAAGCGGGAGGACGTCCTGGAGAGTTTGAGTCGCACCACCTGGGACCTGGTCATCGTGGACGAGGCCCATCGGATGAGCGCCAGCGACCCGGAGCACAAGACGGAACGCTACCGGTTGGGGGAACTCCTCTCCCGGCAGACCCACCATCTCCTGCTCCTGACCGGCACGCCCCATAAAGGGGACCCGGATAACTTCTGCCTATTCCTGCAACTCCTGGACCGGGATGTGTACGGCGACGTGCGCAGCCTGGAGGAGGCGATCCAGCGCCATCACGCCCCCTTCTACCTCCGCCGCACCAAAGAAGCGCTGGTCACCTTCCCCGACCCGGAGACGGGCCAGGTGCGCCGTCTCTTCACCCACCGGGAGGTGCGGACGGTGCGGTTTGATCTGGACGGCCCGGAGTTTGCGTTCTACGACGCACTGACGCGCTACATCCAGGACCAGTCCATTCGGGCCTCTCTGGACCCCTCCGCCCGGGGGCGGGCCCTGGGGTTCACAATGGCCATGTACCAGCGCCGGTTCGCCTCCAGCCTCCACGCCCTCCGGCTCAGCCTGGAGCGCCGCCTGAAACGGCTGGAGGAGCGCCTGCGCGAACCTCCCCCCGCCACCCCTCCCGACCTCTCCCGCCTGGAGGAGATAGACGAACTCCCGGAGGATGAGGTCCATCGCCTGGAAGAGGAAGTGGAACAGGCTTCTCTTCCCTCCGAACGGGAAGTAATCCGGCAGGAAATAGAATCTCTGCGGGGGCTCATCGGGCAGGCCCGCGCGCTGGAGGAGCGCGGAGTCTCCTCCAAACTGAACCGGCTGCGGGAGGTCCTGACCGACCAGAACATCTTCGGCGACCCGCGGACCAAACTGCTGATTTTCACCGAGTTCCGGGAGACGCTGGACTACCTGGTGGCCGAGTTGCGCCGCTGGGGGCTGAAAGTGACCCAGATCCACGGCGGGATGAAGATCGGCGACCGGGATACACCGGGCACACGCCTCTATGCCGAGCGGGAGTTCCGGGAGGAGGCCCAGGTGCTGGTGGCAACGGAGGCCGCCGGGGAGGGGATCAACCTGCAATTCTGCTGGCTGATGATCAACTACGACATCCCCTGGAACCCGATGCGGCTGGAGCAGCGCATCGGCCGCATCCACCGCTACGGACAGGAGCACGATTGTCTGGTCTTCAACTTCGTCGCCGCCAATACCCGCGAGGGGCAGGTGCTGGAGCGGTTGCTGGACCGGCTGGCGGAAATCCGCCGCGAACTGGGCAGCGACCAGGTGTTTGACGTGGTGGGGGAAGTCGTCCCGGCCAACTATCTGGAACGGCTCTTCCGCGATCTCTACGCCGGGAAAATCACCCAGCAGGCGGCCCTGGACCGGCTGGTGCAGGACATTGACCGGGAGCGGTTCGCCCGCATCTGCCGCTCCACGCTGGAAGGGCTGGCGAAGCGGGAACTGAACCTGGTCGCCATCCTGGGCCGGACGGCGGAGGCCCGGGAACGCCGCCTGGTACCGGAAGTGGTGGAGGCGTTCTTCCTGCAGGCCGCGCCAGTGGCTGGCCTGCCCACCCCCCGGGGGCGGAACGGGGTGTACACCGTCGGTCGGATTCCCCGTCACCTCCAGACCGTGGGCCAGCGTCTGGAGCCCCGTTTCGGCCCCCTGGCCCAGGAGTACCGCCGCATCACCTTTGACCGCCGTCGCCTCAGCGATGATCCCACCCTGGAGTGGGTCACCCCGGGGCATCCCCTCTTTGAAGCCGTGCGGGAGTATACCTGGGAGGAGGCACAGGAACACCTGCGTCGGGGGGCCGTCTTCTACGACCTGACCCGCACCGCTCCGGCGCGCCTGGAGGTGTACACCGCGTCGGTGGCCGACGGACGCGGGAACACCCTCCACCGCCAATTCTTCGTGGTGGAGGTGGAGGCATCGGGGGAGATGCGCCTGCGCCAGCCCACCGTCTTCCTGGACCTGATCCCTGCCGGAACGGAGGCCCGGGCGGATTCCCCCGTTCCGCTGGAGCGGGAGCGGCTGGAGTCGTTCCTCCTGGAGCAGGGCCTGGTTCCCTTTCTGGAAACGGTCCGCCGGGAGCGCCAGCGGGAGTTGGATACCATCGCCCGGCACGTGGAATTGAGCCTGCTGACCCTGATAGACCGGCAACAGCGGCAGGTGGGAGAACTACTCCAGCGGCAGGAACGGGGGGAGGACGTCTCTCTGGCCCTGCGGGAGGCGGAGCGGCGGCTGGACGAGTTGAACGACCGGCTGGAGCGACGGCGGGAGGAACTGGCCCGGGAGCGAGAATTGACCATCGCCGACCTGACCCTCATCGGCTCGGCGCTGGTCCTGCCCGACCCGGAGCGGGAGCATCTGGCGCCAATGGTGCGGGACGAGGAGGTGGAGCGCATCGCGATGGAGAAGGCAATGGCCTACGAGCGGGCGCGGGGGTGGGAGCCGGAGGACGTTTCCGCCCAGGACCGGGGATTTGACCTCATCTCTCGCCATCCCGCCAGCGGCCAGGTGCGGTTTATAGAGGTGAAGGGCCGTGCCGGTGTGGGGTCGGTGGTGTTGACCCGCAACGAATACCAGACGGCGGAGCGGCTGCGGGGCGACTACTGGCTCTACGTGGTCTTTGACTGCGCCACCCTGCCCCGTCTGGTCCCCATCCAGGACCCGACGCGGCTGGGGTGGGAGCCGATTGTGCGGGTGGAATTCTACCAGGCCAGCCCCCAGACATTGCTGGCCGCCGGACGGCATGAATCATAAAGAAAATATTTTTCATTGCGGCGGCAAGCCGCCGCAATGAAAAATAATCTTCTTTAACTGAACTCCGGTCTGGAAGAAAACGATGAGGGAGACTCCACCCATTCGCCGTCTTATTGAAACCGACGAGATGCCCACCGGCGTAATCTCGGAGCATTCCCGCCGCGACCAGAACGTCCGCAAGGGGCACCTGCACACCCTGCACGTCTGGTGGGCCACCCGGCCGCTGGCCGCATGCCGGGCGGTGCTCATGGCCACCCTCCTCCCCGACCCGGCCGACCCCGCCTGTCCCGAACCCTTCCGGCAGGCGGCGCGGGAGGCGCTGCGGGCGTTCACCGGCCGGGACCTCTCTGACCCGCTGGCCCTGCGTCGGATGCTCCTGGACTTCATCGGCCACTTCGCCGACTGGGAGAACGCCCACAACCGGTCGTTCGTGGAGGTGGCCCGGAAACTGGTGGCCGCCGCCCACCCCGACGGCCCGCCCCTGGTGGTGGACCCCTTCGCCGGTATCGGCTCCATCCCCTTTGAGGCCCTGCGCATCGGCGCCGACGCCTTCGCCGGTGACCTGAACCCCGTGGCGGTGCTCCTGAACCGGGTGGCCCTGGAGTATCTTCCCACCTACGGCCCGCGGCTGGCGGAGGCGGTCCGCCGGTGGGGGCAGTGGGTGCGGGAGCGGGCGGCGGAGGAACTGGCCCCCTTCTATCCCCCGGAACCGGACGGTTCCATCCCCCTGGCCTACCTCTGGGCGCGGACGGTCCGCTGCGAGGGCCCGGGCTGCGGCGCAGAGGTGCCCCTGGTGGGGCTCCTCTGGCTTTCCCGCAAGGAGAAACGCCGGGTGGCGTTGCGCTATCGGGGCGTGCGGGAGGTGGGAGGCGGTCGGGTGGAGTTTGAGATTTTTGAGCCGAAGTCGGAGGCAGAGATGCCGCCGCCCATCGTGAAGCGCTTCGCCGCCACCTGCCCGGTCTGCGGGTACACCACGCCGTATGCGCGGGTGCGGGAGCAGATTCGCGCCCGGCGGGGCGGGACGCGGGACGCCCGGATGATCGCCGTCATCACCCTGCGGCCCGACGGCAGCCGGGGCTTCCGCCTGGCCATGGAGGAGGATGAGGCCGTCGCCCGGCGGGCCGCCGACGAACTGGCCCGCCGGGAGCGGGAGTACCGGGGCCCCCTGCCGCTGGTGCCGGATGAGATGCTCCCGCCGGAGGGCACGCTGGGCTTCCGCGTGAACCTCTGGGGTATGGAGACCTGGGGCGACCTCTTCACCCCGCGCCAGGCGCTGGCCCTGGCCACCTTTGTGCGCCGGGTGCGGGAGGCCCACGGGCAGGTGCTGGCGGAAACCGGCGATGCCTCCTTCGCCCGCGCCGTCGCCACCTGTCTGGCGCTGGCGGTGAGCAATCTGATTCATTATTCAAGTTCCATCTCGTTCTACGCCCTGGACCATATGATTTCTGCCTTTGTTCAGGGTAGCGGCCTCCCGATGCGCCCGGACTTTGCCGAGGCCAACCCGCTGATGTCCAGACTGGTGGGCGGGCTGGAGTTGCCTTGGAGCAGGTGGCCCAGGTGCTGGAACAGGAAGGAGCGCAGGGCTTCCGTCCCGGCACCGTCCGGCAAGGTTCCGCTACCGCCATTCCCCTTCCCGATCAGTCGGTGCCCTATGTAGTCACCGACCCGCCCTACTATGCTGCCGTACCTTACTCCGATCTCTCCGATTTCTGCTATGTGTGGCTCAAGCGTATGGTGGGCGAGTTTCACCCCGACCTCTTCCGCTGGGCACTCACGCCGAAAGATGAAGAAATCATCGCCTACTATGTCCAACCGCCAGACCGAGAGCCAAAAGACGAGGCATTCTTTGAGAGGAAAATGAAAGAGGCCCTAGCCGAGTGCGAGCGGGTGCTCCAGCCTGATGGGGTGGCGGTGGTGCTCTTCGCCCACAAGGGGACAGCCGGCTGGGAGGCGCTCCTGAACGCCCTGGTGCGGGCCGGCTGGACGGTCACCGCCTCCTGGCCCATTGAGACGGAGCGGGGCGCCCGGATGCGGGCCAGGAACTCCGCCGTGCTGGCCTCGTCGGTCTTCCTGGTCTGCCGGCCCCGGCCGGAGAACGCCGGTGTGGGGGAGTGGCGGGCGGTGCAGGCGGAACTGAACCGGCGCGTCGCGGCGTGGCTCCCCCGTCTGGAGGCCGAGGGCATCCACGGGGCGGACGCCATCTTCTCCTGCCTGGGGCCGGCGCTGGAGGTCTACAGCCGCTATGAGCGGGTGGAGACGGCCGGCGGGCAGGTCGTCCCCCTGGGGGATGTGCGCAATGGAAAGGGGCAGGCCGTTCAGCGGGGGTATCTCTCCTACGTGTGGGAGGCGGTGGCGCGGGAGGCCCTGCGCATGCTCTTTCGGGAGGCCGACCCCGCCGGGTTTGAGGAGGACGCCCGGCTCACCGCCATGTGGCTCTGGACGCTGCGGGTGCGGGCCAACGGCGGGGCCGTTCAGGAAGAACCCCTCTGGGAGGAGGAAGAGGAGGAGGGAAGCCGCCCGAGGACAGCCGGGTGGGCCCTCCCCTACGACGACGCCCGCCTGATGATTCAGGCCCTGGGGGCGGATGAGGCCCGCCTGAAACGGCCCGGGGGCATCCTGGAGGTGCAGGGCAACACGGCGCGCCTGCTTTCGGTGGCGGAGCGGCGGCGCTTTCTCCTGGGGGAGGCGCGGGAGGAGCGGGCGACCGCCGGGCGCCCCCCGTCCCGGGGCCAACTCCCCCTCTTCGGGGAGATGCCGGTCCGGGAGGAGGAGCCTCCGGCCCTCCGGCCCGGCCGGACGACGCTGGACCGGTTACATCAGGCGATGATTCTCTTTGCGGCGGGGCGGAGCGAGATGCTGCGCCGGTTCCTGGTGGAGGAGGGGGCGGGCCGTGAACCTGCCTTCTGGTCCCTGGCGGATGCCCTTTCCCGGCTCTATCCGTCCCACTCCCCGGAGAAGCGCTGGGTGGACGGGCTGATCGCCAGGCGGAGGAGTTTGGGAGTGTAAAAGTGCGGGGTGCGAAGTGCGAAGTTCAGGGTGCGGGGTGCGAAGTGCGAAGTTCAGGGTGCGGGGTTCAGGGTGCGGGGTGCGGGGTGCGGAGTTCGGGGGGTGGGGTTCGGGGGGCGGGATTCGGGGTGCGGGGTTCGGAGTGCGGGGTTCGGGGGCGGAGTTCAGCGCGAGGTGGGGAGGTGCAGATGAGCGGGATTCGGCGGTTTGAGGAGATTCGGGCCTGGCAACGGGCCAGGGAATTGACCCGGGCCATCTATCACCTCACGGAAAATGGTCCGTTGGCCCGGGATTTCGCCCTGAGGGACCAACTCCGCCGGGCCGCGCTGTCGGCGATGACCAACATCGCTGAGGGGTTTGGCCGCCGAACGAAGGCCGACTTTGCCCACTTTCTGGACCAGGCCCGGGGGTCGGTCGTGGAGGTCCAATCTCTGCTCTATGTGGCCCTGGATGTATCCTACATCAGCCAGCAGCAATTTGACCAGCATTATGCGCTGGCAGCAGAGGTCATCTCCCTGATCGCCGCCTTCACCTCTTACCTTCGCGGCCGCCGCCCCTCCTCCCATACCACTGCCCAAGAGACCCGATGAACACCCACCCCCGCCCCTCGCACTTCGCACTTCGCACTTCGCACTTTGCACTTTGCACCTCGCACTTCCCACTTCGCACTTTGCACTTCGCCCTTCGCACTTCGCACTTTGCACTTCGCACTTAACTTCTCAGGAGGACCAATGGCTGTACTCAAACCCTGGCATCACGTAGCGGTACCCCGGGAGGACCTGCGGACGGGGGTTCCCCTGGATGCCGCGGAGTTTGCCATTCACCTGGACCAGGTGATAGACGGACGGGCGCCCCGGGATTATGTGGAGCCGGAACGTTTCTTCGCCCGCACCTACCTGACCGACGCCTTCCGCAAGATGGCCTCGGAGACGCTGCGCCGTCTGAACGGCGACCTCATCGGCACCTCCCCCGGCATCAACCTGACCACCCAGTTCGGCGGCGGCAAGACCCACTTCCTGACCCTCCTCTACCACCTCATCCGGACCGGGAGCGAAGCGACCGCCTGGCCGGGCGTCCGGGAACTTCTGGGCGAGGCGGGGCTGGCCCAGGCCCCCCGCGCCCGGGTGGCCGTTTTCATCGGCAACCGCTTTGACTTCGTGGTCGGCAGCGGGGCAGAGGGAGAGCCCCGCCGCCGGACGCCCTGGGGGGACCTGGCCTGGCAACTGGGCGGTCCGGACCTCTTCGCCCTGGTCCGGGAGCACGACGAGAAGGGCATCGTCCCCGGCGGGGAAATCCTTCAGCGGGTCTTCACGGGCGAACCGACCCTCATCCTGATGGACGAAGTGCTCAGTTTCATCCGCCGGGCACGGGAAGCGGGAGACCCCTATGCCCGCCTGGGTTCCCAGTTCTACAGTTTCCTGGATGTCCTGACACGGGAGGTGGCCGGCGCCGCGAGCGTCGTCCTGGTCGTCTCTCTCCCCCTTTCCGAGTACGAGATGACCCAGGAGGACGAGGCCGAGTTCCAGCGGCTGGACAAACTGCTGGGGCGGTTGAGTAAGGCAGTGCTCCTCTCAGAGCGGATGGAGATTGCCGAAATCGTCCGCCGACGGCTGTTTGAAGACGTGGGCGACCGACAGGAGGTCCGGCGCGTCGCCCGGGCCTATGCCACCTGGGCCCAGGCCCATCGGCCGCAACTTCCGGACTGGTTCCCGGTGGAGGGGGCCGAGCGGCTCTTTGAATCCTCCTACCCCTTCCACCCCACCGTCCTCTCCGTCTTTGAGCGCAAGTGGCAGTCGCTCCCCCGCTTCCAGCGGACGCGGGGCATCCTGCGGCTGCTGGCGCTGTGGGTTTCCCGGGCCTATCAGCAGGCGTTTCGGGAGGGCGGACGGGCGCCGCTCATCACCCTGGGTTCGGCCCCGCTGGATGACCCTCTTTTCCGGGCCGCCGTCTTTGAGCAACTGGGGGAGGAGCGCCTGGAAGCGGCCGTCCTCTCGGACATCGCCGGGGAGGAAGCCCATGCGGTGCGGCTGGATGCGGAAGCGCCGGAGACCATCCGGCGAGTCCAACTGCACCAGCAGGTGGCCGCGACCGTCTTCTTTGAGTCCTCCGGCGGGCAGGTGCGCAACGAGGCGACGCTCCCGGAGGTCCGCCTGGCCGTGGGCGGTCCGGAGACGGACATCGGGAGCGTGGAGGCGGCGCTGGAGGACCTGGTCCGCCGCTGCTACTACCTGGACGCCAAGGGGACGGCCTACTGGGTGAGCCACCGCCCGACCCTGAACAAGATTCTGGCCGACCGGCGGGCGGCCCTCGCCGGCCCTCAGGCGGAGGAGACGGTCCGGGAGCGGGTGCGCGCGGCCGTCCGCGAGGCCTTCCGGCCCGGCCCGTCGCTGGACCGCCGCTACTTCCCGGAGACCTCCGCCGACCTCCCCGACACGCCCGCGCTGACGCTGGTGATCCTGGCTCCGGAGGACGGTTGGGAGATGGAGCAGCGGGAGGCGACCCGGCAGCGGGTGGAGGCGATGATCCGGACTTACGGAGAGCGCGGGCGGACCTTCAAGAGCGGGCTCATCTTCGCCGTCCCGGAGGGGGGTGCGACTCTGGCGGACGAAGTGCGCACCTTGCTGGCGCTGGAGACCCTGGAGGACCCGGCGGAGCAGGAGCGGCTCCGGCTGGAACCGGCCCAGGTGCGGGAGATTCGGGAGAAACGGCAACGGAGCGAGCGGGACCTGAAGGAGCGGGTCTGGCGGGTGTACCGGCATATTCTGCTGTTGGGGGAGGAGGGATTGCAGGAGGTGGACCTGGGACTGCTGCACTCCAGCGCCGCCGAGTCACTGGTGGGACTGATTCTGGCCCGCCTGCGGCAGGAGGGGCTGTTGGAGGAGCGGGTCAGTCCGGATTTCCTGGTGCGGAACTGGCCGCCCGCCTGTGCAGAGGAGTGGAGCACCAAATCGGTGCGGGACATATTCTTCGCCTCGCCGGTCTTCCCCCGGCTGCTGAATCCCGAAACGCTGCGCGCCACCATTGCGGAGGGGGTGAGGGCGGGGAAATTCGGTTACGTCGGGAAGGCGTACGGGGAATACCGGGGTACGCCCCGGATCGGCGACCCGGCCTTCGGGCCGGAGGAAGTGGAGTTTTCGGAGCAGGTGGTGCTCCTGCCCCGGGAACGGGCGCTGGCGTTGCAGGAAGCACCGTCCCCGGCGGAGCGGCTGGAGAGGGTCCCCGCAGAAACGGTCTCAGAAAGGGCACCCGTCGGGGAGGGAATGTACGCCGTGGGGGCGGTCACAGGCATGCTCCCGACAGAGCCTGCGGCGGGCCCGGTAACCGTTCCCGTCGGCCCTCCTGCAACTGCATATCGCCGCCTGGCCTGGGAGGGAGACCTGCCACCCCAGAAGTGGACGAACTTCTACATGAAAGTGCTGACCCGTTTTGCCACCGATCCCAGCCTGCGGATTCGCGTCCGCTTTGAGGTCGCCCCCGGAGCGGGGATTGCGCCGAACCAGGTGGAGGAGATCAAACTCGCCCTGCGGGACCTGGGGCTCACGGAGAAGTTGGAAGAGGAAAAGGGCTCATAGAGAAGCAGGCGGAGCAACCCCTGGGAAGGAACAGACAGGTGAGGTGCCCTTATAACAGTAACATAGCGGCATTCAAAGGAGTAGCCAGATTGCTGCAACAACGCAGGCGGCCATTAGAACCAAGATGGCTACATAGATAAGCGTGGTCTTCCCTTTACGTATACCTTCCGCCAATGTACCTTCCCATTCGTGGGGATATGGAGAACGAACGCCATAATATCCGTCTTCAAAAAGTCGGAGT
>Ga0209227_1003044_pt1 | contig 11459 bp, 8 predicted proteins | sample YNPBryantNP2012_FD_185815 | JGI IMG/M metagenome (GOLD analysis project Ga0209227, IMG submission 185815) | Anoxygenic and chlorotrophic microbial mat microbial communities from Yellowstone National Park, USA - YNP Bryant NP 2012 (SPAdes)... ...
GCACCGCCATCGAACGCCACTTTGCCTGGATGAAACGTTACTTCGGGTTGAAGGATTTCCAAGGCTGCACTTTGCTGCGAACCACGCAATTCGTCTTGCTTACTTACATCGCCGCTGTGGCTATCGCGCTCGCCGCTCACCGCTACCAGCGCCCAGACTTGTACCGTCGCCGTTCGATGGTCTTGGCTCACCTATGACACTATCAATTACCGAACGCTCTCTACTATGAAAAATTGCTCGAGCACAAAAAATTTCCCCTTCGAGTTATTCACTTGTCTGTCTATCTTCGCCCTGGCATTGACCCTGGCCGGGTGCGAGTCACATTTCGATTCGACCCCTGCATCATCCCCCCCAATCACCGTCTCAGACGAGCATTCCCCTGAACCTGAAGCGAACGCGACAGCGACCTCTCCAAAACCGCTTACCCTGACTTCGCCTTCCCCTACCGCTGCTGTTCTCACGCTACCGGCTTCCGAACCGATCAATCCAACGAATTTAAATCAAATTCAGTTGCTGGCAAGCCTCCCTGAAAATCCAGAAAGGGTATATCGAATATCTGCAGACCACAAGTTGTTGTTTGTGGCAGACACACTTGGCGTTGACGTCTTTGATATAGAGACAAAAACCCTGATCAAGCACTTTCCTTTTGGCATCACGTACAATACCGTTCCCTATGGGACAGAACCATCTGGCATAAACGAAAGTCATTTTGCCATTTCTAAAGACGGAGACATTTTTGCAGTCATTGATTTTAAAGGGGTAAAAGTAATCTCGATAGAGGGGAATATCCTCTTTTCTTTGAACATTGAAATGCCTTTTCTCCCGGAGAGTTCGCCGCGAACAGTGACAGACTGTTATAGTCTGGATCTGTCACCAGATGGAAAATATCTGGCGCTTTCTCGATCTACAGGCGACATTGAAATCATTGATTTATCTACAGGGCAAATTCTCGATACGCCGAACTTGCGCGGTAATTCCCCGCGGTTTTCCCCAAGCGGGGAACTGCTGGTGACAATGGACAAAACCCGCCTTTTATTCTGGGAAACAACAAACTGGACGCAAATTCAAGACATTGCCTACAGGGGCTACTGGCCTCTGTTTACCTTTGCCAATGACGAGACGATCCTCCTGCATAACTGGAGTAATTACGTGGAAGTGTGGGATATTCTTCACCACAAAAGAATCAACATGATCAATCTCAACGAGGATCGAGAAAAATTTATCCTGCTCGCCAAACCTCTTGTATCTCCTGACGGAAACCTGTTTGCTGTCTTCTCGAGAGATGCAGAAATACCTTGCTTCGAGTTAAGCCCGGTCACAGTCTCAGTGTTCAACGTGAATGGGGAAAAACTGGCTGAACAGTCCACTCCTTTCGAAGCCAAAAATTGCCAGCCCTATTTTCTTGGCCTGAATTACATATCCTTACCCTTCATTCTGCTCAATAGCGGAGAAATAATTACTGTCTCCCCCCTGCCCACCGACCATGAATGGGCAGATACCTTCCAGCAGGTGGACATCTCTTTCCCTCAAGCCGTAGTTCCGCCCAAGGTGGATTCTTATGTAAAACAAAACTGGGTTGGCTTTGAATCCGAATTCGAACCAGCGCCAAATGGACAATATGTTGCTTTCACCGTAAAAAAAGGTTCAGATACCGCAATGGGGATCTATGACAGCAACTCAGATTCACTCTTGTACTGGGGAAACGCGGCCTTCAGCGCGGGAAGTTTTTCTCCAGACAGTACCATCTTCATCATGACCCGCGCAAATGTACTCACAAGGATTGATTTATCGAGCCAAGATGTAGAGTCAACTCCCCTTTATGAGAATCCCCGCCTGGTGCCCAATGCTCCCCTGGCGATCTCTCCTGACAACCGTATCCTGACTGCTGTGATTGCCAGAGACGCTGTGAGCGAAACCGTGATTTTTCTTGACGCCGAGAATGGCTCCCTGCTTTCTGAATGGTTTGTGGGAAATGACGAAGTAAAAAAGATAAAGTTTTCAGAAGATGGAAAATATGTAATTGTCGCCACGTACGGTGGGTGGATCAATCTCTTGGGCATTTCCCCCTGATCAAAGACGAAAACGGACCAAAGGCCCTGTTGCCAAGAGCAGACAGAGCATCAGAGCCGGGAAGCAGACTTTCGCCGCTCCAACCTTCGCCGATACTGCTCGTGAATCTCGGCGATGTGGTTCACTTTCTCCTCAATGGCAACGTTCAGCCAGTAGGCGCCCTTTTCGGCTGTGGCTAAACTGCCAGCCCCATAGGCGCCGGTGCGGGTGTCGTCCTCCCAGGGTGGATTGGCAATGAGGGCGCCGCCCTCGATCCAGTCCATGTAGTAGGACGGGGTGGTAATAAAGTCCATCTCGTCCACAGCGCGGTCGAGGTGGATCAACTCCGGGCGCAGGTGGAGCATCAGGGATGTCTCCAGTTCGCAGGCGTGGCCCATCCCGCCCAGTGGAGACTGGCGCCTGGTCTCCAGCGCGGCCACTCCCTTCGGTCCGGAGAGGTACAGGAACGAGGTGGCGCAGAAGATGTGGGGGTATTTTTCGCCAGCGTATTTGACCACGTTGACCAGGAACGACGAGTTGCCGCCGTGCCCGCTCATCAGGTAAAAACGGGTGAAGCCGTGCCCGACCAGAGTATCGATCACGGCCAGCCAGAAGTCCTCAAACGTCCGCCCGCCGACGTTGAAGGTGCCGGGGAAAGAACGCCGGTGGGTACTGACCCCATAAGGGAAAACCGGCAAGCAGAGCGCCTGCTGCGGAACAGCCTTCGCTGTTCCCTGAGCGATGGCTTCGATGATGACGGTGTCGGTGGAAAGGGGGGAATGGTATCCGTGCTGTTCGGTGTGGCCAATGGGGAGAATGACCACTTTTTCCACATCTGCTGCAGGAAACGGCGGCACAGGAGAATTGCCTCCAGCCAGGGAGAGGACAGGGAGGTCGGCGGGCAGGCTCAGGGTCGGCGGAGCGAGGACGAAGATACGGTGGAAGCCATCCTCGAGCAGGTTGGCAACCAGGTTGCGGGTCAGCGCGGCGAAGAGTTCGGGGCGCACCTCCAGCCCGCTTCCTTTCCAGCCAAAAGGAAGAGGGGGCAAAAGTCCGATTTCCTCCGCATCAAGCAGGGAAGGAAGGCGACTCAGGTCATATCCATTGCCCAGGAGAAGGACAAGCGGCATTTCTCGCGGCAGTGCGGCGACTTCAGGCCAGGTCAACTCTTCAAAGCGGATGATTGTCATAATTTGTTCCACAAGAATGAATAGGTTTAAGGAGTTTAGTATTCATAGTAGGGGCTGTGGAGATGTGGATAACCGGCCTGTCCCCCCATTTGTGGTAGTACTGGACGAAAAGTTGCCTGGATGTAGCCCATCCGGAGGGGGAAAAGCAGGAGCGGCGTGTGGAAAATTTTTGGGAAGTTATGATAAGTTTTCCACCGGATTTCCCCAGAATTTTCCACAAATCCAGATGTTGGATGTTGTTCAAATGCCAGGCCAGATATGGGGGGAGCAGGATGGAACAATTGTCCTGCTTTTCCACAGACCGCGCGAGTTATCCACAGAAAAGAGGCAGTTATCCACAGTTTTGGGGATTTTTAGGAGGCCTGGATGCGCCAGATGTAGGCGTCAGGCGCTGGTCTGTTCGAGTTTTTCTTCGACAATGTCCAGGAATTTGTCCAGGCGGGAGAGGTTTTCTTCAAAGCCAGGGCCAATCAGTCCCAGGCCTTTGATGGCCGATTCCCAGGTGTTTTGTCGCGCCGGCGGAAGGGCAAGAGCGGCGAGGGTCCAGGTGAAGATCAGTGGCCAGAGGATTGCCTGGGGAGATTCGCTTTCGAGCAGGGCCTCGAAGGCTTTTTTGTAGTAAGCCAGGCGGGGGAGACTGATGCGGGCATCCATGCTGGGTTTGGAGGCGGCTTCGAGGAAGTCTTTTTCCCAGGCGGCGACGCAGGCTTTGAGCGCTTCTGGCTCCGCGTTGTCTGCGCCGAGCAAGCGGGGCAGGGCCTCGGCCAGGTCGGGGACACCGGCGGCCTGGGCGCGTTCCGGGAACTGGAGCAGGAGACGCCGTTCGGCGAGCGGCCCACCGGTCAGGATGGCGATGGCGTTGGCGGCGTGATTGACGCTTTTGAGATAGGTGCGGAGCAGCGCTGGCCAATTGTCCTGACGGGTGAGAAGTTCGCTCCACAGTTGTCGGGCATGTTCGGCGTTGCGTTGGGCACGGGTGGCAATGTTGGACGGATCGTTGTACTTGTCCCGCACGCTGGCCTGGACGAATTCAAAAAAGTGCTGCTGACTGGTGTAGAGGGGCAGCGGATCGTACAGTTCGGGACCGAGCCAGGGATGGAGACGCAGTTCTTTGGGCTTGTCGTACTCGGAGCGGGGGGTATGGGTGATGTCGAGGGAGAAATCGGGGGTGATAGCACGACTCTCGCGGCGAATGGGGGGAGCCTCCTGATGGACGAAGACGATGTCCACATCGGTTGTGCCGCCCAGGAAGGGGGAATCTGTTCGCAGGGAACCGGTCAGGTAAGCGGCGACCAGGCCAGGTTCCACCAGGGCCTGCTTTTGGGCGGTCTCTCGGGCAATGCGAATCAGGGTTTCTGGAGTGATGCGCATACGGTTGCCTCGCTATTCGGACAGTAACGGGGGTTGGTAGGGACTCAAGTGGAGGGCCTGGCGAATACGATTTTCGATGAGGTCAAGGTGGGCCGGGATGCGGACGAAGTCCAGCGGGTCGGTGTCAATGGTCAGGACGGGGGTGTTATCGTAGGGTTGGGAGAAAAATTCCTCGTAAGCGTTATTGAGTTGCTGGATGTAACTGCGTTCCATCGAGCGCTCGTAGGCGCGGTCACGCAGGGCAATGCGCTGCATGAGGGTGTCGGTGCTGGCGCGCAGATAGACCAGCAGGTCGGGTAGGGTGATTTTTTCGGCCAGGGCTTCGTGTACCTGACAGTAGACGCTCAGTTCGTCGTTCTTGAGGTTGATGCGGGCGAAGAGTGAATCTTTGGCGAAGGTGTAGTCGGAAATGAGCGGGCGGCCACGGGCGAGAATCTCTGGCACGGTGCGATGTTGTTGATGATAGCGGCTCAAAAGGAAGAAGATTTGCGTCTGAAAGGCATAGCGCTCGCGGTCGCTGTAGAAATCCGAGAGGAAGGGGTTCTCTTCGAAGACTTCAAGCAGCAGTTCCGCATCAAATCGGGGTTGGAGCAGACGCGCCAGGGTGGTTTTGCCGACGCCGATGACGCCTTCGATGGCGATGTACATGGTTTCTCCCTAACCACGAAGGACACAAAGGGACACGAAGGATTCTCTTTGGTCTTCGTCGTAGAATGATGATGGATTAAGGATACCATATTTTGCCGCCCGTGAAATAGCCACCGATTTCACGGATTACACGGATGGGGATTTGCTGGCGCTTTCCTGCATTGATTCAGGGCTGGGAATTTGGGCTATAATCTCCATGAGGATGATTTTTTGCCACAAATGGCACGAATTGCACGAAAAAAGAAAATTCGTGCCATTCGTGAAATTCGCGGCGGGACAAGCGCCTTGACGTAACCCCCTGCGGCGCGTATAATCCCGTCAACTCCAGGAGGAGTACGCGCCAGCGGCCTGATAGAGAAGGAGATACACGGTGGAAGTCTCCGCAGCGCACGCAGCGCCGAAGTCGCCTGGATGCGTTGACGAAGAAAGCCGCTGTTCAGTGTTCAGTTTTCAGTAATTTGACAATGTCATCTTTTCGTATAGTTGTCATTGCGAGGAGCGTTTTTTGCGACGAAGCAATCTCCTTGCAAGCCAGGAGACTGCTTCGCTTTGCTCGCAGTGACAAAATGCGTAGAGTTTATAGAACAAGAGTTTAACTTGACATTGTCAAAGTAATCAGTAATCAGTGAACAGTGATGAGTAGAACGTCACGGGAGCGCCCGTTAGCGCGCAGGCTGATGAACACGTCAGCCGCAGAGAGCGGTTTTTCACCACAAAGGACACGAAGGAGCACAAGGGTGAAAAACCGAATTGAGGTGGTACCGCGGAGTTTGCGCTTCGTCCTCAATCGGACGAGGCGTTTTTCTTTTCCATACCTTACCTCCCTGTGAACCTGTGAACTTTTGAACCTGTGAACCTTTGAACCTGTGAACCTTTGAACCTGTGTACTTTTTACCCTTGCCCCAAGGAGTCCCCATGACCCACTACGACCTTCCCAAAGCCTATGACTTCAAAACCACCGAGCCGCGCATTTACGAGATGTGGGAGAAAGGCGGCTACTTCCAGCCGTCCAACGACCCGCGCAAGCCGGACTTTGACCCGTCCAAAAAGCCCTTCGTCATCTCCATCCCGCCGCCCAACGTGACCGGCGAACTGCACCTCGGCCACCCGATGTTTGTCTCGCTCGAAGACCTGATGATTCGCTACCACCGCATGAAGGGCGAGCCGACCCTGTGGGTGCCCGGCACCGACCACGCTGGCATCGCCACCCAGTTGCAGGTGGAGAAAGCCCTGGCCAAAGAAGGCCTCACCCGCGAGCAGATCGGGCGCGAGGAGTTCCTGCGCCGCACCTGGGCCTGGAAGGAGAAGTACGGCGGCATCATCACCCAGCAGATCCGCCGCCTGGGCGCCTCCTGCGACTGGACGCGCGAGCGCTTCACCCTCGACGAGGGCCTCAGCCGCGCCGTGCGCGAGGCCTTCGTCCGCCTGTATGAGAAGGGCCTCATCTACCGCGGCCCGCGCCTCATCAACTGGTCGCCCGGGCTGAAGACCGCCGTCTCCGACCTGGAGGTGGAATACGCCGAGGAAGCCGGCACGCTTTACTACTTCAAGTACATGCTGGTTCCCTCACCCCTGCACCCCTCTCCCACAGGGAGAGGGGAGGGGGGTGAGGGGGAATACATCCCCGTCGCCACCACCCGCCCCGAGACCATCCTGGGCGATACCGCCGTCGCCGTCCACCCCGAAGACCCGCGCTACCAGAAATACATTGGCCGCAAAGTGCGTGTGCCAATTCTCGGCCGCGAGATTCCCGTCATCGCCGATGACTACGTGGACCGCGAGTTCGGCACCGGCGCCCTCAAAATCACCCCCGGCCACGACCCGAACGACTACGAAATCGGTCAGCGCCACGGCCTGCCCATCCTCTCGATGCTCGACCGGGAGGCCAGAGTGACCGGGGTCGGCGGGCCGTATGCAGGTCTCGACCGCTTCGAGTGCCGCAAAAAACTGTGGGAAGATATGCGCGCCGCCGGTCTGGTCATCAAGGAAGAGCCATACACCCTCAACGTACCGCGCTCCCAACGCGGCGGCGAAATCGTTGAGCCGATGGTCTCGGAGCAGTGGTTCGTCCGCATCGAACCGCTCGCCAAAGCCGCCCTGGAGGCTGTGCGCGACGGGCGCATCCGTATCATCCCCGAGCGCTTCGAAAAGGTCTATTTCAATTGGCTGGAGAACATCAAAGACTGGTGCATCTCCCGTCAACTGTGGTGGGGGCACCGCATCCCGGTCTGGTACTGTGACGACTGCGGCGGCCAGATGTGCGCCCGCACCGACCCGCTCCTGTGCGCCCACTGCGGCAGCAAGAACATCCACCAGGACCCCGACGTGCTCGATACCTGGTTCTCCTCTGGCCTGTGGCCGTTCTCGACCCTCGGCTGGCCCGACCAGACCCCCGACCTGCGCTACTTCTACCCGACCTCCGTCATGGAGACCGGCTACGACATCCTCTTCTTCTGGGTGGCGCGCATGATCATGATGGGCCTGGAGTTCACCGGCGAGGTGCCGTTCCACACCGTCTATCTGCACGGTCTCATCCGCGACGAGCACGGACGCAAGATGAGCAAATCCTACGGCAACGTGATTGACCCGCTGGTGGTCATCAACGAGTACGGCACCGACGCCCTGCGCTTCACCCTGCTGGTCGGCTCCACCCCCGGCCAGGACATGAACATCAGCCTCAAGAAAATCGAGGCCAACCGGAACTTCGCCAACAAGATTTGGAACGCGGGCCGGTTCGTGATTTCGGCGATCGGTTTCCTCACCTCTTCCCCTCTCCCCAAAGGAGAGGGGGCAGGGAGTGAGGGTTGGACGCTTGCCGACTCGTGGATTTGGGCCCGGTTGCAGCAACTCGTCCGCGACGTGGAGCGCCTCTTCCAGACCTATCAGTTTGGCGAGGCTGGGCGGCAGATTTACGAGTTCTTCTGGTCCGAGTTTGCCGACTGGTACGTGGAGGTGGCCAAACTGCAATTGCAGGACGAACGCACCAAACGGCAGACCGCCGAGACCCTGGTGCGCGTCCTCGACATTTGCCTGCGCCTGCTGCATCCCTTCACCCCGTTCGTGACCGAGGAACTGTGGGGCTACCTGCGCAAGGCCGTGAACCAGAGCGCTGCATTGTCCTATCTGGCCAAAGACTGGCCTGAGGCGCTCATCATCGCTCCCTGGCCCACGCCGCGCGACCCTGAAGGCTGGGAGGAGGCCAAAGTGGCCGATTTCACCCTGGTGCAGGAGATCGTCCGCGCCATCCGCAACGTGCGCGCCGAGAAGAAGGTCGCCCCGGCGAAGCGCATCCCGGCGCTGATGGCCGGCGGGGCGAAGACGTCCCTCTTGCAGGAGCAGGCCGCGGTCATCGCCGCCCTGGCCGGGCTGGACGCCGCCGCGGTGGAGATTCGGCCCGCCTTCGAGCGCAAGCCCGAGCAGGTAGTGGCGTTGGTGGTTGGCCCGGTGGAGATTTTCCTGCCCCTGGCCGGCCTGGCCGACCTGGAGGCCGAGCGCGCCCGTCTGCAAAAGGAACTGGCCGAGGTCGAGGTGCAGATTGCCCGCCTGGAGAAACTGCTGGCGAGCGACTTCGCTGTCAAGGCCCCGCCGCCGGTTGTCCAGAAAGAGCGCGAGAAACTGGCCGCGTATCAGGAAACGGCCGAAAAGTTGCGAGCACAAATTGGGTAAAAGAAAACAGGTCACGTGTGAAACGTGACCTGTTTTTTATCAGCGGCTCATGCTGGAGAGCACGGAGGTGCTGATCTTAGGTAAGAGCACCTTGAACGTTGCTCCCTTGCCGCGTCCTTCGCTTTCAGCCCACAATTTGCCCCCATGGGCTTCGATCAGCCCTTTGGCAATCGGTAAGCCGATGCCCAGTCCCCCATGCTTGCGCGTCATGTGTGCTTCCACCTGATAGAACTCGTTAAAAATGCGGGGGAGTTCATCTGGCTCGATGCCGATACCGGTATCCTGGATGGTAATCAGCATGTCTCCGCCTGGGTTGAGGCCTGCATTGACGGTGATGCGGCCGCCCTCAGGCGTGAATCGCACGGCATTGTCGAGTAAGTTGACAAAGGCGGTATTGAGTTTTTCTGGATCGCATTTGATGGGCAAAGGTTGAGCCGGAAGATTGAAAATGACTTGCTGCCCCTTGGTTTGGGCCATTTTTTCAACCATGCTGTAGGCTCGCCGCAGAATTTGCTGAACAGGAACCATCACGCGGTGCACCACCATTTCCTTTGAGCGCAGCAAGTTCAGGTTGGTCATCGCGTCCACCAGGGCGCGCATTTGCATGGCTGCATTCAGCACTTGCTTGGCATGCTCCGAAAGTTCCCCCTGCGACTCTTCCTGCAGGAAGGTTGCGTAACCGATGATGATGCCCAGCGGCGTGCGCAATTCGTGAGAGGCCAGCGCCAGGAAATTTGATTTCAGATAGTTTGCTGCGCTGATTTCATTGTAAGCCTCGCGCAGGGCCTGGACGAGACGGGCGTTATGAATGGCCACTGCTGCCTGGGAGGCAATAATCGAGAGCAGGTCCTGGTCCATTTCGGTAAACTTCCCATTGACTTTGTTCAAGGCTTCCAACACCCCCGTGGGACGGTTTTTGATGCTCATCGGGACGACCAGCATGTTTTTGACTTCAAAGGAGACGTGTTGAGCAGCGACGACAAAATGTTTCTTCTGGGCCTTGACGTCTTCCAGAATGACGGGGCGGTTTTCGAGGAAAACTTCTCCCGCGATGCTGTTTTCCAGAGGAACGGGGATTTCTGCCAGGCGGCGGGGGTCTGATCCGCTGGCCGCCGCGAAATTCAGTTGCGCCCGCTTTTCATCGTACAGCAAAATCGAAACCGATTGGCATTCGAGAATCTCCTGGGCTGTTTTGATGATGAATTGAAGCAACTCGTCCAGATTGAGAGTTGAATTGAGCGTAACGCTGACCTCAATCAAACGGGCGAGTTGCTCAGCCATGCGGCGTAACTGGGACGTGCTTTCTTCCATAACTTCAAGTTTAGTCGTAAATCTCCCCAAAAGCAATATGAATTGAGAACCTTTTTGTTAGAACTTATGTTCTATAATTCCTGATGACGAAACACCTGCCAGGCGGCTGTCAACGAGAGGACGATCAAGCCAGGGCTGACCCATAGGGCGGCCCAGGCAGGTTCCCCCTTCCCTAACGCCAGCGAACTGTCCCAGACGAACAGTTGGCCGGGAAAATAGTCTCCGAGGAGCGGCAGGGACCCGAGGCCTGCCACCAGAACCAGGGCGGCGATCAGCACCCGAATCCATTTTGGGCCGCCTGTATGTTCGCGGCGGGCGAGAGCGACCAGGGCGGTGATCATCAGGACAGTTGGATGATGATCACCGGCATCAGGTAGGGAAGGCATGGTTGAATTTCTGAAAGTTCCATGGTTTCCCCTATCGTGACGTCGAGCACCGGCGGAATTTTGTTTCACGTGAAACAAAAAGCAATGGAAGTTATTTGCTTCCCGGTTGCTCTTCCCGACGATACACAAAGTACGAATAGATCACAGGAACCAGCACCACAACAAGAATGACGGCGAGCATGATCCATACACCGGCTTCTTTCAGGAAGGCAGTAAGCAAGATCAGAAGGCCGGCAATCTGGAACAGACGTGCGCCAAGGCGGTGTGTTTTCTCCCATACGGCGTCGCTGGCCAGAGTCCAGGGCGTGCGAATTCCGATGAAGAAATTGCGTTTCGCCCGACCCAGCAAAATACCCAGGAAGGTGAAAAGCAATCCCATGGCTGGCAACATGGCCAGCGAAATGTTGAAGCGCGCGCCAAGGTTCCAGATCAGCGTGATCAGGTGCAGGTAGAGCAAGAACGCGATGAAAAGGACGATGAAGGCGTTATACATCTCGCTAAATTGAGCGATATTGGCTTTGAGGGGGTCTATCTTGGGAATGAGCAGGAAGAGGATGGCCAGCCCCAGGCTCACCAGCGGCATCAGAGCCACGCCCCAAAAACGGGACATGTAGCCGTTCACAGCGCCGTTTGCATCCCAGTGGGAGGCCATGGTTTCAGGCAAATGGGGGAAGAGAACGGCGCTGATCAGGGCAGCCGCTCCAATCAGCAGGATGGTCAGGAGGATCGTAGTGCGGGTGGACATTTTTTCTCCTTTTACAGGTCAAATTCATGTAGGAGGATGGTCAACATGCGTTACGAATTTTGTCCGTTTTTCGCTTGTGGCGCATGCTGCTGT
>Ga0209227_1003061_pt1 | contig 11418 bp, 5 predicted proteins | sample YNPBryantNP2012_FD_185815 | JGI IMG/M metagenome (GOLD analysis project Ga0209227, IMG submission 185815) | Anoxygenic and chlorotrophic microbial mat microbial communities from Yellowstone National Park, USA - YNP Bryant NP 2012 (SPAdes)... ...
AGCGGTGTCGGACGAGCGAACGAGCGCTTCTTTGTTAGGGCTTCTGGTGAGTTACGTGTCAGCGCGCGGCGACGGTGCGCGCCTGCGGAGGTCCAGCGCAGCGTCTGTATCGCGCCCGCCGCTTGCAGCCACCGAGTCCGCGGGGGAAAATAGGGTTATGCACAAGAATCACCAAGCTATGGCGGCTAGCGCGCTGCCGGAAACGTCGCGTAGCCCGGTCAGCCACGTGGAACAGATCGCGCTGGCGCGCAGTGGCTATGCCTTCATGTACCCGCCGTTGGAGAAGATTCCCTCCATCGTTGTCGAGAACTTTCCGGCGCTGGGCCGGCTGGCGGCGGCCCGCTTTCTGGAGTGGGTCCTGGAGAACCCGGAGGGAGTGGTCTCCCTGCCGACCGGCAAGACGCCCGAGCATTTCATCCGGTACACGCAGCATTTCTTACGTACTTGGAATCAGCCGGCGACCGCCCGCGTGCTGGAAGAACTGGGACTGTCGACGGCCCGCAAACCGGATCTGTCTGGGTTGCGTTTCGTGCAGATCGACGAGTTCTATCCGATCGACTCCAAGCAGCACAACAGTTTTTACTATTACGTCAACAAATACTACATCAAAGGTTTCGGGCTCGACCGAACCCGGGCCCTGCTGATCGATCCGCTCCGGATTGGTCTGCCGCGCGGGCTCACGCTGGATGACGTCTTTCCCGAGCGGCGCGTGGACTTGTCCCTGCGGATCCGGCGCGTCACGACGCTGCTGGAGCGCCGGCAACAGGAAGTGCTCCGCGCCGTGGACGACTTCTGCACCGAGTACGAGCGGCGCATCCGCGAGATGGGCGGGCTCGGGTTTTTCCTCGGTGGCATCGGACCGGACGGACATATCGCCTTCAACATCCGCGGTTCCGATTTCTACTCGACCACCCGCCTGCTGGACCCGAATTACGAAACGAAGGCCGCCGCCGCCACCGATCTGGGCGGCATGGAGGTGGCACGCCATAAGAGCGTCATCACCATCGGCCTGCGCACGATCACCTACAACCCGAATGTCGTTGCCATCGTGATTGCGGCGGGGGAGGCGAAAGCGCGCATCGTTGCCGGTACGATTCAGAGCGAGGTTTCCAGCCAGTACCCCGGCTCCGTCCTGGCTTTGTTGCCGAATGCCCGTTTCTATCTGACGGCCGGCGCGGCCAGCCTGCTGGCGGCGCGCATCCATGTGAACCTGACCCGGGCCGAGCAGGTCCCGGACGAACAGGTGCATCGGATCGTGATGGATCTTTCCCTGGCCACGGGGAAACCGCTGCGTCATCTGACCCGCGAGGATTTTCAGCAGGATCGGCTGGCCGCGGAGTTGCTGAAGAAAACCCAGGCAACACCACAGCAGCTTCGGCAGCAGACCGAAGAGCGGGTCCTCGAGTGCCTCCGCCGCGGTCATGCCCCCGTCGAAAACAAGACTCTCCTGCACACGGCGCCCCACCACGATGACATCATTCTGGCGTACCTGCCGTACGTCACCAACGCGGTCCGGCGGCGCAGCACCCGGCATTGCTTCGCCTATATGACCTCCGGGTTCAATGCGGTGACCAATAGCTACATGTATGGTGTTGTAACGGACTTGCTGGAACGGCTCAGGCATGCCGACTTTCGCAGCCGGATCACGTCGGACTTTTTTGAGGCGGACAACGTGCTGGCCCGACGGATTGATACGTCGCATTATTTTCAGGGGGTGGCGAAGTACCATGACGAGCGCCGGCAGGAAGCGGCGGCCCAGCGTCTGCTGCGGAATGTCATCGAGCTCTATGAAGACGACAATCTGGACAACGTGCAGCAGCGTCTGGTCGAGCTGGCGAACTATTTCCGCACGCAGTACCCGGGCAAGAAGGACATCCCGCTGGTCCAGCAGCTCAAGGGTCGCATGCGCGAGTGGGAAAGTGATCTGAAGTGGGCCTACTATGGCTTCACAGGCGAAACCGTGCGGCACCTGCGCCTGGGGTTCTACAAGGGCGACATTTTCACGGAGACCCCGACGCTGGAGCGCGATGTCCCGCCGATCCGGGATCTGCTGCTGGAAATCAACCCGGACATCGTTACGGTGGCCTTTGATCCCGAAGGCAGTGGGCCGGATACACATTACAAGGTTCTACAGGCGGTTTCCGCCGCCCTGCGTCAATTCGAGGAGCGCACCGGGCGGCACGACGTGCAGATCCTCGGCTACCGCAACGTCTGGTTCCGTTTTCACCCGGCGGAGGCCAACCTGTACGTTCCGGTTTCGCTGACACACATGAATGATCTGGAGGCGTGTTTCGACACCTGCTTTGCGACGCAGCGGACCGCCTCGTTCCCCAGTTGGGAATACGATGGTCCCTTCTCGCGGCTGGCGCGCCTCATCCAGGCGCAGCAGTACGAGCAGATCAAGACTTTCCTGGGCGAGGACTTCTTTGTCTACAACGAAGACCACGGACTGCGTGCGGCTTGTGGTATGGTCTATCTGCGCGAAATGAGCCTGAGCGAATTCTACACGCGTTCCGCGGAGCTCAAGCAATACACGGAGGAAGCGCCGCCGCCGACTGGTCCGTAGGGGGCGAATCGCCGCCGTCGCCGCCGACAGGGCCACTCCCTGCCTGGATCGTGGCCGCAGCTCCGCCCCGCTCAGCGCGGGCGACCCCGGACCGCCACCAGCGTGCCGTCCATGCCGGCCACGTAGCACACCGGCGAACCGCCTGAGTCGGCAGCGTCCACCGCCGGCGGCGCCATGACAAAAAAGCCCGGCGTGACCTGAAAAGTCCACAGCACGGCGCCGTCCGTGGCCCGCAAAGCGCTGAGCCGACCGCGATTACCGCAGACATACACGACGTCGCCGCACACGGCGGGCGGAATTGGAAACCGGCCGGCCGGTATGGCCGCTTGCCAGATCGTCTTCGCGCCGGTATCGAGGCGCAAAACTTGCTCCTCAGTCGTTCTCACATAGAGGCCGGGCGCATCTGTAGCTTTGGAAATGGCCGCCGCCTTGGGCGTCCAGCGGGCCAGCAATTGTCCGGCCGGTGAGTAGGCTCCCAGTTCGTAACCGCGGTCGCAGACGAAGAGCGTGTCTTCGATCACGACGGGGCCGCAGTCGGCTGGCGCGTAATAGCGATTTCCGTTCATTGTGCTGGATTTCGGGCCTGGTGTTTTCCAGCATAATTGTCCGTCGGAGCGGGCGACCGCGTACACCTGGCCATCCCACGCGCCGAAAACAACGCGGTCGCCCCAGACCGCCGGCCGGCATTCGATGCTGTAGTCTGCCCGGTCGAAGACCCAGCGCGGCTGGCCGTCGGCCAGAGCCAGCGCATGCAGGCGGCCACCGTTGTCACCAATGTATACGGTGTCGTCGGCGACCGCCGGCGCCCCGTAAACCGGAACGCCAGCCTCGCGTTTCCAGCGCAGACTTCCCTGTCGATCGAGCGCATACACGCCGCCATCCCCCGAACCAAACACCAGAAGTTCCCCCGCCAACGCCGGCGTGGCCAGAACCTCGCCGCCGGTGGCAAAAGTCCAGCATTCGCTACCCTTCTGCTTATCCAGCGCCACGATCCGTCCGTCGGTGCGCGCAACTACCAGCAGGTCACCGGCCACGACCGGTCCCGCCTTCACCGCGGCCGGCAGGTGCACCCGCCACAGCACTTCCGTCTCGGGGCGGTGAACGTGGAACACTCGGGTGCGAAGGTCCTGGCGACCATCGGCGAGCTGCACCGTGACGGTGAGCAGATGCGCGCCCGGCACCACGTCCTCTAACGACAGCTCGATGGATGCAAGCGGGGCGCGAACGGTGACGTCGGCCACCTTCTGACCGTCGATCTGGAAGGTCGCATTCGCCGGCGCGTCTTCCTGGACCCCCTCGCGCAGTCGCACGGCGAAGGTGGCGGTTGAGCCGGCGACCACCGCATCCGTGGCGGGCGCCTCGATGTCGAACAGGCGAGGCCGGACGCGGGTCGGCAGCGGTCCCTCATACAGCGTTTTCCACGTCGGCAGGCCACCCGCCTCGCTCTTCGCCTGCGGATCCGGCTGATGAAAACGGTAGACGTAGCGCAGCCGCCCGTCGCGCACGCTCAACAGCCCGTAGCCGGCGGTTTTGCCATACGTGGACCCGCCCATGACACCCGGTATGCCACCGATATTGTGATAGCTCGCCTGGTGACCGTGACCATACAACAGCAGGACAACGTTGTGGTCGCGCAGCAGGTCCAGAAGCGTTTCCAGCTCCGCCGGATTCGCCAGCTCGTCTACATACGGCGGATGATGCAGGGCGATGAAGATCGGCGTGCCCGCGGGCGTGCGCTCGAGGTCCGCCTTGAGCCAGCTTCGTGTGGTGGCGTCCAGACTGGGCACCGGTTCCTGTGGCGACGCACTGGACAGGCATACGAAGTGGCAGCCGAAGCGGTCGAACGAGTAATTCGCGCCTCCGTGCCGCTTGCGCAGAATATGGTACATCGCGACCCACGTATTGTCATGGTTCCCGGGAAGTACGTAGAGCGGGCACGGCAAATCGCGCCAGGCGCGCTCGAATACGTCCCAGGTGTCGTCGATCACGCCGTACTCCGTCAGATCGCCCGTGGCGATGGCGAAGGCGGGAGGTGGGGCGGGCGGGTCGAAATCGGGAAGCGGCTGCGGGTTGCCAGCCTGTTCACAGATCCAGCGGATCGTGTCTGCCCCGCGCGGCGGTCCGGGTGGGCCGCTCCGGGCCAGGTGCGGATCGATGTGGATGTCGGAAATGTGCAGCACGGAGAAATCGACCGGCGCCGCCGGTTCCTGGCTGCTGGCGGACAACACGGCGACAGTCAGCAGCACGACGCCGGCTGCGGCCTTTGGTACCCAACGTCTTTGGTGGCAAGATGTCACGGGTCCGGCTCCTGGCACGCGGCTCGTCGCTTGGGCGCGCGCCCGTATTCTGCGATAATTGCTCGTCGTCGTCCAACGGAAGCTGCGGGAGCAGAGCATGTCCGCCCGAAACTGGTGTGTCGGAGGTTGGGCAGGCGCGCGGCGCGCTCGTCGTGCGCACCGCTGCGTGTCGCTGTGGCTGGTTCTGCCGGGCGTTTTCTTCCTGTGGCCGGCAGCGGGCTGCGAGGCGCCGGCCCCGCGCCCGGATCGGGAGAAACGTGTGCAAGAGCTGAACATCGCGGATCTGGAGGCGCGGCCGCTGTACACCTTTACCGAGGCGGAAGTCGACCGCTACCTGCGCGCGGTGCGCCACCTCGAGCCGGACCTGCCCCGCCGCGTCGTGCATCTGGGGCGCAAGAACATCGGTCAGCCCTACGAGATTTTTCTGCTCGGCGAATTCCCGTTCGAGTTCCATGACCCCGACCCGATCTACTGCCTGTCGCGCAGCGACTGCCTGACGTTCTGCGAACACACCTACGCGCTGGCCCTCTCCGGCGACTGGTGGACGTACCTGCGCACGCTCCAGCGGCTGCGCTATCGCGACGGCGTGATCGGCATGCTCACCCGGAACCACTACACCGAGGCAGACTGGAATCGCAACAACGCCTGGCTTTTCGAGGACATTACCACCCGGCTGGGCGGCGGCCGATACTGTGTCCCCATGCGCGAGGTCATTCGGCGCGCGGAGTTCTTCGCCCGCTACGGCCTGGGCCAAGGGATGCCCGACGAGCGCTTCACCGACTACTACATTCCCCGCGAAAATGTGCTCATGATCCTGGGCGAACTCCGCGACGCAGACTTCGTCAACATCGTCCGCGGCGACGACCGTGCGCAGTTCGTCGGGCACACCGGACTGATCGCGCTGGACGACAACGGCGTCGTCAACCTGCTCCACTCGGCCAGCCCGGCGGTGCAGGAGCTGCCGCTCGTGCAGTACCTCGACCGCGACCGCCGCTGCCTGGGCATCAAGGTCCTCCGCCTGCGCCCGCAGGCAGAGCGCATCGTGGCCGCGGTGCTGGCGGCCTCGACGCAGGCCACGCCGGTGAACGAGGCGGCCTTGCGGGCGGCTCTGGCGGCCAACCCGGTCATGTCGACCGGCGCCCCGCCCGCGTATTCGCAGGACTGGGCGCGGGCCATGCGCCTCCAGTCTTACCGGTTGGGCTTCGACACGCCCGTCGATCCCGACCTCCAGGGCGCTTTGGAAGCCATCGATGCCCAGGTCGCCGCCCGTTATGGCATCCCGGACGACCAGCGGACGTTCGGCGTGCTGGAACTGCGGGACCTGCGGCTGGCGTTGGTCCGTCCGGATGCCATGTTTTACGGCGCGAGCGTCCCCAAGATCTGCATCGTGCAGGCCTATTTCGAGACTCATCCGGAAGCGGTGAACTCCCTCGCGCCCGATGTCGAGCGCGAGTTGCAGCTGGTCATCAAACGCTCGGACAACGCGCTGGCCGCCAAGTACAGTCAGCTTGTCGGCCTCGAAACGATCCAGAAAATGCTGACGTCGGACCGCTACCGCTTCTACGACGCCGAGCATGGCGGCGGGCTGTGGTGCGGCAAGCACTATGGCATCGACCAGCCGCGCCTCGGCGATCCGCGGCACGATTTCTCGCACGGCGCCACCGTCCGGCAGTGCTTGCGGTACTACCTCATGCTGGAACAGGGCAAGCTGGTCAGCGCCGCCGCCAGCGCAAAAATCAAACACATCTTTGCCGCGCCGGCTCTGGAGTTCCGCGACGACAAGTTCGTCCGCGGACTGAACGGACGCGACGTCACCATCCTGCGCAAGAGCGGCCTATGGGAAGACTGGCACCTGGATACCGCGCGCGTCCAGCACGGCGACCGCGTGTACCTCTTGGCCGGCATGGCGCACCACCCAAAGGGGTCGGAATACCTGACCGATATGGCGGCGGCGGTCGACGAAGCCCTGTGCGGTGCCGAACCCCCGCGCCCCTTCGTCCACCGGCTGCTGCTCCACCAGCAGCCCGCCGACTTCGTCGGGGGCCAGAGCTTCGTGATGGTGGAGAATGCCGAAAGCAGCGGCCCGACGCCAAACCCCCAGGTCGACGTGGACGAGACCGGACTCGTGCTGCGCTGCCCGCCGCACGCCGGGTTCATCTACGAGTCCCCCGTCATCGACCCGGGCCTGAAGTTCAACGAGGTCGTGGCGTCGTGGAACGTCGATACGCCGCCCGACACGGGTTTCTGCGTCGAGCTGCGCGTCGGTCGGGACGCGGAAGACTTGTGGTCGCCATACCTGTACCTGGGCGAGTGGGGGACGGTCGCCGTGCCGGGCGAGCGCGTGGTCGACTGGGAACGGGGACGCGTGGACGTGGATTACTTCCGCTCGGACGAACGCTTCGACCGCGTGCAGTACCGGATCCGGGCGGTCAACGCGGCGCCGGAGAGCCGGGTTCTACGCGTGCGCCGACTCGGCCTGTGCGTCAGCGACATGACGGGCATACCAGAGTCGGTGTGGACGCCGCGACCGCTGCCGGACCGGCCGCCCGCCGAGGCCTGGCAGCGCCGTCTGCCGGTGCCCTTCCGCAGTCAGAAGACGGATCGCCCGGAGATGAAGCACAAGATTTGCAGCCCGACATCCGTGGCGATGGTGCTGGCGTACCGCGGCATCGAGCGGACCAGCGAAGAGGTCGCCGACGCGGCCTTCGACCCCACGCACGGCATCTATGGCAACTGGCCGCGCAATGTCCAGGCGGCGTACAGTCTGGGCCAGCGCGGCTACCTTGCCCGCTTCTCCGACTGGACCGCCGTGGAGCGGATGATCGCTGCCGGACAGCCGTTGGTCATCAGCATCCGCGTGTATGAGGGCGACACGCTGCGAAATGCCCCCTATCGCAGTTCCGACGGCCACCTCATCGTTCTGGCGGGCTTCGACGAGGAAGGTCGTGTCCTGGTGAACGACCCTGCCGTGGCCGAGGCGGAGCGTGGGCAGCTCGCCTATTACCGCGAAGACTTGGAGAAGGTCTGGATGCGGGCGACCGGCGGATTGGCGTACGTCTTCGACTGACCGGGTGCCCACTGGCGCCCGCTTCGGGCCGCCTGTCGATCGCCGCCCGACGCTTCAGCTCAGTTGAAGCCGCACCTCGCAGCGCCCCGTTTCCGGGAGCGGACGAACCGTGAAGCCCAGCTTGCGGGCCAGGTTCAGCATGGCATAGTTGTCGGCCAGCACTTCACCCGCGATTTCCCGGATCCCACGATCACGGCAGTAGCGGATCATTTTCTGCATCAGCGCACTCCCCAGGCCGGAGCGCTTCAGGTCGCTGCGGACCATCACGGCGAAGTCCGCGGCGGTCCGGTCCGGGTTGGTCACGCTGCGCACCACGGCGAGAGTCTCTGTCGCTCCCTCCGGCCCGGGTGCAACGGCGATGAAGGCCATCTCGCGGTCGTAGTCGATTTGCGTCAGCCGCGCCATCTCGGTCGGCGGAATATCCCGGATCACCCCCAGAAAGCGGAAGCGCAGGTCTTCCGGCGTCAGGCGGGCGACGAACTCCCGGTGTGCGGGAGCGTCCTCAGGGCGAATCGGCCGGACGAAAACCTGCTGGCCGGACGGCAACGTGATGGTCTCTTCCAACTCCCGCGGGTATGGGCGGATGGCCAACCGCTCGTGCCCGCTCGTGCCGGCCGGCGCGACGCGGATCCGTGCGTCCAGTGCGATGACGCCCCGTTCGTCCGCGTACAGCGGGTTGATATCCAGCTCGAGGATCTCCGGTCGGTCAACGACGAGCTGCGACACCTGGATCAGCGTCAGGCAGATCGCGTCCAGATCGGCCGGCGGCCGGTCCCGATACCCCTTCAACAGCTTGTACACCTGCGTCCGCGCGATCATGTGACGCGCCAGGCTCATGTTCATCGGCGGCAGCGCGGTCGTGCTGTCGGCGAGCACCTCGACGGCTGTCCCGCCCCGTCCGAACAGGATCACAGGGCCGAAGATCGGGTCGGTCGTGACGCCGATGATCAACTCGTGGGCCCGCGGACGTCGGACCATCTTCTGAACGGTGAACCCGCGCAGCACCGCCTGCGGAAACCGCTTGGCGATCCGCGCCTGCATGGTTACCGCTGCCTGCCAGACCTCGTCGGACGCGTCCAGCCCCAGCACCACCCCGCCTACGTCTGACTTGTGCGTGATGTCCGGCGACAGGATCTTCAGCACCACCGGGAATCCGATCTGTTCCGCAACCTGCCCGGCTTCCAACGGCGTGCTCGCCACGCTGGTCTCGACCACAGGAATGCCATACGCGGCCAGGACCTGCTTCGCTTCGGGTTCGGTCAGCAGTTCGCGCCCCTCGGCCAGTGCGGTCTCGATGACGGCCCGCGCGGCCCCGGGGGAGGGTGTGAAGTCGGTCGGCGCGGACGGCGGCACCTCCGTCAGAATCTGCTGGTTCCGCCGATACCGAACCATGTGCATGAAGGCCCGGACGGCATCCTCGGGCGTGTCATAGGTGGGAATCCCGGCCTCTGCGAAAATGCGTCGTGCCCGTCCGGCCGCCTCGCCGCCCAGCCAGCTCGTCAGAATCGGCCGCTTCGCCTGTCGCAGCGCGTCGACGATGCCACGCGCCGTTTCCTCCGGCGGCGCCAAAGCACTAGGGGCGTTCATCACCAGGATGGCGTCGACGTTGGGATCCTCCTGGAGGATACCCAGCGCCGCGATGTACGTGCGGTAGTCGGAATCTCCGATCATGTCGACGGGGTTGCCGTGCGACCAGTTGTATGGCAGCAGCGCGTCGAGCTTCTGGAGCGTTTCCGGGGCGAACTCGGCGAGCTGACCGCCTTCGTTGACGAGCGCGTCGGTGGCGATCACCCCGGGCCCGCCGCCGTTGGTCAGTATCGCCAGCCGCTCCCCTTCCAGCGGCCGCGCGCGAGCCAGCGTTTCGACCGCGTCAAACAGTTCGTCCAGCCGGTACACGCGCAGTATGCCAGCCCGTCGCAAAGCCGCGTCATAAACGTTGTCAGCGCCGGCCAGCGCGCCGGTATGTGAGGCCGCGGCGCGGGCGCCCTCCGGATTACGGCCGGCCTTGATCGCCAGAACCGGCTTGTTGCGCGCGGCAGCCCGGGCGGCGGACATGAACTTGCGGGCTTCGTCCGCCCCGATGGACTCCATGTACAGCAGAATGGCCTTGGTTTCTTCGACGCTGCCGAGGTAGTCGAGGACGTCCCCGAAGTCGATGTCCGCGCTGTTCCCCAACGAGATGAAATGGGAAAAGCCAATGCCCCGCGCGCGGGCCCAGTCCAGCGTCGCCGTGCAGAAGCCGCCGGACTGCGATACAAACGCGATCGACCCGGGCCCGATCTCCGCGTGAGCGAAGGTGGCGTTTAGCCCGAGGCCCGGCACCAGAAGGCCGACGCAGTTCGGACCGAGGATCCGGAGCGTGAACGGTCGGGCGGCCGCCAACATCGCCTGCTGAATCGTCTGCCCGTTGCGATGCCGCACCTCGGACAGGCCCGCCGTGATCACGATCGCGGCACGCGTGCCGCGCTCGCCAAGCTGCGTAATCAAGTCCGGAATCGTCGGCGGTGGAGTACAGATGACGGCGACGTCGGGGACTACGGGTAACGCTGCCACGCTCGGGTATGTCAGTACGCCCGCCACCGCCTCATACCGCGGGTTGACGGGCATGATGGGGCCGGGAAACTGTCCCCGCAGCAGGTTGCGCATCACGATCCCGCCCACGCTCTGCGGCTGGTTGGAGGCGCCGATCACGGCCACCGACTGCGGCTTAAACAGCGCATCCAGGTTGCGAACGCTCATAACGCGGCACTCCCGCCTGCGGCGAAGTCAGTGTAGGTGCAAGACCGGGAAGTGCCAAGCCGGTGCGACAGCCTGCCCCCAAACCTACACGAATCGTCGCAGCCATTGGACGCCGTGATCCGCAACCTGCTGAATGACCTGCGGATACAGCTCGCGCTCGGCGGCCATCACACGTTCCGCGAGCGTGTCGGGCGTATCGTTCGGCAGAACCGGCACGCGCGCCTGCGCAATGATCGGACCGTGGTCATATTGGTCATCGACCAGATGAACGGTGCAGCCGCTTTCGGTTTCGCCGGCCGCCAGCACGGCCTCGTGCACGTGCCGACCGTACATGCCCTTGCCACCGAACTTCGGCAGCAAGGCAGGATGAATGTTCAGTGCCCGGCCGAAGTACCGCTCCGGAAGCCGCCAGTGACACAGAAAGCCGGCCAGAACCACTAAGTCTGCCGCCACCTGATCCAACGCTGCGCTGATTGCCCCGGAGAATGATTCTTCGTCGGCATAGTCCCGCCGACGGATGACTTCGACCGGCAACCCCGCTTCACGGGCAATCGTCACGCCGCGGACCGCACCACGCGAACTGATCACCAGCGCGATCCGAACGCCCCGCAAACGGCCGTCACGGATCCGCCGGATGAGGTTCTCCAGCGTGGTCCCGCCGCCCGAGATGAGCACCCCCAACCGCAGGGGGCTGGTCGTTGGGTCCATGGTGGCAAACGCTACAGAAAGCCGATAAGATGAGCAACCGG
>Ga0209227_1003069_pt1 | contig 11390 bp, 9 predicted proteins | sample YNPBryantNP2012_FD_185815 | JGI IMG/M metagenome (GOLD analysis project Ga0209227, IMG submission 185815) | Anoxygenic and chlorotrophic microbial mat microbial communities from Yellowstone National Park, USA - YNP Bryant NP 2012 (SPAdes)... ...
CCCTGGCCAGCCCGACCGCCATTACGGACGCAAATGGGTATGCGCGCGTTCGACTTACGGCGCCCATCAGCACCGTAACTCTCAACGCCAGGGCCACTGCCCGGTACCTCAACGCCGAAGGTTACGTCAACCTGACCTTCACCGGTTTTGATAACGCCAATCCACTCTATGTGGGCGGGACGCTGGCCCCCAGTGCTGGCCAGCCCGGCGAAACCCTCACCTTCAGTCTGGACGCCATCAACCTGGGCACGCGCGACATCTCCCTGAGCACGGATACCACCCTGCATTTTAGCGATGGGACGCATACTTACCAGGCCACGCTCAGCGCGCCGGTGTCCCTGCCGGTGGATGCCCGGCGCAGCCTGACTTTCCGCGCTGCGCCACTGGACCCGGCTTTCACCCCCGGTCAGTACTATCCTGTGGTGGATTTCGTTGGGGTGGTCGCTGCTCAGGAGGTCTTGTTCGTGCGTCCGGTTACCGATCCCTTTGCTGTCGGGGTCGCCGCCCTGCGAGCCAGCCTGCAGGCGGTTCCTGCCTTGGTCGTGACCGGCATGACCATCAACGTGACCCTGAACGTCACCAATGTCGGCCTGAATCCCGCCCTGAATGTCACGCCTTCCACGTTGGGCCTGAGCGGTACCGGCAGTGCCAGCCTGCTCAGCGGCCCTGCCCCTGCCAGCCTGGCAGCCCTGTTGCCTGGCGAAAGCGCGAGCTTCAGCTGGACCTATCGCGCCGACACGGCCGGGCAGGTGCGCTGGACCGGATTCGTCAGCGGCACCGATAGCCAGACGGGCCAGGGCGTCCAATCCCCGCCCACCACCTCCAACACCGTGACCATCGCGGCGCCGGCGGCCCTGCAAGCCGCCTTCAGCGGGCCAGCAACCGCGAACATCGGGCAGACGTTTACCATTCAACTTCAGGTTACCAATCGAGGAGGGGTGGCGGCGAACGGCATTACGCCCGCGCCGCCGAGCCTTTCTGGCAGCGGCAGCGCGACGTTGCTCAGCGGGCCTGATCCGGCCAGCCTGCCCGCCCTGCAGCCGGGAGAAAGCGGCAGCTTTAGCTGGACTTACCAGGGGGCAGGTGCGGGGACAGTCACCTGGAACGGTCAGGTGAACGGGGTGGATAGTGTGAGCGGCCAGCCGGTGAGTGCCGTGGCCAGCCCGACCAGTGTCGTCATTCAGCGTCCAGCGGCTTTGAGCTGCATTTTGCGCGCCCGTCCGCTGCTTGCTCCTACCGGGGCTACACTTTATTTGACGATGACCGTGGCCAATACCGGAGATGCGTCCGCAGTAGCCGTCGTGCCTTCTCCCCTGACCCCGGCGGGCAGCGCCAGCGTGGTTTTGTTGGAAGGCCCCAGCGGCGCCCCCGTCACCATCCCCGGCAACAGCAGCCGTGACCTTACCTGGCAATACCGCGGCCTGACTTCGGGGACGGTCGAGTGGAGCGGCCTAGCCAGTGGTCAGGATGGCAATACGGAGGCCAGCATCAGTTCCGCCCCCTGCACCTCGAATCAGGTGACGATAGTCCCGGCGCCCTACCTGGTGAGCACGCTGGACGCGGTTCCCGACGCCGTCGGCCTGGGCGAAACCGTCAGCGTGCGCATGCGCGTACAGAATCTGGGGGAACGGCGCGCCCTGAACGTCACGCCTTCCAGCCTCACCCTGAGCAACCCGCCGCTCTTCACCCTGACCGGCGGGCCGACCCCGCCCTCCGTCGCCTCGCTGGACCCCGGCGCCAGCATCACTTTCACCTGGCAGTACCGCGCTTCCCCGGCTCAGACCGGCGTCAATCGCTGGAGCGGTTACGCTACCGGCACGGATGAGTCAGGAACGCTAGCGCTGCGGAGTGCGACGAGCAGCTCCAATGAGGTCACCGTATACGATGTGGTGCTGGAAAAGACGGCGCGCACCGCTGTGAGCGGTCAGGCGCAACCCGGCGAGGTGGTGGTCTATCAGATTCTGCTGCGCAACACCAGCGCACAAAGCGTGCGCATCATCACCATCGGCGACGTGCTGCCGGTTGGCCTCAGTTACGTCGAAACCATCAGCGCCACCCTCCCGCCCGATCCGCCAGTGGTCAGCGGCCAGGCGGTCACCTGGAGCTGGAACCTTCAGCCCCAGATCCCGGTCATCCCGCCCGGTGGCCATTTTGAGCTGCTTTTCCGGGCGCGGGTCGCGTCCAGCGCCTCCGGTACCCTGTGCAACACCGCTTCCTTCACCCGTCAGGGCGGACAGGTCACTACCCGCAGCGGTCTGGCCTGCCTGGAAATCGGCTATCCCGAATATTTCATCACGACCAAGGCCGGACAACAGATCATCCGCGTGCGGGTTCGTCTGGAACGCGGACGCCTCATCATCCTTTCGTGGGAGTACTTACCGTGAAACGTGTCTTTTACCTCACCCTGATCCTGTTTGGCGTGTTTGCTCTGGTCTATGCTGGCCTTCTGGCCAGCTACCTGCAGGAACGGCGCACCCAGACCAGCCTGCAGGAGGAAGTGGACCTGCTCAGCGTGGCCATAAGTCAGGAAGCTACCGAAGCGCGTAAAGCGGAGCTGGAACGGGCGCTGGCCACGGCCCAGGCTGAACAGATAGAGCTGCGCTACATCTTCCCTACCGCTCTGGACACTACGGAAATCGTGGCGCACGTGATTGATGCGGCGGCTCAGACGCACGTGCAGTTGGCCAGTGTGCAGGCGCGCGCGCCCGTCACGCTCACCTCGGAAACCGGCGAGTATGAGATTTTGAGCTATGATCTTCAGGTAGAAGGCACCCTGCCCGATTTGAAGACCTTTTTCCAAAAGCTGGAAAACGGCCCGATCGGCACCCTCACCCTGGAGCAACTGGAGGCGGGCCTGGCGCCGACCCCCACGCCGACGCCGCTTACGCCTGTTCCCACACCAACGCCGGTCCGGCGCGGCTCGCCTACGCCCACGCCGCAGCTCACCGCCACGCCGACGCCAACCGCCCAGCCCGGCCTGGAGCGCTATCGCCTGGTCCTGCGGCTGCAGATTTACACCCGCCGGGCGGAGCCTACGCCTACGCCGCAGCCCCAGGGCGGAAGCCTCTTTTTGAGATAGCGAGGTGCCCATGTTTGAAGGTCAACGTCTGTATCTGAGTCTGGAAACCCACACCCTCCGCGCCCTGGTCGCGCGCAAGCAGACCATCCTGGCCTGGGAGGAGCGTCCTGTCGAGGTGAACCGCGCGCTCCTCTGGCTGGCCGCCTCCCTGCAGCAGGCGGCCAGCGAACTGAGTGTGGCGCTCAAAGCGCAGCGCCTGCCGGTCAGCGTGAGCCTGCATCTGCCGCGCGGCATTGTGCGCATCCTGGAGCTGCCGACCCTGCCCGCCTCCATGCTGGCAGAAGCGGTCCAGCGTGAGGCGCGCCGCGAATATCCCGTCCCGCTGGAGCAGCTCTATTTCTCCTGGCAGGCCCTGCCGGCTGGACAGGCCTCGCGTCAGCGCATTTTCACCGTAGGCTTGCCGCGCGATGCGGTAGACCTGGCTCTCGGCGCCTTCAAGCAGGCCGGGCTGCGCTTGCGGGTGATGGATTACCGCCCGCTGGCGCTGATCCGTGCTCTGTACAAGAGCGAAATCTTCATCGTGGACCTGGAGGCAAGTGGCGCCACCTTAATGCTCACCCAGGGCTACCTGCCCATCATCGTGCGCTATGTCAGCTTCCCCGCTCGCCCGGAATTCGGGCCGCAGCAATACAGCGAGTACCTTTCCCAGGAAATTCAGCGCACTTACGATTTTTACACCCTCACTTACGCCAGTAACGGCGCGCCGCCGGCGCCGGCTTACCTCCATCTCACCGGTCCGCAGGCGGAAACTTACCGGCCTTTGCTGGCTACGCGCTGGAACTTGCAGGATTTTAACGCTCCGGTGGCTGTGCCGGAGGCTATGCCCTGGCCGGCCTATCTGGCCAATATCGGTCTCCTGTTGAAAAAGGTGAACGCATGAACCAGCCCTTAGACTTGAACTTACTCCCCCCGGCCTATCAATCCAAACGCGGCATCACCGCCATGATGGTCATCAATATTCTCCTGACCATCACCCTGACCATGGGCGCTTTTACCGCCTATCAGCAGCTTGCGCTTTACCGTCAGCATCGTGAGGTGTTGGAGCTGCGCCGTGAGCAACTGCAACTGGAGCTGGTGCGGCGCAATGCCCTGAAGCAGAGCATCGCCGACCTGGAAGAGCGTTTGCGGGCCACTCGGGAACAGACCCAACGCTTGAAAACCGAGTTCGCTGTCCTCATGGAGGGGCGCCCGCGTCGTTCCGCCAGCCTGGCCATGTTGGTTGACCATAGTCAGGACGTGCACCTCACGCACATCACGCAAGTCCAGGACCAGATCACCCTGGAAGGGGAAATTGCGGATACTGCCGCGCTCCTGGCTTATGCGCGCGCTCTGCAGGATGGGGAGCATTTTCAACAGGCCAGTATTTTGAGCCTGGAGCAGCGTGAAGATCGCGTTGCTTTCATTTTGCTTCTGAGGCGGTAACCATGGAGACGCCGACTCTGCTCATCCTGGTGTACTGGACTTTGATAGGCGCGGCGGTAGGGAGCTTCCTCAACATGGCGGCGGATCGCCTGCTCAAAGACGAATCGTTACTGTTCCCCGCCTCTCACTGTGATGCTTGCCAGCATCCCCTGGCTCCGCTCGACCTGGTCCCGGTGGTGAGTTATCTGGCGCTGCGGGGACGCTGCCGCTATTGTGGCGCTCCCATCGGCCGGCGCAGTCTGCTGGTGGAAGCTGGCACGGCGCTGCTTTTCGCCCTGGCTGCGGCCACTTTCATCCCGCGCACGGCCGGAGAGCTGCTCACCCTGATGCTGGTCTCCCTCCTGCTCAGCCTGTTGGTTCTGGTGACTGTGACCGACCTTGAACACGGCTTGATTTTGGATCGCGTAACCTGGCCGGGGATGGCCGTGGCCGGGATTTACGCGCTCACGCGCGGCTGGCCGGCCCTGGGCGAGCACCTGGCCGGCGGCCTGATCGGCGCGCTCTTCATCTGGCTCATCCTCAAGCTGGTGCCCGGAGGTATGGGCGAGGGCGATCTGAAGCTGACTGCTCTGATCGGTTTGAGCTGTGGCTTGAAGGGGTTGGGCCTGGCCCTGTTCCTGGGGTTCGTCAGTGGGGGGATCGTCGCGGCGGCGCTGCTCTGCACCGGGCGCAAGCAGCGCGGCGACACGCTGCCGCTGGGGCCTTTTCTGGCCCTGGGGGGAGCCATCAGCCTGCTTTACACCCCCGCGCTTCTGCGGCTTTTCGATTGGCTGTCCTGGGCGCTGTGGTATCAGATGGTGCACTGAGGGGTAAGCGATGGATTTGGCCGTGCTGCTTCAACTTGGACGTGAACTGCAGGTTTCCGACCTGCATCTGGCCTGCAACCGCCGGCCCGTTGTGCGGATTGATGGTGAGCTGCAGACGCTGGTGGAGTTCCCGGTCTTCACGTGTGCCGACATGAACGCGGCCCTGGAGCTCCTGACCACGCCTGAACAGCGGGCGCAGTTTGAACGTGAACGCGAGCTGGACCTGGCCTACGCCGATGCCAGCGGACGGTATCGCGTGAACATCGCCTACGCGGGCGGAAGCCCCTACATCTCCCTGCGCTTTCTGGCTTCTACCATCCCGACCGTTCAGGAGCTGGAGCTGCCGCCGGTCTGCGAGCGGTTGGCGCTGCTCCCGCGGGGCCTGGTGCTGGTGACCGGGCCGACGGGATGCGGCAAATCCACCACCCTGGCGGCGCTCATCGAAACCATCAACCGGCAGGTGGCGCGGCGCATCGTGACCCTGGAGGATCCGATTGAATACGTGTACACCGACCGGCTGAGCGTGATTTCACAGCGGGAGATAGGACGAGATACGCACAGCTTCGCCGAGGCCTTGAAGCGGGTGCTCCGGCAGGACGTGAATGTGGTGCTGATTGGGGAAATGCGTGACCTGCCTACCATTGCGGCGGCGCTGACGGCCGCCGAGACGGGCATCCTGGTGCTGGCCACCCTGCACACGCCCAGCGCGCCGGAGGCGGTCGATCGCATTATTGACGTTTTCCCGGCCAATCAGCAGGCGCAGATCCGCGCCCAATTGAGCATGACGCTGGCCGGCGTGATCGCGCAGCGCCTGGTGCGTCGGGCCGATCGGTCGGGGCGCATCGCGGCCTGCGAAATCATGATCGCCACCCCCGCTGTGCGCAACCTCATCCGGGAGGCTAAGACGCCGCAGTTGGTGAGTGTGCTGCAGACCGGGCGGGAGTATGGGATGCAGACGCTGGAGCAGGCGTTGGCCGGCCTGTGCCGGAGCGGGCGCGTGAGCGAAAGCGAGGCGCTTCTGCATGTCAGCGACCCTGAGTTGCTCCGGCGCTATCTACGCTGAGCCTGCTCAGGCCGGGGCCGCCGTCGCAAAAATCTCCCGCAGCAGCCGCCGGAAGGTCTCCACATCCGTGTAGGTGACCAGCTCCTGCCGGGCCTGGGCTGCGCCGGTGATGCCGCGCAGATAGCGCACGACGTGTTTGCGGAACAGGATCAGGCCCCAGTGCGGGCCGTGAAAGGCCAGCATATCCTCAAAATGCTGCTCGATGACGGCCAGCCGCTCCGCCAGCGGTACGGTTGACCAGTCGCGGCGGGCAAAAATCCACGGATTGCCGATCGCTGCGCGTCCGATCATCACGGCATCACAACCGGTGTACGCCAGCATGCGGTCAATGTCCGCCACACAGCGCACGTCCCCGTTGCCTATCACGGGAATCCGGGCCATGGCTTTGACCTCGGCGATGGCGTCCCAGTCCGCCGGTTCGTCGTAACGCTGCATGCGCGTCCGCCCGTGCACGGTGACCAGGGACGCGCCGCTTTCCTGGAGCACATTCACCACCTCGCGGTAATTGCGTGTGCGCGCGTCAATGCCCAGGCGGATCTTGGCGGTGATGGGCACTGGCACGCTCTGCACCAGGCGCTCGACGATGCGCCCGATCTTGCGTGGGTCCTGCAACAACGCGGCTCCCGCACCGCGGCCAAACACCTTGGTCACCGAGCAGCCCAGGTTGATGTCAAACGCGTCGGGCTGCAGGGGCAGGACGCGCTGCGCGGCCTGGACGAACAGTTCTGGATCATCTCCGAAGAGCTGAATGATGAGCGGGCGCTCCTCTGGCCTGAAGCTCAGCAGACGCCAGGTTTCGGCGTTGGCCCGCACGATGCCATCTACCGAAAGTAGCTCCGTGACGCTGTAGGCCGAGCCGAAGGCACGACACAGGCGCCGATAGGGGCTATCGCTGAAGCCCGCCATCGGCGCCAGAACGACGTCACCGCTAATGGGGAGCGAACCGATGAAAAACCGCGGAACCGTCATTACTCGCGCGGATAAGTCCCGAAAACTTTATCCCACACCACGTTCGTCACGCCAAAGCGCTGATTGGGCGTCTGCCCGTGATGGCGCATGTGATGCAGGCGAATGGTGTTGAAGTAGCCCCAGCGGAGTTTGAAATGGTGCAGGCTGTAATGGGTCATGTCGTAAAGCACATAGCCCAGGCCAAAGCCGGCGAAGGTCGGGGCGATCCAGTACGCCGCGCCCAGCGCGGTGAAGACCAGGGTGAAAAGCCCGTAAAAGAGCAGGGCCAGGGGGATGCTCACTACCGGCGGCATCACCAGACGCGTCTTCACCATCGGTTGCGCGTGGTGCACCCCGTGAAACAGGAAGGAAATCCGCTCCTGCCAGGGCGTGCGCGGTTTGAAGTGGAACAGGAAGCGATGGAGCAGGTACTCGGTGAGTGTCCACAAGATCAGGCCCAGGACGAATCCGGCCGGCAGCACCAGCCAGGATACGCCCGCCGGCAGGCCCCGAATCCCGCGCACCAGCGCATAGCCTATCACCGGCAGATAGATGACCAGCACGGTCACCGGCGAAACGTGGGTGAAGAATTCCAGAAAATCGGATTTGAACAGGCGAATCGGTTCTTTAGAATGAGCTACATCCGTCATAAAGTCCTCCTGCAAGTAAAAAATCGTAACTGCTCGAGCTGGCAGTTGAAACTGCGCCGCTTTCTGACCAGAGCCCCGTAGGGCGGCATCCCTATGCCGCCCTACGGGGCATCCCTATGCCGCCTCGCCTTCAGTCGCCATACAGTGGGTGGCTGAGCCGTTACAAAAAATCTACGAGTCCACTGTGACTCTCCGTGGCTGGCGCGGCCAGCCTTCCAACCCGATGAACAAGCAAAGCGCACGTTTTTAGCAAAAACGCCTCACCGCGCAGCCGACGTCATAGCCAGAGCTATGGAGCCCCCGCGCTGTTGCGGTAAGCTTTTGGCCACAACATCGCTTACGGTAAAATTTCCAGCTCAGTCACATAAGCGGCATGGTCCACGGCCTGCGTGCGTCCCGCCGAGGTGATGGGCAGGCGTTGCCCGTCTTCGGGCGTGAACAGACCCACCCACAGGGTATATTTCCCCGGCGTCAGGGTTTCCGGCAGCACCAATTGCCGGGCATCTACAACGACCGTCCCCGCGGTCCAGGTGTTGGTGGGTTTCTGGCCCTGAGCCGGCAGGCTGTCCCCCCAGGCGACCGTGTTGCCGGAGCGGTCGCGCAGATGGACAAAGACCGTGTAGGAACGGTTGACGTCCTTGAGGGCGCGCCAGCGCAGGGTGTAGGCCAGGGTGTCACCGGCGCGCGCGCGCAGGGTGGGGACGACCGCCTCATCCAGGCTGATGAGCGAGCTGAAATTCACCTCCAGACGAATCGGCGCGTTTAGCCCGTAGCTCACCGTCAGCGTGACGGTATCTCCGGCCAGCAGGACCGTGCCGGGCTGCGGTTGCTGCTTCAGGATTTGTCCTGCCGGTTCCGCCGAGCGCTGGCGCTCCACGACCACGCGCAGGCCCTGCGCTTCCAGGTTGGGCTGGATCAGGTCGAGCGTGTAGCCTACGACCGATGGCAAGGGGTAGGTGCGCGCCGCGGCAATAATCACCGCGACCTCGGTCCCCACCGGCACCTGCTGACCGGCAAGCGGGTTCTGTTCCAGGATGCTGCCCGGCAAAACGTTCAGGTCCTCCCGCTCTCCGGCTAGCTTGATGGTTAGCTGCTGGCTTTCCAGCAAGGCACGGGCATCCGTAAAACTCAGGCCTAACACATGCGGCACATTGACCAGAGGTAATGGCGTCGGGGTGGGCGTCCCCGGCAGCGGAGTCGTGATCGTCGGAATCACGGCGGGACGGGTCATGCGTTCGATGACGGTCTTCCACAGGGGAATCAGGCCCAAAATGAGGATGAAGGCCAGCAACGCCAGCGTGATCAGGGTCCAATCCGTGCCGCCGCTGGCAGCGCGCGGCGCGGGAACCGGGGCGCCGGGTGCAGGCGTGGCGGGGACGGGGCCGACGGGGGCGGGGGCAGTGGCCCCTTTCAGCGAGCCGGCGACCGGATACGCCTGCGTCGGGGCCTGACTCTGCTGCTGATATTCGGCCAGCACCAACCCTAATTGGTCCGCGTCCCGATACCGGGAAGTCGGGTCTTTGGCCAGGGTGCGCAGGACCAGCCAATCCAGTTGCGGCGGGATGCGCGGATTGACGGATGAAGGGGGCTGCGGCGGTTCCTCAAGATGGCTGCGCAGGAGCGCCTCGGTATTTTCAGCGTGGAAGGGGGGCACGCCGGTGAGCATTTCGTACAGCATCACGCCGATGCTGTACACATCCGAAGCCGGGAGGGGCGCCTGACCGGCCACGCGCTCCGGGGCAATGTAGTGAGGGCTGCCCCACACCACGTTTTCCGGGGTAGCTGAGGCAGCGGTGCCGTTTTGAATCGCCCGCGCGATGCCGAAATCCGCCACTTTGACCTGCCCGGCGCGGGTAATCAAAATGTTCTGCGGTTTAAGGTCGCAGTGGACCAGGCCCAGGCGGTGCGCCTGTCCCACCCCGGCGCAGATTTGCTGCGTCAGGTTCAGCGCCAGGGGGATCGGTACCGGTCGCATCCGGTCTATGAGCGCGCGCAAGTCCTCGCCTTCGACCAGCTCCAATACGATGTAAGGGCGCCGGCCATCTATCCCCACGTCGTAGATGCGCACTACGTTGGGATGATCCAGCCGTGCTGCCGCGCGCGCCTCGTCCAGAAATCGCTGACGAAAGGCCCCGTCGCTGGCGTAGGGTTCGCGCAGGATTTTCACCGCCACCAGACGATCCAGGTAGAGATCGCGGGCGCGGTAAACCGTCGCCATACCGCCCATCCCTACCAGGTCTGCCGCCCTGAACTGATAGCGTTGATTCAAAACGAAAGTTTCCATCCTCTTCTCCGTCCCCAACTGTTTTTCATCGGCGAATGGACGCCAATTCATGTCAGTCTGTAACCGCTCAGGCTGGCGGTTGGAACCGCGCCGCTTTCTGCCTCCGAGCGCCCGTAACCCGTAGGGGCGGCATCCCTTGCCGCCCCGCTAGCGGCATCCCTATGCGCTGGCTAAGGAATAAAACTTCAGTCGCCAGACAGTGGGTGGCTGAGCAGTTACGTCAGTCTTGTGTCTTCGTTCAGGCTGTATCCCGTCTATCGCCGGGCAGCTATAGCCTGAACGGATACCAAGTATACCTTAAAAAGCGATTCGGTAAACCGCACGTATTCATTCATGTAAAATGTTACCGAAGCGAGATAGTTCATTCAATTGATAACGTTACCGGAGGAGAAATGTCCGCAGATGATGAAATGGCTATAAACGAACGTCGCAAATACCTGCGCAAAATGAAACGTCGTTACCATCAGGCTGATCGGAAAGAACGAGGACAGCTTTTAAACGAGATGGCTCAGCCGCAGGATAACTTTCCTGCTCCTATCATCCCTGACTTAACGCAAATTCTTTCAGACCTGGAGCTTGTCAAGTCCAAATCTGAGATTAGGACATGAGTTCGGACATGGCGCTGCGAAACCGAGATGGGGTTGTGGTAAGAAGATCACCCATGAAAACATTATCCTCCCTACCCATCCCCATGCCTGTAGGGCATGGGTGCGGCGGCATAGGGATGCCGCCGCTACGGGGGATGATGTCGCTACGGGGGATGATGCCGCTACGGGGGATGCCGCCGCTACGGGGGATGATGCGGGATTTATGGTAGTAGGGCAGGCATCCCATGCCTGCCCATCCCATGCCTGCCCATCCCCATGCTCGTCCGTTCTATGCCTGCCCTGTCCTAACTCATGTCCGAACCTCAGCAAATGAGGCCACATTTCTATCCCATGAAAAGAGGGGCGGAACACTTCCCGGTAACATTTTCATTTGGCGGAACTATCGCCTCTCGGTAACATTTTCAGGTTCTCCCCAAATTAGTGGGATAGATTGCTGACTTTGCTTGAAGGTGAGTTATCATGGGTCACTCAGGAGGTGGGCGATGAACACACCCTTGTTGCTGAGTGGTCCGGTAAAAGTCATTCGAGAG
>Ga0209227_1003075_pt1 | contig 11379 bp, 7 predicted proteins | sample YNPBryantNP2012_FD_185815 | JGI IMG/M metagenome (GOLD analysis project Ga0209227, IMG submission 185815) | Anoxygenic and chlorotrophic microbial mat microbial communities from Yellowstone National Park, USA - YNP Bryant NP 2012 (SPAdes)... ...
AGCCTTTGCCGGGTGGGATTGGTTACCCACAGAGTTCCGATTGAGAGTTTTGTGCCTTTTGGGCACGCCCCCCTCACTGGGCTTTTCATGACGCGATATGGGGACAGACACGGAATTTGGGCGACCGACCGTGGTGGCAGTGTCCACAAATGGCCTGACATGGACCGAAATCTCGCTGCAAGGAAGCCGTAAACTCGAGAAAGTCGCTTACGGCAACGACCGCTTTGTGGCAGTCGGCGGCTACGAAATCCGAACCTCGAACGACGGCGTGAACTGGGCCCTTCAAACATTCGTCACAAGTCAGCCTTTGAAGGCACTGGCTTTCGGTGCCGGGAAGTTTGTTGCAGGTGGCGTTTCTGGCGGCGTCTTCATCTCTGCGGACGGGCAACAATGGCTGGCTCAGACGAATTTTCCGGGAACACAACCGGTCAGCGCAACCCATGGACCGAAAGGCTTTGTCATGGTGGGTCCAAAAAGGGGACCTTGCTCCAGTCAGCGGACGGCGAGACATGGAGCAACCATTTCGTGGGGTGTCCGGATGATTTGTCGTCGGTGGTTTTCGGAGCCGGGACGTTCCTCGCAGCCAGCGCCAACCGCACGCTAATGACCTCACAGGATGGCATGACCTGGACTACGCAGGCCGCTGGTGGGGGCATAGGATACCGTGTCCGGTTCGTCAAGGATCGGTTCTATGTTGTCGGCGAGGGACTTGCTTCATCGCCGGACGGGGCAGCATGGCAATTGCACGACACCGGCGTTAAAAGTCCGATCTGGTTGGATGTATGTTACGGCAACGGGCACTACCTGCTTTGCGGTTTCTCGGCCATTTATCCTCCCGCGGGACCGCCCATCTTGTCCCCGGCTTTGTCGGCCTCAACCGATGGCACAAGCTGGCAACGCCTTGGCTCTGTCCCGGACCCGCCTCCAACAGCCTTGGCGTTCGGCAACGGACGTTTCGTTGGCATCGCGAGCAAGGATGGCACCGCGCAACTGATGAGTTCGACCAATGGATTGGACTGGACGCGGGTCGCATGGCCGGATGCGGCGAGCTTGTCCGGCGTGGTTTTTGCCGGCGGAATCTTCGTCGTGGTTGGCCCAAGCAGTACGATTATCATTTCAACCAATGGAACAAGCTGGACCGAAGCCACAAAATCCACCCCGTTCTTCGCTATCGACCTTAATAGCGTCGCTTATGCTGACGGGCAGTTCGTCACAGTCGGCGCCGTTTCTGTTGTCGAGGATGCTTTTGCTGCCATCTCGGACGACGGCATGAGTTGGAGCGCGACCATGGTCCCGCCGGTGACCGGGCTTGCGGGCGTTGCGGGTGGCAGTGGATTCAAGATCGCGGTCGGGGGCAGTGGGGTTGTGCTGCGTTCTCCGGTGACCAAGCGGCCTTTGCGGCTGGGTGGCTGGCAGCACCAGGGCGCCTTTGTGCTCAAAATGGAAGGCACTGCTGGTGGCTACTGCACACTCCAGACTTCAACCGATCTGTCGGCATGGGATTTCTGGTCCACTGTCGTAGCAAGTGGCCGGGTCCAGTGGATCAAGGACCGAACGCCCGGCCCGCCGGCCCGGAGGTTCTATCGTGCGGTCGAATAACCGGGTCTGGCGTCACGTTCGGGCCACATCTGCTCAGCGCGGTGCAGCCGCAACCGAATGATCGCCGGCAGACAAAGCCGTTCGTTGCAAGCTCGGCACTCTGCCGCGCCGGGATGACCGACGCGACTTCGTCGCCCACGGCGGAAACGATGTAACACCTCAGTAAATGGGCTTTTTGTCGGGGTACCTCGCAGCTGCAACACCCGCTCTACTGACCGAATGAAACCTTAACCAGCGCCCTGATCCGTCTGGCATGATCCGGCCAGCGGCATCGAGTTGGGCCAAACATCGTGCCTGTCCCCATACTTGGGCGCTGTTTTCAATCCTCTGGTGTTCCAGACTTTTTTGGTCGCGTAATTCCCTTTCCGAGCATCGGCAGAATGTCCCGAACTGCGCGGGAATCGTAATTGAAAACCACAAAACCTCCCGTTCCACATCTGCGAGTAATGTCGATCTGTCCGATGACGCGATCCGGTGTCATGACCCATGCGCCAATACCCGGGTAACAAGGGACGGCTCCTGCCCAGGATCGCTGGCTCCGAACCAAGTTCTGGAATTGTACGTTGCTTGTCGTGTAGTTCATCGGACAGACGAAATCGAGCCAGCCGCGCTCGCACCAAACTTTCCAGTCCTGGCCGATGTTGTCGCGTGCCGACGGCCAGTTGGGAAAGACAGCAGCCGAAATCTTGACCGTGGGCCGGACAGTCCTGGCCTTTTCGCTTATCGCGTGGACGACTGTGCTTATGTTGGCGCGGCGCCAATCCAGCCAGGCTTGCCTGTGCGGGCCACCGGCTTGGACGTCCTGAGGCCATCTCAGCGCACTGACACCGATGTGACGCATAAACCGCTGCCGACACCCCGCGCAGTAACAGTGATCGCCGTCGGGATATCGGATGTAATCAAAATGTATTCCGTCCACCGGGTACCGCCGAACAATCTCGATCATCGAGTCGATCTCGAGCTTCTGGTTCTCGGGGTGCGACGGACAAAGCCATTGGTTGGTTTCACCGGCAGCGTTTGACTGAAGCCGGCCTTGAGCTCGCAAGCGGTCCACAAACTCGCGTGGGGCTGATCCGAGGTTCCAATTCACCTTCCAGACATGGATTTGAAGGCCATATTTGCGGCACGCAGCCAGACATTGCTCGAGCTGATCACCGCGAGTCGAGACCTCAGGCGAAACTGGCAAAACCGCGCTGGGGTAAAAGGCCAGGCCTCCCCAGAGGAGATTCGGCAGGATGGCTGTGAAACCGTTTTTTGCAAGCAATCGGATCGCCGTGTCCCAATCCATTCCTTCGACGCCGAATGCGCTGTGACACCAGAAGGCGCGGAACTCGCCTTCAATCGGGCCTTGTGCGCATGCGTATGCGGTCAACAAACGGTCAGCGGCCTCTTGCGCGCGAGCCCAAGCGTCCGAGTACCGACCCGCCGCCCTGTGCGCGATGGCCTCGTCACGCAATTTGCGCCCAGCAGCAAGGTGCGGTTGGACTCGTTGATCTTCGCCGGCGAGCTTGGCGATGGCGGCAACGGCATTCTCGAAGTCCATGTAACCTGCCAACCGACCGAGTCGTGCAAGAGTTGCATCGGCGGCCTGTTGCCAGACCTGCGGCACGAGATAACCTGTCAGAGCGAGGAGCATCTGCCGTTTGTTGGAAATATCGTCGGTCAACAGCACGTGGGAAACTGCGACTGCGTTCGCCGAAGCAACGATTGCCGCGTGGCCAGTGGGTTGACCTCGATCGTCGAGCCATTCGGCTACTTCACGGCTGGCGCCCGGAACCGGCTTCAGTTCGAGTATATTCCATGAATTCTGTCCGACCAGCAACGGCGCTCCGGGAACAACGCCTTCGACGAACCTTATCCTGGCAAACCCGCCCTGTTTCGCAGGGCGAACCACGGAACCGACTTCGATCTTGACGCAGGGGCGCAGGGTTTCCGGCATTCCAAAGAAAGAGAGCAACCGGCCGCCGCCCTTGATGAATTCCACCAGAACTGCAGCGGTGTTTTCGGGCATGACCGGATTGTACGGGAGCACAATCAACTTCAGGCGGTGCAGCTTGCCAGAAGTCAAATCAAGATCACTAACGGTGGCGTATTCGATTCCTGCGGCTTTGAACTGTTCGGCCAAAGCGGTGCAGTATTGTTGAACGCTGGCGGCATCGGAAGATCTGGTCCGTGCAGCGGAATCGCATCGAAGAATGCCCACGTGGGTGTTGGGACCAAATCCGCCCACGGCCCGAAAACCGTGCAAATAGAACTCCGTCGATTTGTCGCTCCCGCGCCAGGCCGAGATGCGAATGGTGCGGATCGACGCAAAGCCGCCAGGTTTTCCTTCGGTGGACATGGCGGAAATATCGATTGTGATTTGATTCCAACCGGAGGTTTCAGGGTAGAATGTCGCCGAATACCAACCCTCCCCGCTCTGAAAGTACAGGCTGAAATGCGAAACCGGCGAAGCGTCTTGACAGAAAAAGTCGAACTGCACGCCGTTATAGTCCGCAAGATCCAGCCTGACCTGATGGTCCCATGATGCGCGCTCGATTTGTGTGCCCTCGAAATTGCAGGGAAACCGAAGGACAGCCTTGCCATCGAGAATTGCGGTTGAAACCGGCGCCGTGCCGGCCATCGGACGCCATGCGGCGCGCGCTTCTGAATCGGTCTGGTATTCGCCGCTCTCAATAGTGCCAGCGCTTTGCTGGCTCAAAACTGAGGTGGATAAAGATAAACATACGATGCCAAGCAACAGCGGAAGCGCATTTCCGGACCAAACCGACTTCGGTCGGATGAGAGTTGATCGTGTTGGAGATTTGACGGCATGGGCATTCATTGGCCCGGCATGCTGCAGAATTTGCGGCGATATCGCAAGTTTCTCAGCGCGGCGCAGCAGCATGCCGAGCTTCCAACGAACGCCTTTACCTCGCCGCGATCACTCGGTTGCGGCTGCGCCACGCTGCGAAATGTACGGACTAATGCTGTGCGCCTTTGAGCGCCGGATCGTCGAGGTCGAGACGGTAAAGAATCTGATTGTAGTCGTAGCGTGGGGTTGGCGGCGGGCGATCCGCGAATTCTTTGGAATGCGTTCCTTCGAACAGGAGAATTGGCGAGTCTCGAGGCGTCATCTCGGGATGTATCCGCGGGTTGTAGAACGTGTAGTTCTCATGCGATATTATTTTGACTGCTTTTCCCCATGGACCGGTTGGTGCGTCGGCCTCGGCGTACCAGACTTCACCGAACGCGGACGGTTTCCCGAAAGCTTCCGTGAATACTGTCACCCACCGTTTGCGCCACGAATTCCACGCCACAGAGCCGCTGTGGGGTTTGACCGGCTTGCCATCAGTCGCCGATACAAGTGTTAATTGCGGTTCGAGTGATTCCCACGTTGCCGGGTTTTCCCACGCTTCAAAGGTGGCAGGACATCTTAGAGTCGGAAGCGGGTTCCCAAACAGAACCCATTGTTTCTCCGCCGAGTCCCTGAAGAAAATCGGGTGGCCATCTGGAACCGGAGGCCGCTCGGGGGCTGATTCGGATTTGGTCCAAATGATCTTGTGCGGGACGAATTCGAGCTTCTGGTCGTCCCAGACGCACAGTCCCCACTGGTAAGCTTCCAAGGGCGGCTTGATTTTAGCGTAACTGCCAACCAGGCGTTCTGCGCCAGTTTTGTCGGGTAAACTTGTGTAACCTGTGACCCAGGTCGGGCCACTGCCTGGCATGGGGGCAACGGCCCGTGGTGCGCCCTTCGGATCGGTGAAATAATCAAACTTGAGTTTCACCGGCGGCTCGAACGAAGCCAGCGGTTTGACCGGGGTCGTGGCGCTGGTCATGTGGAAAATCCCCAGCGGATAATGCGACAAAGTGGTGTCGCCCCATGCCCAGTAGAGTAAGCCTTTATACACTGCGTTCTGCACGCTGTCACAACCCAGTATCCCCAGATTATCCTCCGGACCCGGCTCGCCCAGCTTCTCAGATTCGCCGAACCGACCCGCGCCCGTCAGGCGCCCCAGACGTTTTGCGACAATCCTGCGTTCTACAGCAACCCTCAAAGTCTTGCCGGGCTCGGGTCGCAGTCGAACGCCCCTGTAGCCAAAACCGTCTTTGGGGACCTCGTATCCATGGCCGACAACTTCAAACCAAACCTCCCGCTCCATCAACTCCGGCAGATCAAAAGCAATGAGCCCTGCATTGTCAGAAACAAAACGCACATTATGCAAAGTTCGCAACTCGACCATGGGAACCGGCCACCCGCTGTCTTTCTCGAGCACCTCGATGCGACAGGGTTTTGTAGCCGCCGACAACTGAGCATTTCCGGCATTGAGCAGGCTTGTCAGCGCCACAAACACTCCAAGGTATAGATTGGAAAATCTGCGCAGAAATCGCAGATGAGCGGATCGTTCGAGACCTTTGCCGTCAAACCGCTCATCGGTCCGTGCCACCGTCATCTCCCCCGTGGGCGACGAAGTCGGCCCGTTCAGCGGGGCGTGACACAGCGCTGATGTTGAAACGAACGCGTTCATCCCGCCGCGATCATTTGGTTGCGAGAGCGCCGCGCTGGGAGAAACGTACATGTCAAGTTCGCCGATATGACGGAACGTCGTCATAGCAAAGTCAGACTCGAACCGTTCCGGCATTGTGATCCCCATGCAGCAAGTGGCAAGACGGATGTTGTCCGCATGAACTGCAACTTCGAGCCTGGCACTCTGTTCATCCGCGTGCATTCACTTTGCTCGCCGGCGGAAAGTGTCGGAGCCTCCGGCTTGTCTTCGGTGGGAATTCATCTTGCGCCGGACGCAGATGGTCCGGGCAATTTGGACTTGAACGGGGTTGATGCCTCGCCCAGACTTGCTTCGAGCGGTGTCGTTGAAACTCGAGAATCGATCGGGCGCTTCTGAAATGAAATCTGGCAGTGGCATGGTGACCAAGACGGCTTTCGTGTTTATTGCAATAGGGCTTTGCGCAAGCTGCAAAACCCCGGGGCCAACTGATCTCGCCGCAGAACATTCAATGCGCCACGCGCGATCCCCAAGCAGAAGCGCGCGATGGTACGGCGAGCCCGAAGTCAAACGAGCAGTCGAAGCAGTGTACCCGGCTTTGGTCCGCCTTGATGTCGTGGAAGAACAGGGAGACGACGGTCGCATGCAAAAGCAGCGAGTTACAGGCAGTGGCACAATAATCTCGAAGGACGGTTACATCCTGACAAATCACCACGTGGCAGGCCGGGCCGTGCGCATCATCTGCCGACTTGCCAACAGAGAGGAAATCGAGGCTGTTCTTGTAGGAACGGACCCGTTGAGTGATCTGGCGGTGCTGAAAATAGATCCTCGAGCGCGCCGCAATCCTGACGAACCATTGCCATTCGCGGTTTTTGGCGATTCGGACGTCCTGCGGATAGGTGATGTGGTATTTGCAATGGGCTGTCCGGCAGGGCTGTCCCAGTCGGTAACGAAGGGCATTGTAGCGAACACGGCGATGATCTCTCCGTCCGGCAGATCGGAGCTGACTTTGGACGGGGAAACATTGGGCGAGCTGGTGCGATGGATTGGCCACGACGCAGTCATTTACCCCGGGAACAGCGGCGGTCCGCTCGTCAATACCCGCGGCGAAGTGGTTGGCGTCAACGAAGTCGGCATCGGCAGTCTCGGCGGCGCAATCCCCAGTAATCTTGCAAAACAGGTCGCACAAGAGCTGATTAACAATCGCAGGGTGTCACGCAGTTGGATCGGAATCGAAGCGCAGCCGCTTCTGAAGCAAATGACCAACACAGCCGGTGTTTTGGTTGGCAACGTGTATTCCGGCAGCCCCGCCGCGGAATCCGGGTTGCAGGCCGGCGATGTAATCACCGAGTTCAACGGCACTCCCGTTCCGGAAAGCCGTGCCAAGGAAAACATCCCGGAATTCAACCGACTGGTTCTGACAACACCCGTGGGCACAACAGTGCAACTCAAGGGATTCCGGAACGGCCAGCCAATGGTGTGGTCGGTCCGAACAACCGTGCGCGATCCGCGTCAGGCCAGAGAAGTTGAACTAAAATCATGGGGGTTGACGGTGCGCGATTTCACACGACTGTCCGCATTGGAAAATCAGCGCCCCGACGTCAAAGGCGTTTATGTCGATACTGTCAGGCCGGGCGGCCCGTGTTCAGAATGCAAACCGCCATTGAAATCAGGAGACGTGATCGTCGAAGTGGCTGGACGACCGGTCGCGAATGTCGCGGACCTCCAGGCGGTCACGCGCGAGCTTACAGATAACGAGACCACCGTGCGGCGCGTGCTGACAAAGTTCGAGCGCAACGCCCAGTTGTTGCTGACCGTGCCGCAGATCGGGCCCGAGCCTCAGGATGAAAAACCGCCCCGACCCGCCAAATCGTGGCTTGGCATCGAAACCCAGGTGCTTACAACTGACCTTGCCGACGCCCTCGGCGTGCATGGCAAAAAAGGCGTGAGAATAACGCAGGTCACCCCGGGATCAACTGCAGAAAAAGCAGGCCTTCGTGTCGGGGACATCTTGCTCAAGCTGGACGGTCAGGTCATCGCAGCCAGCACGCCTGCCGACCAGGAATTGTTCGATAATCTCGTCCGAGTTTACAGGATTGGAGCTCAGATTGAACTCGAAGGACTGCGAAACGGCGAACCGTTCAAAATCACGGCCGTCACAGAACGTCAGCCAAAAGTGACGGCGGAATTGCCAGAGTTCAAAGACGACCGATTCGAATTCACCGTCCGCGAGATATCCCTCAAAGAACGCATCGACGACAAACTCGGGCTTGACTTGAAAGGCGTGCGGATAAGCGCCGTTCAAAATGCCGGGTGGGCTGCGTTGGCCGGCCTCGCCGTGGGCGATGTCCTCGTGGCCGTAAATGGCGAACCTGTTGACAGTGTGGCTGCTGCGCGTGAGAAGCTGCTCAGATTGCGCGAGACCAAACCTTCACGGGTTCAATTCTTTGTCAGACATGGCGCCCGCACCGCATTTGTGGAAGTCGAACCCAGGTGGTAATTTCACTCGTGTCATCAAGGCACACTCGAAAACATCAAAAATGAAAAACAAGAATACCGTCTCCTTAATCACCGGCTTGGGCATCGGTCTTGCCCTGTCGTGTTCATCACTCACAACAACGGCCGGTGACTCGGCTGCTGCCATGGCTCGCAACGTCGTTGACAAACACAAGGAATCAGTCGTGTGGGTCTCCGCAGTGGCAAGAATGAGCTTCGGCTCCGGCGACAGCACACCGCTCCCAATGAACATTCCCGACCGCGAACAGAAATTCGAGGCCAACGGCACCGTGCTTGAACCGACCGGGCTGACGGTGACGGCACTGAGTTCTCTGGATCCGACCCGGGAAATCACGGGCCGTGAAATCAACACGTCTTCAGGCCGTATCACCATTGAAGCATCGGCAGTGCTCAAAGAGGTGAAAATCATCTTGTCTGATGGAACAGAAGTTCCCGCCGACATCGTCATGAAAGACGCTGATCTCGACCTTGCGTTTCTGAGGCCAAAGGCCGATGCCAGGGAAACAAAACAGGCGTCGTTCAAGCCGCTCGACCTAAAGTCCAGCTCGACCGCCGAACTGGCCGATGAAGTCATCAACCTCAGCCGGTCAGACGAGGTTCTGAACCGCCAACCTTCTGTCCATCGCGGACAGATCATGTGTATCACGCAGAAACCTCGGACTTTCTATCGGGTGTCGGGCGCAATGGCCGGTTGCCCAACATTCGCCCTTGACGGCAAAGTTCTTGGCATAGCTGTCAACAGGTTCATGAAAGAGAAAAACACTGTCACGGTTGTGCTGCCGGCCCCGGACGTGCTTGAAATAGCCGAGCAGGCCCGAAACGCCAAACCTATTTCGAGCGGCGATGCCGGGATTGCAGCGGAAAAGACCAACTCGCCTGCCAAGTCAAATTAGACGGTACCGTCGTGGGGCTTCACTCCACGCTGCAGTGACCCGAGCCCGGGCAGCCGGTCAAACAGGCCTGAGAATGCGCCGGGCCATAAACCCTTGATGTGGAAAGATGCACGGCAAAAAAAAGCCGGGGCAGCGATACGTTCAGACTCCTGAAAAACCAGAATTCTCGTCAGGACACATTCGCAATTTTAATGTCCTTCTCATTGATATTGCCCAAATGAAACCTTAACCGGCATCCCGATCCGTCTGGCGTGATTATCCCACCGGCATCAGTCGGCCCAAATATCGTGTCTGTCCCCATATCCCGGCCACCATGCACCCTTTCGGTCACCCCATTGAACGTTGAGAGTTGAACGTTGCACGTTGAACGTTCCCCCTCCCCAAACAACGTGCCTGTCCCCTTTCCCCTTTTTGAGCGAACCAGATAACGAGCCTGACACCGCCATTCGATAACGAGCCTGACACCGCCATTCGCAGCCCGCGGGCGCCCAAATCGCGAGCCTGGCACCGCCATTCGCACCGGCCACCATGCGCCCTTTCGGTCACCCCATTGAACGTTGAGAGTTGAACGTTACACGTTGAATGTTCCCCTCCCCAAACAACGTGCCTGTCCCTCTGTTTGCGCCCTACCATTTTTCTGCCGCCGCTCATTCATTCTCGGACCAGATTCCGTAGCTCAAATAAGGTTTGAGGCGGGCCTTGAGCGTCTCACGGGCTCTGTGGATAAGCGATTTGGTTGCCGACACGGACCGGCCAAGCACGCGTGCGATCTCTTCGTATGAAAGCTCCTCTTCGCGGCACAACAACAGTGCGATTCGCTGTTTGGCCGGCAAAGCATGGATGGCTTCTTCGACTTTGCTTTCCAACTCGTTCTTAAGCAACAGGTCACCCGGATCACGATGGCGGATATCAGCCACTTGGCGAGCTGCATCGCCGTCGCTCGTGGCGTCCTGTTGATCAAGGGACTCGGCTGGATGACGCGCTCTGCGTCGGATTTCGTTCAGACAAAGATTGCGCGCAATCGTGAAAAGCCATGTCGAGAACTTCGCTGACGGTTTGTATCGGTGAGCTGACTTGTGGACCTGGATGAAGACATTCTGGGCAAGGTCTTCGGCTTCTGTCGGGTCCGGCAGCGCGCGGTAAACGAGGTTCATGACGGGCTGCTTGTACTTTTCCACCAGAACGGCAAAAGCTTCCATGTCACCGCGTTTGACGCGGAGCATCAGTTCTGTGTCTGGGTCATGGCCGGCGCCCATCGCGGTGCACTTTATCAAACAGCTCAAGCCGAACAAGGTTGCAGAGTTTGGGTGTGCAGGCTAGTTTGTGCGCACGCCGTGATTGGATTGCGGTGCGTTTGAATGGAAAACCTGTTGAACCACGTTTTGATTGGGATTGCGGTGCTGTTCATGTTCAGCGCCTCGATATTCGTGCATGAATTCGGGCATTTTCTTGTTGCGCGCTGGCGCCGCATGAAGATCGAGGAGTTTGCAATTGGCTGCGGGCCCAAGATTTTCAGTCGAACGCGAAATGGCATACTGTACTCATTGCGGGTGTCGCCGATACCGATTGGCGGCTTCGTCAAACTCCCGCAGATGGTTACGTCCGAAGCTGTCGAGGGAAAGAGCGAACCGGTCCCTCCTGCGCCGCCGTTGTCGAAGATACTGGTGGCTTTTGCCGGGCCGCTGATGAACGCCATATTCGCTTTTGCGATCGCGACTGTGATCTACTTTGTTGGTTTGCCCGTTCTTGTGAACCCCTCGGTGATTGGGTACGTCGATCCGGAGTCGCCTGAGGGCAAAATGGGCATTCGCCAGGGAGACAAAATCGTCGCGATCAATGGCAAACCGGTCAGTTCCTGGGAGGAAGTCAACACAATCACCGCGTTG
>Ga0209227_1003076_pt1 | contig 11378 bp, 8 predicted proteins | sample YNPBryantNP2012_FD_185815 | JGI IMG/M metagenome (GOLD analysis project Ga0209227, IMG submission 185815) | Anoxygenic and chlorotrophic microbial mat microbial communities from Yellowstone National Park, USA - YNP Bryant NP 2012 (SPAdes)... ...
CGCCTCAAAATGCGAGCGCAGGGCACGAGCAAACAGCGTATCACCAGGCTCTGCCTGGTCCAGCAAGGCCGACCGCAGGTCGGCGGTACAGCGGTTGGGCCGCCGATACTGTATCGTTCCTTCAGGAAATTCATGGAAAGAAACCCGCTTCTCGCTGAAACTGAGCAAGTGGGAACAATCTTTCACGTAATTGCCTGTTCAGAGAACAAAGTGGGAAATAGACATCGTACAAAATTTCGTTCAAGTGCCTGGGGTGGGAAATCTTTTTCCGCTCAATTGTTTTCGGAATTTCCTGAACGAACGATACATTACCGCATCATGCGATCCACCATCAAGGCCAGGAAGAGGAAGAACAGATACATGCTCGACCAGCGATACATCTGCCAGGCGACTTTGTTGCCCGCCTGGCGCCAGACGCGCCAGGCGCCTGTCAGGAGCCAGATTCCCAGAACGATGGCGGAGAAGAAGTAGACGTTGCCGGCCATTCCCAGGGGTCTCATCAGCCAGGTCACAGCGACCAGCACAATCGTATAGAGCCAGATTTGACGGCGCGTTTCCTGCTCACCGCGTACCACCGGAAGCATGGGCACCCCTGCCCGTTCGTAGTCTTTGCGGCGCACGATGGAAAGTGCCCAGAAATGGGGAGGTGTCCAGAGGAAGATGATGAGGAACAGGAAGAAGGCCGGCCAGTCCAGGCTTCCCGTCACAGCAGCCCAGCCTACCAGCGGAGGGATAGCTCCGGCCCCCCCGCCGATGACGATGTTCTGCACGGTACGCCGTTTGAGCACAATGCTGTAGAGGAAGACGTAGTATAAAATCCCGGCCAGGGAAAGCAAAGCGGCGGTCAGGTTTACGAAACCTGCCAGCAGATAGTAGCTGATCAGACACAGCGCCAGGCCGAAAGCAAGCGCCTCCGCTGGGGTGATCCGTCCGGCGGCCAGCGGGCGACGGGCGGTGCGCTGCATGTGACGGTCAATTTCGCGATCAATGTATTGGTTGATCACCCCAGACCCCCCGGCGGCCAGTGCTCCGCCGAGCAATGTCCAGAACATCAGCGTCGGGTGTGGCCAGGCGCGTGCTCCAGCGACCATGCCCCCTAAGGTCGTGAACAACAGGAGTCCGACGATCAGGGGCTTGGTCAACATGAAGAAATCCTGCCAGCGTCGCGGCTGCGAAAGCGGTTGTGGTGAGCGAGAGAGGGAGAGCCAGGCGAGGATCAGGAGATCGGCCCAGAGGGCGAACATGGTCAGCGCGTGGAGGACGAGCAGGTGCAGGGGGTTGCCGCGCTGCACCAGCAGCGCGCCGATCAATACCTGTCCCCCGAACAGCACCCCCAAGAGCGTGGCCAGTGGCAGGAGCGTTTCATCCTGGCGGTAGTCTCTCCAGGCGCGCCGTAAAACATCGCCGAGCAAAAGGAGAGCCAGCAGCACCAGGCCACGGTGCAATAAGTCTAACCAGCCTTTGCCTCCCTGCGGCCAGCATAGTGGCCAGGTCGTACAGGAAAAAGCCTGATGGAGGGTGGCCCAGCGCCCCAACAGGGTGATGGCCAGCGTGACCAATCCTAAGAGCAACAGGCGCAGGGAAAGAATCGGAATGCGACGCACGGTTTTACTCCTGACGGTGATTTTACTGCAAAAAGGAAACCACGGTACTTTCGAGGCCGATAGCGCTCCCTACACGATTGCCTTAAATTCCGGCATGTTCCTTCGCCGCGCGCACGAAGCCTATGAACAGGGGATGGGGATGCATGGGACGCGAGAGGAACTCAGGATGGAATTGCGAACCGAGCATAAAGGGGTGATCAACAATTTCGGCGATTTCCACCAGTTTCCCATCTGGCGAAAGCCCAGAGAAGACCATACCGGCCTGTTCAAAGGCGGTGCGATAGGTGTTATTGAACTCGAAGCGGTGACGATGTCGCTCCTCGACCTGGGAGGCCTGGTAACAGGCTGCTGCTTTTGTCCCTGGCTGGATCACGCATGGATACAATCCCAGGCGCATTGTTCCCCCCAGATCGGTAATCGAGCGCTGTTCAAGCATCAGGTCAATGATCGGATAGGGTGTGGATCGCTCGAATTCCGTGGAATGCGCCTCTTCCCAGCCTAATACGTGGCGCGCAAACTCGATGCACATGAGCTGCATTCCCAGGCATAGCCCCAGGTATGGGACTCTGTGCTCCCGCGCATAGCGCGCTGCCATGATCTTGCCTTCAATGCCTCTTGAGCCAAAACCTCCCGGCACCAGGATGCCATGCGCCTGCTCAATCTGATCCCAGCCCTTCCCTTTTTCCAGTTCTGCGGAGTGCACCCAGAGGATTTTAATTTCCACATCGTTGGCCAGTGCGGCGTGCTTCAGCGCCTCACGCACCGACATGTAGGCATCGTGTAGCTCCACATATTTGCCAACCAGCGCGATCGGAAGAATCGGTTTGGGTTGGCGCACGCGCCTCACAAGCTCGCGCCAGGCGCCCCAATCCGGTTTCTGCGGCGCATTCAATCCCAGACGCTTGACCAGATAGTCCCCTACGCCATGCGTCTCTAACAGCAAAGGCACTTCGTAAAGCGCATCTGTTGTCACCATGGGGATAACCGCTTGCTTTTCTACATCGCAAAACAGGGCGATTTTCTCGCGAATCCCATCTTCGATTGGATAATCGGAGCGGGCGATGATCATGTTGGGCGAAATACCGATGGAGCGGAGCGCGGCGACGGAGTGCTGCGTGGGTTTGGTCTTCAATTCGCCGGTGGCGCCGATATAGGGCAGCCAGGTCACATGGACGAAGAAGATGTTTTCGCGCCCAACCTCGTTGCGGAACTGTCGCAGTGCCTCCAGGAAGGGCTGGGATTCAATATCGCCGACCGTTCCGCCGACCTCGACGATCACCACTTCGGCGCCGCTTTCCCTTGCCAGCAAGCGGATGCGACGCTTGATCTCGTTGGTGATGTGAGGAATGACCTGAATCGTGCCCCCCAGAAAGTCTCCGCGTCGTTCTTTCTGGATGATCTCGGCATAGACCTGTCCACTGGTGAAGTTGGAGAGGCGGGTCAGGCGGATGTCAATGAAGCGTTCATAATGCCCCAGGTCAAGGTCCGTTTCTGCGCCGTCATCCAGGACGAAGACTTCCCCATGCTGATAGGGGGACATGGTGCCAGGGTCCACGTTGATATAGGGGTCTAACTTCTGCGCGGTGACGCGCAGGCCGCGCTCCTTCAGGAGCAGGCCGGTGGCTGCGGCGGTCACTCCTTTGCCGACGGAGGAAACGACGCCTCCTGTGAAAATGAGATATTTTGTCATCGTCACTCTCCTTTGAGCAATCGAAAAGGGAGGGTGCACTGCACAACCCTCCCCATCCGCTCGTTGTGGTGAAAGTCTGGTTCATCCCACCAGCTTCCTCAAATCCTCTGCAGCCCGTCGCATTTCCAGGAAAATCAGTCCTAATTTGGCCTCCTGACGGGCCAGTACTGTCAGCACAGCCTCTTCTCCGACAGCGGTCAATACGATGAACCCGTTGTCACCTTTGATATAGACCTGCTCCAGGCCGCCACGTCGGAGTTCACTGGCGATGCGTTCACCCAGGCTGAGCATGGCAGCTGACATGGCCGAAACGCGATCCTCTTCGACTTCAGCGGGTAACGCAGAGGCCATGATCAGCCCATCCACGGAGACGACCGCGGAGGCTTCGATGTCCGGAGCAGCGATTTGCATGGCTCGCAAGCGTTCTACCATCTGATCGGCGCGGGATTTGCTCATAAACACTCCTGGAAGTGTGGGATGTCTAAAGTTTACCATAAAACTCGGTGACGCGTTGCCATCGTCCACCGTCTACCGTCCATCGTCCCTTTCTCATCCTGCCTTTTTTCTCATTCGATCCCAGAGCAGGCTGCCTGAAATGATCAGGATGGCGAAGGCGAAGATGATCCCGATCATAGTGAAGAACGGCAGGCGTCCGCCGATGTGGTAGTACCGGCTGAGATACCACTGGAAGAAAACGGCCAGGGAAAATCCCTCGATCCATAGCAGGCGTGGCCACCAGACATCGCGCCTTTCCCAGGCATAGGCGGCCAGCATGGCCTGAAAGGTCAAAAAGAAAAGGCGGTAGCGCGGCGTATCCCATTGATCGCCGCCACCGCGCAAAGAGGCAATTGTCATCCATACCCAGGTAATCACCAGGAAGGCCAGCCAGCGCTTTCGTTCCGTTGCGGGTGCTTTCCAGACGGCGCGAAACGCAAAAATCAGCAGCGGCAGAAGCGCATACCATGCGGTAGCGCGCAGGATGGAGATCGCTTTGCGGATCGGGATACTGGGTTCGATGAAGGCGCCGGGCAGCACCGGCTGCAGATAACCATAGCCAATGATGAAGGGAATTTGAAAGGCCGGCGGCGTCTCTCGGAATAGCTTCTGCACCCAGCCAGAACTACGCTCTAACTGATAGGCACTCCAGCGCACAGCCAGGCGTGACCATTCCCCCAACACTTCCAGAGCGTGCCCCTTTTCAACCGAAATGCCGGCCACGCTCAGGCTGAACAGGAGCATCCCCAACAGGGTCATCAGCCCTACAATGAGCCATACTCGAGGCGAAAGGTATCTGCCGCTTTCCAACCATAGCCAGAATCCCAGGGCTATCCCGAAGGCCAGGGCTGTGCCGGGCGAGATCAGCAGCAAGCCGGCCAGCGATCCTGCGAGTATCCTGGCAGAAATGTGCTTTTTTTCCTGATACTGAAGCAGGGCAAAGAGTAGCATGGTGCCAAAGGTGATCAGGAACGGTTCGCGCATTTGCGATGCGCTGAGCAACAGCATCTCCGGATAAAAGGCGAAGAGCCAGGTTGCATTGCGGGCCGCGGTCGGGGAAAGTAGCTTTTGTGCACTTTTCCAGAAGAAGTAGATTCCCAGGGCGCCTATCCATGCGCCCAGTCCCACGATCAGCAGCGGGCGATGGGCATCGGAGGAGAGAAAGCGGTAGAGGGCCGCGCTGAGTGCCAGCAGTCCCCCATATTGATCGGCGTAAAAGCGTTGCTGAAAAGCATCTGTCAGGGGGCGATTGCTTTGAGCCAGCTCCCAGGCCTGCTGATCGCGACGGTAGGCATCTGTGAATAGGTAGCCGGCGCGTTCCTGCTCGTTCGGGTAGCCATAGAGTGAAAGCCCAAGGTATAGCCCCAGCCCCAATGCCAGGCGGAGCAAAAAGGTAGCCAGGATCAGTCGTCGCAAAAGGGCGCTTTTTTCGGATGCGCTTAAATGCTCCAGGATCAGCCAGCCCGGCGCCAGCACGACAAAGAAAGCCAGGGCTCCTCGCCACCCGTTGCCATCCTGGAAGACGGCGAGTATCCCTGAAAGTAGCGCAGCAATTCCCAGTCCAGAGAGCAGAGGCATGGCGTAAGTATAACTGAACTTTTGTCTTCTTTGTTCAGGAGGGATCTTTTACCCCTTGCAGGCCCCGTTGCAAAGAGAGCGCCTTCCCCACGCTATTTCGGCTTTGGCTTTCCCTGGAACGCCGGCTCGCCCTCGCCTGTGGCAGGTAAAGGTGACGAATATCTATCAATTTATTGATAAAAATCTTGCTTTTTGGGAAGGGTGTGGGTATAATACGGCATATCCTCATGCCCTTTCAAAAGGAGATATACATGCTGGCAAGCTATTTACTCTCTTTACGCGAAGGCATTGAAGCCGCGCTGATCGTCGGGATTGTTTTGGGCGCCCTGCGCCAGATACGTCGGGAAGACCTCACACCGATCGTATGGTTGGGTGTCTTGAGCGCTGCCGGGATCAGTCTGGTCACGGCGATCCTGCTCAACCTTTTGGGGCTTTCCCTGGAGGGGGCGGCTGAACCGATCTTCGAGGCCCTCACCATGATCCTGGCCGCTATCCTGCTCACATGGATGATTTTCTGGATGAGCCGGGTGGGACGTACGCTGAAAGGTCGGTTGGAGGCTGACGTTCAACGGGCGGCGCATATTCGTAGCAAACGCGCATTGTTTCTGGTGGCGTTTGTAGCGGTCTTGCGCGAAGGGGTTGAGCTGGCGCTCTTCTTGACCGCGACGTTGTTCGCTTCCGACGCCGCGCAGACCATCGTTGGCGCCTTTTTAGGATTGAGCACGGCGATCTTGTTGGGCTGGTCGCTGTTTGCCACCACTGTCCGCCTTGACTTGCGCCGTTTCTTCCAGGTGACCGGGGTGCTTCTGATCCTGTTTGCGGCTGGCCTGGTGGCACATGCGGTGCATGAACTGAATGAAGTGGGATGGATCCCGGCAATCATTGAACATGTGTGGGACATGAACCACATCCTCAATGAAAAATCATTGCTCGGGCAATTCCTGACTGCTTTGTTCGGTTACAATGGGAATCCCTCGCTAACCGAAGTTTTTGCCTATTTCCTCTACTTCATCGTCGTTTTCTTCCTTTCCCAAACAGGCAACCCCAAAGCGGAAACCATCCCTGCGCCACAGGCATAGAGGGTTTTGCCTTGCCTGCAGGCCGTTTCCTTGACGTCTTCGCTTGTCAGGGCTAAAATCGAATCCAGTCGGCGATGAGGCTCGCCTTTAACCGCCGTGCTGGCTGATGGCCTCTGCGAAGGATGACCTTCGTGGAGGCTTTTTTGTCGAAAGGAGTCACCAAATCGAAGATGCAGAACGCCTTTCAACGTATTTTGCCTTTTCCAGAGGATGTCTCGCAGCCTGCATCCCAGCCTCCCGCCTTCTTCTCGGACCTGAATCTCGATCAGCTTATCGAGGCCATTCCTGCCTCGCGGCAGGAATACAACCTGAAGCCCTTTTTCTGGACACCGTTGCGCGATGCGGAGCTGGTGCGCTATCGGCAGGAGGTGATGCAGGACCTTGAGCATGAGGCTACCATGCGCTGTGTCAAGGCGTTTGCCGAGCGAATGAGCACGGTGCGTCGCTACCTGGGGTTGATCGAGAAGCTAGATTTCGATGATCACAAGAAGGGCTGGTATCTGGAGGCGGCGCTGGTATATGGGGAGGCTGTAACCACGCTGGCCCGCGATCTTGCCCAGCTCCCACTCGCCTCGCGCGGACTTCTGGCTTTTCGCGCCTGGGTGCAGGAGTATGCCGCCTCGCAGGCCTTTCAGGCGTTTTTCGCCGAGGCGCAGCAGGTCAAGCGTGCCTTGAGCGAGCTGGAATACTGCGTGATCATCGAAATTGGAAAATTTCGCGTCAAACGCTACGAAGGGGAAACAGATTACAGCATCGAGATTGAGAAAACCTTTGAGAGATTCCAGCAAGGAGATGTGGATAGCTATCTGGTCAAATTCCCGGAAAGTTCAGGGATGAGCCACATCGAGGCGCAAATCCTCCAGGCGGTTGCTCAACTCTATCCCGAACCCTTCCAGGCTCTGACGCAATTCTGCACGCGATATCCTTCTTTCCTGGATGCAACGTTGCTGGCCTTTGACCGCGAGATTCAGTTTTATCTGGCTTATCTGGATTTTATCGCCCCCTTCAGGCAGGAAGGTTTGCCCTTCTGCTATCCCCAGGTAAGCACCGTAGAAAAAACCGAGTGGGTACGGGATGGATTTGATCTGGTGCTGGCGCATCGCGTGCAGGCGCCTCAGCGCGTGGTGCTGAATGACTTTTCCCTCCAGCCGGGAGAGCGCATCCTGGTCGTCACTGGCCCCAACCAGGGCGGTAAAACCACCTTCGCACGCATGTTCGCCCAGCTCCATTATCTGGCCAGTCTGGGCTGTCCCATCCCCGGACGCGAGGCGCATCTTTTCCTGCCCGATCAGATTTTCACGCACTTCCAGCGGGTGGAAACCGTGCGTAGCTTGCGGAGCAAACTGGAGGATGATCTGGTGCGCATTCACGAGATGCTGGCCCAGGCGACCCCGAACAGTTTGTTCGTGCTGAACGAGATATTTTTCTCGACGACCTTGCAGGATGCCCTTTTCCTGAGCAAGGAAATCATGCGCCGTCTGCTCGACCTGGATGTGATCGGCGTGTGGGTGACTTTTCTGGATGAACTGGCTTCGTTGGGGGAGAAGACTGTCAGCATGGTGGCGATGGTGGACCCGCACGATCCGGCCATTCGTACTTTTCAGATTGTGCGCAAAGCTGCGGATGGGCTGGCTTATGCCCGTTCGCTGGCGTACAAGCATCGCCTGACCTATGCTCAGATCAGGGAGCGTATTCACGCATGAAAGTCTTTCTCCTGTATCCGGATCGCGATTTTGATCCTTCTCAGCCATTACCGCCTCAGGCGGCCGATCTCACTCAGGATCTGGGACTGGATGTGCTTTTCTCGGCCATGTCAAAAGGGGATGCATTCCTGCTGGATGTCAGCCGTCGTGTGCTCTTCCTCGGTTCTGATCAGCCGCAGGTCATCCTCTATCGTCAGGAAATTTTGAAGGATTGCCTGGCTCATCCGGAGGTGGTGCAATCGCTGTATAACATTCCCCTTGAATTCCTGGAGCGGAAACGCAAAGAATGGTTGTGGATCTCGCCGCGACATGCTGGCCCCGGCTCTATCCTGAGCGGCGCCCAGCACATGCTGGAGGTTTCGCTGGAACTTTTGAGAAAGCTACGCAAGCTCGCAGACGAACATGCGGCGACCTTCGCTTCCCCTGGCTTTCGACGCTTTTTCTCGATGATCCAGCAGGAGCTGGATGATGCTTACCTCGATACAGTTGAAAAGCACGTCCAGGCATTGCGCTTCCCCAAAGGCGTGCTGCTCCGCGCCCGGCTGGGCAGAGGGAATGAGGGCACGGGGTACATGTTGTGCAAACCGAATGAGCCGGAGGGCTGGATCAAGCGCCTCTTGAGCGAGCGTTCACCCGTCTATACGTTCTCTCTTCATCCTCGCGACGATCACGGCGCTCGCGTGCTGGAGGAATTGCGCAATCGAGGGCTGGCGCGGGTGGCAAATGCTGCCGCCCAGGCTGCTGCCCATATTGAGAGCTTCTTCCATGTGCTGCGCTGGGAGCTCTCATTTTACCTGGGCTGTCTCAACTTGTATGAACAGCTTACCCAGCTCGGCGAGTCGCTCACCTTTCCCCAGATTGCGCCGCCGGGGGAGCCTCGTTTTTCCTCGACGGGCCTTTATGATCCCTCGCTGGCGCTCACCATGAAGCGTAAGGTGGTGGAGAACGATCTCGCCGCCGATGGGAAAACGCTGATCGTCATCACCGGGCCGAATCAGGGAGGGAAAACGACCTTCCTGCGCAGCGTTGGCCTGGCCCAGTTGATGATGCAAGCCGGCATGTTCGTCCCTGCTACCTCCTTTTCAGCCGGTCTGGCGGCGGGTGTGTTTACGCATTTCGCGCGCGAGGAGGATAAGAAGCTCGAATCCGGCAAATTTGAAGAGGAACTCAAGCGCATGAGCCTGCTCATTGACCACTTGAAGCCGGGCAGTCTTCTCTTGCTCAACGAGTCCTTTTCCAGCACCAATGAGCGCGAGGGCTCCGAGATTGCCAGAGAGGTAGTGAGCGCGCTGTTGGAGGCCGGCGTCAAAATTTTCTACGTCACGCACCTTTACGAATTTGCCCATCAGCTCTGGCAACAGCAGGCGCAAAACGTTCTTTTCCTGCGGGCAGAACGAATGCCGGATCGGCGGCGCACGTTTAAGATTCGGGAAGGCGCACCGTTGGAGACGAGCTACGGCGCAGATGTCTACGCCAGGGTCTTCAAGATGAACTGAGGCCGGGCGTAGCTCTCTACTGTCTACCCGCTACCGTTCATCTTTCGCCTCCACGGTCTGCGCCCTAATTCGCGGTACAATTTCCCCATCTTTCTCCGGAGGTGATTGCTTATGCTCCCAGTGACGCTGCAGGATGCGATTCAGGCTGTGCGCCGTGGCGAATATACAGCGGCCGAATTGTTTGCCGCCTTTCGGGCGCGGGCGGAGGCCGAAAACCCGCGCTTGAACGCGTTTTTGTGCTTCGCTGAACCACCCTCTACGTTCCCTTCGCCTGAGACACCCCTGGCCGGCGCCCCGCTGGCGATCAAAGACCTGATGGATGTGGCTGGCCTGCCAACGACGGCTGGTTCCCCGCGATTCTTTGGGGAGCGGCCGGCGCTACAGGATGCGGAGGTGGTGCGTCGGCTGAAGCGGGCGGGCGCGGTCATCCTGGGGAAAACGCATACACACGAAATTGCGCTGGGCATCACGGGCATCAATCCGCACCATGGCCCGGCGCGTAATCCTCACGATCCGCAGCGCATCACGGGTGGCTCTTCCAGTGGAAGCGCGGCGGCGGTGGCGGCAGGGTTGGTGCCGGCAGCCCTGGGCACGGATACCGGGGGCTCCGTGCGCATTCCGGCCTCTCTTTGTGGGGTGGTGGGGTTGAAGCCCACCTTTGGGCGCATCAGCACGCGCGGCGTCCTGCCCCTCTCCTGGAACCTGGATCACGTGGGCGTTTTGACGCGTACCGTCGCCGATGCAGCCCTGCTGTATCAGATTCTGGCTGGCTATGATGCGCAAGACCCGGCCTCCCAGGATGTGCCGCTGGAGGAGCCTCTGCCCATGCTGGAGGCTGGGGTGACGGGCTGGCGCGTCGGGCTCGCAGTCGGGGAATATATTGAGGCCAGCGACGCGATCGTGCTGGAGCGGGTGCGCTCGGCGGCGGCGCGCCTGGAAGCCCTGGGAGCGCAGGTGATCGAAAAAGAGGTGACTCCGCTTCTTGCCGCGGCTCAGGCGAACGGGCTGATGGTGATCACGGATGCGGCTGCGGTGCATCGTGAACGCCTGGCGCAGCACCCGGAATGGTTCGGGGAAGATGTGCGTCAGCGACTGGAGCGCGGGCGCGCCACGACCTCAACCGATTACGTACTGGCCCGCCGCACCCAGAGCGAGGTTCGACGCTATTTTGAACTATTCTTCCGCGAGTTTGACCTGTTGCTTCTCCCGACTACGGCAACCACGGCTGCGCAAATCGAGGGCCTGGATTCAGCGGCCTATGCCCCCAAGATGACGCGCTTCACGGCGCCTTTCAATTTGAGTGGCCTGCCGGCACTCTCACTCCCCTATGGTCAGGATGAACGCGGACTGCCAATAGGCGTGCAACTGGTGGTTGGTCACTGGCAGGAAGCGAAACTCCTGCGAGCTGCATACGCCCTGGAACAGGCGGGATAGGGGGGCTGCTGCGCTGGAGATGGGCTGTTGGAATTGCGTCACGATGACTGTATACCTAAAGTAATACGTGCATGCCTGTCTGCTTTTCCTTGGCACCCTCCCGCCTTGTGATTAAAATTAGCCCATCCCCACCCGGATAGAAAACCATTGTAATTGCCCTGCTGTTTGTGGTCTTCCCGGCCCTGGCCGATTATCTTGGCCCTGACCGCACGCGCACCGAAAGCTACGTCGAAACCTACGACTGGGGTGTGTGGGCAAAACCCGACCCGACGGGCAATAGCTGCCAGCACACGTATGGC
>Ga0209227_1003087_pt1 | contig 11337 bp, 8 predicted proteins | sample YNPBryantNP2012_FD_185815 | JGI IMG/M metagenome (GOLD analysis project Ga0209227, IMG submission 185815) | Anoxygenic and chlorotrophic microbial mat microbial communities from Yellowstone National Park, USA - YNP Bryant NP 2012 (SPAdes)... ...
GAAAGCAGCTCGACACACTGGTAATTACCAGTGATATCGGTGGGCAAGCCACATGGAGCGACGGAATCGAGAACTACCTAGGCTACGTCTACATCACTGGTGCCGAGCTCGTCAAGAAGTTTGAGGAGCATTTGACTAAGTTTGACATTAAAATAGAGTTCACGCGCGTCGTGAGACTCGTGCACGACAACGGGCTGTTCACTGTGCACACAGAGGATACACGTGAGTTCACGGCTAGATCTGTCATTGTGGCCACTGGCAAGTCGCCCAGAATGTTGGACGTTCCGGGTGAGAAAGAGTTCGTTGGCCGCGGCGTCACATACTGCGCTACGTGCGATGGCCCGCTTTTCTCGGGCCAGCACGTGGCTGTTGTGGGCGGCGGCAACTCCGGACTCGAGGCGGCACTACAACTCATGAAAATATGCCCCAAGGTCTATCTTTTGGAGCTAGAGGACAAGTTGCGAGGTGACGAGATCGTCCAGAACAAGATAAAGGGCGCTCAGAACGTCGAAATCCTTACGCGGACCACCGTTACCTCCATTTATGGAGAACAATTCGTTAAGGGCATCTTCACTCGGAACCTCGACACCGGCGAGACTGGTCAGCTAGATGTCACTGGAGTGTTTGTAGAGATTGGCCTTCGTCCTAACACCGGTTTTATAAAGGATCTGCTGACCCTGAATCGTTGGGGGGAAATACCGGTGGACTGCGCCTCACGCACTGCGATACCTGGTCTTTATGCGGCTGGTGACGTGACCGATGTTCCGGAAAAACAGATTATAGTGGCGGCGGGCGACGGTGCCAAGGCTGCCCTCGGTGCCTACTCCTATCTGGTAAGATTGCCGAAGGCTACCTCTGATTGGAGTGCGCTTGTTGCCTCGTAACCGCAAAGGACGACTAGTGGGCGAGTCATGTATTTCTGCCTATGTTCACGTGCCTTTTTGCGCGTCCAAATGCACCTACTGCGACTTCAACTCCTACCCAGGTCTAGATTATATCTATTCGGATTACGTTAACGCTTTGATTGCCGAGATGGGCACGGTCGCAAGGACGATGGAGAATATAGTGCCTCTCCAGACCATCTACGTTGGGGGCGGAACTCCTACGGTTCTCAGTGTGGATCATTTATCGGCTATTCTTGGCGCTCTTCAAGACTCTTTTGGTCTTGGGGATGAATGCGAGATTACCACGGAGGCCAACCCGTGCAACATATCGTTGTCAAAGTGTGTAGAATTATTAGGTGCAGGCTTTAACAGGCTAAGCCTTGGAATACAGTCATTCGACGATAGCCTTCTAAGGATGTTGGGTCGTATGCACACTTGCGCCGAAGCCCTCGACGCAGTTTACGCGGCCCGCGATGCCGGATTTAATAATCTTAGCCTTGATTTGATGTATGCTTTGCCCGGGCAATCAATAATGCAGTGGAAGGATACGTTAAGTCTGGCTATCGATCTGGCTCCCGAGCATATATCACTCTACGAGCTTACGATAGAGGATGGCACCTACCTGAAGGTACTCTTAAACAGCGGCAAAATAACTCCTGCGGATGAGGATCGCCGGCTAAGTATGTACCACATAGCAATAGAAACTATTACATCAGCAGGCTACGAACACTATGAAGTCTCTAACTTCGCGCGTCCTGGACTTAGATGTCGACACAACATAACTTATTGGCGCAACGAATACTACTATGGGTTTGGGGCTGGCGCTACGAGCTACGTAAGTGGCGTACGGTCAGTTCGCGTCGCCGAGCCTCAGGATTACGTTGCTGCTGTAAACGGAACAGGTGATTTGATCTCCTATTCCGAGTGTCTGACCGGCGAGGACTTGTCCGATGAGACTCTAATGGTGGGGCTGCGGATGCTGGATGGTGTCGATCTAGCTGCCGTGTCTGCGCGGACCAATCTAAACCTTGGGGCGAAGTTGGCTAGCAAGCTTGACTGGTTGGAACAGATGGGACTACTAACCGTGGAGGGTTCGGTCGTGCGGGTGACTCGCAAAGGGCTCTATGTGCTGGATACAGTGATCTCTGAGCTGACACGGTGAGAGCGCGCCGTCCAACGGACGACTCGCCCAATTAAATTCCAACGGATATACGCTATCACTTCTCTTCGAGCAGAGTTTTAATCTCGTTGTGGATTCGTGTTGCTTCCCTTTTCTGCTCTTCTGGATGGCGAGGGAAACCGCCGTGTGCGTAGCGAATGGTTCCGTTCCTGTCGATGATGTACGTTGCGGGTATGCCTCTTACCCGATAGGGTTGGCCGACGGTCTCAGCTTGTGGGTCGTGTAATACAGTGTAGTTGATCTTTTGTTCCTTGGCAAATGAGACTACGTCGGACTTGGCCGCGTCTATGGCGACGCCCACCACAATAGCTCCCTTGTTTTTAAACTTCTTATGGATGCTGATCAGGTGCGGGATCTCCGCCCGACAGGGCGGGCACCACGTCGCCCATATATCCAGCACTACGACCTTGGGATTGTTCTTGCTAAAGCACGAAGATAGCTTGAAGCCCTTACCATCGAGCGTGGGCAGAGTGAAATCGGGAGCCTTGACACCGGGATTCAAATTCGCAAATGCAACTGATGCAATTACGGCAGCCGCGCCCAGTGCAATCGCAATATAACCAATACGTTTTTTCATAATGAGAGTCCTTTCTGTGGCATTGATTTTGTCCGATCAACTTGGGTTGGCGCGTATTGAGCGCGCTCAGCTTAATGAAACCGTGCAACGCTGCGGCTAATTGATACTTGTCTCGGCCTTGTGCCTTAAAACCGATTAATGAGCAAAGGCTTTTAGAGAGCTGTGTCTAGGTCTAACGCTTCCCAAACAGCATGCGAAATACGGTCATGTCTCAATCCGTTACTTCGATTGGAGCGCTGATCGAGAGATATATTTTTTGCGCTTTGGGCAAGCTAAAACATCGGTTTTCTCCACCTCGCGCGCAATGTCACTCTCTCCGAACATAACAGCCTCGGATAAGCGCCAGCGTTGACTTAGTATATTTACGGGTGTTATGCTTTCTGCGTTACCCACCTTCGCCGGACATAGGCGAAAAAAGCTCTGGCGCAGAGGTCCGTAAATCATTAGACGAGCAACCACCATTATCCTGCCTACAGTTTTATTTGTCGGTTGCGCGCTGTGGTTAGTGTCTTTCTTCATTTGTCGCGCATCGGGCCTGCCAGCGTCCGAGAAACGGTATCGCGTCGAATTAGGGGCGACAATTAGGGTAGGGCGCGTGCGCAGCGTAGTGCTTTCGCCTCGCGGCGACCTAATCACAGTTGCGCCGTTATCAGGTGGGATTCGTTGGTATTCGATTTCCGGCGAGTCTCTTGGTTGCGCACGCCCGGAGGGGTTTGACACTGGCCTCGTTTCGCCCGGTGGTGAGTTGGCGCTTTTCTATTCCTACCGCCACCCGTACAACACGCGAGTTATTTTCACACGTCCCTCCGGCGAGATATTTTGGCAACGGAGTGTTTCTGGTGCTGTTTGGTGCGCGGCTGCTGGAGAGGACCAGGACGGCCCTGTGATGGCGGTTGGCACCGGCAAAGGTTACATTTACATCTTCAGAGTAAGTGACCGGCGCAAGAGATACGTGCGATGGCGATTAAAGGGCGCAATAGTGAGTCTGGATTTTGATAGCGACTCTAAGTCCGTATTCCATGGCACGTGGCACGATTCGTTTATTGGTCGCTACACACTTCGCGGATGTCGGTTGTGGCGGATGGAGTCTACCACTGCCAGCCTTCAATACGTTGAGGCTCTGACGGAGAAAAACCGGCTATTTGTGGTGTCCACGCCTAATGTAAGGGGCAGAGCGAGCGAATACACTCTTTTCACGGCTGGCGGGAGAATCTTGCGGGAAGGTATTATCGGTCCCGAGCCTGGCAGTCGGATTGTGCACTCCCCAAACGGCGACTACATCTGCCGGGGCTATCACAAGCTGATCTCGCACAAGAACAAGTCTGTGCGAGAAAAACATGCCGTTCTATATGATTCAACTGGTGCCGTTGTTTGGGATAAGGGATCCCTAATAATGCCAGTCTGTCCTGTGTTGGTTACGAGGCGTGGGACAGTGCTGGTAACCGACGGCAATAAGTCGCTATACTTTGTGGAGCGGTCGGGTGACGTAAGGCCGAGCATAGAGCTGCCATCGCGGATTGTGTCTAGTATCGGGGCTAGGGATGCGTCCAAGGCGGTGTTCTACTGTGCGGATGGCAGGCTTCGGGTGGTTCACGTCAGGCGGTAATGGTGATGCGGCGGCCACGCAATATGGCCGCCGCATCAACGAGTGGGCTTGGCGTCCACCTACTTGTCAGACAGCGTAGCCTCCAGTGGAATCAAGCCCAGCCTGGTGGCACGCCGGAAAGCCTGAACGCGGTTGGACACCTGGAGCTTGTCATATATGTTGGCCAAGTGGAAGTCCACAGTTCGCTTGCTGACATACAACGCATCAGCGACGTCCTTGCTGGACTTTCCCTCGATTACGAGGGAAAGCACTTCCAGCTCGCGCTTGGTAAGCCGAACAGAGCGGTCCTCGTGGACGTCCGGGATTCCAACAGCCGCCATATAGCTCTCCTTTCCCTGCTCGCCGCTCAAAGATATTCTTCCATCATGCACAAACCATCTCAACAGAAGATTGGAACAATATGAACAATCTACCTCTGGAACGAGTGTTAATATACCTCTGAAACCCTTATCCCCGCCAGATCTAAACAATCTGCTTGCGCCTGCGGAATGCTGAGATGTCAGATTCAGCCGCTTCGGTGAGAATAAAAGTCGAGTGAAATTGATCACGTTCTACTTCAGCAAGGTTCTTTCTTTACTCCTGCTACTCTTGATGCTATAGTTAGGGTGCATACTGGAGTAGAAGGAGGATTGCAATTGACTCCGAAACAACGCGCTGTCGCGGCGTTTCACCTCGCGCAGCCCGATGACATCGTTCCGACGTTTGAGCTTCAGTTTCAGCTTTCCGAGGAACTGCTCGGAAAGCGCCATTGGTTCGACTCGGACATCGAAGCCGCTGCGCCACAGGAGCGGGAACGGATGATAGCCGAGAATGCTGAGTTGTGTGTAGAAGAAGCCGAGCGACTAGACTACTCGATCATCGCGTTAACCTATGGCCCATACAAGCCTGAATATCTCATTGCTACCGTCAAGCGCGTGAAACAGATCGTGGGCGATGACAGGATGATAGCCGTAATGGCGGACGGCACTATGTCCATACCAACCGGCAGCAATATGATGCAGTTAGTGGAGGACTTGGTAGAGAGGACGGAAGAGGTACACGCAAACCTCAAGGCAAGCATCGATAATACTCTTGCTGCCACGAAGCCACTCCGCGACGCGGGTGCCGAAGTGGCTCTTATGTGCGCTGACTACTGTTTCAACGATGGTCCTTTTCTCTCGCCAAAGATGTTTCGGGAGTTTGTAACGCCGTATCTGGCTACCGCCGTGGAAGGTCTCCGTGAGATGGGGATGTATACGATCAAGCATACAGACGGTAACATTATGCCTATTCTCGACCAACTCGTCGAGGCCCGGCCACACGCAATTCACTCCATTGATCCGCAGGCTGGGGTGAGCCTGAAGAAGGTAAAGGAGATGGTTGGCGACAAGGTGGCTCTTTGTGGCAATGTCCACTGTGGTATGTTACACAATGGTACGGTAGACGAGGTCCGCAAGGACGCCGAGAGGGCTCTCCGGGAGGGAATGCCAGGAGGTGGTTACTTCTTTTGCACTTCCAACACGCCGTTCAAGGGCATGCCGCTTGAAAACTACCTGGCCATGCTAGAGGTTAGGAAACACAAAGGTCGATACGACAGAACATAAATGAAGCAAGTGCAGTGGCCGGCTTCAAAGCCGGCCACGTCTTAGCGTCCGGCAGCTAATCAGCGCCGATCATGCTAGGTAAGCCCTTACATCAGCCGCTACTGCCTCTGGCGTCAGCCCAAATTTCTCTGCTAACACCTTATAGGGCGCTGATGCTCCAAACCGGCTAAGTCCGATGATCAGGCCGTCATCGCCTACATACTTGTGCCACGACTCGGGCACGCCGGCCTCCACAGCGACTCGCTTGGTGATACTTGGAGGAATAACGCTGTCCTGATAAGCTTTCTCTTGTGCGTCGAATATCTCCATGCACGGCATAGATACTACCCACGCTCTAATGCCTTCGGCTGCAAGAATGTCAGCGGCGCCGATAATAGTCCCGACCTCCGAGCCGCTCGCCATCAAGACCACGTCTACATTCTCCGCTTCTCTTACCACATAAGCTCCTCGACGAAGTCCCTTTGCCTTCATCGGGTCATCGCATATTGGATCAAGGTTCTGACGAGAGAGGATAAGCGCTGTAGGACCATCGCGTTTTTCCAGGGCGACAGCCCAGGCCACCGCTGTCTCAGCAGTGTCGGCGGGTCTGATTACCTGCATTCCAGGGATGATGCGCAACGATGTTATATGCTCGATAGGTTCGTGGGTTGGTCCATCCTCACCGACAAAAATGCTGTCGTGCGTAAAGATGTATACCACTTGCTGCTTCATAATTGACGCCAATCTGCACGAGGGGCGCATATAGTCGGAGAAGACCAAAAAGGTTGCGCCATAAGGGATTATGCCTCCGTAAAGCGCCATACCATTTAGCGCGCCGCCCATGCCGTGTTCTCTGACGCCAAAGTGTATATTGCGTCCTGTGTAGTCGCCCTTAGAAAAGTCACCGCCGCCTTTGATGTCGGACTTGTTGCTGGGAGCCAGGTCGGCGGAGCCGCCCCATAGCGCTGGCACATGTTCTGCCAATTCTTGCAGAACACGGCCGGAGGAATTACGCGTTGCGTCCGGCTTAGCGCAGTCGATTGCCGGAATTACGAGGTCCTCCAAATTGGCAGGAACCTCTTTGTCCATCATTTGCATCCAGAGCTTGTGCAATTCGGGGTGTTGGGATTGCCACTCTTGGAACATTGCTTGCCAAGCGTCGTAGTCTTGCTTGAGCTCTGAGGTTCTTTGCGCGAACAAGTCGCGTACTTCCTGAGGAACGTGAAAATGTTTCTCGGGATCCCAACCGGCTGCTTCCTTCGCGGCGGCTATCTCGCATTCGCCCAATGGCTCTCCGTGTGCCGTAGGAGTGCCGCACTTATTAGGCGCTCCTTTGGCAATTGTCGTTCTGCAGATGATGATGCTCGGCTTTGCTTTCTCATCACACGCCGCCTCGATGGCATGGGTGATTGCGTCGCGATCGTGGCCATCGACAGACTGAACGTGCCAATGATAGCTTTCGAAGCGTTTGGCAACGTCGTCCGAATAAGCAAGTGCGGTGTCGCCCTCGATTGTTATATGATTATCGTCGTATAACACGATGAGATTGTCGAGTCCCAAATGCCCAGCTAGCGCGCACGACTCGTGGCTAATTCCTTCCATCAGATCGCCGTCGCTAGCTATCACATATATTTTGTGATTGATTAAATCATAGCCAGGCTTGTTAAACAGAGCAGCCATACGCTTAGCCGCCATTGCCATTCCGACGGCGTTTGACAAACCCGCTCCTAGTGGTCCCGTTGTTGTCTCTACACCGTGCTCGACATCGTGCTCGGGATGACCGGGAGTAATGCTACCCCACTGTCGGAACCTCATAAGCTCTTCCATTGGCATATCAAACCCAGCTAGGTGCAAAAGTGAATAGAGCAGCATAGAGCCGTGTCCTGCCGACAGTATGAATCTATCTCGGTTTGGCCATTTTGTGTCCGCTGGATTGTAGCGCAGAAACTTGCTCCATAGAACGAATGCATAATCCGCACCACCCATCGGCAGTCCAGGATGGCCTGACTTAGCCTTCTCCACTCCGTCCACGGCTAGAAATCTTATTGTGTCTACGGCAAGTTGTTCAATATCCGCGTTAATAATCGTTTCTGACATTAAATCACCTCGTATCAAGAGTCCATAGATGGGTTTGGCGACGCTGTTGCGAATCCCTTCTGTGATCGGGTATTATCAAGCATCTCACGACCTCTGGGAGGCGTTATGGAAATCGGTTTAATCGGCCTTGGCAAGATGGGGATAGGAATGGGTTCGCGCCTTGTTGCTCGTGAACACACAGTGGTGGGCTTCGATCTATCCACGGAGCGATGTGAGGCAGCGGAATCTGTTGGAATTTCGACTAGGGACTGCATCCCTGGTGTCGTCGAATCGCTACATTCGCCAAAAGTCGTGCTGCTAATGGTTCCCGCTGGTGACCCCGTTGATTCAGCCATATCTGACTTATGCAAGGTCCTGTCCGCAGGCGATTTAATAATCGATGGTGGCAATTCCTTCTACCGAGACTCTATTCGCCGATACGAGGAGCTTCGAACGAAGGGAATAGGCTTCCTCGACTGTGGCGTGAGCGGCGGCGTGTGGGGTGTGGAAGAAGGCTATTGTCTGATGGTCGGTGGCGAGTGGGCTCACTACGAGCTTGTCGAGCAGGCGTTTCTCGATCTCGCGCAGCCCGGAGGATGTGCGCTCGTAGGTCCTGCCGGGGCGGGACACTACGCAAAGATGGTTCACAATGGAATCGAATACGCTCTAATGCAGGCCTACGGAGAGGGGTTCGAGTTACTTAAGGAATCACCGTTCGACTACGATCTTGCCGGTCTAGCGGGACTTTGGAATCGCGGTAGCGTCGTTCGCTCGTGGCTTTTGGAGCTTGCTGAACGTGCTCTTGTTGAGTATCCAGGGTTAGAGAATATTGCGGGATGGGTCGAGGACTCTGGCGAAGGTCGCTGGACTTGCATCGAAGCTATCGAGGAAGGCGTACCGGCGCCCGTGATTGCGATATCATTGATGATGCGGTTTAGGTCACGTCAACAAGATTCTTTTGCCGCGAGACTTGTCGCTTCGCTGCGTCAGCAGTTCGGCGGTCACTGTATTAAGAAGACTAATTAGGATGAGCTTTGATCTTACTTCCAACCCATTTCGTGCGGGGCTGCCTAAATCAAGATCGGTAGACCCTTGTGGGCTGGTGATATTCGGCGGCACGGGTGATCTGGCCTACCGGAAGCTGTTTCCAGCACTTTATCGACTCCACGCCGGAGGTCATCTCCCTCGAGGCTTCGTAATTGTTGGCTATGCAAGTCAGAGGCTCGAAGACGAAAGCTATCGGATAGAGGTCAAAGATGCGCTGGGCAAGTATGGTCCAAGAACCGGTTTAGACGGGCCCACATGGGAGTCGTTCGCGCGTATGATCAACTACGTACAGCGTAACGATGAGGTTGTGCCTTCCTTACGGCGGCTCAAAGGCCGCCTGGACGCGCTCACACAAGGCATGTTATGTTGTCGCAACTATCTGTTCTACCTAGCAGTCCCACCGTTTATGATCGAGCCATATGTGCTGGGGCTCGGGCAGGTTGGGCTAAGCGAAGAGTCGCCCAATGCATGGCGGCGGCTTGTGGTCGAAAAGCCGTTCGGAGAAGACCTTGAATCTGCCCGCAAGCTCAATGTTATCCTCCACGGAGTTTTTAGGGAAGACCAGATTTATCGAATCGACCACTATTTGGGAAAAGAGGCAGTGCAGAACATCCTTGTTTTCCGGTTTGCCAATCAGATGTTTGAGCCGTTGTTAAACTCTTCGAATGTTGACAGTATCCAGATAACTGTAGCCGAGACGGTGGGAGTAGAGGGCAGAGGGGGCTACTACGACAGTGCCGGGGCGTTGCGGGATATGATCCAGAACCACGTGCTGCAGATAGCGTCATTGCTGTGTATGGAGCCGCCCACGTCCCTCGACGCAGAAGCCGTTCGCGATGCCAAAACTGAATTGCTGCGCTGTATAGTTCCTGTTGCACCTGGTGAAGTGGACAGGGTGTCGGTTCGGGCTCAGTATTCTGCAGGTTTAGTGGATGGAATAGCTGTTCCAGGGTATCGAGACGAGCCTAAGGTTGCCGCAGACTCACAGACCGAGACCTATGCTGCGCTCAAGCTGACCATTGACAATCCTCGTTGGCGCGGCGTTCCGGTTTATCTTCGGACAGGCAAGCGTCTCGCCAAGAGAGTAAGCGAGGCGGCGATTCTCCTAAAACCTGCCTCGTGGTCGTCGTTTTCGTCGGGTGTTGACCTACGTGGTAACGCAATCGCTATACGAATCCAGCCAGATGAAGGCATTTCAGTGCGCTTCGTGGCCAAGGTGCCCGGCATGGATATACGCATTGAACCCGTGCATATGGACTTTCGTTACTTCTCAGGTTTCGCCGAGGGGATTCCTGATGCATACGAGCGTCTACTGCTCGATGCAATGCTAGGCGACACTAGCCTATTCGCACGCGCCGACGCGACAGAGATCGCCTGGTCGATATGTGATGCCATAAGAGATGCGTGGGAAACAATGGGTACGCCGCTGTATCCCTACACTCCTGGCACGTGGGGACCGCGCGAGGCCGACGAAATGCTGGCCAATGAAGGTCGGCGGTGGAGATTGCTCTGATGAACGATCAGCATTTCTATACCATATCCCAGCCGGCGGATATCGCTAGTATCCGGAGCGCTCTTGGCCATCTTTACCGAAAAGCAGCCGCAACCGATGATAGCCCGGTGCCTGTAGTTCGTCCCACGATGCTCAACATCATTGTCTACTCTGCTGAATACTACAGCCTGGTAGAAACGGAGAGCGTTGTGAACGATGTAATTGCTCAGCTACCTGCTAGAACTGTGATCGTTGATTCCTCGTTGGATTCCGCTTCCGGTAGCAAGGCTGAGGTCGCGTTGATGTGCAGCGTCGATGATCGTGGCGAGCGACGTCTCTGCGGCGATTCCGCGCGGCTTGCCACTCAAGGCTTGGGTGCGGAAGTCGCTGGGCTGGTGACGCCGCTGTTAGAAGCCGATATCCCAACCTACCTCTGGATCGCCGGAAAACCGGCCCAGTGCGACGAACAGTTGATTGCTCTGTCTGCCCTTGTCGATTACGTCGTGATCGACTCTCGTTGCTATGATTGTTTTAACGATGCGCTGAACGGTATGTCACGTTACGGTCGGAATACCAGCGTGTTAGATGTTTGTTGGGCGTCCCTTATGCCCTGGCGCGAAGGGATTGCTCAGCACTTCGACCCGCCCGGAGTGCGCCCTCTCCTTAACGCCATAACGGAGGTCGAGGTCCTATACGAGCCGTTGACGGACGGGTCGTTGCCGATTGCGCCATTGTTGTTGGTGTCCTGGCTTGTCGAGCGAATGGGAGCAGAGATAGAAGAGGCAAGTCGGGCCGATGACGGTCTTGTTGTTACTGGCCGGCGGGAAATGTCGAGGTTTGTTTTGAAGATGACGGGATGTGGTTGCGGGTTGGGGCAGGGAGACCTGGTCGCGGTGGTCATTCGTTGCACTGG
>Ga0209227_1003089_pt1 | contig 11337 bp, 10 predicted proteins | sample YNPBryantNP2012_FD_185815 | JGI IMG/M metagenome (GOLD analysis project Ga0209227, IMG submission 185815) | Anoxygenic and chlorotrophic microbial mat microbial communities from Yellowstone National Park, USA - YNP Bryant NP 2012 (SPAdes)... ...
CATAGAGCGTAATTTCTCCGGATTTTCGATAATGGATCGATACTTGCACATTGTTTTTCTCCATTTTCAGATTATACAAAAATAGTATATCACTAAATCTTGATGATGTCTATTAGAAAAACAATCCGTCTCCCCCGTCGCTATCGGGAATGAGCAGACCTCTGTCGCGGTCATAATATGCCTGCACATCGTTTGGGTTAAGAACGTGATATAGATCGTTAATTGTCACAATCACCCCCTTCGAGGTAAGTCTGTCGAATTCGCTTTTGAAAATGGAAACTGTGTAAGGTTGCAGTTTTCGTAATACTGAGAACGGGTAATCGGTATTTTTTAAATCCTCAACCCAAGATAATGCTTTGTCATCGTATGGAACAATCACCGTCACATTTGGAGTTTCGATGATCCGGAAGACATCTGCTACCCGTTTGAAATTAAATCTACCGTCTTCACTGAAAAACTCCATAATCTGTTTATAGTCGAAAGCACGTTGATTGTGGAGATTATAGAGTTGCTCAAAGTATGATTCGATGGCAGCCACAGATATCGGTGTTGCGCTGTGGTTACGTAAGATCATACGAGCGACTTCGGCGGACTGTTGAACATACGCTGGCATTCGCCTCGCAAACTCGGAATATGGTTCAAAGACGAATAATGTGCTCATACGGCGCTTCATCTCACGATTAACACGCCCCGCTGCTTGATTGATAGAATCCAGCCCTGTCAGGGCGCGATAGCCAACGGGAAAGTCCAGATCAATCCCGGCTTCCATGACAGTGGTTGCGACCACGCGACAGGGTTTTCCTTTTGACAATCGAACCTTGATTTCTCCGAGTTTTGCGCGGCGATGAGCCGGACACATCAGTGTCGAAAGATGATAGTTCCCTTCGCCTTGCAAGCCAGTAAACAACCCGCTGGCATGACGGCGCGTGTTGACAATGCACAACACCTGCTCATGGTCGTTCATCTGTGTAACTAATTGTTCATCGGTAAGCGTGCCCGCATGCTTCACTTCCACTCGCTTATAGAAGTTGAACAGATATGGCGGATTGGGAGCGAGTTCTCTGATTTCTGTGCCTTTGGGAAGGAATCGTTCCAAAGGAGGTTGTGTCGCGGTGCAGAATACTACACTCGCTCCATAGTTGGTTACCAACTCCCACACAGCCGCCATCGCCGGACGCATATACTCACGCGGCAGCATTTGGGCTTCGTCGAAAATAATCACGCTTCGGGCAATATTGTGCAGCTTACGGCAACGTGACGGCTGGTTGGCAAACAGTGACTCAAAAAATTGCACATTGGTCGTAACCACAATGGGAATATCCCAGTTCTCCGCTGCCAGTTTGAGCTTCTCAAGCACACTGTTCGTCCAGTCATCATCCCTGCTTTCCCAATCGAAGTTAGAGTGATGTTCAAGCACATGGTCTTCGCCAAATATATCCTTGAAAACACCTGCATTCTGCTCAATCACCGTAGTGAACGGGATAACGTAGATGATGCGTCGCAAGCCATGCTCAGCGGCATGTTTGAGGGCAAATCCCATCGATGACAACGTCTTACCGCCGCCTGTTGGAACGGTTAGTTTAAAAAAGCCGGGTTTCTCCACTGCCCTTTCCAGACACGCCTTGAGTGTTTCGCTGCGCTTACGATTAATCTCGTCGGCTGGATTGTCAAATCGGCCAATATAGGCGAGAAACCGCTCAAGCAGGGCTGACATCGACGTATGAATCCCACGAGGTTTTGCGCCCTGCATGTAAGTCTCAGTTTCTTGAAAATCGGCGTCTACCAGGGAAGAGTAGACCATACGAACCAGAAAAGATAGAGAAAATCCAAGGTGTCCTTCCAGCGGACGAATGTGTATATGATTCGGGAATGGAAGATTCGTCAGATGTAACTCGCTCTTGTAAGCGTTGTAATCCGGCACCTGCTTTTTCAGGCGCGCACAAACAGTGCTGCCTTCCAGATCGGTCTCGTTGCCATAGTCAGGCAACCCTGCGTGATGTCCCAAAATGGGGTATGTCAGTAAGCGTGCAAATAGTTCATATGGTGTACCTTTGAAGAGACTCAAAAGTTCTCTGGCGCCAGCAGTCGAATGATCTACACGCGGACCACCCTCCAGTCGTCTTTGAAACTCGTCGGAGTATTTGCCCAGATCGTGGAGCAGTCCGGCGATGTACGCCAGGTCTGCTACACTGGCATCTTTGCCGAACTCACGCGCCATTTCCGCCGTATTGCGTAGATGATCGATGAGCAGTTGCCAGTGCTCACGGTCCTCGCCATCGCGTCGATGAGCAAAGTAGGTGGTGCTAGAGTCTGTTCCATTTCTGATCCCATACACCCTCGCCATCTTTCGCACCTCCGCTTCCAGCGTCCCGCGCAGCCCCTCCGGTCCCAGCACTTCCACATCGGCGCCCCAGCCGCGGATCCAGGGCAGCATCTCTTTCGGCTCAGCGATCTGTGCTCGCCACACCAGCGATCCGTCGGGTTGCGGCTCGGTGCGCTCGGAGCGGTGCCAGCGCGTCTCCTGCACCCGTCGCGCCACATGCGGGCTGAACCGTAGCACAACTTCCACCGGCTCATCTTCCGATGTCCAGATACCCCATGCGTCGGCTAGATAACTGCGCGGGTCAAAGTCGTCGGGTATCTGATAGGCTTCAGTGGTTAGCTCGGCACGGCGAATGCGCTCGATCTTGTTTCAATCCACGCCTTCTGCGTTTCAATCCGCGAGGAAAGGCGACTAAAACACCGTGCATTGCGCAAAATATAGCACAAATGATCTACTTTTTCAATCCCTTCGCGCTGCCGTTGATCGCTGCTCGTCGGCGGCTTGCCCGCAGCGCTGGCCCGATTGGTCCGCTATAGCGACTCTAGCACACGAGTGTTGCATGTAATGCAACATTTCATGTGTATTTTTCCTGGTCACAGATCTCGCCTGTGCACGTCTCTGCTCCGATGGCGCCGCTGACAGACGCACCATCCTGAGTTCACCTGCTTGCCTGTTTGTTTGCTTGTTTGTTCGTTTCAATCCACGCCTTCTGGGGGAAAGGCGATCTTGCAACTGGAAGTTCAGCGACGGGGAACAGTGGGAGAACAACGGGGTTCTTTGTCCATTGTAGCATGGGGATGTGTCAGGGAATGTCACAAGGGGCAAAGGTCATACGATAACGATACAGGATAGGAGATTACAGGTCGGTACGGATTTCAGAGCACATGGATCGGCACACGCACTGCGGATGGGCACGGATTTCTTCATAACAGAATCCGTGGCAATCCGTTCGATCCGTGCCAATCCGTGGTTTCTTTTTGAAAAGCGCGTGGATCGGCACGGTTTTTTCTCCCAACATCCGCAGCAATCCGTAGTTCATTATGAATGCGCACGTTGCACCCCAACAGCGCAGGACGCTTGACGTTCTCTTATCGTCAGCCGTATCATGGGGGCACAGGAACATTCACAGGAGAGAACAATGGCTGATACCGCCGCTCTGCCAGCGATAACGCTCCGATCACTGGATGCGGGGTGGAACTATGACCGTTGGGAGCGCGAACTTCCCAATGACGGCAATCGCTACGAAGTGATCGAGGGCATTCTGTACATGACTACTGCACCGGGTTATTTCCACCAGTGGATCGTGCGTCGTCTGGATCAATACGTCGGCGTGCCGCTGGAACAGCAAGGGCTGGCGTATGCCGCCACTGCGCCGATTGCTGTTTGCACTTCGTTTCATGTTCTGAATGGCGTTACTTCTATTGCTCAACCGCATTTGAGATAACGGAACAACGCCTGCCAAACCCGACTAACGGGCGACGCTTCCTGTCTGGCTCTTATGGCGTATCACCAGGATACGGCAGCAACTGTAACCCGCTGATAAAGCAATAATCGCGTTGATTCTTTGAGATGAAAGGCTGGTTCATCGCTATCGCTGTTGCTGCAATCAGGGCATCGGGGATCATCAAACCGTGGCTCAGGCGATACTGACGCAGGAGGTTAACTGCGATGTCACACATCAAATCATTTAGCTTGAGTATGTGAAAACGCTGTAGAAAACGCTCTGTGTTACGCAGTTCTGCTTTGTTTCGACAGCCAACTAACAATTCCATCCGGGTTATCACGCTGACAGCCAGGACAGACTGGCGCTCAATTTGAACCAGGGTGTCAACTGCCTCACCGATTTGACGAGCCGCATCAATCAGGATGTCGGTATCGATGATGATCAGCCCACTCACGCTCTACGATCCCATTCTCGCCGACGCAGACTGCGTAGCCACGCAGTGCTATCCTGCATGTCCTCACGATCTCGCCACATCCCGATGAACGGCTCATCGGCCAGATTGGTTCGCCGCGTTTTCCTGACAGGCTGTGTGACAGGATAACGAGTTTTCAGAAAAGCGATAAAGTCGATAACCTGCTTCTGCGCTTCTGGAGGCAACGAAGCTATTTCACGAACGATATTTGCAGGCTCCATAGTTCTTGACCCCCTGCTACCCGGAGTAACAAGATATTGTTAACCCATTCGATGATAGCACAAAACCCGTAAGCTGTCAGCACTGCCTGGAGGGGCGCCCCTTCGTCCGCTTGACAAATTTCGCTCTCTGTCACTATCCTGATAGTGATACTGTTTTGATCGCTCTCACGTGACTACCGGACATCTCTCCGTATGTCGAACACCCTCTACGACGACGCCAGACGCATCGTTGCTGCGGCGGAGGGCGCTGGTCTCAGCCTGCGTTTGCTTGGCGGCATCGCAGTCTTTCACCTCTGCCCGACGGCGCGTCATCCCGATCTCAGTCGTTCGTATAAAGATATCGACATGATCGGGCGCGCAGGAGAACGCACTGCGCTCCAGCGCCTGTTCAGCGAACAGGGGTACGAGCCAGACCGCGAATTCAACCTGCTGCACGGTGCGCAACGCCTGATCTTCCGTCATCCGACCGACGAACGTCACATCGATGTGTTTCTCGACCGGTTTCAGATGTGCCACACGTTCGACCTGCGCGAACGATTGATCCTGCATCCCGTTACCCTGACGCCGTCCGATCTGTTGCTGACCAAGTTGCAGGTGGTTGAGGCTACGGAGAACGATCTGCGCGACCTGTTCGCCGTTCTCTCCGACCTTCCGCTCGGTGATGCGCCCAACGCTATCGATGCCTCCTATATCGCTCAACTGGCATCGCGCGATTGGGGCATCTACCGGACACTAATGCTCAGTCTGGAGCGACTCGAACAGTGGTCTGTCGGGCGACCGACGTATGGCGTCTACCAGGTTTCGGCGCAGATCGCCGCGTTGCGTGCAGCAATCGAGGCGCATCCCAAGACCGTGGCGTGGAAGATGCGCGCACGGATCGGTGACCGTGTGCGCTGGTACGACATTCCTGACGAAGGCGGCTAGCAATGTGGATCTTTGGACGCAAGCAACGAACAAGCGATAGCACACAGGTGCGCCTGTTCTACAGCAGTGACATTCACGGCTCGGAACGCTGCTGGCTCAAGTTTTTGAACGCAGCGCAGTTCTACAATGCGCAGGCAATCATTATGGGCGGCGATCTGACAGGTAAAATGCTCGTGCCGCTGGTGGAGGCGCCGGAAGGCTATCGAGCAACGTTTCTGGGGCAGGAGACGCTTGCCCGCGACGATGCTGAACTGGCGGCGCTGGAAAAGAATATCCGCTTCAATGGGTTTTATCCGTACCGCTGCGCGCCATCCGAGTATCGGCGGCTGGAAGAGGAACCCGCCTACCTGGATCAGGTGTTCCGCCGCGTTATGATCGACGCAGTACGGCGCTGGGTTGCGCTCGCCGAAGAACGCCTGGCAGGAAGCGGCATCGCCTGCTTTGTGATGGCTGGCAACGACGATGAACCGGCGCTGGACGAGGTGCTGCGCAACAGCACTTTTGTGCGCAACCCGGATGGGTGCATGCTGGAATGGGGACAGTACCAGATCATCGGCGAGTCATGGGTGCCGCCAACACCCTGGCACAGCCCGCGTGAGATGAGTGAAGAAGAACTGGAGCGCAAAATCCGCACCGTCGCCGACCGCCTTACGCATGATCGTCCGGCAATCTTCGTGCTGCACAGCCCGCCGTATCGCAGCACGCTCGACGATGCGCCGCAGGTGCGCGATGACCTGACAGTTGTCACCGAGGGCGGTCAGGTCGTGATGACGCCGGTGGGAAGTGTTGCAGTGCGACGGGTGATCGAAGCGTTCCAACCGGTGCTTGCGCTGCACGGACATATTCACGAGTCGCGCGGCGCCGTGCGCATCGGGCGCACCCTCTGCATCAACCCCGGCAGCGCGTATGGCGAAGGGGTGCTGCATGGCGCACTGATCACCCTGGAAGGAGATCGCATTCGGGCGCATCAACTGGTGAGCGGATAGCGCACATTGCGCGCTCTGGCAAGGGTTGGACGCACATTGGATAAGGCGAGGACGTTGTGATCTACGATCTGACACGAACGCTTGCAGAAGGAATGCCGGTCTATCCGGGAGATCCGCAGGTGCGCATCGATGTGATTGCCACCCCGCCGTGGCAGGTCAGCGCCCTGCATCTGGGGAGTCACAGCGGCACCCACCTCGATGCTCCGTCGCACTACATCGCTGGCGGGCGCAGCATCGATACATTTCCACCCGATCGCTTCATCGCTCCGGGAATGGTCGTCGATGCCCGCGGATATGCCGCAGACGCCCCGATAGGCGCCGCCGTTCTCGACGGCTACGATCTTCAGCCAGGAATGATCGTCGTTATCCGAACCGGTTGGGAGGCATTCTGGCAGGATGCACGCTACTTCCAGCACCCCTACCTGAGCGTCGATCTGGCGCACGCTCTGGTCGAACGGCGTGTGTCGCTGGTGGCGATCGATGCACTGAATGTCGATTCAACCCCTGGCGGCGGCGAATCGGCGCATGCCGTGCTGCTCGGCGCCGATCTGCTCATTGCTGAGAATCTCTGCAATCTCGATGCGCTGATATGCGGGCAGGCGTATGTGTTCGCCATCACGCCGCTGTTGCTCCACGCTGCCGACGGCGCGCCTGCACGCGCCCTGGCATGGGATATCGATCATCGCTTTGGAACCTTCCTTCGTTCTTGACAGGAGGCGCAACGTGGCAGGACGTTCACAATCAATCTCGGCGCCGCGCACCTTCACCCGTAAAGCGACCGGTCTGGTGCGTCAGGCAGGCATCTTCGACGTGCTGGTGTACAACGTCAACTTTATCAGCGTCGGGTTGATGGTCGCACTGATGGTGCTGATCATCCCATCGTATGCTGGCGGCAACATCTACCTTTCGCTCCTCTTCTGCGCACTGCTGGCGCTGCCAACTGCCTGCGTCTATGCCTTTCTTTCGGCAGCAATGCCGCGCAGCGGCGGCGACTATGTCTATGTGAGCCGTGTGCTCGGTCCGGCGGCAGGCATGATGGGCAGCTGGAACATGACGATCTGGTGGATCCTGTACGGCGGTGTGCCATCGGCGTTTCTGGCAACCTACGGTGTTGCGCCGTTCTGCCGCGTGCTTGCAGCGATGACGGGCAATACCGCTCTGATCGCTGTCGCGGACTGGACGGTCACCCCGACCGGGCAATTCGTCATCGGAACGATCCTCATTCTGCTGTTGACCACCCTGTTCACCATCGGGCTGAAATCGTTCTTTCGCGTCCAGAATGTGCTCTTCCTGCTGGCAACGCTGAGCGCCGTCGTTGCGTTGATCGTCGGACTGACATCCGACGCTGCAACCTTTCCCGACAGTTTCAACCGGTACGTCGGTGCGCTCAATGGTCAAACCGACACCTACCAGCAGATTGTCAGCGCCAGCGGCTACGCACCCGCGCCTTTCGACTGGATGAACACGCTGTTGCCGATGACCTGGATCTACCTGACTATGGGGTTCAGTTTTTCGTCAGCGTACATCGGTGGTGAAGTCAAACAGGCGGCGCGACTGCAAACCTGGGCAATTCCCGGTACAGTGATCTCTGCCGCAGTCTGGGGATTCCTGCTCGTCTGGGCGACGACGCGAACGGCTGGCGCAGATTTTCTTGGCGCGGTCAGCACCCTCAGCGATCTGGGAGCGGAAACCGTCGGGTTGAGCGCCATGCCCCGCTTCCACGAACTGCTGGCGTATGCGAGCCAGAACGTGCTGGTCGCCTTTTTGATCTGCTTCGGCTTTATCTTCTGGTCCTACGCCTGGCTGCCGGGACAGATCCTGAACGCATCGCGCAATCTGCTGGCATATGCCGTGGATGGCTTGATGCCAGCGCAACTGGCGACGGTCAGTGAACGTTTCCACACCCCGGTTGTCAGCCTGTGGATCATGGGAATCCTGTCAATCGCATCACTGGCGATCTATGTCTTTACTCCATATTTTGCAACCCTCTCCGGAATCTTTGGGTTCATTCTGACCTTTATGCTGGTCTCACTGGCGGCAATCCTGCTCCCCTACCGGCGTCCTGATGTCTTCGAAGGTTCACCGGTCAAGTGGCGGGTGGGAGGCATTCCGGTGATCAGCATCGTTGGCGTGCTGTCGCTTATGGCGTGTGCGATCATGGAATGGGCGTATCTGAACGATCCCTTCTCCGGCATCAGCCTTGATCCAGCGACCCTGAGCGAGGGCGTGCTGGGCTTCGGCATGTTCCTGATCAATATCGGCATTTTCCTGTCAGGTCTGATCGTCTATTTCATTGCACAGACCATCCGGCGACGCGCCGGGATCGATGTGTCGCTCAACTATAAGGAGATACCGGTCGAGTGAGAGAAGGCGATTTGAGTTGTTCTCCCGGCGATGAACCGTCGGGTTGGTGGATTCCAGGGCAGGTTTTCATCCCTGGAATTCGTTTATCCACCGACACCGGAGACGAGGCTTCTCATGAGCATTGAATCGACTGCTGGCGATGCTGCGCTGACACGACGCATCGCTGAACTCGAAGCGGAACTGGAAGCAGCGCATCGTCGCATCGGCGAACTTGAGCGGATCGTTGAGCGCGGGTATGGCATGGTCGATGCCATCCCTGCGATGGTCTATTTCAAGGATCGTCAGCATCGCTATCTGTACGGCAACCGCGCATTCGTTGAACGCATCAACGTGCGCCCCGACGAGATGGTAGGCAAGACCGATCATGAACTCTTTCCGCCCGAAGTGGCGGAAGCCTACATTGCCGACGACGAGCGCGTGATGGCAACCGGCGAAGCGAGCATGGGCGTCGAGTTGCCGGTCACCCGTCCGGATGGCACGATTGGCTGGGTGTCGAACTCAGCCGTGCCATACCGCGACAAGACCGGATCGATCACCGGGATGGTCGGCATTGCCATTGATATTACAATGCGGAAGCGCATCGAAGAAGAACTGCGCCACACGCAGGAAGTGCAACGCGCATTGCTCGACACGATTCCTGCAATGATTTACTTCAAAGATCGCCAGCACCGGTACATTCTGGGCAATCGCATTTTTGCCGCTGCCGCCGGTATTTCGGTCGACGAAGTCGCAGGCAAGACTGATCACGACCTGTTCCTCCCCGAAGATGCAGCAGCGTATATCACCGACGATGAACAGGTGATGGCGACAGGAGAGCCGCATCTGGGCATCGAAGAGAAAATCACCGAAGCAGACGGACGCACCACGTGGTTGATGGTCTACAAGGCGCCCTTCCGCGACAACCACGGCGCAGTAACCGGCATGGTCGGCATTGCATTCGACGTTACAGCACGCAAGGCAATGGAAGAGGAGCTACACCGCACCCAGGCGGAACAGCGGGCGCTGATCGACCATCAGGCGCATCTGCTGGCAATGATCCGTCAACTTTCGACCCCGGTGCTGCCCGTGACCGATGATACCCTGGTGATGCCGCTGGTTGGCGACATCGATACCGCCCGCAGCCGACAGATCACCGAAGCGTTGCTGAAGAGCGTGCAGCGCTACCGGGCAAGATGGATGATTATCGATATTACCGGCGTGCCGTTGATCGACACGGCGGTCGCCAACCATCTGATCCTGGCGACGCAGGGGATCGCACTCCTGGGGGCGTGCACGATCCTGGTTGGCGTATCTCCCGAACTGGCGCAGACAATCGTTGGGTTGGGGATCGACTTGAAGAAGTTGATGACCCACAGCGATCTGCGCTCGGCGATTGCATTCGTGATGAAGCGGCGGCAACCATCTTCGTCCGCCCGTTGAGAGCCTTTCCGTATTATTAGCAGTTCTCAGATACGTTGACCCCTGTCCGGGTCTGCCGTGTCGTGCGAGGCGCCCGTTTCCGGCAGAGCGTAGACCGAAATTTATTTCGGTCACTGTGGTGATAGCGCGCTTCTGGGAGTGTTCAACCCCGTCCAATTGGTTCAACCTCTATGGGAACTGCTATATTTGGTCAGGCGTCAGTGCAGGCACAGCAATCGCGCACGCTCAACGGTGCGGGTGAATCGATGATTGACGTTCCTTTCTGCGCCGGGTATACTGGCGTGCGCCGAAGAACCGTTCGGCGGAATCGTTGCAATGAAGCAGAAGGACACAGGTGTGAGCGAAATCCGAGTCACTGTCTGGAATGAGTTCCGCCACGAGCAGGACAGTCGCCATCCGGCAAGCAGCATATACGGCGCGCAGGGTATTCACGGCGCGATTGCCGGAGGACTCCGCGAACATGGCGGGTTCGCGGTGCGCACCGCCACGCTCGACGAACCCGAACACGGTTTAACCGACGAGGTGCTGGCGACAACCGATGTGTTGGTCTGGTGGGGGCACATGGCGCACCATCTGGTGCAGGACGCGATTGTCGAGAAGGTGCATGCCCGCGTACTCGACGGCATGGGGCTGATTGTGCTGCACTCCGGGCATTTCTCGAAGATTTTCCGCAAACTGATGGGCACAACCTGCGATCTGAAATGGCGTGAGGCGGATGACATCGAGCGCATCTGGGTCGTCGAGCCGGGTCACCCGATCGCTGCCGGTCTCGATGAGTGCTTTGAGTTGCCGGAAGAGATGTACGGCGAGCGGTTCGATATTCCGGCGCCGGAGCAACTGGTGTTCATCAGTTGGTTCACCGGCGGCGAAGTTTTTCGCAGCGGTTGCTGCTACACCCGTGGACGGGGCAAAATCTTCTACTTCCGCCCCGGTCACGAGTCCTACCCGACCTATCGCGATCCGAATGTGCGCCGGGTGATCGCCAACGCCGCGCGCTGGGCAGCGCCGTCGGGCGGACCAAAACCGGTGTTCGGCAACGCAAAGCCGCGGAACACGTAGGGGCGCTGCGCTGCGGCGCCCCTATCAGGCGCTGCGCTGCCGCGCCCTATCAGGCGCTGCGCTGCCGCGCCCTATCAGGCGCTGCGCTGCCGCGCCCCTATCAGGCGCTGCGCTGCCGCGCCCCT
>Ga0209227_1003091_pt1 | contig 11334 bp, 4 predicted proteins | sample YNPBryantNP2012_FD_185815 | JGI IMG/M metagenome (GOLD analysis project Ga0209227, IMG submission 185815) | Anoxygenic and chlorotrophic microbial mat microbial communities from Yellowstone National Park, USA - YNP Bryant NP 2012 (SPAdes)... ...
CGTTACGCCAGCGTTTCGGCAACATCCTCCTCGGCGCGTTCACGGGCAGAGCCGATCGAGAAGTATTTCGCTTCAGGATGGTGGATCACAATCGCTGCTGTGCTCTGCTCCGGCACCAGTTGCCAGGCTTCGGTGAGCGTTACACCGATCTCATCCGCCGGAAGCACCCTGAACAACTTCTCGTGCTCTTCCAGGTCGGGGCAGGCGGGATACCCCCAGGAGTAACGTTTGCCCTGTGTTCCTTTCAGCCCCAGTTGCTGGCGGATGAGACGGTTCGTATACTCGGCGAGCGCCTCCGCCAGCGACACCCCCAATCCATGGATGAAGTACGCACGCGCATAATCGCCGGATTGCTGCAACGTCTCGGTCAGGTCATCGACTTTGCGCCCCATGGTTACGATCTGCAACCCAACCACATCGTACTCGCCGCTCTCACGTGAACGGAAATAGTCAGCCAGGCAGAGACGTTCACGCTCCGGTTGACGCGGGAAGACGAAGCGCGTGAGTTCGCGCGGCTGGGCGCCGTTGAGCACCGACGGCGGATCGTAGACAATGACCTCGTGCCCGTCACTCTGGCAGGGGTAGTAGCCATAGACCACTTTCGGCTCAAGCCAGCCATCGCGTTCAGCTTCACGGATCAGATCGCGCACTTTTGCATCAAAATCCGCCTTCAAGCGTTCCCATTCTTCGCCTTTCGCATTCTTTGCTCCCCACTGAAGCCGATAGAGCGCATTGCGATCCAGGCATTCGACCACATCCGCCAGTTTGATGCGCGTCAACACGCGCGCACCCCAGAACGGCGGCGTCGGAACCGGCACATCGGTTCGCACCGCCGAGCGCACCTTCGCCGTATCGCTCAATGTTGCGCGCCCCAGTTCCGCCAGCGCCACGCGACCGCGCTGTTTCTTGCCGAGCGCCTCAGCCGCTTCCGCTTTCGTGCGCTCGATGAATGTTGCGCGGGTGGACGGATCCGCGAGAGCATCGACCGTTTCCAGACCCTCGAATGCGTCTTTACAGTAGAAGACGCCGGGTTCGTAAGGGGTATGTTCATCGACGAACAGAATGCGCTGTCCATACTGTTTGTTGATCGCCGCACCGCCGACCAGCACCGGGAACTTGAGACCACGCCGGTGCAATTCCTGCACGCAGAGCGGCATCTGCTTCGAGGTGCTCACCAGAAGCGCCGACAGACCAATCGCGTCGGCGTTGACCTCGACCGCCTTCTCGATAATGGTGTTGATCGGCACCTGCTTCCCCAGGTCATACACGGTATACCCGTTGTTGGCGAGGATCGTATGAACCAGATTCTTGCCGATGTCGTGGACATCGCCGTACACCGTCGCCAGGACGATCTTGCCTTTGGTGACCCCTTCGAGTTTTTCCAGATACTGCTCCAGGTGCGCAACCGCTTTTTTCATCACCTCGGCGCTCTGCAACACGAAGGGAAGGATCAACTGACCCGCGCCGAACAGGTCGCCGACCTCCTTCATCGCAGGGAGCAGCACGGTGTTGAGCACATCAACCGCAGCATTATTGCGGAAGGGCGAGGCGAAGATCGCATCCCGCGAGGGATGCGCCGGATCGAGAGCGCTATCGTGGATTCCTGCACGCACCTCCGCCTCGCGGATGCGTTCAGCGATGACGGTATCGATATCCTGCTCGATGCCCTCTTTCTTACGGTGCACGATCTTCCAGTGGGCGCGCTGCGCCGCTGTCATTCCCTCCGTCGGGTCGGCGCGCTCGGTTTTTGCCGCCGATCCGTGCTCCTCGAAGAACTGAATGAACCGCGCCAGCGCCTGATCGTCGCGGTCGAAGATCAGGTCTTCGCAGACCCTGATCTGCTCCGGCGGAATCTCGGCATATGGCATCACATGGGCCGGATTGATGATCGCCGTATCGAGACCGGCATCGACGGCGTGTTTCAGGAACACCGAGTTGAGCGCCGCGCGCGCGTGCGGTGCGACGCCGAAACTCAGGTTGCTGACGCCGAGGGTGGTGAAACATCCGGGAATATGCTGCTTCACCAGGCGAATACCCTCGATCGTCTCGATCGCCGCGCGGCGCAACTCGGGTTGACCGGTCGTGATGGGGAAGGTCAACACATCGAAGATCAGCGCTTCGGGCGGCACGCCGTACTCGTCCTGCGCAATCTGAGCGATACGCCGGGCGATTGCCAGTTTACGTTCGGCAGTGTGCGCCATACCTTCTTCATCGATGGTCATGGCGATCGTTGCCGCACCATAGCGCGCCACCAGCGGCATGGTGCGGTCAATCTTATCGCCGCGACCGCCTTCGAGCGACACCGAGTTGACAATCGCGCGACCGGGGTAGATCGCCAGCGCCGCATTGAGCACATCGGCTTCGGTTGTATCGATCGCCAGCGGCAGTTCGATGTTCATGGTCAACTTCTTCAACAGTTTGACCATCATCTCGCGCTCGTCGGATCGCTCGGTCATTGCCACGCACACATCGAGAATATGCGATCCCGAATCGACCTGCTCGCGTGCGACTTCGAGCACGCCGTCGTAGTCATCGTTCAGCAGCAGGCGCTTGACTTTGCGCGAACCGAGAGTGTTGACCCGTTCGCCGATGATAGTCAACGTCCCTTCCTGGCGCAACGCAGCCGCGCGCACCCCTGACGAGACGCTGGGGATGTACTCGATGTCACGCACTTTTGGCGGCGTTGCCGTGCCGACCACCTCGCGCAGACGGTGAATGTGCGTCGGGCGGGTGCCGCAGCATCCTCCAACGACCGCCACCCCATACTCGTGGACATACTCCCCCAGAATGCGGGCAAACGGTTCCGGCTCCATCGGATAGACCGTCTCGCCATTCACCTCGATCGGCAGACCGGCGTTAGGAATGCAGGAGATCGGCTTACGCGAGTGGCGGGTCATATACCGGATCGCCTCGCGCATATGTTCAGGACCGGTTGAGCAGTTCAGCCCGATAACATCGACCGGCATCGCTTCCAGGGTGGCAACGAGCGCCGGCACTTCGGTGCCGAGCAGCATCTTGCCGGAGAGATCGAGGAATACCTGCGCCTGCACGGCGACGTCGGGGCGGTTGAGATTCGCTTTTGCGCGACGAATGCCGTCAAGTGCTGCTTTCACTTCAAGAATGTCAACACTCGTCTCGACCAGCAGCACATCGACCCCGCCTTCGATCAGTGCCACTGCCTGTTCGTAGAAGATATCGGAGAGTTGATCGAACGTTATATCTGAGAGCGACGGATCGTCGGAAGAGGGCAACTTGCCGGTCGGTCCCATCGAGCCAGCGACGTAACGCGGGCGACCGTCACGCGCCTCGAACGCATCAGCCACGCGCCGCGCCAGGCGCGCAGCGGCGACATTGATCGCATGCGTCTGATCGGCAAGCCCCCATTCCTCGAGCCGGATGCGGGTCGATTGGAATGTACATGTTTCGAGCACATCTGCGCCTGCTTCGAGAAACGAGGCGTGGATCTGTTCGATGACATCCGGGCGAGTTATCACCAGATAATCGCGGGCGCCGAAGGTGTTTTCACCGCCATAGTCCGCAGCCGTGAGATGGAATGTATCGATACTGGTGCCCATTGCGCCATCGTAGATCAGGACGCGCTCGCGCAGGGCTTCAAGGTAGGTTGGCTTCTTCAAGGAAACACCTCGTGATACTTCATATCCGAACTGTCTGCACGTGATGATCGGGCTGGCGGGTGCGATGATTGCGCTTTCTGGCTTGTGCAGCAAAAAACCCCACGCGCCTGCGTGAGGTTCCGGAAGCCTCATCACCACTCATCTTCCAGCCTGCGCTGCCGGAATTGCCACCCTATAGCCTGCCAGTGTCGAGAAGCGGCGCGTATCGCATCGGCTGCTCGATCCAGTGGCTACGGGTTGGCGGAGCTTCATCGGGCCGGTCCCTCCACTCCTCTGGATGAGCAAATTTATCTGATAGTATAGCATGGGGAAAGAAACAGCGTCAATGTCAATTGATTCATCGGGTGTGGCATAAATCGTGTACGCGCTGGCAGCACAGGTGCATCTATCGCTTCCCTACGGGTCATGCTCCTGCACGTCACCCCGCCACACCCGGCGCCTTGCGCCGCGCTCTACGGTGCGTTATACTCCGCCTGCATCCTGCGCCTGTCATTCTCTGCGAACGCACGACGGGCGTGGTATACTCATAATGCAGCGCATTATGACATTGCGGTAGGGAGACGGGTATGGATGCGCCGCTCAGGATTGCGTTATTTGGCGCGCTGACCGTACAAATCGGTGATCGCACATTACCCGACTCCGTCTGGCGTTCTCGACAGGAGCGGCGTCTGCTTGCCATTCTCGCCGCAACCCGGGGGCGGGTTATTGCTGCCGGGCGATTATGCGAATGGTTGTGGCCCGATTCGGACAGCGTCGGCGCTTCGGTGAACCTGCGGAGCGCTATCAGCAATCTGCGTCGTGTGCTGGAACCGGAAGCTGACCGTGCCTCACACCGGTATATTCTAACCCGATCTGGCGGGTATGCCTGGAACAGAGAGAGCGGCGCGTGGATCGATGTCGATGAGTTTCTGACGCTGACCGAACCACTTGCCGGTGGTCAGGCGAGTGGTTCGGTACAGCAGGATGAGGCGGAGCTGGAGCGGGCGATTGCGCTCTATCGCGGCGACTTTCTGGAAGATGAGCAGGAACTGGCGTGGGCGGCGATGGAGCGTGAGCGGTTGCGCGCACGCTACCTCGACGTACTTCGTCGTGTAGCGGAGATCAAACTCGAGCGCGGCGATCCGATGGCTGCAGCGGTGCTTGTCGGTCGCGGCATTGCCGTTGCACCGCTCGCCGAACCACTCTGGCGCATTCTGATGCTGGCGCAGGCGCGGTCAGGCGATACGGCTGGCGCACTTCAAAGTTACGAGCGCTACCGTCATCTGCTGGACCACGAGTTGGGCGCTGTGCCGTCCCCTCAAACACAGGCGCTGCATATGGCGATCCTGCGCGGCGATCCCGGCGCCCATACGCATCCCGCCGTCTCCCCGCCGCATGAAAACCGTCACGCACGACAACGCCTGGTCGAGCCGCGCAATCCGCCTGCCGGACAACGTTCGCCGGGATCGGCAGCGACGCCGATTGTCGGGCGTCAGGAGGAACTGACGTTATTGCGCCGCTGGCTCGCCGATCTTGATCAGCGCAGCGGCGGAATTGTCACCGTTGTCGGTGAAGCGGGAATTGGGAAGACTCGCCTGATAGCGGAAGCACTGCGCGTCGCCGCCGACCGGGGTGCACTGACGCTTGAACTGCGCGCCACGCTGTTGGAGCAGGGATTACCCTTTGCTGCGGTCGGCGAGATGTTGCGTCCATTGCTGCGCAATGTACCAGAGCGTCGCCTCCGTCATCTGCCGCAGTTTGCGCTGGCGCAGATCGCCGATCTTTTTCCGGTGTTGCGGGAACGCTTGCCGGATCTGCCCGAACTGCCGGATGTGCCGCCTGAGGAACGGCGTAACCGGCAGATCGACGGTCTGTGTGACCTGGCGCTTGCGCTGGCGCGCACACTCCCGCTGGTCATTGCGCTCGATGATGCGCAGTGGGCGGATGATGCAACGCTGGCGACGGTCGGGCGCCTCGCCCGTCAGGCGTCGCGTCGGGCGTTGTTGCTCATTCTGGCATACCGCGCCGATGAACTGAGCGATAACCCGGCGCTCCACAATCTGTTGCGCACCCTGGGACGCGACATGCTCCTGCGCCCGCTGGTGCTGGGTCGTCTCGATGCTTCGGCGGTTGCTGAGCTTCTCGCCGGACTTGCCGGAGTCGAGACCGGACGTGTCGCACATCTGGCGCCCCGGCTGGTCGCCAGCACCGGCGGCAACCCTCTGGCGTTGATGGTAACGGTTCAGTCGTTGCTGGAGAGTCGCGGTGCGCCATCGCTTGCCGCACTGCTTCCCGACCTTGAAGCGGGTATGCCATTTCCCGATCCGACCGAAGCGCCGCAGATGCGTGAACTGGTGCGGGCGCGCATTGATCGATTGCCGCCGCACGCACGCAATCTGGCGGAACATCTGGCGCTGATCAGTCGTCCGGCGTCTCTCGATCTGATCGAACATCTGGGAGGAGCGGATGCCCTCGAAGCCGCGCAGATCCTGCTTGAGCGCCAGATACTTGTCGAGGATGACGACATGCACCTTGCGTTCAACCATGACCTGGTGCGCTCGATCATCGCAGCCACTCTCTCTGCGCCGCAGCGTCGGCAGTTACACCATCGGATCGGCGCTGCGATGGCAGCGCTTGAAGGGCATCGACCGGAGCGTGCTGCCGAGATCGCCTATCATTTTCGCCATGCTGGACGCTCCGCCGATCATGATGTGCTGCGCTATGCGATTGATGCTGGCGATTATGCCCGGCGTGCGTTCGGGTATCGTCATGCGCTGCAACACTATGATGCCGCTATCGAAGCGGGCGAACGTCTCGGCGATGAAGCGCCGCTTGAGATGATGCAACGCGCCTTTGCCGGGCGGTTGCTGACGTGTGAGACGCTGCTGGATTGGGAGGGATTGGAGGAAACATCAATGCGCTATGAGCGCTGGGCGGAACGCCACAGGCCCACGCCGCCTGCGCTTGTTGCGCCACGTCGATTGGTCCTATTGCGCGCACTGATGGGTGATCTGGCTGGAGCGGCTGCGATCAGCGCCGCTCATGCAGCACGTGGGCAGACGTCGGATCGCGCGCCGTCAATCACCGATATGCTCCGGCGCACAGCGTTGATTCTGCAACCGGATGCGTATCCTGAGGGCATTCGACGGTCGCATGCTTCCCGGCACGGCTATCAGGAAGAGAGTAGCGATCCGTACCATGGACAGACTGTTTCACGTGAAACAGGTGACCGACGGAACCACCGTACCGATCCACTGCCAGCCGATAACGCACATTCTGTGTGGCAGGCATGGCCGTCATTCACGCTCGCCGCCCCTGTTCCGGGCAATCCGGCGGAAGAGTTGCCCGACCTGCTCGGTCCCGATGAAGCGGCAGCAGCGCTGTTCCAGATCGGATGGGCAGCGTTGATGCAGGGATTACTGCGCGACGCACGTCCTTGCCTGACACAATCATACACGCTGGCGGTTGAGACTGGTCAGGCGCCGGCCGCCGTCGTCTCGGCGTTGCAACTGGCGCACCTGAACGCGCTCGCTGGCAAACCTGACGAAACGACGATCTGGCTGGAGCGCAGCCTGGAAACCGCCGCGCGCGCATCAGAAGCAGCGTGGGCATCGATCTGGCCCCGCATCCACCAGGGCTTCCTCTGGTTGATCGATGATCGCCCGGCGCTGGCGGAACAGCGCTTCATCGAAATGGCAGCGCGTCTTGCCGGTGTGGCGGCATTTCAATCACACCGCGCCAGCGTTGCTGTGGGAATGGGCATGGTGGCGCTGGCGCGCGGCAACCTGACCGACGCCGATGCATATTTTCACGAAGCGCTGCGAGCGCCGCATCAGTTGTACGGTTTTATCTATGTCAGCGCACACCATGGCGTGGCGCGCCTTGCGGCGCTGCGCAACGATCTGCCGGGGGCGCGCGCGATGCTGTTGCACACCCTCCACTACACGGTGCAACGGGCGCTCTTGCCAGAGTATGTCCGCACCGTCATCGAAGTTGCCCGCATCGAACGCGACTTTGGCGATCCTGCACCGGTGCTGGCGCACCTGCGCAGCGCCGCTCGTCTTGCACGCAGCGCCGGACTTGCACCGCTCGCTGCAGCGGCATCCGCTCTGTCTACCCGTCTGGAGGAGAGTCATCGTGTCCCCTGAGACCATTACCCGTCACGAAGCGCCTGGCGGCGTCCGTATCTATCGCCTGCCGATCCGTGTCTTTCCGAGCCTGACAGCAAATGTATATGTGGTCATTGCAGGCGATTATGCAGCACTCGTCGATACCGGCAGCGGATTAGGCGACAGTGATGCCGACCTGCGCGCCGCCTTCGCCGCACTGCGTTCCGATTGGAATGAACGTCTGACCTGGACCGATCTGCGTCGGATCATTATCACCCACGCCCATATCGACCACTACGGCGGTTTGACGGCACTGCGCAGCCTGACCGACGCGCCGATCGCTGTCCATGAACTCGACCGGCGCGTCCTGACGCATCACGAGGAGCGGTTTGTCCTGGCGCGCCGCGCTCTTGCCGCATTCCTTCGCCGCGCCGGAGTGTCATCCGCAAAGCAGACGATCCTGCTGCAACTGTACGGTTGGAGCAAGAACCTGTTCCGTTCGGTTGATGTCGCCACGACGTTTCGTGAAGGAGATGTGATTGATGACCTCTTCCGCGTCTATCACACCCCCGGTCACTGTCCGGGACAGGTCTGCCTTCAGATTGGCGATGTGCTCCTCAGCGCCGACCACGTCCTGCCGCAGACGTCGATCTTCCTGCCGCCGGAGAGTATTACCCTCTCCACCGGTCTTGATCACTACCTGAGGGCATTGCATATGATCGCTGCGTTGCCCGACATTCGCCTGGCGCTTGGCGGGCATGGCGCCCCAATGGATCACATCCACGACTGGATTGTGCGCATTATCGATGCGCAGGAGCAGCGACTTGAGCAGGTGCGCGCTCTGTGCCGCGAACCGCGCACGATCGCAGAACTCACGACAGCGCTCTACCCGGGCGTCAACGGGTATGAGGAACTGCTGGCGTTGCAGAAAGCCGGAGCGTATGTCGAGTATCTCGATATGCGCGGTGAACTGACCATCGCCAATCTGGCCGATGTTGACCTGGATGAAGGGGTTGCGCCGCGCTACTGGCGTGGGTGAGGAGAGGGTTGAAGGTTGAAGGTTGAAGGTTGAAAGTTGTGCGTGGGAAGGTGGAAGGTGGAAGGTTGCCGGTAACCTCCAACCTTATAACCCATAACCGCTAACCCCGCAAAGGAGAAGGTGCATGCTGGCGCCCGACACGCTCATCCACGATCGCTACCGCATCATTCGCGCCATAGGCAAAGGAGGCATGGGCGCCGTCTATGAAGCGTTCGACCTGCGTTTGCAAAGCCCGGTTGCGCTCAAACAGATGATCGTCGAAGGCGAACACCTCAGTCGCGCCTTTGCCCGCGAAGCGCAACTGCTGGCATCACTTCGGCATCAGGCGTTGCCACGGGTAATCGACCATTTTGTCGATGAACATGGTCAGTTTCTGGTGATGGAATTCATCCCCGGCGAAGACCTGGCAACCTTGCTTCAGAAGCAGGGTGCGCCTTTTCCTGTTGATCAGGTGCTCGCCTGGGCGGATACGCTGCTCGATGTCCTCAGTTATCTTCATGCGCAACAGCCGCCGGTCATCCATCGCGATATCAAGCCGCAGAATATGAAACGAACCCCGCGCGGCGAGATCATCCTGCTCGATTTTGGGCTGGCAAAGGGCGCCGCAGCAACCCAGACCCGCTCGATGACTGGCAGCGTGTTCGGGTATACACCGCAGTATGCGCCGCTGGAGCAGATCAAAGGCGTCGGCACGGAACCGCGCAGCGACCTGTATGCCCTGGCGGCGACACTCTATCATTTGATGACCGGCACGCCGCCGCCTGATGCGCTGACCCGCGCCGCCGCAGTGGTGACCCATGACCCCGATCCGCTTGAGCCTGCCCATCACCTGAATCCGGGCGTGCCACACGATGTCAGCGCGATCCTCAATCAGGCGCTCGCCCTCGATCCGACAGCACGCTTTGCAAACGCCGACGCAATGCGCCGTGCGTTGCGTCAGGCGCGCGGTCTGTCTGCTCTGCCGCCAGTGAGCGATCCAACTCTGGTCGTCGGACAGTTGCCTGCGGCAAGCCAGGCGCGCCCGGATCAACGATCCTCTGCAGGAACATCGACCATACCCTCCGGCGCCCTCCGCTCACCTGAACCGTCCGCCGCCTCTCCTGCTGTGCAGCGGCGTGGTTTGGGAATCTGCGGCGTGCTGGGGATCATCACACTGGCAATCGCTATCGTTGCAGTGGTTGGCATTGTGTTCATTATGCGCCAGATCGGAGAGGGTGTGCAGCAAGGGATCGGGCAGGTGCTCGAACGGGTGTCTGAGGTGGCGCCAACGGTTGTCGCCGCACAGCAGACACTGGAAGCGGGGGCAACGCAAACGGCGGGATTTATCGAAGAACAGGCAACGACGCTCGCACCAACGCTGGAGTCGGCGCAGCAAACGGCAATCGCTGCCGCAACGACGGTCGCGGAAGAGGCGCCGCTCCTTCCTGGAGAGGGACGCCCCGATACCTCCGTCCCATACCGCCTGAACGAGATCATTCGCGGCGAGATTGCTGACCCTCAAACGCGATTGGGGTATGACTTCGTGATCGAGACGCCACAGCAGGTTTTCATTGAGACCCGCCGTTATGATCGGGGGATGGAACAGGTCAGAATTGTGCTGATCGGTCCAGGAGGCGGTCGCCTGCTCAATACCTGTCTGGGATGCGGCGATCCCGGTCTGCTGTCGCTCCGTCGTCCCGGCGCCTATACGCTGATTATCGGTGGACGGACGAACGCAGGAACAGGGGTGTTCGAGGTGCAGATCTACGATGTTCCGCCGCCGCAGCGCTTTGCGATCACGCTCGACGCTGGCATTGGCGCCGGACGACCGGAAAGTGACGCGGGACAGATCGTCAGCCCTGGCGCGCATCAGGAGTATGTCTTCGAAGGACGACCCGGTCAGAGTATTTTTGTCGTTGTTCGTCGTCGTGATCAGGCGCTTCGTCAGGTGAAAATCAAACTGATCGACCCGATTGGCGGCGAGGTCTTTTCCACCTGTCTGGGATGCGGCAATCCAGGTGCACACACCTTGCAGCGCTCAGGTCAGTATACCCTGGTGGTCGGCAGCGAACGGGATGCCGCGACCGGCGCATACGAACTGGGCGTCTATGACCTGCCGCCGCCACGAGAGTTCACCATCGACATCGATGCCGTGATCGATGGTGACCAGCCGGCGCCAGGCGCCGGACGCATCGAAACCCCCGGCGCTAAAAATGTGTATCTTTTCGAGGCGCAGGCCGGTCAGAAAATTATCGTAACGGTCTCCAGACGCGATCCGGCAGTGGGGCAGTTGACGATGACGCTGCGCGCACCTTCCGGGGCGGAGGTGTTCAGCACCTGTCTGGGGTGCAGCAATCCTGGCGAGCAGACCCTTCCAGAAACCGGCGTCTACCGCTTGATCGTCGGCAGCGATAAAAATGAGGGCGTCGGCGCGTTTGAACTGCGGATTGCGCCGGCGCCATAATAATAATAATGGAAGCGTTGAACGTTGAACGTTCCAACGTTCAACGTTCAACCGTTTATACCGGACAGATCAGGTTGAAAGGGCAGGTGTCGCACTGTGAACCAAACGACGGTTCCCAGCGCCGCTCGT
>Ga0209227_1003096_pt1 | contig 11320 bp, 12 predicted proteins | sample YNPBryantNP2012_FD_185815 | JGI IMG/M metagenome (GOLD analysis project Ga0209227, IMG submission 185815) | Anoxygenic and chlorotrophic microbial mat microbial communities from Yellowstone National Park, USA - YNP Bryant NP 2012 (SPAdes)... ...
AGAGAGGAAAAATGACGAGCTGTACCAGGCTCTCAAAGGCAAGGTTCCTGAGGTGTACCTGATCGGGGACGGCAAGGAAGACAAGAACGCTTGGTTCGCCGGCAGCGTTCACGACGGAGCCCGGGCCGGACTCAAAGTTTAAAGCCTCTGGAAAGCAAGAAGGTCGGTGCGGAAAAGACAGGCAAGCCGGAGGAGGTCGAGAAATGGCGATTGCGGTAGCCTACGACGGCAGCGAGGCCGCCAAGAAGGCCCTGAAATACGCGATACGGGAGGCCGCCCTTAGGATGACGGAGGTTCTGCTGGTCTATGCGCTGGCTCCTGATCGGGTCTTCAAGGACACCCGGCCGTTCGTTCGCAGCTTCAGCATCTCGGAGCTCACCGAGCACTACCGGAAAGCCATGACCGAATCCGTGCACGCAATGCTCAAGGAGGCGGAGCAGGAAGTGGCCAAAGCGGGCCTCAAGAGCGAAGTGCGGGTGATCAACATCGGCAAAGGGACGGGCCCGGACATTGTCAGGCTCCTCCACGAGGAATCGAGCGTGGAAATGATCGCCATCGGCATCTATAAAACCACGCCGGTGGGCAAATTCCTGCTCGGCAGCACGGCCCAGTACGTGGCCATGAACGCGCCGTGTCCGGTCCTGTCCGTGAGCCCTGTCGTGTGACGTTCGAGCTGCCCGGAGGGGTGGGGTAGGTCAGAGAAAGGAGGGCTGAAATGGGGTACGACACAATCCTTCTGGATGTAAAGGAAAAGATCGCTTTCATTACCTTCAACAGGCCGAAGGTGATGAACGCCTTCAACACCCACATGCTCCATGAGTGCATCGACGCCATGGAAAAGTGCCGCGACGATAGCGAGGTCCGGGTCGTGGTGTTTCGGGGCGCTGGGGATAAGGCCTTCAGCGCCGGGGCGGACATCGCCGAAATCAAGGACAACGGGCCTTGGGAGCAGCTCGTTTACAACCGGCTCTGGATCCAGTTCTTTCACATGATCGAGAACGTGCGAAAGCCCATGATCGCCTCAGTGCACGGCTATGCGCCGGGCGGGGGAACGGAGCTGAGCCTTTGCTGCGACATGGTCTTGGCCAGCGAAGACGCGAAGTTCGGGCTCGCCGAAATCAAGATCGGCGTGATCCCCGGAGCCGGAGCCTGCGTGCGTTTGCCCCGCTGGGTGGGCAAGGCCAAGGCCATGGAAATCCTGATGACCGGGGAGTTCATTCCGGCTGCCGAGGCCCATCGGATCGGATTGGTGAACCATGTGGTGCCGAGAGACCAACTGGAGAGCTTCACTTGGGAATTCGCGCAGAAGCTGGCCCAGAAGTCCCCTCTCGCCTTGGCTGCGGCCAAGGCGGCCGTAAACGCAGGGGCGGAGCTGGACCGGGACCGGGGCGTAGAGTACGTGCTGAACGAGTTCCTTCTTCTGTTTGCCACGCAGGACCAGAAAGAGGGCATGAGGGCGTTTCTTGAGAAACGGCCGCCGGTTTTCAAGGGGAAGTGAACTGGCTCACGGGGAGGGCGTCGGGGAGTGCGTGGAAAGGGAGGGAGGTTCGGGCCCGCATAGAGACCTGCAGGAGCGGAGTGGAAAGCCATGGCGAGAGGAGCCTCACCAAGGCGGTACAGTTACCGGGGTTCGCGCGGCCCCGAGCTTCTCCGACGGGCCGCCAAAAACGCAGTGGCGAGGAGCCACACCGTGACGCGAGAGGAGATCACGGCCGCAGCCCTCAAGCTGTTCTGCAAGAAAGGCTTTCTGGGCACGTCCATGGCGGACATTGCTGACGCAGTCGGCCTGACCAAGGGAGGCATCTACCACCATGTGGAGAGCAAAGAGGATCTGCTGAGGGAACTTCACGACGAAATGATCCGCGCGGTCTTCGACGGGATCCGCACGGCGGTGGAGCCTGCTCCGGATCCCCGGAGTCGGCTCGTGAACTGGATCCGGATGCACGCCCGGGTCATGCACGATTACCTGGAGCAGATCTCCGTTTTCTTCAGGGATTACAAGCATTTGCAGCCCGCCAGCCTGCGGCGCCTCATCCGTCAGAGGGACGAGGTCCAACGGACCCTCGCGCAAATTATCCGCGACGGCATTGCTTGCGGCCAGTTTCGGAATGGGTTCGACCCGGACATTACGGCTTTACTTATTCTCGGCATGATGAACTGGTTTTATCAATGGTACAGGCCGGACGGAAAGCTTTCGCTCGAGGCGATTACCCGAATGGCCGAGGAACTCATCTGCAAAGGTGTCTTGAGAGAAGAAGCGAGACAGGAGGGGTGAGGGAGAAGGAACGATGGAACCGACGAAAGATCTCATGCTGAAAATGTACGAACGGATGGTCCTCATCCGCCGTTTTGAAAAGCGCAGCGCGGAACTCTTTCAGGCCGGGAAATTCCCGGGCTGGATCCATGTGTGCATCGGCCAGGAGGCCTCGGTCACCGGTTCGTGCTTCGCCCTGAGGGAGGACGACTGCATCTGTCCCACCCACCGCGGCCATGGACAGGCTCTGGCCAAGGGGATGGATCCTAAAAAGATGATGGCTGAGCTTTACGGCAAGAAAACCGGCAGCAACGGGGGGCGAGGCGGCTCCATGCATCTGGCCGACAAAAGCAAGGGGATCCTCTGCGGGATCGCGATCTTGGGCGGAGGCCTGCCCTTCGGGGCTGGCGTGGCCATGGCCGCAAAACTCAAGGGCACGGACCAGGTCGTGCTCGGTTTTTTTGGGGAAGGAGCGAGCAACGAGGGCATCGTGCACGAGACCATGAACCTGGCTGCCCTCTGGAACCTACCCATGATTTTCTTCTGCGAAAGCAACCAGTACGCGGAGCTGTCCCACAGGGACTTTCACCTGAAAGTGGACACCGTGGCCAAGCGTGCCGAAGGGTACGGGATGCCGGGGTTTAAGGTCGACGGCAACGACGTGCTGGAGGTGTACAAGGTGACGAGCGAAGCGGTCGCAAGGGCCCGCAGGGGCGAAGGGCCGACCCTGATCGATTCCATCACGTGCAGGTGGGAAGGCCACTACGTGGGAGACCCCCAGGCGTACCGGAAGGAGGGGGATCTCGAGGAATGGATGAAAAAGTGCCCGATCGCCCGGTTGGAGAAAAAGCTCTTCAAGGAGAAGCTCTTGGACGAGGCGGGCAAGGAGGCCGTGGAGAAGCGGGTAGACCAGATCATCGCCGAGGCGATCGAATTTGCAGAGGCGAGCCCTTACCCTGCGCCGGAGGAGGCGCTGGAACTCGTGTATTGTTAGAGGGCGGATCTCATCGGCAAGGAAACAGCGGTGCGGGGGAGAGTCAAAAGGATCGGACACCGGAAGCCGGAGTCGGCGCTCCCGGAGGCTGAAAAGAGGAGAGGGTCGTGAAGGAGATCAAGTTCTGGCAAGCGTTTCAGGGGGCTTTGGAGGAGGAGATGGCGAAGGACCCCACGGTCCTTTACCTGGGGGAGGACGCGGGGGGCAAGGTGGGAGGCCCCTTTGCCCTGGCCAAAGGGCTTCAGTTCAAGTTCGGTGAAAACCGCGTGTTCGACACGCCCGACAGCGAGGGAGCCTACGTCGGTTTGGCCCTAGGTCTGGCCGCGAGCGGTTTTCGGCCTGTTGTGGACATCTCGTTCATGGATTTCATGCTCGTGGCCATGGATCAGATCATCAATATGTGCGCTAAGCTCCGGTATATGGCCGGAGCAGCCAACGTGGACAAGCTCCCCATGGTGATCCACACCATGGCCGGAGGCGGCCGCAGGGCAGGAGCCCAGCACTCTGCTCACTTCGAGAACTGGTTCGTCAACGTGCCGGGTCTCAAGGTGGTCGCCCCCTCGAACCCTTACGACGTCAAGGGGATCGTCAAGAGTGCGATCCGCGACGACAATCCGGTCATCGTGGTCAAGCACAAGTTCATCCTGAGCATGAAGGGCATGGTGCCCGAGGAGGAATTCTTGGTGCCCTTGGGTAAGTCCTTCGTGAAGCGGGAAGGCACGGATGTGACCGTGGTGGCGATCTCCCACGCGGTGAATTTGGCTCTGCAGGCTGCCGAGAAACTCCAGAAGGAAGACGGGATCAGCGCCGAGGTCATCGACCCTTTGACGTTGAGCCCTCTGGACAAGGAGCCCATCCTAGAGTCCGTCAAGAAAACCGGAAAACTCGTGACCGTGCACGAGGCCTGGATCCCGTGCGGAATGGGCGCAGAGATCGGCGCGATCGTTTACGAGGAATGTTTTGACTACCTTCAGGCGCCTCTCGTGCGGGTGGGCTCGACCTTCAATCCCAAGCCTTACAGCCCCGGGATGGAGGACTTCTCCCTGCCGAACGTGCCGAAGATCATGGACGCGGTTCGGAGGGCGGTGAGGAGCTGACGGACGGAGCCTTTAGATCCCGGTCCCGAGGCGGATGCCCCAGGGTTGAACCCGCTTCAGGTGGACGGCCGGAGAATACGTGCGACCAAGGAGGAGGATGGTGGCAGCAGAAGTCACAATGCCGAAACTCGGCATGACCATGGAAGAAGGTAAGATCGTCGAGTGGCGAAAGCGGGAGAAGGAGTGGGTCAACAAGGGGGAAATCCTTCTCGTCATCGAGACCGACAAGGTCACTTACGAGGTGGAATCTCAGGATTCCGGGATGCTCTGCATCCTGATCGAATCCGGCGAGGGCATTCCGGTCGGAACCGTGCTCGCCTACCTGGCGGCCTCCGAGGAGGAATACGCCCGCCTGCGGGGGGCCGCGTCCGGGGCGGCCGAGCCCAGGGCTGCTGCCCCGGCCGCGGCCGTGGTCCAAACGGCGCCTGGGGTCGAAAAGGCTGCCGCCCCAGCAGGGCCGGTCAAGGCCACGCCCGGCGCTCGCAAACTCGCCAAGGAGGCCGGGATCGATATCGCCCGAGTCCCAGGCACAGGCCCTGAAGGGAGGGTCACGCGGGAGGATGTGGAGCAGTACCTGGCAAAGGCCAAGGCCGCGGAGGCCGAGGTCGCGCCTAGTCCGCCGCCAAGGGCTGCAGCCGCTCCCGCCGTGGAGATGGGAAAGAGGCTTTTGAAGTCCGAGCGCATGACCGGGATGCGGGCGACCATCGCCAGGCGGATGATGGAGAGCATCCACGGCACGGCCCAGATGACGGCACTGGCCCAGTGGGATGTGACGAACCTCATGAACCTCCGCAGGGAGATCAACAAGCTTTCGGACTCTCTCGGGTACCGGGCCACGATCCCGGGCATGATGGTGTTCTTTCTTGCCCGGGTCCTCAAGGAAATGCCGGTTTTCAACGCTTCCATCGAGGGAAACGAGATCCACTATTGGGAGGACGTGAACATCGGCGTTGCGGTCTCGGTGCCGGAGGGGCTTGTCGTGCCGGTGGTGCACGGGGCGGATCGCCTTTCCCTCAAGGAGATTCAAGTCCGGCTCGCCGATCTCATCGAGAAGGCGAGGAACAAAAAGCTTCTTCCGGACGACATGACCGGGGGCACCTTTACGCTCAGCAACCTCGGCAGTTATGGGAGCGAGTTCGAGACGGTGATTCTCAATCCTCCCGAGGTGGCTCTCCTGGGAATTGGCAACGCGGAGAAAAAGCCGGTCGTCATCAACGACCAGATCGTGATTCGAGAACTCATGCCTGTCAGCCTCACCTTCGATCACCGCCTGATCGACGGGGCGGCGGCCGGCGCTTTCCGGCAGAGGCTGCGGCAGCTCGTGGAAAACCCGGGCCTTCTTGTGACCTGTTCCCAGTTCGGCTTTTAGGGCGGCGGACCCCAGGGCAGGCCGGATGTGATCCTGACCCCCCCTCCTTCACCCTGCCCCTTCCCCCTTTGGGGAGGGGGACAGGGTGGGGGAATTTTTTAGGCTCGCAAAGAACCAAAAGGAAAGCGTGAGAGCGATATGAGTCAGACAGGGGAGAAGAGACACGTTGTCGTGGTGGGCGGGGGGCCGGGCGGATACCCGGCCGCCATCAAGGCCGCTCAGTTGGGCGCGCGCGTCACCCTCGTGGAGAAAAAAGAGGTGGGAGGCACATGTCTGCACTGCGGGTGCATTCCCACCAAGTTTCTGCTCAAGGAGGCCAAGGAACATGACCTTCTGGTCAAATGGACCGGAAAAGGAACCAAAGGCCCTTTGCCTGCGGTGGACTTCGGCGCACTGGTCAAGCAAAAGGATCAGGTGGTGGCCGAACTGACCAAGGGGACTCGGGCTCTTTTGCAGAAAAACAACGTGAAGGTTGTCGCAGGGACCGGCAGCTTCGAAAAGCCCGGCCTTCTGCGGATTCTGGAAACGGGAGACCAGATCCGGGACTGCGCCTTCATTCTTGCCACGGGTTCCGAGAACCTGTGGCCTCCCATCGAGGGGAGAGACCTTCCAGGCGTCTTGGACAGTGATCGGGTCTTGGGGCTCGACAGCCTCCCCAAGAGCCTGACGGTCATCGGCGGGGGGGTCATCGGGGTGGAATTTGCCCAGATGTTCCAGCGCTTCGGCACCGAGGTGACGATCCTTGAACTGCTGCCCAGGATCCTTCCGTACGAGGACGAGGATGTCTCGCAGCTCATGCTGAAGATTCTGAGCGGCTTTGGCATTCGCATTCAGGTCGCTTGCCGTGTCCAGTCGATTCGGCGCAAGGACGGCGGCTTTTCGGTCGCCTTTCAGTCCGAAAAAGGGTCTGGGGAAGTCGTGTCGGAGCACGTGCTCGTGGCGGCTGGCCGCAGACCCTTCCATGAGAAGCTCGGCTTGAAGGAGGCTGGGCTGGATGTGGCCTCGGGCAAGCCGATTCCGGTGAATTCGCGGATGGAATCGGTTGTAAACGGCGTCTATGCGGTCGGAGATTTGGTGGGCGGTCTCATGCTCGCCCACAAGGCCACGGCAGAGGGGGAGGTGGCGGCCTGCAACGCGGTCGGGATGCGACGGGAGATGATCTACGCCGCTATCCCCCGGGTGGTGTACACGGATCCTGAGGTGGCCAGCGTAGGCCTTCCGGAGAAAGAAGCCCGGGAGAAATACGGGAACGGGCTGCTTGTCGGGAGGTTCCCCTTTACGGCGAACAGCCGCGCCGTCATCGAAGGCTCTACCAGGGGGTTCGTCAAAGTCATGGCCGAGCCCAAGATGCAGTGCATTGTCGGCGCTTCGATCGTGGGGCCCCAGGCAGGCCATTTGATCGGCGAGTTGGCTCTGGCGATCCAGATGGAGGCAACCCTGGAAGACGTGGCCGAAACCGTGCATGCCCACCCCACGCTATCCGAGGCGCTGCGCGAGGCCGTGATGGATGCCAGGGGAGAGGCCATTCATATCCCTCCGCGCACCCGTTGAGGCGGACGGTCAAGGGGAGGTTAGAAGGGCAGTGGGCATGAGCGGTCACTGGCATGGTAGCACGTGAGAAAGTAGGGTATCCTGTTTTTAGGGGGGGACCGAAAAGATTCTTGTCCAACCCTTGCCAAAGGAGGAACGGACGTGCTCAAGATCGAGGCCGTTGAAAAACTCGGGGGTCGCATTCTCCGGTGCGACGAGCCCGTCGAGGAATTGGGCGTCAGCAGCTACACGATCTTGCGGGAATTCATTGAGAAGGGAGACCGCCAGGCCGCTTTGAAACTCTTGGATTACCTGCAGCACGAATTCAAGTGGCTCCACGATCTCTATTCGGATTGGGCCTATATTGACCTGGACTACATCGCGAAGAACTATGGAGAGGAGGAACTACCGAAATTCCTCCGGTATGCCAAGACCAAACTGGACATGATCGCCTACAAAGGCTACGGCCAGATCCTGCCCATCGACGTCCTCAGGATGTTCGCCGAGGGGATGCGGGCTCATCGGTGCGGTCCTGGGGAGATCGGCACGCACACGATCCGCGAAGAGAAGGACCGGTACGTCATGATCTTCGACCCCTGCGGGAGCGGTGGCCGGATGCGCCGCAAAGGGCAGCTTGACGGCATTCCGCCCCGGACAGGAGAGCCTTTCAACCTGGGCGTGACCCAGAAGGCCTATCCCTGGTCTTGGGGACTGAAGGGTGTTCCTTACTATTGTCTCCACTGCTCGATCTGGCATGAGATCATGCCGATCGAGAAAACGGGCGTTCCGGTCAAGATCACGGATTACAACCCGGATCCGCAGGCTCCCTGTATCTGGTACATCTACAAGGATCCGGAGGCGATTCCCGAAGCCTTTTACACCAGGATCGGATTCCGCAAACCTAAGAAGCGCGGCGAGCCTGCGGAAAGGATTGCCTGAGAGGATCCTTCCTTTGGAACCAGGCCTCCGGATCCCACGGACGGCTTGGGGCCGAGAGGCTGCGGGTATGGCCCGTGTCAGGACGAAGGGCAGCCAGGGCCCTTTCGGTTTGGAGTCCTTTTCTTCTCTGGCTTGCCGCTGATCCCTGGCTCTGCTTCGTCAGCTCGTTGGGAAATGCCGGCCGCGATTTCAAAGCATAGGAGGGGGCTGCCATGAGCATCCGCAAGGCTTACGTGGATACCCGGGACGGTCAGGTCCATTACAGGTTCTGCGATGGCGGAAAGGAACCGCCCATTGTGTTTTTCCATCAGACCGCGAGTTCCTCGATCAGCTTCGAGAAAATGATGGGTCTCCTCGAAGGGGAGTATCGGATGTTCGCGACCGATACGCCCGGGTTCGGCCAGTCTTTTTTTCCCCCTGAGCCCCCGACCGTGACCTATTACGCCACGGTTCTCCTCGAAGCCCTCGCGAACATCGGGATTCGGACCTTTCATGCATTCGGCCACCACACCGGGGCAGCGATTGCGGTGGAAATGGCCGCACTGGCTCCTGAGCGTGTGCTGAGCCTCATGTTGGAAGGACCGGTCTACTTAAGCGAAAAGGAAAGGCAGCACTGGCTCGACACCGCCATCGATCCTCTGGTCATCAAGATGGACGGAAGCCACCTGATGAAGGTCTGGGACCGCGTGGTGGGACTGGATCCGGATCATCCTCCTGCGCTCTGCCACAGGGAGGCGATCGATACGCTCAGGGCCGGAGAGCGGTGGCACGAAGCCTACATCGCCGTGTTCCATCAGGACAGTTACGCCCTCTTTTCCAAGGTGCGCTGTCCCATGCTCCTTCTGTGCGGCGACCGGGACGTGCTCTACCCGTACTTTCAACCTGTTTGCGACGCCTTCCCGACAGCCAAAAGCAAAGTTCTGCCCGGAGGAGGCGTGTACGCGCCTGACAACTGTGCGAAAGAGATCGCGGCAGAGGTCCGGGAGTTTCTCAAGGATCTGACGTGAGGGAGAGGATCGCGGGTTCCCGACCGTCCTTGCCGTGACCGGTTCCCCTCGCTGGCAGGCCTCTCGTTCGGTCTGGCACGGGGCAAATCCAAGGGTCGAATGCGCCCGAGGAGGCACGGGGGAGTCCAATGGTCGTTCCAGGTGACGAACTGGAAAGAGAAGCTCTCTTCCACGTGGCTCAACTCATGTGCCTGGCTGCGCGCACGGCGCCCAAGGGGGGCGGCGTTGACAACCTCGTCACGGCTGTCGTGTCGGGCGAGCAGAAGGATCTGCTGGCCCGGGAGATGAGAAGGATGGCCGAAGAATACGACATGGAGGCTTTCCGTCTCAACGCCCGGGACGTGGAGGATGCTCCGTGGGTCGTTCTCTTGGGCATCGTGCTCAAGCGCTATGGCGTGCGGAGCTGCAACTTTTGCGGCTACGAAGGGTGCAAGAAGAACCGGGAGGCCAACGGGATTTGCGCCATGGCTGTAAACGACCTTGGAATCGCTCTCGGGTCGGCTGTTTCGGTTGCCGGCCTGCATCACGCCGACAACCGGATTATGTACACGGTCGGCAGGGCGGCCTTGAACTTGAAGCTTCTTGGGCAGGACGTGCGGATCGCCTACGGCATTCCCCTGAGCGCAACCGGAAAGAATCCCTTCTTCGACCGCCAGTGGCAGAAGGTGTACGGAGTGGAGGGCTGGAAGGCGAAGTAGGGCTTGCTCCGGCCGAGTGGGCAGGAGAGGGGAAGATGACAGCCAAGGCTGCCAAAAGCATGGAGGTGATTCAGGGAAGGGTGAAAACCTTTCCGGAGAGGGTCCGGAGGGAGAAGCGGGGCGGCCGAAAGATCGTGGGGATGACCGGGAGGTTCGTTCCCGAGGAGCTCGTGCGCGCCTCAGGCGCGATTCCGTATCTTCTCTGCCGGGGCGGTGACCCGGAACCTGTCGAGGCCTCGCTTCCGTACATGCACCGGTTCCTGAATCCCTTCGTGAGGGCCCAGCTCGGCTATCACCTTCTCGGCATGGATCCGATCATCCCCCTGCTCGATCTCATCTTGGCTCCATGCGACGACTGCCACGCCAGCCGGCTGGCGGATCTCATGGAGTCCCTCGGCCTGCCTGCCCTCCGTCTGGGCATCCCGTCCGACTGGGAGAAGGATCTTTCGGCCCAGTCCTACAAGAAGGGTCTTGCAAAGATCAAAGTTCGTCTCGAGGAACTCACGGGCCACCGGATCCAGGAAGCTGGCCTGCGGTCCGCGAGCGAAAGCCTGAACCGGGTGCGGACCGTGCTCAAGGAAATCGGCAACCTGAGGAAGGCGGATAGCCCTCCCATCGGCGGTCTCGATTTCCTTCGGCTGAACCATGCATCCTTTTTTGAGGAGCCTGATCTGTTCGCTGCCGAGGCTGCGAGCCTTCTGGAGGCGCTGGAAGAAGGGCCGGGTTTGTTTGCCCCCGACGCGCCCCGGATCCTGCTTGCGGGTCGGGTGGTTGCGGTCGGGGATTATGCGGTTCCGAGGCTCATCGAAGAAAGCGGCGGGGTCATCGTGGCCGAAATGCTCGACGAGGGCGTGCGGCACTGCGCCTGGAACGTGGACGAGGGCGGGGATCCGATGGAGGCCCTTGCCGAGACGTACTTTCGACGGCGCCTACCTCCCTCGATTTTCCAGTCTTCCTGGGGCCTCAGGGCCCGGTACCTCAGGGAAACCGTTGTCGAGAATCGGGTCGACGGGGTCGTGTGGTACCAACTCGCATTCGACGAGATCTACGAGATGGAATACTCGGTGCTCGCCCGAAGCCTGAGCGAGATCGGCGTCCCGACCCTCAAGGTCGAAACCCTCTACGAGTGCGCCCGGGAGTCCACGGGCCCTCTATCCGCAAGGCTGGAAAGTTTTGTCGGAGCCTTGCGCGCGAAGAAGAGGAGCGGGGCATGAACCGGGACGTCTACGTCGAGTTTTTCGGATTTTACGGGAATCGAGAGGCGAAGCTTCGCTACTGTGTCTCCAACGGCTTCACGCCCTTTATCGTCCCTTCTTGACTTTTCTTCGATGGCCTCTTAAGCAAAAAAGAAAACCTTTCGAGCACCAGTCTCGTTTTTTCGAGAGCCCTCGCCTTGCAGCCCAAGCCCGGCAATTTGCGGCGTTTCCTAGGC
>Ga0209227_1003097_pt1 | contig 11319 bp, 9 predicted proteins | sample YNPBryantNP2012_FD_185815 | JGI IMG/M metagenome (GOLD analysis project Ga0209227, IMG submission 185815) | Anoxygenic and chlorotrophic microbial mat microbial communities from Yellowstone National Park, USA - YNP Bryant NP 2012 (SPAdes)... ...
GTGCGGGGGCGGCGGAGCCGCCCCCGCGATACTCTTTTTGGGTGTGCGCGGCGGCAAAGCCGCCGCGCACACCCAAAAACTGGGGTTTGGGGCAACGCCCCAAGGACTTTGCACTAGCCCTGCGTACTCAGCCACCCGGTTTGCGCCCCCGGCAACGCAATGCTATAATGCTATGAGTTTTCTCTGGGATGATTGAGCAGGGAGGAACGACCTCTCTGCTCGTTGTTGCATGGTGTGAGACTCCTCGCTGTAGGGGACGAGCGGAGGCACACAGCCCCGCTCCCCTTTCCGGCGCGGCGCCGCCTGGCCGGAAAGGGGCATCGGGCGGGAGCGGCAAGCTCCCGCCCCTTCCCGAGAGGCAGTCTTGCTGGCATGGGGAGCTATGGACGCAAAAGTGATCGTCTTTGGCGAGACCGCCATTGACCGCCTGGTCCAGTGGTTGCGCGCGACGGGCCAACCTCAGGATATTATGGACCTGGTCAGACAGTATCTGGAAATCTTGAGCAAGGCGGTGAGGGAGGAGAACGAATGACCGCTGCGCCCACGTTGCCGGCCGACCAGCAGCGCCTGGCCGAGGATATCTACCGCTTGATGGTCGCGCAGGGCGCCATGTTCGCCATGGACACGCCCATCCGCCAGACGCTGGCCAGTCTCGCTGCGTTTCTGGCGCGACGCGAGGGGCGCGATCGGGCCGAGCTCGAGGCGGCGATTGATCTGGCCCTGAGCGCCGATAGCCGGTTCACCCGCGAGGTCGTGGATGGCGAGGTGCGCTTTGTGACCACCCGCCAGGGCGCCTATGTGCCCCGTGAAGATGCCGATACGCACAGCTTCAAGCAGCGATTGCACGATCCAGAGCATCCGCTTCCGATTGACGATATCAGTGTGGTTGTCTCGACGTCGCGCCCGGCCATCACGACGGTCGAGCCGGTCTATATTTCGGATTACTGGCAGGTGCAACTGGCGGCCGCTCCGGTCGAGCCTGAGCCTGAGGCGGTCACGGCCCCCGAAGCGCCAGCGCCCGTCGCCGAACCGGTCCTCGGGGAAGTTCCGCTGACGCCGGAAGCGGCCCCGGCCCCGGTCGAGGCAGCGGCCCCCGAACCTGCCCCCGCGGCGCTGGAAGTGCCCGCCCCGGCCCCGGTCGAGGCAGCGGCCCCCGAACCTGCCCCCGCGGCGCTGGAAGTGCCCGCCCCGGCCCCGGTCGAGGCAGCGGCCCCCGAACCTGCCCCCGCGGCGCTGGAAATCCCTGCTCCGGCCCCCGTCGTCGAGGCCCCTGCGCCGGTTGTGGCGCCCGCCCCGCGACCGGCGCAGCCGCCCCGCAGCACCGTGTTCACCCTCAGCGATGGCACGGCGATCGATCTCCGCCGGCCAGTTGATGAGATCATGGCCGAGTATGGCGATCTGCTGGCCCGGGTGCTCGCGGAACGCCTGGAGCGCGACCCGCTGCAGCGCATCGTGAGCTTTGGGCGCAAGTATTACCCCGAGGCCAATCTGGCGAGCTTCGGCAAGAATGATCTGCGCAAGATCCGCGACTATATTCTCGAGCGGAATGAGCCGTTGCTTGACACCGAGATTATCGCCGATCTCTACTACCATAACCCGCGCCAGGCCGACTACGAGGGCTTCCGCTTCTCGTTGAACTATCGCCTGCACCGTGAGAAGGACTTTGAGTTCGTCGGCGTGGAGGGGGCCTACCTCTGGGCCACCAGGGGGTTGACGATCACCAGTGGCAAGCGCGTCAAGGCCGCCGAGATGGGGCAGATCACCTCTTACCTGGTCGAGGGCTACGACGATAGCTCGGAACTGCAGAGTGTCGAGGCTGTCAGGCAGAGCGGCAGTGTTACCCGGCTGCTCACCTTCTTCGAGTGGGAGTACGGCGTCTTGCCCCTCGATGCCGGTCTCGCCGCGCTGCTGCCGCCCCCCCTGTTGCCCGACCAGCGCACCGCGGTGCTGCGCTTCGAGTCGCCGCAGCATTACACCACCTATCTGGTGGAGGTGCGCTTCCCCGCCGGCAATCGCGGCGGCTGGCTCCAGGGGTTGGAGGAGTTCTTCCGCGAGCATGTGGCCCCCGGCGCCCTGATCACCATCACCCGCACCGGGGAACCGAATGTCTTCCATATTGTCTACGAGGAAGGCCCCGAGCAGACCGAGCGCCTGCTTACCTTCGATGAGAAGAAGAACCGCTTCGCCTTCGCCAATGTCTCGTTCTACTGCGTGGTGGATGAAGAACAATTGCCCACCCAGAGCCGCTATGGGCGGCTGAACCGCCTCAAGGCCTTCCCGATGGGCGAGCGCCGTAAGGCGGAACTCATGCTTGAACACGTGAGCGAGACCATCGGCGACCAGGTGGGCACGCCGGCAGCGCCGCGCTACGCCGTTACCCTCGATGATCTCTACGTCGCCTTTAACGTGCTGCGGCCCGGGTCGCGCGCGTATCTCAAGGCGCTGCTGGAACGCGGCGAGGATTTCAGCGCCGATGAGTCGACCCCCGGTCTCTACTACTATGCCCCCGCCCCCCGCGCCAGCGCCGGTGAGGTCGAGGAGGAAGAAGACGAGGCGCTGGAGGAGCGCCCGCCGCTGCGCCAGCGCTACGGACGCTACGATGAGGACGAGTGAGGTCCGGCATGACGTTTGAGGAACATCTGGCCCGGCTGGGCGACCTGGAACGTCCCCTCGCCCACGCGGAACTCAAGGCCCTCTCGGACCTTGGCCCCGAACTGCTGAAGGCGTTCTGGGCGGCATGGCGCGAGTTTCCCGCCGAACGCCGTCTCGCAATCGTCCGCGAGCTGGATGAGCTGGCCGAAGACAATGTGGATCTCGATTTCCGCGCCGTCTTCCGGGCCTGTTTGAGCGATCCCGATGCCGAGGTGCGCGCCGCGGCCATCAATGGGTTGTGGGAGGACGAGAGCCTGGCGACGATGAATCGCTTGATCGCCATGCTCGACGATGAGGCCGGGGTGGCGCGCGCGGCGGCTACCCTGGCCCTCGCGCGCTTTGCCTATCTCTGCCAGATCGGCGACCTGTCGGCGGCCGAGGGCACCCGCTTGCTGGCGGTGCTGCTGCGCGTGGCGACCGATCCTGAACAGCCGCTCGAAGTTCGCCGGCGCGCCGTGGAGGCCCTGGGCTACTTCGCTGCTTCCAGGGAAGCCCAGACGGAGATTGGCCGGGCCTATGCCCATAGCGACCTGGCCATGCGCGAGAGCGCCCTGCTGGCAATGGGACGCTCGATGCGCCCTACCTGGTTCCCCTACATCGAACGCGAGTTGAAGAGCCCCTCGCCGGCCCTGCGCTACGAGGCCGCCCGCGCCGTCGGCGAACTGGCCGAAGAGGGGCGCCCGCTGCTGCCCGCCCTGCTGCCGCTGGTTGACGATGATGACGTCGAGATCGCTCTGGCCGCGATCTGGGCCCTTGGGCAGGTGGGTGGGTCAAGCGCCCGGCGCGTGCTCGAACGCCTGGCCCGCTCGAGGGATCTTTCGCGGCGCCAGGCCGCCGACGAGGCTCTCGCCGAACTCTCCCTCGATGAATTGTGAGCCACGCCTGTCTCCCGGCGCATCGCCGTTCATACGGAAGCGTCTATGCCTGTTCATTATACCCGGCTGGACCAACTGAGCGCTCAGTACCGGTACATTTACCTCTCTCCGCACCTGGACGACGCCGCCCTCTCCTGCGGCGGCACGATCGCCCAGCATACCACCGCGGGCACCCCCGTGCTGGTGGTCAACATCTGCACCGGCGCCCCACCCGCCGGGGTGCCCCTCAGCCCCTTCGCCAGTTTGATGCATCGCCGCTGGAACCTGTCTGCCGATGAGGCTGTGGCCCGCCGGCTCCGCGAGGACGCCGAAGCCCTCGAGATCCTGCGCGCCGATGCGTTTCACCTTGACCTGCTCGACGCCATCTACCGCCTGCCCGAAGCGTATACCGATGATGACCGGCTCTTCGACCAGGTGGCCGAAGGTGACCCGCTTGCGCGCGATGTGCAGGCGCGCCTCGAGCCTTTGATCAACCTCTTCCCCGACGCGGTGATCTACGCGCCGCTGGGCGTCGGGAGCCACGTCGATCATCTGTCAACCTTCACCGCCGCTCAGGCGCTCAGCCGCGGCGGCGCCAGCGTGGCCTTCTACGAGGATTTCCCCTACGCGCGAGGCGAATCTGCCCTCGACCGGCGTCTGACCGAACTGGGAGGCCCTGACCGCTTCCTGCCCCTCGTCACCAGTATTGACGCTACCCTTACCCGGAAGATCGGGGCGATTGAAGCCTACGCCAGCCAGCTCGACGCGCTCTTTGGCGGCGCCGCGGCCATGGCCCAGGCCGTGCGCGACTACGCGGCCCGGGTGTCCCCCGACGCCGGCGCCTACGGCGAGCGCATCTGGATGTTCCGCTGACCTGCCGGTTCTAACGTGAACATAGGCTCTCGAAGAGGGGTGTGGGGAAACCAGGTTTCCCCACGCCCCCGCCCCGCAGGGAAATGGGGAAACCGGGTTTCCCCATTTCCCCACCCGCGAGGGTCTGGGAGGGCGAAGCCCTCGAGCATGGGGCCGGGGAAACCTGGTTTCCCCACACCCCCGCCGGCGGGAGGGTCTGGGAGGGCAAAGCCCTCGAGCAGGCGGCGTGGGGAAACCAGGTTTCCCCACGCCCCCGCTGGCGGGAGGGCCTGGCCCTCAAGCAGGGGGAGGGGGAAACCAGGTTTCCCCCTCCCCCACCCGGTGAGAGGGTTTGGGAGGGATGCGCCCTCCAAGGTATTGGAACGAATATGAGGGGCAACAGGGAGCACCCCCATACTTCCACTCCTCCACACCCCCGCATCACCCATCCGCACAGGGAGGACCACACGCTATGCCAGGCACGTCTGCGGGTTGTGTCGCCGACCAGGGGTGATTGATGGATCAGCCCATCACAGGTCAGGTTCAGGCCGACGGCGAACGGATCGGCCCCCTGGCGCTCGGCGAGCCTGATGCCGCGACATGGGACGCCTTCGTTGCCGCCCATCCCCAGGGCAGTCTCTTGCAGCACGGCGCCTGGGGGGAGTTGAAAGCGGGCTTTGGATGGCGCGCTCGCCGCATCGCGGTCCTCGGCCCCGCCGGGGCGCCGGTCGCCGGAGCGCTGCTGTTGATCCGCGCGCACTATGGCTTGAGCGTGGCCTATACTCCCCGTGGCCCACTCTTTTCCGGCGACCCGGTGGTTGACCGGTTGTTGCTGGCGGGGCTGGAACGCGTGGCGCGCCGCGCCCGCGCGGTGCTGCTGCGCCTGGAACCGAACCTGCTTGAAGACGATCCCGCCGCTGACGCTCTGCATACCTGGTTGCTCCTGCAGGGACTGCAACCCGTTCCGACCATTCAGCCGCGCAGTTCGATCCATGTTGACCTGCGGCAGCCTGAAGAGCGCCTGCTCGCGGCCTGTTCCAAGGGGCACCGCGCCGACATTCGGCGCGCCGAGCGCAATGGGGTTGTTGTGCGCCAGGGCGATGTGACCGACCTGCCCATTTTTTTCGTCTTGATGCAGGGAACCGGCAAACGGGCGCGCTTCGGGGTGCACAGCGAGGCGTACTACCGGGCGGCCTGGCGCCTCTTCCAGCCGCGCAGTTGCCTGTTGCTCGCCGAGGTGGAAGGGCGGGCGGCGGCGGCGCACCTCGTCTTCGCCGATGCCCGGGCGGGCCTGTACCTCTACAGTGGCGCCGACGAAGCCGGCCTGCGCTCGGGCGCCAACCATCTGCTGACGTGGCGCGCCATGGGCTGGGCCCGCGCTCAGGGCTGCGCGCGCTATGACCTGTGGGGCATCCCCGACGCCCTGGGCCGCGCCGCCGCCGCCCCTGATGCCGAGGCTCGCGCGGCCCTGGAAGACGCCGCCCGGCACGACCCGCTGATCGGGGTCTACCGCTTCAAAAAGGGCTTTGGCGGCCAGATTGTGCGCTACCTGCCGGCTTATGACCGGGTGCTCTTGCCCCCGCTCTATCGCCTGGCGCGCAAGCGCATCTAACGTGAAAATCGGGGAACCCGGTTTCCCCATCCCCCGCCCGCGGGAAGGTGAGGGCGCAGCCCTTGCGCAGGGGAATGGGGAAACCGGGTTTCCCCATTCCCCCACCCGGTGGGAAGGTTTGGGAGGGCGCAGCCCCTGCCTGGAGGCGGGCCGGGGTAGGGGCGGGGAAACCCCGCCCCTACCCCGCTGGCCCCGGCGTCTCCCGCCCGGAGGTTCCCGGGGCGCACCCCTCCTAACGTGAACATAGGCTCTCGAAGAGGGGTGTGGGGAAACCGGGTTTCCCCACGCCCCCGCCCCGCAGGGGCATGGGGAAACCCGGTTTCCCCATGCCCCCACCCGGTGGGAGGGTCTGGGGGGGCGCAACCCCTGCCTGGAGGCGGGCCGGGGTAGGGGCGGGGAAACCCCGCCCCTACGCCGCCGGCCCCGGCGTCTCCCGCCCGGAGGTTCCCGGGGCGCACCCCTCCTGAGGTGAACATAGGCTGGGAGCGCGGGCATCTTGCCCGCGGAGCCGTGGCGCGGGCGGGACGCCCGCGCTCCCGGGCCGTGTGCAGCGGGCGGGGTGCGCGCCGTGCGCATGACCGTCTACCGTGAACATGAGGGAACCAGGTTCCCCCATTCCCCCGCCCGCGGGAGGGTCTGGGAGGGCGCGACCCCTGCCTGGAGGCGGGCCGGGGTAGGGGCGGGGAAACCCCGCCCCTACGCCGCCGGCCCCGGGTTCCCCCGCCCGGCGGGAGGGTCCGGGCGGGCGCAGCCCTCCCAAAAAGTATGTTCATCTTGAACATCGCGCATGCGCGCCTCTGCAAGGTCCGATTGGGACGCCATAAACGGCAATCTAAAATCCAAAATCTACAATCAACAATGGTATCAGATAACGCTGTCTTCTAGCGGCGCGCGGCTTTGCCGCACAGGCAACCTATGGACAAACCAATGCCAACCCTGCGCGCTCTGCTGGCCGGCGTAGCCGTGCTGCGGGCCGATGGGCCCCTCGATATCCCCATCACCGGGGTGGTCTACGACTCGCGCGTCGTCGAACCCGGCGCGCTGTTCGTGGCGATCAAGGGCCAGCATACCGACGGGCATGCCTACGTGGAGCAGGCCGTCGCGCGGGGCGCGCGCGCAGTGCTCGTCGACGCGCGGCAGTGGGGCCATGCCCCGGCGCCCGAAGCGGCGACCCTGGTGGTGGCTATTGATAGCCGGGTCGCCCTGGCGCCCCTTGCCGCCGCCTTCTATGACTATCCGGCGCTGCGCCTGCGCGCCATCGGCGTGACCGGTACAAAGGGCAAAAGCACCACAACCGATCTGATCAGTCAGGTCCTCGATGCCTGCGGCCATCGCACCGGGTTGATCAGCACCGTGGATTTCAAGGTGGGCCCGCAGCGCTGGGCCAACGCTACCCGCCAGAGCACCCCCGAGGCCCCCGAGGTGCAGGCCCTCCTGGCGGCGATGGTCGCCGATGGCTGCGACGTCGCGGTGATCGAAGCGACCTCGCACGCCCTCTCGGCGCGCTGGAACCGGCTCGGCGGTTGTCTCTTCGATGTGGCGGTGTTCCTCAACCTTGGTCACGAGCATCTCGATTATCACGGCACCCTGGAGCAGTATCGAGCCGATAAGGCGCGTCTCTTCGAAATGCTGGGTGAACGCACGCCCACGGGGCGGCGCAAGGGCGAAGCCTGGGCGATTGTCAACGCCGACGATCCGCACCATCAGGCCTTCCTCCGCGCGGCGCCGGCGGCGGCCCGGCAGTTGCGCTTCGGCATGGGTCCCAACGCCGATGTGCGCGCCCGTGAGGTGGTAGCCAGCCCATCCGGCGCGGAACTTACGCTTGATACGCCCTGGGGCAGCGCGCGCCTGCGCCTGGGCCTGCCCGGAGCCTTCAATGTCTCCAATGCCCTGGCGGCCCTCAGCGTGGCCCTCAGCCAGGGCGCGCCCCTCGAGGGGGCCGTCGCCGCCCTCGGCGCCGCCCGCGGGCCACGCGGCAGGATGGAGCCGGTGCTCATGGGGCAGCCGTTCGAGGTGATTGTGGACTATGCCCACAACCCCGAGTCGTTTGAACAGGTGTTGAGCATGCTGCGGCCCCTGGCCCGAGGACGGATCATCGCCGTCTTCGGCAGCGCCGGCGAACGCGATGTGGCCAAGCGCGCCATCCAGGGCGAGATCGCCGGACGCTACTGCGATCTGCTGGTGCTGACCGATGAGGATCCCCGCGGCGAGGACCCCCTGGCCATCATTGCCCAGATCGCCGCCGGCGCCGAACGGGCCGGCCGTCGCGCCGGGCAGGATTATCAGATTATCCCCGACCGAAGCGCGGCCATTGCAGCGGCCATAGCGGCCGCCCGCCCCGGCGATCTCGTGCTGTTGCTCGGTAAGGGCCACGAGGGTAGCATCATCTACGCCGATCACACCCGCCCCTGGGACGAAGCCGCCGAAGCCCGGTGCGCCCTGCAAGCCCTGGGATATAATGGTGATTGAGAAATTCATCCGCTATGCCGGGCTGGCCGTGGGGCTGAAGCCCTCGGCTACTGGATGCGAAGCCCGCCTGCGCGGGCTAGAGCGGATGATGTATGCAAAGACCATTACAGCGCCTGCCGCCGGCGCTTGAGGGTGCTCCGGGCAAACCGGGCTCTCTCCCCCCTACCCGCGAGACGGTCATGTGCATGGCGCACAACGCCACGATGAACATGGCCTGGGAGCGTGGGCGTCCCGCCCGCGCCACGGCTCCGCGGGCACGGCGCCGGCCCCCGCCCTGACCCTCCCCTCGCTGGAGGAGGGAACCTGGCGCCTCCCCCCAGCGGGGGGAGGCTGGGAGGGGGGCAGAACCCTGCGAACGATGGTCACCTCAGGAACCACAACAATGCGCGCAGTCAGCGCCCCGAAGCGCGCCCGCAGTCGGCCAGGCGGCTCCACTCGCCGGCGCATGTTCAGCCTGGCCCTTCCCGCCGTCGGCGAGCAACTGCTTAACACCATGGTCGGCCTGGCTGATGTGTTTCTGGTGGGTAATCTGGCCCTGGCGACCTCGCGGGCGCTCGGCTATGACAGCGCCGCCGCGCTGACGGCGGTGGGTCTGGGCAACCAGTTTTCCTGGATTATGATGGTGCTGTTCATGGCTGTCGGCATCGGTGCCACGGCCCTGGTGGCCCGCGCCGTGGGTGCCCGCGACGCGGCCAGCCTGGGGCGCATCGTGCGCCAGGTTGCGCTGCTGGGCACCGTGGTCGGCGTAACGGCCACCGCCCTGGGCTTGCTGGGCGCCGGGCCGTTTCTGGCCCTGCTCAATGCTCCCCAGGAGACCCACGCGATCGGCGCGGCCTACATCCGCATTACTGCGCTGACCTTCCTGCCCACCGCCTTGCTCCTGGCAATCACCGCCTGCCTGCGTGGCGCAGGCGACACCCGCGTGCCCCTGCTGCTGATGCTGGTGGTGAATACGGTCAATGTCGCCGTCACCTGGCTGCTGGTGAACGGGCAACTGGGCCTGCCCGCCCTGGGCGTGACGGGCGCGGCGCTTGGCACGACCCTGGCCCGCGGGCTGGGTGGGCTTGCCGCCGTGGCGCTGATGCTGCGGGGCCACGCCGGCCTGCGCCTGGTCCTCGACTGGCGGCCCGATCCGGAGATGCTCGGGCGCCTGGTGCGGGTCGGCTTGCCGACCGCGGGCGAGCAGTTCGTCTTTCAGGCGGCGCTGTTGATCTTCGTGCGCTTCGTGACCGATCTGGGGTCCACTGCCTACGCCGCCCACAACATCACGATCACGATCGAGTCGCTCTCGTTTCTCCCCGGTCTGGGCTATGCCGCCGCCACCGGGGCGCTGGTGGGGCAGGCCCTGGGCGCGCGCCGGCCCGATGAGGCCGGGCGCAGCGCCTACGAGGGCCTGTTCCAGGGCGGTTTGCTGATGAGCGTGCTGGGCGGATTCATGGTACTCTTCCCCACGCAACTGGTGGCGTTGTTCACCAACGACCCCTTGATCGTTGCCGCGGCCACCCCCCCGCTGCGCGCCGCCGGTCTGGTGCAGCCGGCGCTGGCGGTGAGCTTCATCTTGCTCGGCGCGCTGCGGGGCGCGGGCGATACCCGCTGGCCCCTCTACAGTCGCCTGCTCACCACCTGGGTGGTGCGCCTGCCCCTTACCGTCGTGGTGGTGGGCTGGCTCGGCGGCGGCTTGCCCGGCGTGTGGCTGGCGATGTGCACCGACTTCACCCTGCAGGCGATCATGGTCCTGTGGCGGTTCAACTCGGGGAAGTGGCGGCAGATCGAGCTATGATTGACCTGGCCCCGCGCAATCCCTACGCCCTCGAACTGGCAACCCCGCTGCTGGCCGCGGCGGGGAGCCTGGGCTATGGCGTCGAGGTGGCGCGGCAACTCCGGCTCGCGCAGCGCGACGGCGGCCATGGCCTGGGCGCGCTGATCACCCGCAGCACCAGCCTGCGCCCCCGGCGCGCCCACCCGCCCCCCGCGCTGATCGAAACCCCGGCTGGCCTGCTCTACGCCGGCGGCGCCCCGAACCCTGGCCTGGGCGCCGTGCGCCGGCGCTTCGCGCCCATCTGGGCCGCCTGGGAGACGCCGGTGATCCTCAGCCTCGCCGCCGCCGATGCGACCGAACTCGCCGCGCTGCTGGCGGAACTGGAACTGGTCGAGGGCGTGCGGGGCGTCGAACTGCCGCTCTCAACCTTCGGGGCCACCGAAGCGGCGGCGGCGGCGCGCCTGGTCGCGGCGGCCCGCGCGGCCACGCCCCTGCCGCTGCTTGTGAAACTGCCCGTCTACGCGGAGGGCCTGGCGGAACTGGCCGCGGCCGCCGCCGCTGCCGGCGCCGACGCGCTCAATCTCAGCGATGGCCTGCCCGGCGCCGCCAGCGTGGCCGGACGGCGCTTCGAGGGGCGCCTCTGCGGGCCCGCCCTGCGGCCCCTGGGGCTGCGGGCCGTGGCCCACCTGGCTGGGAGGGTGGACGTGCCGCTGATCGGCGGCGGCGGAGTGATGCGCGCCGCCGATGCCCGCGCCCTCCTCGACGCCGGGGCCGCCGCCGTGGCCCTGGGCAGCGCCCTGCTCACCGACCTGCGCGCCGCGGGGCGGATGCTGGCCGGGCTGTCGCCCGGCGCCGCGGCGCCCGGCGGCTCATGATTATTGAGTAGTAATCCGCTCAACATCGTCCCCTGGAGCGGGGTGTGGGGAAACCGGGTTTCCCCACACCCCCACCCGCGGGAGGGTCTGCGAGGACGCAGCCCTCCCAGTATGTCACCCCGTCATACCAGGGCTAGTGCAAAGTCCTTGGGGCGTTGCCCCAAACCCCAGTTTTTGGGTGTGCGCGGCGGCTTTGCCGCCGCGCACACCCAAAAAGAGTATCGCGGGGGCGGCTCCGCCGCCCCC